>Ga0137415_10000332_pt1 | contig 44201 bp, 34 predicted proteins | sample CZODoug3_1_1_16f_FD_183082 | JGI IMG/M metagenome (GOLD analysis project Ga0137415, IMG submission 183082) | Vadose zone soil fungal communities from Angelo Coast Range Reserve, California, USA - CZODoug3_1_1_16fungal (Hybrid Assembly) | ecosystem: Environmental > Terrestrial > Soil > Vadose...
AAGCTGACTCACGTCAAACGGCTGCTCGATGAGATCAATGCGCGCCCGGCGGGGGTTCGCGCCAATGCGCTGAAGGATCGCTTTCAGTTCAAGACGGAGATGGATGAAGAAGCGCGTCGCTTCATGTTTCCGCACATTGCGGCAGCGGCGGCGACTGGGGGCTGATGCCCTTCAGGAACCGTTCCTCCAGGTCCAGGGCGCTCAGCGGGCTCGCGAGTAGAAAGCCCTGGACCTCGTCGCAGCCGCGAGAGCGCAGCCACTCGAGCTGGCCCTCGCGCTCGACGCCTTCGGCGGTCACGGTCAGATTGAGGCTGGCGCCCAGGGACAGGATGGCGTTCGCAATGGCTGCGTCGCTTGGGGACTGGTCGACGTTGCGGACGAAGGCCTTGTCGATCTTGATTCGATTTGGCGGGAAGCGGGTGATGTAGGCGAGCGAGGAATAGCCGGTTCCAAAGTCATCCAACGCAATTTTGCAACCGAGTTGGCGAAGTCGCTCGAGCGCGCTTTGGACGGTGGTGGAGTCTTTGGCGAGCAGCGACTCGGTGATCTCGATTTCGATCAGGGACGCGGGTACGCCGGCTGCGGCGGCTTCGGCCTCGACCACTTTGGCCGGGTCACCGTGGAGCAGTTCCTTCGCGGATACGTTGATGGCAATCGGGATGACGTAGCCGCTGTCCATCCACTTACGCAGGTGGCGACAGGCGGCCCGTACAACCCAACTTCCGATGTCGATGATCAGGCCGCTGTCTTCCGCGATTTCGATGAAGCGCGCCGGGGAGATATCGCCGTGCTCGGCGTCGCACCACCGAAGGAGCGCTTCGACGCCGACTATTCGATTGTCACTCAGCCTGAATTTCGGCTGAAAATGCAGCTGCAGAATGCCGTCGTGGACCGCACGGCGAAGGCGCGCCTCCAGGTCCAACCAATCGCGTAACCGACTGCTCATCGCAGCCGTGTAAACAGCGATCGCGCCTGATGCGCCGCTCTTCGCGTGATACATCGCCGTATCGGCGTGTTTAAACACGGTGGTAACATCTTCACCATCGTCCGGATACAGGGCGATGCCGATACTCGGAGTTGAATAGAACTCGAGGGCGTTATATTCAATCGCCTTTTCAAAGGCACCGCAAAATGTCTGGGCCAGGCGCATTGCGATCGCGCGTGCGTCGGTGTTCCGCAGCAACACAATAAACTCGTCGCCGCCAAAGCGGGCCAACGAGACGTGTCGAAGCATGAGCTTTGTGGGTTCCAGCGTCCGTTCCAGGGTCTTCGCCACGATGCGTAGGACCGCATCGCCAATTGCGTGGCCGAAGGTGTCGTTGACGCGTTTGAAACTGTTCAGATCCAGATACAGAACAGCGACGGTTTCGCCGGCGTCGCGGGCATCGCTAAACATGGCATCGGCATTTTCGATGCAGCGCTGGCGGTTGGGAAGTCCGGTCAGGACGTCCATGTACGCAAGCTGTTCGATGTGTTCCGCGGCCGCGGTGCGCTCACTCGTATCCTGGCGCACGATCACAACATCGCCGCCCTCGCGGCGCGTGAACCGGAGCTCATACGAGTGTCGAGTGCCGTTGGCATCGGCCTCCCGGTATTCGAGCTTCCGTTGTTTCCCATCTGCGGCGGTCTGGCCTATCGAGTACAGCGCATCCGGCAGGATAGCCGCCTGTGTCAGCTCCGTTGTCGGGCCCGCGTTAGGACTCCACTGAACGCGGCCGGCGGGATCCACAACCCAAAGCCTGTCTGGGAGCGCCTCAACCAACGTGCGCACCTGGACGATGCGTTCCGTCATGGCCTTGGTGCTCGCTTCGAGGCGTTGCTGCTCGCGCACCATTGATTGATATCGCTCGCGCTGCGAGCGGTTGCGGTAAACGGCAATCGCAATGATCACAATGAGTGTAGGCGGTATAGGCCCACCAGGATCGCCACGGAGCCGGGTCACGATGAATGATCAGCCGAAACGGTGTTGGGCTCCAGATCGAGTCAGCATTGGCGGCGCGCACCTCGAGCAGGTGGTTGCCGGCATCCAGATTGGTCAGCGTCACCCGATGTTGCGGGCCGAGATCGATCCAGTGATCGGTCAAACCGCTCATGCGATAGGCAATGCGGTTGCGTTTGGGCGAGATGAAGTCGAGTGCACCAAAATCGAAGGACACGATGTTGGCGCGAAAATCCAGGCCGAGCCTCTCGAGCAACCAGGACGGCGTCGACGTTGAGATGGGGACACCCATGACCGACACACGGGTCAATGCGAGCCGGGGCGGATTGTGATTTTCGGTGATGCGCGCGGGATCAAAGATATTGAAGCCGCCGGGGCCACCGAAACACAGGCGGCCGTCGGGCAGGCGGAAGTAGGCGTTGAAGTCGAATTCCTCGCCCTGCAGTCCGTGTTGGCGATGGAATGTTTTGAGCGTCCGGGTGTCAGGATCGAAGCGGACGAGGCCGGCATTGCCGCTGAGCCAGAGTCGCCCGTTGGCATCGGGCACGACACCGTAGACCGTGTCGCTGGAGAGCCCCTGCTCGCGAGTGATGACCTCGAAGTGGATTGCGCCCGGGTTGTTGGGGGTGCCGATGACTTTGGCCAGGCCGCCGCCGTCAGTACCTACCCAAACACGGTCCTTGGGATCGACCGTAATTGTGAAAACCGTGTTGGCGGGTAGTGATTGGCGATTGCTTGGATCGTGGCGAAACGACTGAACGACGGTGCCGTCAGGCCGCGCCAGGTTGAGGCCGCCGCCATCGGTTCCAATCCACACGTTGCCGTGGGAGTCCTCTGCAAAGGCACTCACGTGGGGGAATCCGGTGCCGCCGGGTTGGGATGGGTCGCAGGGAAGCTGCCGAACCTGACGGGTCAGCGGGTCCAGGATGTTTGCGCCGCCCCATGTGTACCCACCCATATCGCGCCATTACGGGCTTCAAAGAGGGTCATGATCCCCGGAGCGCTGATGCTGCGCCCGGTGGCCGCCGCGCGGGCAACCCCAACGGGTATCTTCTCCAACTGCCCGGTCGCCGTAAGTACGAACAGCCCGTTCGCCATCGTCCCAATCCACAGATTGCCGTGACGATCGTGCAGGAGTGACATCACCCGCTTGTCACCCAAGGCATTCGCCTGGTGCAGCAAGGTATCCAGGTCCGTGGCCTTGCCGGTGGCGCCATCAAACAATGTCAGGCCGCCGCCCAGTGATCCGATCCAGACTTTGTTTTCGGGGGCGTCAGCGAATGTTGTGACGAGCTTGCTGCCCAACCATTCAGGGCGGTGCCCGCCCAACTCCCAGCTGCGCGGATTCCAGCGACTCACACCGCCCGACCGGGTTCCAACCCACAGCAAGCCGGATTCATCCTCGTACAGTGACATGATGTACGAGTCCCGAAGCGACTCGGCATCACTCAAATCCTGGTGGTAATGGATACTCTGCCCCGTGGCCCGATCAAACAGGTCCAGGCCCTCGGGCGTACCCACCCACAGGTGTCCCGCCTGATCCTCCAGAATGGCGCGAATGTCATCGCTGGCGGGTGAGGCGGACTGTTTTGGATCGTGACGATATACCTGGGCTACGTGCCCTTCCCTATCCATTTGCACGAGACCGCCGTCAAAGGTGCCTACCCACAGAGTGCCGGTGCGGTCTTCACGAATAACTGAGATCTGACTCCCACTGACAGGGCCGTAGTGAACGAAGACGCGATGCGTGGCATCCCAGCGATCGAGCCCCTTCTCGGTGCCCACCCACATACGGCCGGATCGGTCCAGTGTGAGAGTCAGGACGCGATCATCGACGAGGGAGGTTGGAACCTGGTCGTCGTGGCGCAGATGTTCGATGTGCTGTGACTTTGGATCGAGGACATTGATACCGGTGTCGCTCGTGCCGATCCAAATCGGCCCTTGTGGGCTCGTAGCCAACGCTCTGACCGCATCACTCGACAGGGATTGGGGGTTGCCGACTTCGTGGCGCCAGACGGTAAAACTGTCGGTTGTGCGGTTCCACCGAGCCAGGCCGGCGTCCTTCAGCGCTACCCACAGATCGTGGCTGCCATCCTCGGCAATTTGATAGACAAAGTTGCCCGGAAGAGCGTTACGCGCGTCACGCGCATAGGCGTATCGGACGAGCTCGTGCCCGTCGTACCGAACCAATCCATCCTCGGTGCCCAGCCAGATGAATCCCTGTGAGTCCTGGAGGGTTGTATACACGGTGCCCTGAGGCAAACCGTCGGCAGTAGTCAGATGCTCAAGGATCAGCGGCGGGGCATCCGCAGCCATCGTGGTTGCAGTTACCCCGGACACCAGTACACCGGCGATGAGCAGGCATCGCCACGCTGTTACGAGAGCCCGAAAGCACATGCACAAAAGAGTGCATTGTGTCGACAGAATGCGTGTTGACGTAATTCCTGCAGCGCAAAAAAGAAGACGCAGGCCATAGAGACCTGCGTCACATTTTTATTATTCCTCAGAACTATTGGCAGTTATTCGTTCGGCACCCAGGACTCGATCGACGCCGGCGTCGCCTGCGGCGCGGTCGAGGTCGAGTTGGTCCACCAGGGCACGGACTTGCTCCAGGTGTAGCCTTTGCTCCACGTATAACCCTTCGACCAGGTGTAACCCTTGGACCACGTGTAGCCCTTTGACCAGGTGTATCCCTTGGACCAGGTATACCCCTGACTCCACGTGTAACCCTTCGACCAGGTGTAGCCCTGTGACCAGGAGAAGCCGTCGCCGGACTGCGCCGCGCCCCAGGTCGAGCCGTTGAGATCCATTACGTAGTAGTTGCCATTGGCGTCCTGGTTTGCGGGGCCGCCGAAGTGGGCCGTACCAGCGATGTCAGCATTGATGTCCAGACCGCCATTGGCACAGCCGGTCGCCGAGCTGTTGACCGCAGACACTGCGTTGATCAGTCCGGCGCCCTGCTGAAACACGCTGTAGGCCAGCGTTCCATTCGAGTTGATCGCCGGACGCGCCGAGCTCATCAACCGACATTTCACAACATCGGGGGTCAGCGTCGGATCGGACTGAATCATGAGGGCGACGACGCCAGTCGTAACCGCGGCCGCCATCGAGGTGCCCGACATCGTGAACATCGTCTGGTTGGGCAGCATCGAATTCTTGTCGATGTTGGCCAGGTAGCTGCTCGAAGCCATCGACGCCACGATGTGGCCACCCGGGGCGACAATCTCCGGCTTCACAAACCCTTCAAACGTCGGCCCGGCCGATGAGAACGACGCGAGACGATCATCCGACCCGTCGTAAGGAGTGTAGTTGTCCGTCAGCGCGCCCACCGTAATGACGTAGGGAACGTTGCCGGGGACATCGACAGTCATTGGAGCCGGGCCTTCGTTCCCTGATGCTGCAACAACCACAATCCCGGCGTTCCAGGCGGCCATGACGGCCTGGTTGAGCGGATCATCCCAGTAGTACGACTGCGGCTGGGCGCCGAACGACAGGTTCACGACCCGGATGTTGTACTGTTTGCGGTGCGCGACGATCCAATTCATGCCCGAGATCACATCGACGTAACGGCCGCCGCCATTGCCATTGAACGCTCGAATGATTACGAGATTTGCCTTGGGCGCAATACCGAGGTATCCGCCTGCCAAATTCTGTGCGCCGCCGGCCGCGATGGAGGTTACATGCGTGCCGTGGCCATAGGGGTCGGAATTAACGGCGCCGGTTCCACCGTTGGTTACATCAACGGACGCCAGTATGCGGCCGCCGTAATTCTGGCCAAGATCCTGCCAGATCCCGGAGTCGAGTATGGCGATGGTGACGCCTTTGCCTGTAATACCCGCCTGCTGTAATGAGCTCGCACCCACCAGGGCCGGATAGTCGGTCTGATACTGCGCGGATGAGGCTGCCACACCGGTCCCGTCCTGCAGCGTCGTATTGGAGGAAGTGCTGGCAACCAAGGGTGCGGTAATACCGCTCACCAGCGGATTTGTGACCACGATCGAGGTGACGGGCGCGACAACCTGACTCGCCACAACACCGACTGGCGATGACGCCACTGTGTTGTTAGTGGAGCTGACCAGTGTGTTGGTGGTCGAAACCAGCGAAGACAACAGCCCGCGCTCGCTCACCGCGCGATCTGCATACACGCGAATTCCGCTGGTCTGCCGAAGCCGCGCCACCTGTCCCGGCGTGAGATACGCCGAAACAGAATGGATGATCTCGAATTCCTGTTCTACTTTTGCGTTGACGCGGACCACGCTTTTATCAGCCGTGTTCAACGACTCTGCCTGCACGATATACAGAGCGGGGGTCATGGCGCTCTGTCTATCATCAGGCGAGGCCGAGTCAGCTGCGGCCGAGGCCGCTGCTACCGAACCCAACGCAATCGAAATTGCCGAGATCAACTGACGAATGGACATCACATCTTCCCGGTGCCGGGAGCTTAGGTTGGCTCCGTCTGGGGATGCATTTGACGCGATTCGGCGACGGGTTACGGGGGCCATCCACTCAGAGACCTTGGCCTCACCTGGGACGTGGTTCGAATAATCGGGTGTCAAATCGCCGGACCGTGAACGAGCTCACAAACGAGCGCTCGCGGGACGCCGCGAAGCCAGGCTCAGCGTGATTTCTGGCCCTTGCGGGCGCTGGAGACCTTGAGGGTGGAGGCGGCCTCGGACGTGGATTCAAGGTACGAGTCCCCGGACCCCTGTAAACATCCGAGCTTCGCCAGGACATTTCGCTGCTCGATATCATCAACACCCGGGGCAATCGGCGTCAGGTCGAGGGCCCTGGCAATGGCGATACTGGCACGACAAACCTTGAGCGCGACCGGGTCCTTACGTGCGGCGACGACCCAGGCGCGATCCAGTTGCATGCCATGGAGGGGCGCGCGGGCGAGCCACTCCGGCGATGTCGTGCCCCGGCCCACCTCATCAACAATCAACTGAACACCCGCCGTGGCCAGTGGGTTCAGATCGGATGGCGGGCGCACACCGAGATTTCGCTCCGAAATACGCAGCTCGAGGCGTTGGGCCGGAATGATTCCGGCGGTGAGGAGCCGGCCGAAATCTTCGACAAACTCCTCGTGCGACAGATGATGCCGAAGCGCGCCGAAGGATATGCGGACATCCGGCGGCGCGCGACGACTGAGCGCCGCGAAATCCTCCTGCAACCACTTCATGGCGGCCCGGGACAACGTCGTTCCCAAACCCGTCGTCTCCGCGACCCGCAGGAAGTCGAGCGGTCGGATTTCACCCCGCAAAGGATGCAACCACCTCAGGTATCCCACCCAGGCAACGAGCCTCCCCGTTGCCAGATCGTGACGGCCCACATACCTGAGTTGGATCTCGCGACTGGCGATCGCGTTATGCAACTCGCGGGCAATGTCCAGCCGTGCCAATGACTTGAGCCGCAGTGTGTCCGTGAAGAAACAGATGCGCCCGCCGCCACCCCGCCGGGCCTCATTCACGGCTGCCCGGGCGTGATCCAACAGGCCTTTCGCCGAGGAAGCATCCTGGCCGAGGAGCGCAACACCGGCGCTCGGTGTCAGCTGGTAGACATCCCCGGCCAACTGCACAGGCTCGCGCAAGCTCGCGCAGATGTGCTCCACACACACTTCGATGCTCTCGCGATCGGCAGAATCGAGGACCAGCGCGAGCAGGCTGTCACTCAACTGACCCAGGTACCAGCTCGGCTGACCCTCAGACTCACGCGAGTTAGCGGACAACCGCGTCACTGCCGTGGTCATGAGTTGCTCGGAGACCTTGGGTGCAATGGCCTGCGCGATATCGGCAAGGCCCTCAATGTGGACGATGGCCACGGCCAAAGGCTTCTCGCGCAAGGCCGCCATCGCCGTCGACTCTTTAAACCGCCGCAGGAAGCCGCGCCGGTCAATTTGCGGTGCCAGGCGCTCTGCCGTGGAATCAACCGTATCCAACAGGGTGTCGCGTGCGACCGGGCGAATGATGCAAATCGCGCGATCGGGGCCTTGCGCGCTGGCGCGGGCCTCGTAGTCACACCCGCGGTCCCGGAAGCGGGCCTCCGAGGTATCCCGGGTGGAAATTGCCTTACGAGTCAACTGTTTGACGAGCTCGGCCACCGCCTCTGGCCAGATCTCGCTCAGGTGTTTGCCGATGCTGTCGCCCGTGGGTTTCAACTCTCCAACGCCATTGCCCGCGTTCAGGGCAAGGATGACCCCGTCGCGTCGGACGCCGATCACCAGATCCGGCAGTGCGCGGATCAGCGAATCAGAGGACACCGGAGCTCACCGGGCTCGAAGAGAGCGGCCACATGGTTTCCCGAGGACTACGAAGCGTGGGGCTGCAATCGTAGGGGAACCGAATAGGGAAAACTGAGAGCGCCTACACGGGATTGCGAGTCGGCGGTATGACCAATCGTGCGCCGTCTACGATGGGCGTCGTAACGCGGGCACGCAGAATCTGACCAGTCTTTTGGCGGCCCTGAGCAACACAGGCGGGGTGACCTCGCGCGCGAAGGTCCGCAGGCGAGGGTCTTCGCGATAGAAGCTGGGTGCGAATCGCGAGGAGCGAGGGGTGACAACCGACTTCCCCGCGTTCCCAACTGTGTGGTAGTAGACGATGAAGGATTGCCGGCTGCGATCTTCGGGACAGGCAATCGGCGTGGGGACGCCGTGATAGTTCGGGTCGGCGACTTCAAAGATCACTGTCCTGTTGTAGTCCGGCTGCACGGACACATCGCACCGCGTGCCGTCGTCGTTCCATAATTCCAACTGCCCGTTGTAGTTGGGATCCCAGGATTTGTTCAGAAACACAATCATCGCGAGGCGGCGACTCAGGCCGGTGTCGTAGGCAACGTTGCGGTCCGAGTGGACATTGAAGAAATCTCCGCGCTTCATGCTCGCGTAGCCGGCGCCCTGCAGGTAGGGATCGGGCAACAGTTGCCAGATGCCGGTGATTTCCGACAGTAAATACAGGAACGACGCGCCATGCAGCAGGCTCACGAGTTGGCTGCCCGCCGCGCCCAACTCCACTGCCGAGCGCATTCTGCGAATTCGTTCGTGGGGCGGCGACTCCACGAGCAACCATTTGCTGTCGTCCAGGCCGGCCATTTCCTCCAGCACCGAATCGAGGATGGCGGGTGAAAACAGATCGTCGATTACGACATGGGGAAACGGCGTGGTATTGCGGTACGCGCGGCGCAGCTCCTCGATCCGGGTCGGCAAGCGAATCCGGTCTGCAAACAAAGCCGAGAATTCAGCTGTGATGTCACGGCCCATGAGAATACGAAACCTGGGAGGTGATACCTGGACGCGATTCGATGCAATACGAACCGTACCGTACCGCCCCAGCTGACGCGGCGCAAGCGCCTGCGCGCGTCAATGAGGAGCGCGCAATTGCGTCCGCGGCTTCAACCCGAACGATCTCCCGTCGGTTGGTAGAATTCGACCGACGGTTGGCTGTCGGCAACGACGTGTCGCTTCTCCCAGGCCTTCGCCAGGCTGATGAACTGACCCAGGGCCTGCATGGACGAACGCAGAAAGCCGCGCGTGCCGTAGCGCCAATTGCCACAGATCACGTAGGACCATCCAAACCGCAACAACGGCCTGGTCGCGATCAACAGGAGCGGCGGCCCATTGGGGTGGTCTTTCAGAATCGCCTTCGCTTCGACGTCGGCGTTGGCGCTGTACGTCTCGAGCATTCTCGAAAACGACGCATTTCTCCAATGTAACAACGGTCCCGACAGCTTGCGGAACTGCCCTGTGATTTTGACCTTCTCGTGAATAGCCTTGTCCGGGTCCCAGACGCTGAATCGACGGTTGAAGATCCGCACAAACGCGTCGCGATGCCGCCGGCGCACCGAGCTCGGTACGATGCGGCCCATGAACTCATCGACCCGCCGCACGACAAATCCATCACGTGGATCCGGGTCGCTGCCCAATACCTGGCGGATGGACGCAGCCAGCTCCTTTGAGATCACTTCATCCGCATCGACCTTCATCACCCAGTCGTGCTGTGCCAGCTCCACCGCGCGCTGGTGCTGACCTCGCCAACCCAGCCAGGGCTGCTGCACGACGCGGGCACCGAGCCGCGTGGCGATTTCGCAGGTTTTGTCCGTGCTGCCGGAGTCGACGATCAGCACTTCTTCGGCCCAACTCGCGCTGCGGATGGCGCGCTCAATCAACACTTCTTCATTTTTCGTTAGAATTGCAACGGTCAGGGGTTGTTGCATATCAAGCATTCCGTCCGGGTGAAGCGACACTGAAAGATAGTGGACTAACGGCTCACCTTTCGATAGATGGCGGCGGTCCGGGCGGCAATGCAGCTCCAGTCATATCGACTGGCAAAGTCCTGGCATTGCGCGCGGCTCGGCAGATTCAGCCGGCCGCGCAGGGCCGCGCTGATACCGGTGGCAAGTGCCTCCGGACCCGCGGCCGGAAGGATGAGATCCGCGCTGAGGTCGCGGACCACTTCCGGAAGGCCCCCGATCGGCGTGACCAACACGGGGACACCCGCCGCCAGCGCTTCCGCAGCCACCAGACCGAAACCTTCCAGCGCGACCGTTGGCACAACGGACAGGTCGGCGGCCCGGTAGGCCGTCGGCAGATCCTCATCGGCAAGGAATCCCAGCAAACGGACGTGGCTCGTCAGACCGCAGTCCGCGATCTGTTGCTGCAGTTGTGGGGCGATGGGGCCGCCACCGGCAATCAGTATCAACACGTCGGGGACTTCTTCCCGGATCCGAACCGCCGCCGCGATGAGATCCTGCAAGCCCATCCGGGGAGCAAGTCGGCGCACGACAAAGACGATCGGGCGATCCGTGGGAAAGCCCAACTGCTGTCGCGCCTCGGCTTGCGACAGCGTTGATGCAAACCGCTGGCAGTCAACGCCACCGGGCACAACGCTGATCTGCTCCTGGGAGACCCCGTAAGACTCGGTCAGCACGCGCGCGAATGCCTGAGACAACACGATGAAGTGACCTGCCCGGCCATAGACACGCCGTTCGACCCAGAGCTTGGCCTGTCGAATGACCTCGCGGTCGCCCTGTACGGCGCCTTCCGCCGCCCAGGGCCCGTGGAAGTGGACGACGATCGGCATCCGGCGAAGCGCCTCGAGCATCGGGAACGTATACAAAGCGAAATGCGAGCACGCGAGGTCGTACTGCGAAGTGCTGCGCTCACGGATGAAATTGCGCGCCTTCAACAATCGCAAGGGCAATGGCGAATCGTTACGCGCAAACGCGGTCACCGTCGTCGCGTTGGACCCGAGAGGCGCGTTGCCCGCGACGATGCCGTCTGCCTCAACACCCGCGCGAGGCAAATGCTGAATCAGATTGAAGTAGACGCGGTTGCAGCCGCCGGCTTTCTGCGGAAACCAGCCCATGCCGAGCTGCAAGGTACGAAGTGTGGAAGCGGGGGAAGCTGCCTGGGGTGGTGCCATCGCCTGTAGTGCCATCGCCTGTTTTGTCATCGAAAAGGCCTGAATGCCTCAACACGGTCGGATGCAAAACATGCACCACTCGCTTGTGAACCGGCGCTTCTTTACCTATGTCGCCAGCGGGCGACATGCGGATCCCCGCAGGGAGGCGATCGTAACACTCACATTCAACCGACGAGAGTGTGTTATCGCGGGCGCCGCCCGTACCGCATTCAACAGCACCAAGAATGGGCGCGGCAAGAGTCTTTGCACCCGGAGGAACCGCATGCTTCGCAGGGGCACTTGCACCCGGAAACATCGCTCGAGCGCTCAAACAGCCCGTTTTGCGCACACCAGGGGTTGTCTTCGCGGACGGCGAACGCACCTGCCGGGCTTGGAATAAGAGTTGCAATGCATCGTCGGGGCATTGTACCGTCCGCGAACATCGGAACGGGTTGAGCCTTGCAACCCGAGTTGTTGAAATCACAGGGCAGCGCTCATGAAGTTTCAGGTAGTCCGCAATTCAGTCATCTTCGCTGCAGTCGTCATGACAATGACATCTGCGTCCGAACCACGGTCGACCGGACGGACGGTGCAGGTCTCTGCAAACTCGAATCAATCGGCCCGCGAGAGCATCGATGACTCGGTGAGCGCCGCGGATGCGATGTTAATGTTTGTATCAGGAGCAGGGATTCTGGCTCTGCAGCTGCGTCGCAAGCAGAAGGGGTTGCGGACGACGAGATTGACGGTGCCGACGATCTGAATCGTCGCCCAGGCAGTACCCTACCAGCCCCGGGGAGGGAGCGTTGAACGTGCCGACGGAAATGTTGAGACCGCGGGAATTTGCCGCGTTGACCACCGTCGATTCGCCGATGGTATTCGTCATCAAGAGCCTTCTGCTGCCGATCATCCCGGTGCTGACGCTGCTGCTGTGCCTGGAAGTGGCCCAGGAGCCCATCCGCGGCCGCTATTTCCTCATCGCGGTACTCACCTTCATAGGTGCCTGCGAGTTTCTCGGCAGTCCCCGGATCACCACGGGGGACAGCCCGCGCGCGCGCCGCTGGATCCTGTTGGAGATTACCGGCCGCTGGTTCGTACTCGTGGCGCTCGTCAGCGTGCTGGTCTATCTGTCGGGGATCAGCCGCTGGCTCAGCTTCCCACCCCTCATCGGTTGGGTTGTCGTCACCCCGCTGGCCCTTTTCGTGGCTCAAACGAAAGCCTGCAGCGTGCTGGCGAATAAGGGACGGCGGGGCGGATCAATGCGTCGAGCCGTGATCGTCGGCATGACGGAAGTGGGAGTCCGCCTGGAATCAGCGCTGCGTGCCGACGCTTTCCTGCGGACCGATGTCGCGGGATATTTCGAAGACCGCAGTGTTGACCGCCTGGTCGCCCGAAGCGCCACGCCCATCATTGATACGACGAAGGGTCTCGCGGAATTCGTGGCCGGTCACAATATTGAGCAGGTCTTCATCACGTTGCCGATGACCAGCACCGCCCGGATCCTGTCGCTGCTGGAGCAACTTCACAATTCCACCGCTTCCATCTACTTCGTCCCGGACCTGATTGCGTTCAATCTCATCCAGGCCCGGTTTGACGTGCTCGGGGGGATCCCGATCGTGGCCGTCCGTGAAACACCCTTTTACGGGGCCGCCTGGGTCCTCAAGCGATTCACTGACATCCTGATTGCCGCTGCGGCGATCACCCTGCTGCTGCCCGTGCTGCTGCTGGTGGCACTCGCGATTCGAATCGACTCGCGCGGCCCCGTGATCTTCAAGCAAAAGCGGTACGGCCTCGACGGCCGCGAGATCCTCGTCTACAAATTCCGCTCCATGCGCGTCGTGGAGGACGGCAAGTCCGAATTCCGCGCCGCCAGTCGCCGCGACCACCGGATCACCCGGGTCGGCGCCTTCATCCGCAAGACCTCGCTGGACGAGTTGCCGCAACTGTTCAACGTCCTGCAAGGGAGTATGAGCATCGTGGGACCGCGGCCACACCCGGTGGCCATGAACGAACACTATCGCCGCGAGATTCGCGGCTACATGGTCCGGCACAAGGTGAAACCCGGCATCACGGGCTGGGCCCAGGTCAACGGTTATCGGGGCGGCGACGATCTCGAGTCGATGCGCAAGCGCATCGAGTTCGATCTCGCCTATGTGAGCCACTGGTCGTTGTGGCTGGACTTCCAGATCCTCGTGAAAACGGTGACGGTCGTCTGGGCGGACACCAATGCGTACTGACGCGCGAGGGCTCGGGTATTCGTAAGGTCGCTCTCATTTACGACCGGCTCGACGGCTATGCGGGCGGCGAGCGGGTGCTCGAGCAAATGATCGACCTGTTCCCACAGGCGGACGTGTGCTCGTCGATCGACATCCTGACAGACGCCGATCGCGGCTTCCTGCGGGGGAAGACTCCCATTCTCACCTTCGCCCAGCGACTGCCGTTCGTGCGCCATCATCACCGACAGTTCCTGTTGTTGCTGATGTTTGCCATCGAGCAGCTCGATTTGAGTGACTACCCGCTGGTGCTGTCCGGGAGTGCCTCGATTGCGAAAGGCGTGCTGACGGGTCCCGAACAACTGCACATTGCCTACATTCATTCGCCGATGCGGTACGCCTGGGACCTGCAGCACCAGTACCTGCGCGAGTCGAATCTCGACAAAGGCCTCAAAGGGATGATCGCCCGCTGGATGCTGCATCGTGCCCGTATCTGGGACTCACGGACCGCCAACGGCGTCGATCACTACATTGCCAACTCTCGCTTCATCGCGCGTCGCATCTGGAAGGTGTATCGACGCGAGTCCACCGTCATTTATCCCCCGGTCGACGTCGATCAGTTTGTTCTGCGGCCGAACAAGGACTCGTTCTATCTGACGGCCTCCCGGATGATGCCTTACAAAAAGATTCCGGCCATTGTCGAGGCATTCCGCGACCTGCCGGACCGCAAGCTGGTGGTGGTCGGCGACGGGACTGAAATGAGCCGCATCAAGGCGGTAGCCGGACCCAACGTGGAGATTCTCGGCTACCAACCGACGGACGTGTTGCGGGACCTCATGCAAAGAGCGCGGGCGTTTGTCTTTGCGGCCGAGGAAGATTTCGGCATCACCCCCGTAGAGGCCCAGGCCTGCGGCACACCGGTCATTGCTTTCGGTCGCGGCGGAGCCGTCGAGACGATCCGCGGCATCGAGCAACAGAAACCCACCGGGGTGTTCTTCGATAAGCAGACACCCGCGGCCATCAGCGAGGCGATCCGGACATTCGAGCGGCACCAGGACCGCATAGCGCCGGTGGACTGTCGCGAGAACGCTCAACGGTTCTCGGCACAGATTTTCCGGGATACCTACAGCCGGTTCGTGGAGCAGTGTTGGGCGGAGTTTCGGGATCGCAGCCCGCAGCCCCGGCCGGAACGATTGATTGGCGTTGCCTGACCCCATTTGAGGCGAGACGAGGAGCTAGCAGATGAGATCGATATCTGAATCCGTGCCTACGAAGGTACTCGTGACCGGCGGCGCCGGTTTCCTCGGCTCGCACCTGTGCGAACGCCTGATCAGGGAAGGCCACGACGTGTTGTGTGTGGACAACTACTTCACCGGCACCCGCGCGAATGTCGCGGGCCTGCTCGGACATCCGCGCTTCGAGCTCATGCGCCACGATGTCACGTTCCCGCTGTATGTGGAGGTAGACGAGATCTACAACCTCGCCTGCCCTGCCTCACCCATCCACTATCAGCACGATCCGGTCCAGACCACCAAGACCAGCGTTCACGGCGCGATCAACATGCTGGGCCTGGCGAAGCGGCTGCGCGCCAAGATCTTCCAGGCCTCCACGAGCGAGGTCTACGGCGACCCGGAGCAACATCCACAGTCGGAGAGCTATTGGGGACACGTGAATCCCACCGGGCTGCGCTCCTGTTACGACGAGGGCAAGCGCTGCGCTGAAACGCTGTTTTTCGACTATCACCGGCAGCACCAGCTGCGGATCAAGGTGGGGCGGATTTTCAACACCTACGGGCCCCGCATGCATCCGAATGACGGCCGGGTGGTCTCCAACTTCATCATGCAGGCACTGCGGGATGAGCCCATCACCCTGTACGGCGATGGCTCTCAGACCCGCTCGTTCTGCTACGTCGACGACCTGATTGAGGCGTTCGTGCGCCTGATGCGGACCCCGGACAGCATCACCGGGCCCATCAACCTCGGCAATGCAACGGAATTCACCATCGAAGAGCTGGCACTCCTGGTCATCGATCTGACTAACTCCAAGTCCAAACTGATCCGCAAGCCGCTGCCGGCGGACGATCCTCGTCAACGCCGGCCGGATACGGAACTGGCGCAATCGACGCTCGGTTGGACGGCGACCACGCCTCTGGCCGAGGGACTGCGTTACACAATCGAGTACTTCGCCACCATTGTGGGCCGCGAGCCGAAGCAGCTCGAGCCCGTTGAGTTGCTGGCGACGTCGGCCGCCTAGAATCTTCAGGAAAGTAGCCACATGCAGGAAACAGACAGCAACGCCATTCGGCCCGCAACGGTCGGCGAAGGTGTGCTGGTTGTGGGCGTCGTCCTGGTGGCGCCGCTTCTGCTGTACGCCATCAACCTGGCCCCCGTTGAGCGGCTGCTGTATCCGGCGTCGAATCTCGCTCTCGCACTGTATCTCTTTACGCGCCGATCCGCCTGGTACACCGGACACATCGTGTTGATCTTTTGCTTTGTGTCGCTCGCACGGCGTCTCGTCGACGCCCAGGCGGGTTGGGACGCGCAGAACCCTATACTCCTGACACCCTACTTGTGCGGCTCGCTGGCGGGGATCGAGTTCCTCAATTACTGGCTGCGCCGCCAACCGCGCAATCTCGGTCCGTTGCTCATCATCCTGCTGGCGATCGGGTACGGCGCGGTGCTCGCCATGATCGACGGCCGAATCCTGGCGGCGATGGTGGATATTCTCAAATGGGGGCTGGGACCGGTCTTTGCCGTTTACATCCTGTCCCAGGGCTCGGGTCAGGCCTACACGCGCAAGGTGGTCGAGGGTTGCCTGCTGTGGGCCGGCACGGCGATGGCCCTCTACGGAATCTGTCAGTTCATTCAGCCCACGCCCTGGGACACCCTGTGGGCCAACAATGTCATCGATACCGGAATGAACTCACTGGGGCGTCCGGCGCCCTTCGAAATGCGCACGTTCAGTACCATGAACTCCCCCGGCTCGTTCGGCGCCATCATGTGCTGCGCAATCCTGCTCGCTCTGAAACGCAGGATGCTGATTGTCCTTCCGACAGCGAGCCTGATGGCGATCGGACTGGCCATTGCACAGTACCGCGCCGTCTGGGCGGCGACCGTCCTGGGCGTCGTGTTGATTATGGTTTCGCGCCCGCGGGCCCTGCGACCGGCCAATATCCTCGCGGCCTGCTTGCTGGCGCTCGCGCTGTGCTCGACCGCGCTCGTGCCTGGAATCCACGACGCCCTCGTGCAGCGAGCGGCTTCACTGAACAGCATTTCGACGGATGACAGCTTCGAGGACCGGCTCGCTCAGTACGAGCGCTTGTCGACGGACGATCAGCTCATTGGCGGAATCGGACTGGGACTGAATGGCTCCGCGCGGAAAATGGACGATCTGCCCCGGTTGGTCATTGACGGCGGTTTGATTGAAATCATCCGCTCGATCGGCGTCCTCGTGGGCACGGCTTATCTGCTCGCGCTGGGGATTCTCGTCGTGCGTCTATTTCGCCGCGAGCCGGCGGCGGCCCACGATGTCGACTTTGACCGGGCGCTCGTCGTAGCCACGTTTGTCCAGTTGCCCATGGGAAGTGTGCAGGTGGGCGAGATCGGCTTTTGCGCCTGGATGTATATCGGATTCGGACTGGCCACACTGGCGGCCGCCCGCGAACAGGCGCGCGCGCTGCGAACCGGCCTTGGGCGAGCCGTTGCCATAGCCCCCAGGAGCGCGGCATGACCGCCGCCGCCGCCGGCATGGCCCAACCTCGCTCCGTGTTGTTCCTGACCCATGTCGGCGATCCCGGCGGCGCGGAATTCAAGATGATGGCGCTGTGCGAGGCCGTGAACGACTCGGCGGAAGTCATGCTTCTGCAGCACGGGTCGCTGGAGTCGATGCTACTGAAACGTCAAATTCGCTTTTCCGTCTGCCCGATGCCGGGAGCCGCCTCGAGCGTGCGTCGCAATGCAAACTGGCTGACAGTCCTCAAGGCGATCCCTGCAACGTTGTCCATGGTGCCGAAGATCGCGCAGAAGGCCCGCAAGTTCGACGTGGTCATCTGTGTTTCGCAGAAAGCCTTCGTGCTCGCGTCGCTGGCCAAACCGTTCACGGGACGGCCCATTTTCTGGTTCATGAACGACATCCTGTCGGCGGAGCACTTCAACCGCGGGCTGATCCGCTTCCTGATCCTGGTCTCGCGCCTGACGGCCGATCACGTGGTGTTGAATTCCAATGCGAGCCTGGAATTCTGGAAGAAATCCGGCGGCCGAACGAACCGGGCCAGCGTCATCTACCCGGCGGCCCCGCAGATCCGCACGGACCGCAACTCCGAGCAGACTCGCAACTACCGCGGCCAGTTCGCACCCGACGGCGGCCCGCTCGTGGGCATGTTCGGCCGGATCAACCGCTGGAAAGGGCAGGAAGTCTTTTTGCGGGCCCTCGCCGAGCTGCCCAACGTCAGCGGCGTCATTGTGGGAGCCGCCTACTTCGGTGACGCCGAGTACGAACAGCAAATGCGCCAGCTCGCACAGGATCTCGGCATCGCTCATCGGGTCGTCTTCGCAGGCCATGTCGAGGATGTCATGAACGCGATGGCGGCCTGCGATGTCGTGGCCCATTGTTCGACTTCACCGGAGCCCTTCGGCCAGGTCATCGTCCAGTCGATGTTGGCGGGCACGCCTGTGGTCGCCAGCGATGGAGGCGGGGTCCGCGAAATCGTGGCACATGATGTCACCGGACAGCTCACGCCCCGCGAAGACCCTCTGGCGCTCGCGGTGGCGATCCGCCGCTACCTGGATGACCCGCAATGGTCGCAGCGCCTGGCCGGTGAAGCCCAGGACCGGGCGCGCCAGAAATTCACCCTGTCGGCCATGACCAGCCGTTTTACCGAGATCCTCGATACATTGTGAGCTCCCGAATCCCCCTGACAGTCAACCACGCGGTCGATCAGGGCATGGCCGCCGCTGCCGTGCCGCCACCCCCGAGCCTGCGAAGCAGGGCCCTGGGCCTGCTCGTGGGCGCTCGCCCGCTCGCGGCACTTTTCCAGGCGATGAGTACCCAGGTCATCGTCATCGGGATCAACATCCTGACGGGCGTGTTGACCGCGCGATCGCTCGGGCCGGACGGCCGTGGCGCCTTTGCCGCGATAACCACGTGGCCGCAACTGCTGGCAACACTGGCCACCGCTGGATTGAACAGTGCGGTCATCTTCAGGATGCGCAAAGCGCCAGAGAAAAGCGGGGCCGTTGCGGCCGCGGCGTTACTGCTGAGCGGCACGATGTCGCTGGTCGCGATCGGGGTGGGTGTACTGCTGATGCCCGTCTGGATGGCGCGCTACCCTCCTGCGATCGTCACGTTCTCACAGCTTTGCCTGGCCAGCGTGGTGATCAACAGCTCGCAGATGATGATCAAGCAGGGATTCGCCGGAGCGGGTCGCTTCGGCCAGTTCAACCTGTCGCAATTGCTTCCACAACTGCTTTACCTGCTCGGCCTGGTGGCATTGATCGCGTTAGGAGCAATGACCGTCCAGACCGCCGTACTGGCGTTGCTGGGAGGAGGGGCAGTTGCGTTTCTCGTGACGCTCGTGCCGTTTGTCCGGCAGGTACGACCCCGTCTACGCCCGGCGTTCTCAGAGCTGAAACCGATGGTCTCCTATTCAGTCCGCGCCATGCTCATGGATGCGGTATTCGTGGTCGCCACGTATGCCGATCGCATCGTGCTGATCCCGTTGCTGCCGATCAGAGAGCTGGGACTGTATGCCGTCGCTTTCAGTTTCTCGCGCGTGATCCAACTCTCCCAGCCGGCTATCACCTCGGTCGTCTTCTCCCACATGGCCAAGGCCAACGAGGCGGACAGCCGCGTGCTGCACGACCGGGCACTGCGAATGTTGCTGGTTGGCCTGGTTGTCGGGTGTGCCGTCCTCTGGTTCGCAGGCGCTCCGTTACTGCGACTGGCGTACGGCACGGAATTCTCAGCAGCCAACACCATCTTCAGACTGCTGGTGATCGAGGCATCGCTCGGGGCGCTGAGCCAGGTCACCGCGCAACTGTACCTTTCACACAATCGCCCGGGGTTTGTGTCGACGATCCAGGTGTGCGTGCTGGGCGCCACACTGGCCGCGCTGCTGCTGCTGGTTCCTGCGTATGGCGCGAAAGGCGCAGCCATTGCACTTCTCGCCGCCGGCACCGTGCGCTGGCTCTGTTTGTTGGGGGGAGTAAGCTGGGTGCTCGGGCAGCGCCTGCCCGGACTGCTGCTGACCCGCGCTGACCTCAACTACGTGATCGGAAAAATTCGATGAAAGCCTTTTTGTTCGGACTGCTGATGGGATGTGTATTGCTGAGCGGCTGTGCCAGCACCGTGGGCAGCCTGCCGCCGCTGGCGGCCAATGAGAAACATCAATATCTGTTGGGCCCGGGGGATGTGCTGCAGATAACCGTCTTCGGCGACACGGACCTGACCGGGTCGTACCGGATTTCCGACAGTGGCGCAATCTCGATGTCGCTGATCGGACCGCTGCAGGCCCAGGGTCTGGCCGTCCCGGAGCTGCAACAAAAGCTCGTCGAGCGACTCAAGGCGCGCGCCTTGAAGGCGCCGGACGTGGCGGTGCAGGTGACGGAATACCGACCCTTCTTCATTCTCGGCGAGGTGAAGAATCCGGGCTCCTATGCCTACGTTCCCAACATGACGGTCCTGACGGCCGTGGCGATAGCCGGTGGATTCACTTTCCGCGCCGCTGAGGACGCGGTGTCCGTAACCCGCGCGCCGCACGGTGAAGCGCGGGCGACGCGATCCTCGCCGCTGCAGCCAGGCGATGTCGTTTATGTCTTCGAGAGACATTTCTAGAGCCGTGAACGAAATTGAAGCCACACCGACGCTGAACTGCGAAATGCTCAGAAATGGAATACCGCGCCTGTTGGCAGGGATCGTTCTCACCTTGCGTCTGCCGCACGCGTGGGCCCAGACCCAGGATGAGCGGTCTCCCCTGGATTACGATCCCAACGCGCCGCTGTTTGCTTTCGAGAATGAAGTGCCGGCCGTGCGCGCCGGGAATTTCAGGGTCTCTCCCAGCGCAACCCTCGCCACCGGCTACGACTCGAACGTGCTCGCCACGGATCGGGATCCCAGCGCGGACTCGATCTCCGTGGCCCAGGGCCTGGTGAAGTTCACCAATGCGTCGAATGTGCTGCAGCCGGACGGCACGCCCGCGGACAAATGGGATATGACGGGGCTCGGGTTTGTCCGCGCCCGCCGCTTCATCGACACCGCCGAAGCCGACACCAACGAGCTCGGCCTCGGCCTGAATTTCGACGGGCGACCGAGCTCGCAGGACCAGGTGTTCGGGCAGGTCGCCGCCCAGCGCCTGTTTGAGTCCCGCACGGAAATCGAGACTCCGCATTCGCTGCCGGTGAGTTACTACAACGAGTATCGCGCCAACCTGGCCGAGGAACACACCTTCAGCCGCCTCACGGCACGGGCGACCGTAGGCGCCGTCAGGCAGGACTTTACCGACTTTACCCAGGACTACCGCAACCGGTGGTCCTATATGGGTGAGCTGCGTGGCGCGTACGAGTTGCACAGTGACTTGTCACTGCTGGCCATCGGCTACTACAACCGCGACGACTTCACGGTTCCCTCGGCGCTGATCGACTCCGCCACCACGGTGGGCTGTCTCGTCGGCACGCACTACGAGATCCCGGAAGTGCTCGACCTCGAATTCTCCGGCGGACCCTTCAAACGCAGGTTTGCCGGCGGCCGGGGCGAGCTCACCGGGATTTCCGTTCGGGGCGCCCTGACGTGGCAGGCCACCCGGCTCATGACAATCCGCACCCAGGTCAACCGGGAGGACCAGGCGACACGAGTGGCCGGTGTGCTCGGCAAGGTCCGGACCATCGTCGCCTTGCAGGCGGATCATACCTACAGCCCGCGGGTCTCGCTCTACGGCCGCGCGCGCGTAATTTTCGATGACTACGACATCATCAATCGAACTGACATCACCTACATCGCGGAAGCTGGAGTCAACGTGCTGGTAACGCGCAACTATGTCCTCTCGTTCTCCTACGACTACGGCTCGCGCAGCTCGTACGCGGTGGACAACCGTTTTCAGCGGCACGTGGCCGGTCTCTCGCTAACACGGCGGTTCTGACATGGAAGAAACTTCGGCAATCAGTCTCAAGAACATCTGGCAGGCGATTCGGCTGCACTGGGGCATCATGCTCTGTGTCTCGCTCCTGCTGTTCGGCGGCATCGCGGCCTTCGTACTGTCGCTGAATCCAGCGTACACCGCGGACGCCCTGGTGCTGTTGGCTCCGGTGGCGGACGAGCTGGCAGCCAACCCTACCGACCGCAACTTCGCCATCACCGACCCGATGTTCGTCCGCAGCGAGACCGCCATCCTGCAAAGCGATGAAATCTGCCGCGATGTCATTCAGCAGCTGCATCTGGACACCCTGCCGGAATTCCATCGCAAGCCCGGTATCCGCGAGATGCTCGGCCTGGGGGCGGCGAGCGGCCCGAACCCGTTCCTGACGCAACACGAGCTGGAGCTCGATGGCGTGTTGCGCATGTACCAGGCCAAGCTGACCGTCTTCAACGACGGGCGCAACAAGACCGTGGACATCGGATTCACCGCGTCGGATCCCAGACTCGCTGCAAAGATCGCCAACGCACACGCACAGGCATACCTGCGCGCCCAGGGCGCACGCCGCACCGGGTCCGAACAACAGGCCATCGCCTGGTTGAAGAGTGAGGTCGACAACCGCGCCAAGGAAATGCGTGACGCCGATGCTCTCGTGCAGCAGTACCAGCTGAAGAGCGGCATCGTGGGGACGCGGGATGCAACCGTAATCGAGCAGCGCCTACAGCAGCTCAACACGCAACTCGTCGACGCTCAACGTCAACTCTCGACTCAGACTTCGCTGCTGAATGTCATCCGGGACATTCGTGAAGGGGCTGATCCGTCCAGGGCAAGCTCCCTGGTGCAAAGCGACTCCTTCAACGACCTGCTGCGGAACCGGGTGCAGGCGGAATCGAACGTGGCCTCACTGGAAAGCCGGCTGGCGTCGAATCATCCGACCCTGGTGAAGGCTCGCCAGGATCTGGCGAGCATCAATAACGTGCTCGACAAAGAGCTGCGCAGGATGGAGAACGAAGCCCGGGGAGCCGTGGCCTCCGCCAGCCGCCAGGTTGATGACCTGACCCAGGCAACACACCGGGAAGCGCTCAGCAAGGTAGACCAGGATCGCCTCGCGGCGGGCCTGCCCGCCTTGATCTCGGAGGCCCAGGTCAAGCGGACTGTGTTTGAAACCGTGCTCAATCACTATCAGACACGCCTCGCTGAGAGCGCATTCCTGGCGCCTGCGGCGACCGTGGTGTCCCGCGCAGAGCCCTCGGCAACACCCTCGTTCCCCAAGACTCCGCTGCTGCTCGCCATCGGCATGATGTTGGCAGTCTTTGGGGGCGCGTGCAGCGCCCTGGTAGTCCACCTCTTCCGCCCCGCTTCGCTGGATCTGGATGAGGTCGCGGATGCGCTGGGAATCCAGCCGCTGGTGGCCATTCCGCGCTATCGCAACGCTTCTCGGGAGAGTGGCGTAGTCAAGATGAAGGATCCCCGGCTGTTCATCGAAAGCATCCGGTCGGTCCGTAACGCAATCTTCGAGCAGCAGGACCGGCGCAACACCAAGACGTGCCTGCTTACTTCGATGCGGGCTGGACAGGGCAAGTCGCTCGTCGCGATGTCGCTGGCCCGAGCCCTGGCCCGGAGCGGCGCCAGGACGCTGTTCCTGGAGATGGACCTGCGATGCCCCAATGCCAGCGCGCTCGCGCGTCGTGAGCCGCCGCTCAGAGGAATGGGAGCCGTCCTGGAGGGACGCGCGTCTTTTGGCGATGTTGTCGTCCGCGATGAGAATACCGGGCTCGACATGCTGTTCGCGGAACAACAGGCGAGCAGCGCGGTGGATCAACTCACGGCGCTGAAGTTCGCCGCGCTGGTCGCAAAACTGCGTACTCACTACGAAGCCATCATCATCGACAGTCCGCCGATCGGACTGGTGTCAGATGCGCTGACGATCGCCCCGCTCGTCGATCAGACTGTGATGATCGCGAAGGACGGGGAAGCCTCCACCGCCGAACTGGCGCGGGGGACGCGACTACTGAAGGACCGGGGCGCTACGGTTGCCGGCCTGGTCCTCACGGGTGTGGACCCCAAGGGGTTCTCGCGCGCTCACGATTCGACACTGAAGCGCTATATGGTGGGCGTTCCTGGACGGCGCGACGAAACTGCCGGGCTGATTCCTTCGATGGATGTCATTCGGCCGGCGGCGAACCGCTAGCAGTGGATTGCAGTTTGTTTTGATATTCAACGTCCGGCGTCCATACGGAGGGCGCCGGATGGGTTGCGGGCGGGACGCTCTGCAACTCCCAGGCTCGCGCCTGGCGCAGAAATTCGGCACCGGAATGCAACATGGACCAGACATAGCCCTTGATGCCGAAGCGCCAGTTGCCACACCACACGTAGAGCCACAGAAAGCGCAGGAAGGGCTTTCCCACCAGCCACAGGCGGCCGAAACGCCGGCCGTTTCTCACCAACATCCGTGCTTCTATTTCAGCATTTGCGTTCAGCGTGTCCGCCTGTTGTCCAATGGTATAGTTGCGCCAATGCAGCAGAACGCCCTCCAGGGGGATCAGCTTGCCGGGGCAGCGGACGACCTCATGGATGTCGAGGTCGGTGTCGTAATGGCTGTAGCGCCGGTTATACAGGCGCACAAACGACTTGCGCCTGGAGTGCCGGCGCATGTTGGGCATGAGCGTTCCCAGGAACTCCTCGCGGCGCTCGAGAACGAAGCCGTCGCGCGGGTCCGGGTTCGCACGCAGGGCCGCGATAATGGCGGCACCGAGACCCGGCGTGATGATTTCATCCGCATCCACACTGAAGATCCAATCATGGCCGGCGAGCGCCGCCGCCGCCTCGTGCTGCAAGCGCCAGCCGAGCCATTCCTGGCGATAGACCTTCGCGCCCAGCGCCGCAGCCACTTCGCACGTGCGATCGGTGCTTCCGGAGTCCACCACCACCACTTCCGCAGCCCACCACGCACTGGCAATCGCCCGGGCAATCAGGCGTTCCTCGTTCTTGGTCAGAATGACAACTGAGACGTCAGCGGGAGAGGCCATGCTGCAAAGCACCTTTCAGTTTTTGGACCAGTCGTGTCAAATTACTCTGGTGAGGGCAGCGCGCAATATGACGACGTGTTAGGAGGATCTGAGGGCTCACCCATGGTACGGGTTTTGTTTGTCAGCGCGGTGCCGGACCTGCGGGGGGGAGCGGAACAGGTACTGCTCGACATGCTCGGAAATCCGAAGGTGGAGCCCGTCCTGGCGTTGCCGGGCCACGGACCGCTCGAGTCGTACGCTGCGCGTATCAACGCCCCCGTCATCTACTTTAGTCCCGGCTGTGTGTTGAATGTGCACCGGCCCCTGAAAATCACCGCCGCGCTGCGCGCCATTCCCGATGCACTTCGTAGCGCCGGCCAGTTGCGGCGCGCGGCCCGCCAATACGGCTGCGGAATCATTCACGCCAATGGGCTGAAGGTTCATGTGCTCACCACGCTGGCGACGCTATTTAGTCGCGATTTACGCAGTATCGTGCACCTTCACGACATCCCCTATAGCCCCCTGGAGCGCCTGTTCTGGCGGCTGTTGGGCAAGGTGTCCGACCGGGTCGTAGTGGTCTCGCGCCCCTGCTGGCCGGGCAGCGTACTGCCACCCAACGTCAGGATCATTCCAAACGGTGTCGCCGCGAGCACCGGAACCCTGGGCGTACCGGCACCAACGCTAGCTGGACCGAAACCAATGCTGCGCGTTCCGACAGCAACGCTGGCCGTATCGGCACCTCGCAGTGAAGTCTTCCGACTCGGGTTTGTCGGGCGCTTCCATCGCCACAAGGGGCTTCTCCTGTTGGCGGACTGGCTCGCCGCCGCGCGCGATGCCGGCCTCGAGTTCGAGTGCCGTTTTCGCGGCGGCAGCGATCCGGACGACCCGGCCTACTGGGAGTCGGTCCAGGACAAGCTGCAGCAGGTGAAGTTGCTGGACCGTATTCACATCGATGGCTGGCGGACGGGCAAGTCGGTCTACGAAGGACTGGATGCGATCGTGGTGCCGTCCGATTGTCCTGATCCGTTGCCGCGTGTCGTGTTGGAGGCAGGGGCTCAGGGGCTGCCCGTGATCGCCCTGCCCACAGGCGGAATCGGCAGCATGATCATTGACGGACATACCGGCTTCCTGGTCAGTGGTACATCCGGGTTTGTGGATGTGCTGGGGAAGTTGATCGGCAATCCGGACCTGCGTGATGCCGTCGGCTCGGCGGCCCAGCGGCACATCGCAGCCGAGTTTACGCTACCGCGGTTTCACGAGCGCTTCGACGCGCTGTATGGAGAGTTGGAAGGCCACGGTGGCCCCGCGGTGGTTGCCACAGCACCCATCGTCACTGGAACTCCACTACAACGGGGTGATCCGGCAGCTCGAAGCTGAAGGTGCTGTTCTCGAGCGCCACCTGGCTGGTTTTGCCCGTGAGCGGATCGTACACCGACGCCTTCGAGGAATTGCTGTTGGCAGGCGCGACCGAGACCTGTGCGCTCTGCGTGACGAGTTGCCGCCTCGCACCTGCGTCCCAGAGCGGCTGCTCGCGCCAGATCAGCAGATCCACGGCTCCGCCGGGCTTCTGCACGGCAATGGATCCGACACCTTCCCTCGTGGCTGACAGCGAGAAATCCGCGCTGCCTTTCGCCGTGCTCGCCGCGGTCATGCTGGCGGCTGACGCCACCGTGCCACCCGACAACAACAGGCTCGTCAGATTGTGGATCGCGGTGGCGGCGGTCTTCGGAGTCCAGTCGTAGCGGTATAGACCGAGCCCGGCGGTCCAGTCGGTTTCACTCGCCGAGTTGTTGACCAGTTGGTAGATGAACGTGCGCGGGACTTTTTTCGACCACACTTCGGCGATCAGTGTGAGCAGGTATTTCGCCTGGACCGTCTCATCCACACCATGAGGACTGCCTTTGGAGGTCGTATACCCGGTCTCTGTCACCACCGCCCGCGGCAGGCGAAGAGTCGACGCCCGCGCGCCCTGATAAGCCTTTTCCCACACGCTCGACGGCGCCGCGCCTTTCGGGAAATAGATGTGCGCATTGCCCTCGTCGGCATAACTCGACAGATCGCCGAGCCTGGCGTAGTCGGAAGGGCCGGCCGCTCCGAGCGTCAGGTTGTACACGGGAATGTTCTTGAGGGTGGGCGATGCCTTGATGGCCTTGTACAAATCCTGCTGTACCAGGACAGCGGCGGGAAAGCCTCTCTGACCTTTGTAGTTCGCGGGCCAGTTGTTGATTTCATTCATGCCCTCGATGGAGCTGATGCCGTCGGGGTGCCGTTGTGCAAACGCCTCCATGCGGTGCACGGTATCCATGAGCTCGGACGCCGCTTCCGCCCGCAGCACGAAATCGAATCGGGCTCCGTGGCTGGCGAGGTAGTCGAACCTGGAGGTATCCGCGGGCGGACTCGAATCGCGAACGTTGACGATGCCCGTATAAGTCAGCGCGGCCGACACTTTCTGTATGTTGGCGTAGGGGGTCTGGTTGTACAGGACGTGTGTAACGACGCCCAACGAGTTGACCAGGTCGACCGCGCTGACGGGCTGCTTGAATCCCATCAAAACGGGCGGATTCGGAACCGTTGCCTCGGCGGTGCTCAGAATCATGAGACTGGCCACACAAACCTTTGCGGTGCCCGCGGGCACCCGCAAACGGGTCGTCAATGTTGCAGTCATCATGTCCTCGCTTTCGATGCAGGCGACGGTGACTAGATACAGGACAGTGTGCTCGGCACGCAAGCGGCGCCGAAGCGACCCTTATGAGTGCACTCCTGCACTCCGATGATGCGCACAGGTACGGTGCACCGGGTTGGTTTTTATGGCGAACTGATGGAAGATGCACCTGCTGCAACGAGGAGCGAGTGACGACTACGACGGTGACACCACGGACCAACAAGATCGAGTCAGTCCAGCTGCTGCGTGCCGTCGCCGCGCTCGGCGTCGTATCATTTCACGCCGCACATCTGCTCTCCAGCCGTAACGGACTCGAACTGCGCTGGACCGGATTGGGAGCGGCGGGCGTCGATCTGTTCTTCGTGGTGAGCGGGTTCATCATGTGGGTGACCGCCCTCGACCGCGGCATGCCGATCCGGCGGTTCGCGGCCAAGCGAATTCAACGGATCGTGCCGCTGTACTGGTTGATGACGGCCATCGTGCTCGCCATCGTTGTGCTCGCACCCGCGGCGATGCGGAATGCGAGCCACGATCCGCTGCATTTCGTCGCCTCGTTCGCTTTCATCGCGTGGCCCCACCCGGCCATGCCGGAGCATTTCTGGCCCGCGCTGGTGCCGGGTTGGTCGCTCAACTACGAGATGCTTTTCTACGTGCTCGTCGGTTGTGCGCTGCTGCTCGGAAGACCCTTTCGCGTCCCTTTCATTGGAGGCATTCTGGGTGTTGCCGTTGTGGCCGGGCTGCTGCTGCGACCGGTCGGCCTGCCCGCCTTCTACACCAACTCCATTCAGCTGGAATTTCTCCTCGGGCTGCTGATCGGCATGGCGTTCGATCCCGGTCACCGGACACGAGGTCGCGACTACGTGCTGTGCTTCGCGGGACTGGGGCTGTTTGTCTGGGCGGGCCCGTACGAAACTGACACGAACCGGCTGTTCACCTGGGGATTGCCATTGGCCGTGGCCGCTCTCGGGGCGATCAATATTTCCCTGCCGCGCGCCAACCCGGTCGTGCGCGCCCTGAGCTCGATCGGCGACGCCTCTTATTCGCTGTACCTGACGCAATTCATCGTGCTGCCGCCTTCGGCGCTGGCGTTGGCGCGCGTGCTTCCGGATCTGCACGGGGTGCTGGCCGGAACCGCCTTTGTTGTTGGAATCATCGGCACAGCGGTGCTCGCAGGTCTCGCCAGTTTCCATTTCCTGGAAAAGCCGATGTTGCGTGCTTCGACAGAACTGCTGACGCGCAACCAACGCAGTAGCGCGCGGCCGACCGTGGCGCAATGGTGAGCAGCTCGCAAACGAGCCATGCGTCGTTCGACGTCTTCGACACGCTCTTGACGCGAGTCGTCGGCGAGCCGCGCGACGTGTTTCTCTTTTTGGGTGCCCGGCTGCGCCGGCTCGGCCTCATCGAGTGTTCGGCGGAAGTGTTTGCCCATCAGCGCATCCTGGCCGAGGAGCGCGCCAACGCCATCGCCGGATGCCATCCGACTCTGGAGCAGATCTACGCGGAGTGGCTGCACGGCATGAACCACTCCGAGTTATCCCCGCAGAGATTTGCAGGCGAGGAGCTTGCCCTCGAAGATCAGTTCCTGGTGGTAGTCCCTGGCGCGCTGGCGCTCGTCGAGCGGGCCCGCCAGGAGAACTGCGGGATCGTGTTTGTGACCGACACGAACATGCCTTCGGGCTTCATCATGGCCGTGCTGGAGAAACACGGGTTCTATCGTCCGGGCGACCGGATCTTTGCGTCCTGCGAGGTCCGGGTGGACAAGGCGCGAGGCATGATGTTTCCTCACGTCGCGAACGCTTTGAAAGTGCGGCCCGCAGCCTTGCGACACCACGGCAACAGCGCAGTCGCGGATGTCAGGAACGCCAGGCTGTCCGGATGGCAGGTTCGCCATTGGCGGCAAGCGAATCTCAATCGCTACGAGCAGGCCCTGGTGGCGGACAATTTCGCCACGGGAGGTCTGAGCTCGTTGTTCGCCGGATGCTCGCGACTCGCACGGCTCAGTCAGCCAGGCGGCGAGGAGCGCGACAGGACTATTGCAACCGTTGCAGCCGGGGTGATGGCTCCGATGCTGGTCGCGTGGATGATCTGGCTGCTTCGCCGCGCTTCGCGCGATGGCATCCGCCGGCTGTACTTCGTCAGCAGAGACGGTGAGGTTCTTCTCGAGATCGCGCGGCGATTGCTACCGCTCGTCGAGGGGCCCATGGAGCTTCGCTACCTCTATGTTGGCCGGCAATCGCTGGTGCTGGCCGGCTCGCCCGAAGCTGCGCTGCGCGACCTCATCCGATCGCCGACGACGCGCCTCGTGGATGTGGCGGAGTCCCTGGGACTGACGGAGGCACAGCTCCAACAGGCTCTGCCACCGTCTATGCGCGCGCCTGAGACCTGGAACTGTCCGCTCAGTGCTGATGATCGCGACCAACTGCAGAACGCCTTGAACCAATCACGCGAGATGCTCGCTCGGGCCAGCAACAGCGCCCGCGAGATTCTCACGGACTACCTGGAACAGGAGGGGTGGGCAAAACAGGAGCCGCTGGCGGTGGTCGATGTGGGATGGCGTGCCAGTATGGCCGGCACATTGGGGGAGGCCCTGCGTGACTCGCGCGTGCGGATGCCTGACAAGTTCTATTACTTCGGACTGGGGAACGACGCACACCAGGTCGCCGGCGACGCGATGGTTCCACGACTCGACGCATGGTTCTACGACGACGCATCCCATCGCGGGCATTTGCCCTACCTGATCGGGACATCCTCTCTCGTCGAGATGTTCTGCGCGGGAAGTCATGGTTCGGTGATGGGTTACGAGCGCGCTTCAGAGGGCATCCGGCCGAGGCTGAGGTCGCCCGTGTCTCCCATGCAGCAGTGGGGTCTGCCGCTCATGCGCAGCGCCACTGTTTCATTTGTCGAGCAGCTCATGGCCGCGCTGCCCGCGCAGCGCGAGGCCGGTCTGGTCGATGCAGACCTTCGGCGCTCGATCCATAGAATCATGGAGCTTTTCTGGCTGCAGCCTACCCGCACCGAGGTGCAATACTGGGGGACCTACCCGGTACAGGCTAACTTTACCAACACGATCGTCCTGCCATTGGCGGAGCGGATCTCGCTGCAGCGGGTGTTTCGCTCGCTCAGCCGTGGATCATTGCGGTTCAGATCCAATCACGCATGGCCCCGGGGCACGGAGCTGCGAAGTCCATTCCCCGTTCGACAGTTGCTGGAAGGAATCGCGGCACTGCGCGGTGGGAGCGGACGGTTTCGGCGGCGGCTGATGTGGTTCCGGGCTCGGCTGGGATTGCCACCCGCCTGAGCTCACTTCGGGGCGCTGGCAACCGTGGTGCGCGTCTCTGGTCCGCCGACGCCCGGCTCATAGTCCGGTGTCGGTGCCGCCGGCCGTACAGGCGGACAAGGCTGACTCACAATTTTGCCGCCGCCGATATCTGCGAAGGCGTAGTCCGGCGGAAGGCGCTTGATGCCGGTCCCGGCACCCAACGCAACATCCACCCAGTAGACAGTTCCGGGAAACTTCCGCTCACCCACTTCGGGTTCAAGCCCCATCGCCTTCACTGCAGCGGCACGCTTCTGCGCGCGCTCGCGGGTGCTGAACATGCCGACCGAAATGCGCCTGTTGGTGGAGTAGTTCTTCATGACGTGCGCGTCGGTGAAACCGCCTTTCCCGAGCCTATCAACAACCTTGCCGACCTCGTCATCGGACTGCAGCCCGCCCACGAACACCCAATAGCCCTCAATGGTTTCTCCCTCTTCGGCGCGCTGCTGAAGGTGGAAGCCCCGTTGGGCGAGCAGCCCGGCGGCGCGGGCGGCATGGGAGATATCGTTGAACGGACCGACTGACGTACAGGACTGCAGCGCTTCGGGAACCTGCAGGGCGACTTTTTCGGCGACGGGCGCCAACTCGGCGACCGCGGCTGGAAAATTGGCGGCGGCCGGCTTGTCGCCGCCCCCTTCACCCACGAGCTGCAGCCGTGGCAGGTGCGATAAAGCATCCCGGGCACCGGCGTCGCGCGGTGAGTCGATCCACTGGGCCCAGGCCAGGAACAGCAGGTTCGCCACCAGCAATGTCATGAATATGGCGCGCACAGACTCATTCTAGTCCAGGCGCATGCAGTTGCGGCATGTCTCCGTGAGGCAGTACCCGGGGCGGCGAGCGTGGTCGGATTCGGACCTCCCCGCCGCGGAGCGATTGCCGGTATGCTCGCGCAGCGTCGGTAAGCCGATAGAAGCACGGAGCCGTTGAGTGGGCATCCGAACCGCCCTTTCAAAACTGTCCAAGCGGAGGCGGGAGCCAACGCTCGAGCGCGCGGAAGAGGCTTATTCTGAAGGCCGCAAGTCCGATGCCGCCGCCATGTTCAGAGCGCTGGCAGAGTCGGGCTCCGCGCCTGCCCAACTACGTCTTGCCCAGATGTACGAAAGGGGCGAGGGAGTTCTCCAGAACTTCGTCGAGGCTGTACGTTGGTTCCGCAGCGCAGCGGAGCAGGACTCCGGGCCGGCAGTCCTTCGGCTGGGTGAGATTTACCTGACAGGTCTATCGGCGCCACAGACGGCCACTCCCGCTGCATTAGCGAGGTTGGAAAATGTGCTCGCCGCATTTGACCGACTCGGTGCACTCCACGCGGAAGGTGTCGGACTTCCGCAGGACTTCGAGGCCGCCGCGCAGTGGTTCTATAAAGGCGCCGATCGAGGCGATGCCACTGCGCTCTATCACCTGGGAACATTGCAGTTGGGCGGTCTCGGAATGCCGAGCGATCCGCAGGCCGCATTCAAGCGCTATCGCGAGGCCGCGACTCGTGGCAGCGGGGCAGCGTCACTACAACTCGGCATCTTGTAGGCCTCCGGGCAACACGTCAGTCAGGACTACGAGCTCGCTGCCAGCTTCTACCGGTTGGCCGGGCAACAAGGCGTGCCCCAGAGCGCCGAAACGGCTATTGAGCTGCTCGCCGAAGCCACTGGGTTGGGGAGTATCGAGGCGGCCTGGGCCCTGTATCACCAGTATCAAGAGGGTGAGTATGTTCAGGCGGACCCGGAGCGTGCTTCGCATTGGCTGGTGCGCGCGGCGGAGCTGGGCAGCGTTGCAGCGGCCTGTGCTCTTGCGGATACGTTGGAGGGTGCCAACTCTTTCGGCCCGCCTGCTTCACGAGTCTTCGAGCTGCTGGAATACGGCTTTCATAGACCGATTCTAGTCGAGGCGGCGACGCTTCTTAGGGGATGTCTTCGTTGACTGGGCGCGCGTCGGTGTCTCGCGGGCCCATACAGCCAACCCGTGCAACACCAAGTCAGGAAGACTGACGGCGGTGCCGCGGATCAGGGGCTTGATGTCGGCTGAGCCGCCACCGGTCAGCAGCACCAAAGGCCTGTTACCTACGCGGTTTCGGGCTTCTTCAATCGCACGATCAATGAGCGCCGCGGCGGCATAACGGGCACCTTCCCCGATCGCAGTGCGGGTGGTCTTAGCGAACAAGCCCGTTGCGCCGTCAGGACCTCCGGTGGCGCGCTTGTGAATTCCGTTGGTCTGGGTGAGCAGACTGCTCACCATGAGATCGGGTCCCGGAACGATGGCGCCGCCGTGGTGCCGGCCGGTTCCGTCCACGAGGTCGACCGTGATCGCAGTACCTACGCTCACCACACAGACCGGTTGGCCGCTCGCCAGATGATGCGCGCCGATTGCGCCGACAAAGCGGTCTACTCCCAGTCGCCAGGGATCGAGGTATTCGGTGGTGATGCCGGCGGCGGCCCGTTCCGACGCGACAAATTCAGGGGCGGGCGCGCCCGCCTGCCGGGCCGCTGCAGTCAGCGAGTCATTGATCTTCTCGCTGGCAACGCTCGAGACGACGATACGGTCGGCCGCTTCTGCGTCTCGACCCCAACCCCGTCCGATCACGTGTTTCGCGTAGTCGCCAACAGCCCAATCCGAGAACGCGGCTGCGTGCTGCTGTCCCATGCGCCCGTCAACGAGCCGCGCCCATTTGACGCGGGTGTTGCCGATATCGATGAGCAATAAAATCAAGAGCCCGCCCTCACTGACACATCCCCCGTAATGAACCGCTGCAGACCCTGGGGGGTCTCCACCAACAAAGCGCCATCGAGGTCGATGCCGCGAGCAATTCCTTTTATGGCCTCCTCGGTCGCCATCACTGTAACCGGTCTGCCGCGTAACGCATCTGCCCCCATCCAACGCTCCACAAACACTTTCAATCCGCCGCGTTCAAACTCGAGCAGCCCGTCCACAAAGGAGCTGATCAGCCCCGCTGCAACGGCGTTCCGTGAAATCACCTTCGAGCCCACGGTTTCCAGATCGACAGGAGCGAGCCCCGTCTCGGCAATCTTCGCCAACAGCGGTTTCCCGAGCGCGACGTTCAGACCGATACCCATCACAACGCAGGCCGGTCCGGCGGATTCGGCACGAAGCTCAATCAGGATCCCTCCGAGCTTGCGGTCCCCGATCAGCAAATCGTTCGGCCACTTGAGCCCAACCCCAGTCACTCCGAGCCGACTCAACGCTGCGACGGCACATACACCGATCACCAGGCTGAGCGCTGACAGATCGCGCGGCAATACGCCGAATACCCAGCTGAACGACAGGCAAATGGCGCCCCCGGGAGGGGCTACCCACGCTCGGCCACGCCGCCCGCGGCCAGCGGTCTGATATTCAGCGAGCAGGGCCTCCCCCAAACCGACCGGTGGGAAGAGGCGCTCCATGAGCACGGTGTTGGTGGATCCGAGCATCCAGGCCGTGTCGACCCGCCTCACGTGCGCGCGAGCGGCGTCCGAGAGCAACTCCAGTATTCGTGCCCCATCGAGCGGCTCCGCCGTTCCCGCCAACCGGTAGCCCCGATTCCGGACCGCATGGACCGTAGCCCCGAGCTCTCGCAGAGCCTTCGCAGCCTTCCACACGGCACTGCGGCTGACGGCAAGCTCAGCGGCCAACGTCTCCCCTGAATGGAACTCCCCGTCGGCCAGCTTCGCGAACAGGCGTGCCACCAGCGGCGTGCCAGAGACAGCGCCGGTGCCAGGGTTCGCGTCGGCATCGGAGTCAGCGCCCGGGTCGTTCATTTGCCGTTGTTCCGCCCGAACAACCAGAGCCGCTTGGCCCGCGGCTCGGTGTGCGCCCGCATGCGGGCGATGTTGCTGCGATGGGTGAATACAATCATCGCCGTGGCGACCACACCGAACGTGCTCAGGGACAGGCCCGGCTCCAGACCGGTCAGCGCGACATAGATAGGGATCGAGGCCGCGGCCAACATGGAGGCGAGCCCTACAAATCCGAACAGGACGACCGCCACGAACCAGGTTAACAACATCGGCACGAGCAGCGACACTTCGAGCCCGACGACAACGCCGACCAACGTGGCCACGCCCTTGCCGCCACGAAATCCGTGCCATACGGGATATACGTGCCCGGCTATCGCCGCCATGCCGCAGAGGGCGGGCTCCCAGGTGGCCACATAGAATGGCGGTGGTTCGATACCCGGCAACAACAACGGCGCGAGCAGGCGGGCGGCAACCCAACCCTTGCCGAGATCGACAATGAGAACCCACAGCGCGAATGACTTGCCTTGGGTCCTGAGGGCATTCGTTGCGCCGGCGTTGCCGCTGCCCATCTTGCGGATGTCCACGCCACCTCGCAGGCGCCCGACCAACTGACTGCCCACGATGGATCCGAGCAGGTAGCTCACTAACACTTTGATTAACAGATCGCTCAAGACTACGGCGCTCGCACTGGCATCGGCAGGAAGACTTCGGCAATCATGCAGCGCACGCTACCGCCTCCCAACCTCTCGATCGTCGGTAACGGCACCGAGAGCGTGTAGTCCGTGCTTGCGGACAATCTTGCGTACACTTCCGGTCGAATCCCGCGCCGCGCGGCTTCTGACATGACGAGCAGCCGCGAATCGCCCAGCGCCTCGTCCCAACTTGCGAGCTCGAGCATGTTGCCGGCAAACTGCTCGATCTCGTCATACTGAATCTCGATGACATCGTGGCCGGTCATCTCGAGCTTTTCGATGACCCGCGCGCGGTCGTCAGAGGACATTGCGCAAGTACCTAACACCGCCATGCGCGCACCGATGCACATCATCACGTTGGTGTGGTAGTACGGGACACCATCGCCATCAGACGCATCAAATGTGACGTATTCGTATCCCAACTGCCGCGCCCAGTCTTCCAGGACTGCGGGGTGTGTTCGCGGCGACAAGCATGCATACGCGACGCGATTACAGCGATCCAGCACCAGGCTTCCCGTGCCTTCGAGAAACTGCCCCGAGGCTTCGTAATGAGTCAGATCAACCACGCGCGATACCTTGAAGCCCAGCTGCTGCACAACGGTATCGATGACCTCCGGTCGTCGCTCGCGGCGACGGCTCTCGACCTGCATCGGATACAACACCAGCGTGCCGTCTTCGTGAAAACTCACCCAGTTGTTGGGAAAGATGGCATCCGGTTTCGGGGGATCAGGCGTGTCATCGACCGCGCAAGCGGTAACGCCTTCGCCCCGTAATGCCTGCACACACTGGTCGAATTCTGACAGGGCCTGAGCCTGCCCCGTTTGCGCAGCTCCCGGGTGCTGCAGCTTGTTGGTGACGGCGGTTTCCGGGTTGTAATCAAACGCGGCCGGCCTAATCATCAGCACAGCGCTGGCGCATTGCTGAGGCGTAACCTCTTTACTCACAGGATGGGGCTCCGCCCAGGCTTGCGTTACTCATGAGCTCAGATTCCGAACAGCTGATTGTTGTCACCGCGAACGGGCTCTATTGCCCACCCGGCGATTTTTACATCGATCCTAAGGAAGCCGTCCAAAACGCCGTCATCACCCACGCCCATGGAGACCACCTGCGCCATGGGAGCGCGCGGTACATTCTCGCACGTCCCGGCACCCCTATCGCAAAGTTGAGGCTTGGGGGAGACCGGGAGCTGGAGCCGATTGAATACGGCGCGCGGCGCTCGCTCGGCGCCACGACCGTATCGCTGCATCCGGCGGGACACATCCTCGGGTCGGCGCAGGTCCGGATCGAATAGGGCGGCCGGGTGTGGGTCGTGTCCGGAGACTACAAGCGCCAGGCGGATCCCACCTGTGTCCCCTTTGAGCAGCTCGAATGCGATGTATTTATCAGCGAGGCGACCTTCGCCCTGCCGGTGTACCGGTGGCCGCATACGTCGCAAGTCGTCGGCGAGATCTTCCGTTGGTGGCGCTCCAATCGCGATCGCGGACTTGCCTCAGCGCTGTTCTGCTACTCACTCGGTAAGTCGCAGCGCGTGCTGGCCGAGCTGCTCGCCTACACCAATGAGCCGGTCTACCTCCATGGTGCGGTGGACTCGCTGGTCGGCGTCTACCGGCGGGCGGGTGTCCACATGGTGCCGACGCTCTCCGTCCCCGGCGACCGGAAAACTGACTTCAGCGGCGCGCTGATTCTCGCGCCACCCAGCGCGGTCGCGACACCATGGATGCGACGCTTTGGGGATCACGCTACCGGGTTTTGCTCGGGGTGGATGCGTGTGCGCGGTGACCGCCGGCGTCGGGGATACGACCGGGGTTTCGTCATCTCCGATCACGCGGACTGGCCTGGTCTCATTGAGACATGTCAGGCCACGAAGGCGCGCCGCGTTCTGCTGACTCACGGCTACTCCGATGCGCTCACCCGCCATCTCACCGAGAGCGGGCTCGAGGCCAGCGCACTCAAAACTGATTTTGGCGCTGAGGAATGAAGGCGTTCAGTGAGCTGTACGAGGAGCTCGACACAACGACTTCGACCAACCTGAAAGTCGCGGCGATGGCTCGGTATCTGCAGTCTGCGCCGCCAGCCGATGCCGCGTGGGCGACCTACATACTGTCGGGTCACCGGCTCAAGCGATTTATCGGCCCTGCACTGCTCTATCGCTGGCTCATTGAAGAATGCGGTCTGCCGGAATGGCTGGTCGAGGAGTCCCGCGCCACTGTGGGCGATCTGGCAGAGACGATCGCCTTGCTCACCGAGAGCGCCTTCGACGCGCCTGCGCGCCAGGCGCCGGATGTGTCTTTGTCAGTGTGGATTGAAGAGCGGTTGTTGCCGCTGCGCGCGGCAGACGAACCGCGACAACGCGCTGCCGTGGTCAACTGGTGGCGGACGCTGCCCTATCGCGAGAGCTTCCTGGTCAACAAGTTTCTGACGGGTTCCCTGACCGGTTCCCCGAAGTCGTGGCTGCAGCCCTTCGACTACCTGACGGAGTCGTTCTGGACGGTGAGCTGGTTGCCTGGCGAGACTGTGGCATCCCCGACAAGCCCGCTGCAGAGGCCAACACGTTGGATGACCTGCAGGCGGTGCTTCTCAGTTGTTCGCCACCCGAAGATTCCCCGTCGTAGCGCCGAAGTCGGACAGCTGGTGCTCCTGCTCTTCGGTCAGGTCCAGCGGTTCACCTGTCAGATAACGATGGCACTGATCTTCCGGTGCCGGTTTGGCGAACAGGAAGCCCTGCGCCAGTCCGCAACCGAGCTGGCGAATCTTCTCCAGCTGTTGCCAACCTTCGATTCCCTCGGCCACCACCTGGATGTTCAGATGGCGCGCCATGGCGATGATGGCGCTGACAATCGCCAGGTCGCTTGCGTCGGTGACCAGGTCGCGGATGAAACTGCGATCGATCTTCAAGTAGTCGACGCGCCAACGCTTCAAGTACGACAGGCTCGAATAACCCGTCCCGAAGTCGTCGATGGCGATCCGAACGCCCAGCTCCCGCAACTTGGAGACGGCATCTTCATTTGACTCGCCACTGCGGTTTTCGCGGCGCTCGAACACTGCGCTCTCGGTGAGCTCCAGCTGCAACATGGAGGGTCGAATGCCGTGTTGCCGTGTCAGCCTGAGAATCGTGGCCGGCAGGTTTGAGCGCTGCAACTGCACGGCCGAGATGTTCACGGCGATCGGCACCGGCGTACTGCCGCTGTCCCGCCATCGCGCCATGTCTTCGCAGGCCCGCGCCAACACGATATCGCCGATCGGTACGATCAGGCCGGTTTCCTCGGCCACGGCAATGAACTTCTCGGGCGGTACGAATCCCTGTCCGGGCACCTTCCAACGCAGCAGGGATTCGAGTGCCACCACGCGGTTAGTCTGTATATCGATGATTGGCTGATAGTGGACGTCGAGCTGTTGTCGTTGCAGGGCGTTGCGCAGGCTCGTTTCAATGGCCATACGCTCTTTCAGCTTGCGATCCATCCCCGGACTGAACAGCTGGAAATTGTTACGGCCGCGGTCCTTGGCCTGGTACATCGCGGTGTCTGAATGGCGGAGCAACTCACCCATGTTCGCGCCATCGCGCGGATACAGGCTCACGCCGATGCTCACTGTTGTAACCAACGGGCGGCCATCCACCGGCACGGGAGCGGACAGGGCTTCATTGATCCGCGCGGCGGTATCGTTGACCTGCTCGGAGCTGCGCACGGTCTTGAGTACGACGATGAACTCGTCTCCGCCCATTCGGACGACCACGTCCTCTGTACGTACCGTTGCCCGAATTCTTTGCGCAACGGCCTTGAGCAATTTGTCGCCCGTCTCGTGACCCCGCGAATCGTTGATGTGTTTGAAGCGATCGAGGTCGAGGAACAGGACCGCCATGATGGAGGATGTATGGCGCGCCTCCTCGATAGCGGTCGGCAGATGCACGGCGAGGAACAGACGATTCGGCAAACCCGTCAGCTGGTCGTGGTGCGCCAGGTGGTCGAGGTGTTGTTGTTTCTCCAGGAGTTGCGCTTCTACCTTGCGTCGTACGCTGACATCGTCAGTGGTGAAGGCCAGGACATGGCGCGAGGTCAGGTCGAGACGGTGCCCCCGGATTTCCACGTTGAGGAGCGTTCCGTTCTTGCAAAGCTGGCCAACCTGGAAAGGCATGCGGGGATTGGGATCCCGAAGTTTTCTCAATAACGCTTCGCTGTTGTCGCTTTGGTCGGTGAATACTCGAGAGAGGTCGAGGGGGAGGATTTCCTCCAGGCTGTAGCCCAATGTCCGCAGCAGGCTCGGGTTGGCGTCGATGATCCGCAGGGTCTCGGCGTCAACCAAAAGAATGCCGTTCGGGGACTGCTCAAAAGCAGCCCGACAGGGATCGCCAGTCGTTTCGGCGGCACCGGGCCCACTTTGCCGAATTCGCGCCCAAATCCACGGCGACGCAACTGCTATTAGGAGCGCCACGGCCATGGCCGCAAGCGCAATTTCGACCTGATTCACTCAACCCTCCGTGCGGTGCGGCAAGTCTGGCAAATCGAGACTTTAGGTTCAGGTGCGCTGCGCACAGTTTCAGTCGCGGCGGCCCGGATCTCGCGACGAAAGGCCCTCATGCGCAAGCGTAGCCATTGGGCTAGCCCCCCGGATCAGGGTGTTTCCGACGCTTTATTGCTGCGACGCGACCCGTTACCTTTCCGTCACGGCCCTTTCGGCTGGAGGAAGAAGAATTCATGGGGAATGTAGCGCTATCACTGCAGCGGCTCGTGGCACTCGCCGGCGCCGTTTTGATCATGGTCGCGGCGGGTCAGCCGATTGAGGCCAAGACGCAGAAGCCGGCCCTTCACGGCCGCCACTGGATGGCCGTGACCGGCAAGCCGCTGGCAGCGACCGCCGGGGCGATGATCTTCCAAAAAGGCGGCAACGCGGTCGACGCCGCATGCGCAATGATCGCCGCCACCTCCACCATGTGGGACACCCTGTCCTGGGGTGGCGAGACACAGGCTCTGATCTACAACCCCAACACCGGCAAGGTCATCGGCATCAATGCGCTGGGTGTTGCACCGACCGGCGCGACACCTGAGTTCTTCCACAAGCAGGGCATGAAGTTTCCGCCCGAGTTTGGACCCCTCGCGGCGGTCACTCCGGGAACCCCTGGCGGACTCATGACCATGTTGGCCGAGTACGGCACGATGAGTCTCGCTGAAGTGTTGGCGCCGGCCATTGAGATGGCGGATGGCTATCCGATGGAGGCCGAGCTCTCCAACACCATCGAGAAGTACAAGGACAAGATCGCGCAGTGGCCCTACTCGAAGAAGACGATCCTGATTCATCCAGGCGAGGCGCGTGAGGGCCCGCAGCCAGGAGAAGTTTTCCATCAGCCCGAGCTGGCAGCGACGTTACGCAAGTTGGTGGAGGCGGAAAAGAATGCCAAGGCGCACGGGAAGGATCGCAAGGCGGCGATCTATACCGCGTACGACCGGTTCTACAAAGGGGACATTGCGCAGGAGTTGGTTCGCGGGACTCGCGAACAGGGCGGGCTGTTTACCGTGGAGGACCTGGCGAACTGGAAGGTCCACATCGAGGAGCCCGTTCACACCAGCTACAAGGGAATCGAGGTCTACAAGCTGACCACCTGGGTGCAGGGACCGGTCATGCTCCAGGCGCTCAACATCCTCGAGAATTTCGACTTGAAGTCGATGGGATATGACAGCGCACGCTACATTCATACGATCTACCAGGCGATGAACCTGTCGTTCGCGGATCGCGACTTCTATTACGGGGATCCGGCTTTCCCACCCGCGTCGCCCATCAAAGGGTTGTTGTCCAAGGATTACGCGCGTGAGCGCGCCAAGTTAGTGAAGCCCGACCACAATGATCCGGACATTCGCCCCGGCGATCCGTATCCGTTTCAGGGCGGCACCAATCCTTTCACGAATGTGCTGCAGAGTTGGCACAGCAAGATGCCCGCAGGTGTTGCGGGGGCGGCGAATCAGTGGAGCCCCACGGCACTCGCGCAGTTCGACCGCAGCTTCAGACTCGGGACAACGAGTGTCGAGGCGACGGATGAGAAGGGCTGGGCTGTCTCGGTTACCCCCAGTGGCGGCTGGACACCCGCCGTCATCGCAGGCCACACCGGTGTGGGCCTGAGCCAGCGCATGCAGAGCTTCGTGCTCGATGCCAACGAGAATCCGTTCAACGTGCTGCAGCCGGGTAAACGCCCGCGCGCCACGCTCACCCCCACAATGGCCCTGAAGGATGGCAAGCCCTACCTGGTGTTCTCTGTCCAGGGCGGCGATACCCAGGATCAAAACCTGCTGCAGTTCTTCCTCAATGTGGTCGAGTTCGGCATGACACCCCAGGAAGCAACCGAAGCGGCCAATATCACCAGCTACCAGATGCGTGACTCCTTCGGAGCGCACGAATCGATTCCTGGCCGCCTGACCGTCAACAGCGCGACGCCGGATTGGGTTCGCGCTGAGCTGGTGCGGATGGGTTACAAGCTGGACTTTCAGGAGCGCAGCTCGGGGCCGATCAATGCGATCGAGCTCGACCGCGCGCACGGCACGATGTGGGGCGGCTCGAGCAATCACGGCGAGGATTACGGAATCGGATGGTAGTCACTCAGAACGGGCCTACGGTGGGCGACCCAGCGGCTGAGCGCGGCGCCCACTTTGACTGAGCGCCGTTGGGAAATCATAGCCACAGCGTTGCTGTGGGTTGCCGTCGCCGGCCTGTTTGCGACCTGGATCTCGGGAGCAGTCGGCCCCGGCTATGGCCTCTTCCGTTTGATCCCCAATGGCTACAACGAGGGCTGGAACGCCTATTGGGCTGACGTCGCCTGGAGCGGTGGGTCGCTCTATCCGGCCATCGACAGCCCTGTTTCCAACAACTACCCGCCGGTTTCCTTTTACATCGTGGGCGGGCTGGGAAGGCTGCTCGGCGACAACATCTTCGCCGGCCGATTGCTGGCGTTGGTGAGTCTCATCGTGATTGCGCTGGACCTGTTTGTCTGGCTGCGCATTTTTACGGTCACGCGCACGGTTGCCGCATTCGGCGCCCTCTTGTTCCTCGCCGCGTTCGCTCACTACGCGCCGGCGTATATCGCCATGGATGATCCCCAGTTGCTGGCGCACGCCTTTGTCATGACGGGCGTCGTGCTGGTGTGGCGTTTTGATTTCAGCCGCAAGGCGCTGGTGGCGGCGGCTGTGCTAATGGTTTTAGGGGGGATGGTCAAACATCTCCTCATTGCGCTGCCATTGACGCTGACGGTGTGGATTGCCCTGTACCGCAGGCAGCAGTTGCCCATGTGGCTGATTGCGGCTGTGTCGGCGGTGGCGCTCGCCGTCGCGGTGGTCTATCTGACTCAAGGCGAGATTTTCTTTCGAGACCTCGCCTCGAGCCGGCTTTATTCGCGGCAGCTCGTAGCGGCGGGCACCGGGCGCGTTTGGCGCAGCTTTGGCTTTTTGTTGGTTCTCAGCACGACGGCGGCGCTGACCTGGCTGTCACGATTCAGCTCCCGGGTGCTGCGCGAACAGGCGGGGTTTGCGCTGCTGTATCTGGTGGTGGCTGGGGTCATCGGCGCGTTCGCCGCCGGTGGGAAGGGTGTCGACCGGAATGCGTTTTTTGATCTGTTGATCGCGGCGTGCCTGGCGGTGGCAATCGGGGTGGAGCACATCAGGACTCGGCCTGCGGATGAGTCCTGGGCCTCTGGAGCGCGCATTGCCGGCGCTTGGGCTCCCGGGACCGGGGCGGCGCTGAATCCGGTATTCGCTGCGGTGATTGCTTTGGGTTGCGGCAGTGTGTTCGCGACCCAGGCTGTGAATCAATGGCCCGCACGCTGGGCCCTGATCCAACAAACCGATGCTCGCGAAGCGGCGGCCGTCGAGATGGTTGACGCTATCCGGGCCTTGGGTGGCGGCGAGACTGCTTGCGAGGAGTTATCGCTGTGCTACTGGGCGGGCAGCGCGTTCAAAGTGGATTTCTTCAACTATGGGCAGAAGCTCGCGACTGCGGCGCTGCCGGCAGGTGATTGTGCGGAGACTTTTTCGCCGCAGTCGGTTGCCCTGGTCCAGGTGAACTCCCCGCCCGGGGACCCCAGGCTTTCCTGGCGGTTGCCTCAGCCGTGTAACGATGCGATCGCGCGGGTGTATTCCCCGGTGGCAAGTACTTCAACTGCGCGGCTCATGCGGCCGGTGAGGCAGTAGTTCAGGCTGTGCGCCGCAGATGCCAAACATCTGCTGCGTATGCAATACCTGCTGGCAACAGCATGGTGAGATCGATCGCCCGCAACACCAACGCCACGGCCAGCGCTTGTGCCGGCGCCACGTGCGCAAGCGAGAGCGCAACCACCTGCGACCCTTCTGCGACACCAATCCCCGCGGGAATCGGCATGAGCTGTACGAATGCCTTGCTGAGCGGAAGTACAGCGACCAGGGCGAAGGGATCCACCTCGACCCCGAGCGACACCAACACGGGAACAAACATCAGCACCTGGATGAGCTGGTTTACAATTGATAACGAGAAAAACACCAGCAGGGGCCGCACACCCTTGCTCAGAGATACATATTCGTTATGCAGCGCGTGCAACATTTTCACGATCTTGTTGCCGCTGAAGCGCTGCGTGGCACGGCGAAGCATCTGATACAGCCGGCGGCTCATCGACATGCCGGTGAGGACTGTGCCTACGCACAGTGCAGCCAGCACCGCACCCAAAAGAGGCAGCAGGTCACCACGACCGTGCAAAACAACAAACACCAATCCAACAAACGAGAGGGTGAGGATGGCCAACAGGCCGAGCACGCGCTCCAGAACGATCGTCGCGGACACACTACTCACCGACCGTCCTGCCAGTGTGAGCCGGGCTGCACGAAATACATCGCTGCCAACCGACGCAGGGATCACGTAACCGACGAACCCCGAGGCAAGATAGATGCGGAAGGCGGCCCAATGCGACAGCCAGCAGCCGCGTGCTCGCAGCAGGAGGTTCCACTTGTAGGCCATGCTGAATCGGTCCAGCAGGAACAGGATAACCGTGAGCGCGATCGCGACGGGCTCGAGGTCGTCGAAGGCGGCTAAGGTTGCGTGCAAGTCGAGGAAATGCACCAGGAGTGCAACGATGACGGCCATGAGAATCCATGGCGCCCATCGTTTGAGCAGGGCGGGCTTGGTCACTCG
>Ga0137415_10000334_pt1 | contig 44099 bp, 40 predicted proteins | sample CZODoug3_1_1_16f_FD_183082 | JGI IMG/M metagenome (GOLD analysis project Ga0137415, IMG submission 183082) | Vadose zone soil fungal communities from Angelo Coast Range Reserve, California, USA - CZODoug3_1_1_16fungal (Hybrid Assembly) | ecosystem: Environmental > Terrestrial > Soil > Vadose...
TACCGATGGACGATCTCCTCGGAAGGGTTCCTCATCCTCGGCGGTCGAGACGCCCGCACGAACGACCAGCTCGTGAAGAAGCACCTGAAGGAGGGCGACCGGTACGCGCACGCGGACGTCCACGGCGCGCCGTCGACGGTGATCAAGGATGGGGCGCGGGCCACAGAGACCACGCTGCGCGAGGCGTGCGAGTTCGCCCTTGCGTACAGCAAGGCGTGGTCCGCGGGACTTGCCAGCGGAAGCGCATACTGGGTCCTGCCGGAGCAGGTGTCGAAGCAAGCGGAGTCCGGCGAGTTCCTGCCGCGAGGAGCCTTCGTCATCCGCGGGAAGCGGAACTACTTCCACGACCTGCCCGTCCGGATCGCGATCGGCGAGGTCGAGGTCGAAGGCCACCGCAAGATCATGGGCGGGCCGGTGACCGCGGTCGCGGCCCGATCCGCAAGGTACGTCATCCTCGCTCCGGGAAAGGGGGACCGCGAGGCCATCACCAAGAAACTCGCCTCGATCTTCGGCGTCCCGATCGAGGAGATCGCTCGCGCGATGCCTCCGGGAAGCGTCGAAATCGTGGAGCGACACGGCATCGAGGTGTAGGGCGCCGCGTTCGGGGCGGCAAGCCCTATACATCCGAGCACCATTACGGGCCGGGCGGGTTTTCGGAGGGTGGATGTCTCAAGCTGACGCGCTTGTCGTCCAGCTCCCGGACGATGAGCGACCGACGAAGTGGTACAACATCCAAGCGGACCTCCCGGAGCCCCTGCCCCCGCCGAAGGATCCGGCGACCGGTCCGTCGCGAATCAAGGCTCTCCCGAACTTGCTCATCGGCGAATGCCTGCGGCAGGAGAACTCCACGCAGCGGTGGATCGACATTCCCTCGGAGATTCAAGACTTGTATCGCCAGGCGGGTCGACCGAGGCCGTTGATCCGCGCCCGCCGCCTGGAGGAACGACTTGGAACCCCCGCCCGTCTGTACTACAAGACGGAATTCTACAGCCCGACGGGCAGCCACAAAGTGAACACGGCGCTCGCGCAAGCATGGTACGCGAAACGGGAGGGGTACGAACGCCTCACGACGGAGACCGGCGCAGGCCAATGGGGCACCGCGCTGGCGTACGCGGCGAGTCTCGCCGGCCTGCCGACGACGATCTTCTGGGTCCGCGCGGTCCACGATTGGAAGACGCAACGCCGGCAATTCATGCGGATGTATGGCGCCACGGTCCACGCATCCCCGAGTCCGGAGACGGCAACCGGACGCGCCCTCCTCGAGAAAGATCCGCACCATCCCGGATCCCTCGGCATCGCTGTGTCGGAGGGACTCGAAGACGCGGGCGGCGATGAGAAGGCGATCTATTGCCTCGGCTCCGTCCTAAACCATGTCCTCCTCCATCAGACGGTCATCGGTCTCGAGACCCAGCGGCAGTTCGAACAGATCGGCCAGTATCCGGACCTGATGGTCTCAAGCCTCGGCGGCGGATCGAACTTTGGGGGTTTCACCCTCCCGTTCTTCGCGGACGTGTTCCGCGGCAAGGAGATCCGCTTCATCGCGGCCCAGAGTGCCGCGGCCCCGAACCTCCAGGGAGAATACCGGTACGACTTCGCGGACCATGCGGAACTCACCCCTATGCTCAAGATGTACACCCTCGGCCACCGCACGGAGATGAAGCCGGTCCGCGGCGACGGCCTGCGGTACCACGGCTGCTCCCCCATCCTCTCGCTCCTGCGCCACCGCGGCCTGATCGACACGATTGCCTACCCGACCGACGAACGGCATGTGTTCGAACGGGCCCGCATGTTCGTCCAGGCGGAGGGGTTCCTCCCCGCCCCCGAGAGCGCGTACAGCATCGCATGCGCGATCGACGAGGCCCTAAAGGCAAAGGAAACCGGCGAGCGGATGGTCATCGCATTCAACGTGAGCGGTCACGGTTTCATGGACATGGAAGGATATGCGGACGTCTTGGGCCTCTGAGCGGCGAGCGGCCTTCCCGCATCAAGTTGATAAAGGACGTCCGAGTGCTCAGGAGATACCACTCAGTGGGGTGGGGAGTCCATGGGAGCCTACCTGCGCACCTTCGCCCTCTTTGTCTTGTTGACGGGCATCTTCGTCGTCTTCGGCTGGGCGATCGGAACCGTGTGGCTCGGGAACGCGGTCGGTGGCGTCGTGACGTTCCTGCTCCTCGCCGGCGCGATGAACGCGATCGCCTACTTCGCGTCGGACCGCATCGTCTTGTGGTCGTACCGCGCCAAGCTTGTCACGGAGGCCGAGGCGCCCGGGTTGTACCGGATCGTCCGACAAGTGACGCAGCAGGCGAACCTGCCGATGCCCAAGGTGGCCATCATCCCAACCCAGACGCCGAACGCGATGGCGACAGGCCGGAATCCCCAACACGCGGTCGTCGCGGTGACCCAGGGCATCCTGAGTCTCCTCTCCGAAGACGAGCTTCGAGGCGTCTTGGCCCACGAAGTCTCGCACGTCCGGAACCGCGACATCCTCGTCATGTCGGTCGCCGCGACCCTCGCAGGCGCCATCTCGTTCATGGCGCGGATGTTCGGCTGGAACATGCTGTTCGGCGGCGGCTCGCGGGACCGCAATGGGAACGCAGCCACGCTCATCCTCGCCCTGGTCGGGATGATCCTCGCGCCGATCGCCGCCATCCTCGTGCAGCTCGCGATCTCCCGAAGCAGGGAATACAAGGCGGACTACAGCGGCGCGAAGACGATCGGACAGCCGCTCGCCCTCGCCTCGGCCCTCGAGAAGCTCGAGGTGGCGAACCGGCGGAGGCCCCTCACGTTCGGCAGCCCGGCGTCGCAGAGCTTGTTCATCGTGAACCCGTTCGCCGCCGGCGCGTTCGTGCGGATGTTCAGCACCCACCCGCCGATCCAAGAGCGCATCGCGCGCTTGCGGGCTCTCGCCCAAGGCGTCGACAACTACTGAGGGCTCAACCGAACTCGTGCCCGACGTGCCGGCCGTGGCGGGCGTCCAAATCGCGAATCATGTCCCGAACTTTCATGTTCGGCTCGAGGACTTCGTACTCTTCGAGGTAGTTCCGGTCTTTGTAGACGACCGTCGTGCGGCCGTCCTTCACGGTCCGGATCACGAGGTTCAGGTCGCCTCCGCCTTCGGGGCCCTCGTAGAGCGTGTAAAAGCCGAGGAAATGGCCGATCGTCTCCTCGAACCCGGAATGAGGATAGTAGAAGCGGAAACGGACTCGGTCCCCCGGAAAGATGTCCATCTTCTCGAGGAGCTTTTCGTCGAGGATCCCCGCCTCCTTCAGGATGCGACGCTCCTCGGTGATGTCGTCCTTGAGCTCCGCCATGGTGCCCAGCGAGACAGCCGCCGTTTGACTTAAACCAGCGCCTCGGATCTGTCCTTCGCGTGCGGTGGTCGTCGCCCGATCAAGTGGCGCTCCGAATCTCCGAGACCTTCTTCCAGGCGGGCCACCGCGTCTCGATGGCGTAGTCCAGGGACCATCGGCTCGGGCCGAACGCGGCGTTGATAATCATGAGGAGGAGGAACACAAAGGCGTAGATGACTCCGGTCCCGATGTCCGTGGAACTGGGCCCATACGGACCCCCGAACCCCTCGGGCACAGACCAGATGATGAGACTGAAAAAGATGCCAGCCGTGTAGGCCACCTTCCGCATGAATCCGAGGAGGAGGGCGAAACCCAGGGCCAACTCCAGCACGCCGATCGTCGTGACGAAGAAACCGGGGTTCGCGCCAACGGTTTGGCTCCAGAAGCCGAACCACGGCTGCAGCCAGCTCGGTTGGCCCTGAGCCGCCTCGGAGATCATCTGGGCCGACGAATCGGCGAAGCCGGGTTGGAACTTGAACGCTCCGTCGATGGCCCAGACGACGCCGAAGATCACCCGCATCGTGGTCTTTAGGGACCCCAGGTGCCGCACGAACCAGTTGTCAAGGAAGACCTGAATGGACGTCATGGATGCTCGCCCTGCGAGGCCAGCCAGCCGGCGGTATTTGAGGGATGGACACGTACCGACTGTACTCGTGCGTGTGACCTGGACTCCTCAATTTCGCCATCAGAGGACGGTCGTCCGTTGATGTGTGGAGGGATCCCAACGCTCGGCCTATTTCAGGCGTCCATGTACCGGTAGAACTCGTACGGCGAGGGCCGCAGTGAGGTCTGCAGGTGCTCGTCAAGCTTCAGCTCCTCGTACTTCTCGAGGAGGTCCTGCGGGAAGACCGTCTTCAGGAACATGTAGTCCGTCTGCAGATGCTCGATCGATTCCTTCAAGGAGCCGGGCAGCTCGCGGACGCCGTACTCCTTGCGCTTGCTCGCGCTCAGATGGTACAGGTCCTCATCGACCGGATTGCCGGGGTCGATCTTCCGCTTGACGCCATCCAAGCCGGCGCACAGCATCGCCGCGAACGAGAGGTACGGGTTGCAGGCGGGGTCCGGCGTGCGGTACTCGATCCGCTTCGCGGCCTCGATGCCCTGGTAGTACATCGGGATCCGGATGTTCGCGCTGCGGTTGCGTTTCGACCAGGCGATGAACACGGGCGCCTCGTAGCCCGGGACGAGCCGGCGGTACGAGTTCGTCGTCGGGTTCGTGAAGGCGCACAGGCTGCGGGCGTGATCCATCAGCCCGCCGATGTAGTATCGGCAGGTCTGGCTGATCTCCGCGTAGTCGTCGTTCGGATCATACATCATGTTCTTGCCCTTCGACCAGAGGCTCTGGTGGACGTGCATGCCGCTCGCGTTGTCGCCGAAGATCGGCTTCGGCATGAACGTCGCCATCATGCCCATCTTGTGGGCGACCATCTTCATCACGTACCGATACGTGACGACGTTATCGGCCATCGGCACGAGCTCGTCGTACCGCATGTCGATCTCGCATTGCCCCGCCGTCGCGACCTCGTGGTGGTGCGCGTCCAGCGTCATCCCGAAGGAATCAATCAGGACGCGGCACGCCTCGTTGCGGTAGTCTTGCAGGCTGTCGACGGGCGGCGCGGGATAGTAGCCTTCCTTGAAACGGATCGGGAAGTTCTTGCCGTTGGTGTCTTGCCACGGCGCCTCCCGGGAGACAATCTCATACCCGGCGCCGGACCAGGGGTTCCGGACCGCGTCCGGGGTCGGCAACAGTCGGATGCCGTCGAAGACAAAGAACTCGATCTCCGGACCCCAGTACGTCGTGTCGTAGCCTTGGTCCCCCGCGAACTGGGCCGCTCGCTGCGCCATGTACCGGGAGTCGCGCGTGAAACGCTCGTGACTGCCGCCCTCGTAGACGTCCACGAAGAAGCGCGCGGTCTTGTGCGCGTCGTCATACCACGGAAGGACGGCGAACGTGGACGGGTCCGGATCCATGACCATGTCGGACTCGTGGATCTCCTTGAACCCCTTGATCGAGGAGCCGTCCAGCTTGCCGACGCCTCGCTTGAATTCCTCGGCCCCGAGGGACGTCGACGGAATCGTGATGTGCTGGAGCGCACCGAGCAGGTCGACGAACTGGAGGTCGATCCATCGGATCCCCTCCGTCTCGATTCGCTTTAGCACCGACGCCACGGTCATCTTCTTCGACTTCGCCGGGGTACTCGCAGAAATCGCCATCGCCTTCCCGCCTGGACGGAGCCACCGTTCCGTCCGTTACCTCGGCAGAAATTTGAACATATATAAACTGTTCCGACATGAAATCGTACGAATGGCCGAAATATTGATAGAGAACGAAACAATGTTCGGGAGGCCCGCGGGAGCGTCCTACATTCCACGCATACGACCGACGCGGGCGGCGATTCGATGGCAGGACCTACGACCCTCGACGAACTCGATGTGAAGATTCTGCGGCTCTTGAACGCGGACGCGCGGAAGTCCTATCGGGACATCGCGAAGGCGACGGACGCGAGCATCAGCACCGTCTCAAGTCGGGTCCGAAAACTCGAGGACCTCGGGGTGATCACGGGATACGTGCCCATCTTGAACGAAGCCCGACTCGGCTACGATGTCCTCGCGGTGGTCGGCGTCAAGATCCACAAAGGCAAGCTCCTCGAGGTCCAGCGGCGGATCGCGAAGGACGACCGTGTGACGCACGTGTACGATGTGACTGGGGAATGGGACTCGATCGTCGTCGTACGCCTGAAGAACACGCGGGAGCTCGACGCATTCATCAAGCGCCTCGGCTCGATGGACTACGTCGAGAACACGTACACGCAGGTCGTCCTTAACGTCGTCAAGGAGGAGCGACGAGTCCTCGTCTAAATCGGACGATCGGCTAGAGGTTCATCACGACGACGTCTTTCACGGCGCGCATGCCCTGGAAGGGCAAGATGAGACGGCCCTCGGGGTCCGTCTTCATGCCTTTCGTCGCCACGTTCTCGGCCGGAAGCACCAGAACGTCGGACAATTTCCCGCTCTTCGTGTTCACGATGAAATTCTCGATGGTCCCCAGGATCTGACCGTCGTTCGTCATCACGGTCTTTCCCCGAAGCTCGGTGGCAAACTTCTTCATCCCATCACCCGCATCGGTGAGGGTCCCCCGCGGCACCGCCACGTTGGGATCCCATCCCTTTGTCTGACAGACATCTGACGCACTGTATATGAAGATTCCGCCGCGATCGACCGGCTCACGAGGAGGGACGCCATCCCGGCGGCGGGGACGGGATCATCGCGCGGATGCTCTTCACATACGGAAGGACGGCGCCGACGGTCCCCAAGACGACCCCGAGGAGGAGGAACCACCATCCGACCCCTGGACCCCACGACCATACCGCGGCTGGTCCCGACGTGCCTTGGGCGCCCCAGAACCCGCTGATCGTAAATGTGCCCACGTCCGTCGTCGCGGCACCGGGAATTGCGACGATGGGGTAGAAGAGCGCGATAAGAGCGACGCCGAGGACGATGAGGCTGACGATCAAGAGGCTCAGGGTCGGCATCGTGCGGCCATATTCCATCGAGAACAAGGCCAGCACCACCGCGAGGACGACGAACAAAACAAGGCCCAGGAGGTACGCGGTGCCAAGTGCGCTGCCGACAGCACGGAAGGTCATCCCGGCCAGAACAGGCTGGGACGAGGCATACGGCAGAATCGACGTCCCGTCCCACGCTCCGCCACGATAGCGGTCCGTCGTCGTCGTCGTCCACGAGAAGGAGGTGATGTCCTGGTCCGTTCCCGCAACCCGACCGAGCGACCAGAACGGGAGAGCGAGGGACACCAAGACGAGGACGACCGCAAGGCCGAGGGCGATTCGGGAAGGCCCCAGCGCGAGCACCCGGGCAATCCATGTTCGCCAAGGGGATCCGGGGGGCATCGAATTCCCCTCAAGGAGAGAGATGGATAAATAACGTCCGCTGTGGGATTGTCTCAGCGATAGAGGATGTTCTCTTCCCGGCGGCCGCGGTCGACGCCTTTCTTGAACTTCTTGTCGAACTCCTCGTAGAACTTGACCGTATCCGCGTCGATGCTCGGACGAACGACTTTCATGGCCTCCTGGAAGTGCGCCGTCGTGACCTTCTTGGCGTGCTTCGCCTCGCGCAACGCGATCATCGCGGCCTCGCGGCACAGGCCCTCGATGTCCGCCCCGGAATAGGCGTCGAGGTCCACGGCGAGCTCTTCCAGGTCCACGCCCTCGAGCGGCATGGTGCGGGTATGGACCTTGAGGATCGCGAGGCGCGCATCCTTGTTCGGTGTCGGAACCAGGAGAATGCGGTCGAATCGACCCGTCCGTAGCATGGCCGGATCCAGGCGGTCCGGGCGATTCGTCGCGCCGATGACGCAGACGCCTTCGAGGGTCTCGAGTCCGTCCATCGAGGTCAGGAGCTGATTCACGACGCGTTCGCTCACCCCGCTGTCCGTGTCGAAGCCGCGTACGTGGGCAATCGCGTCGAGCTCGTCCAAGAAGACGATGCAGGGGGCAACCTGTTTCGCCTTCTTGAAGATCATGCGCACCGCCTTCTCCGATTCTCCGACCCATTTCGACATGACCTCGGGTCCTTTGATCGAGATGAAGTTCGCCTCGGACTCCGTGGCGACCGCTTTTGCGAGAAGGGTCTTCCCGGATCCGGGCGGTCCGTACAGCAGGATGCCGCGCGGCGGGCGGATGCCCATGCGCTTGAACGCATCCGGCTCTTTCAGCGGCATCTCGACCGCCTCGCGTAGTTTCATCTTGACCTCCTCGAGGCCACCGACATCGGACCAGTTCACGCGGGGCACTTCGACGAGGACCTCGCGCATGGCGCTCGGCTCGACCTCCTTCAGAGCCATCTTGAAGTCGTCCGCGAGGACGCGCATCTTCTCGAGGGTCTCCGCGGGAATCGGCTTGTCGAGGTCGATATCCGGGAGGTATCGCCGGAGCGTTTTCATGGCGGCTTCGCGGGCGAGCGCCGCGAGGTCCGCACCGACGAACCCATGGCAGACGTCCGCGAGTTCGGAGAGGAGCCGGTCGCGTTCCTCCTCGACGCCTTCGATCGGCATGCCGCGCGTGTGAATCTGCAGGATCTCCTTGCGGCCACTCCGGTCCGGGACGCCAATCTCGATCTCGCGGTCGAAGCGACCGGGCCGGCGTAGCGCGGGGTCGATCGCCTCGTCCCGGTTCGTCGCGCCGATCACGATGACCTGGCCGCGACCCGAAAGGCCGTCCATCAGGGTGAGGAGCTGCGCGACGACGCGCCGTTCGACCTCGCCGGTCACCTCTTCCCGCTTCGGGGCGATCGAGTCGAGTTCATCGATGAACAGGACGCTCGGAGCGTTCTTCTGGGCCTCCTCGAACTTCTCGCGGAGGCGCTCCTCGCTTTGTCCGTAGTACTTCGACATGATCTCCGGGCCCTGGATCGAATAGAAGTTCGCGCCGGCTTCGTTGGCCACCGCCTTCGCGATGAGCGTCTTGCCGGTGCCCGGCGGCCCGTACAGGAGGACCCCTTTTGGCGGATCGATCCCGAGGCGTTCGAACAGCTCCGCGTGCTTCAGCGGGAGTTCGATCATCTCGCGGACCTTCATCAGCTCCTCCTTGAGTCCGCCGATGTCCTCGTAGGTGACCGTGGGCGTGAGGACCTCGCCTTCGCGGACGGGCTCCTCTTTCATCTCGATGATCGTGTCGTCCTGGATCTGCACGACGCCCTTCGGCGCGGTGCTGATCACCATGAACGGCAACGCACCGCCCATGAGCGCGATTCCGGGGACGATGACGACGTCGCCCTTGTTGAGCGGACGCTTCAGCAGGCCCCGCTTCACGAAATTCTCGATCCCCTGGCCGAACGAGATCTTGTGGCCCTCGCTGATGATCGGCGCGATCGTGATGCGCTCCGCCGGGAGGACCTCGGCCTTGCGGACCTCGACCTTGTCCCCGAGGCTCACGCCCACGTTGCGGCGTACGAGCCCATCGATGCGGATGATTCCCTTCCCTTCGTCTTCCTGCATCACGCGGAAGAGCTTCGCCGCGGTGGATTTCTTGCCCAGAATCTGGATGATTTCTCCGACATCCACGCCGAGCGCGACGCGGGTCTTCGTGTCGACGCGGGCCCGGCCCAAGCCGACGTCCGACTGGGGCGCTTCGGCCACCTTGAGGACAATCCGCTCAGGCACACCGGTTCGAACTCCCCCGGCTTATATCAAGGTTGTGGGACGATAATCGCGGTCAGACAAAGTTGAAAAATCACGAGAGGGTCCGGCGCTCGCGGACCTCGCTCGACGAATGCACAACGAGCTCCCTCGCCTCGACGACGTCGATACGGCAGTGGGGCCCGATGCGGACCTCATCGCCCTTGACGAGCGCCGCCGTGGTCGCCTCGAGCTCGATCTCTTCGCCTTCGATTCGGTCCGCGGTCAACTCCCCGCGGACGCGGAAAAAGCCGCCGGTGGCCTTCACACGGATTTCCTCCGCCTCGATCGTGGGAATCTTCGACGTGCCCTGAAGGTCGATTTCGACTTCCTCGGCCTTTAATCCGCCATCGATGCGAACGGATCCGCTCAACCGAAACTCCTCGGCGTCGACCCGGCCCTTGACGCTCAGCGAGCCGCTTGAGGAGATCTCCTCCGCGGCAATGAAGCCGTCGACCTGAAGAGAACCGCTCGTCTCGACTTCCTCGGCTTTCAGGTTCCCCGCGATGCGGGTCGATCCCGCGGCTCGGAATTCCTCCACGTGCACGTCGGAATCGAAGATGCAGGACCCGGCGATCCGGGCGGTCTCCGCCTCCAAAGGACCTTGGACCCGCGCGCTCCCGGCGGACTTGAACTCCACCGTCTTGATCGGATTCCCGGTCACGACTCCGCTGCCGAGAATCTTGATCGATTCCTCGCTCAGCTTCGTTCCGAACCCCGAGAAGTCCACGGCGCGCATCGCTTCGCCGACCGCATGAGCGGCGTGCTCTGCATGGCGGGAGGCCTCCGCGGTCGCCTGAGCCACGACGGCCCCGATCGCCTCGCCGAGGTCCGGCGTCGCGGCCTCCGGCGCTTCCGACTCTTCCGGCTCTTCCGGTTCCGAGTCGTAGCGGGCCTTGATCTCCAGGTACGTCTTCTCGTTGATCTCGCCGCGCGCGAGCCGCTCCTCGAGCTTCCGGAGAATGTCCTTCCGCTTCATTGGCTCCACCGGAAAGTGGAGGCCACAGCGAAATACATTTCCTTCCGCGCGCGGGCCTCGAGCGGGGTTTTCGCGATCCAGGTCTCGGTCTTTTTCCGCGTCGGCGGCGAATTCACGGCGTCCTCCCGTACTTGGGAACGCAGTTCCGTCTCCAGGGACCGGGCGTTCTTGTGTCCGAACATACCGAGTCGATGGGACCCGGCTTATTTACGCGAGCCTCGCGGATAAAAATGATACCTTCCTCCGGTGTCTCGACATCATCTCCCTCCGGGGAGACGACGTCCGATGCGGAGGGGAAGAACGTTGAAGTAGGCCGAAACGACTCGCCGGCCGGGATGCCGGAACCGCTGGAGCTCATCCGTATTGCGGGGTCGGAAACGCGCCGCCAAATCCTTCGGCTCCTCCAGAAAGGGTTCGACCATCCGGAAGACCTTGCGAAGAAATTGAAGATCCGACGGACCTCCGTGGACAAGCAACTCGTCGAGTTGTTCGCGTGGGGTCTCGTGGACCGTGCCGCGATTTTCCCGCCGAATGGACGGCCCCGCATTGTGTATCAGGTGACGCAACGCGGGAAGGACCTTTTGGACCTCCTCGAGCGCGTCGTGAAAGAGTACACGTCGTCGTTCAAGTCCGATTTCGCCCGCGAACTCGAGGCGTTGGAAGCGAAACTCGCGGCCGGCGAGATCGCGGAGGAGATGTACTTCAAACGCCGCAAGGAGCTCGAGGCGCGCTACAGCCTAGCCCTGTGATTGGCGTTCCTTCCGTCGCGCACGGGCGATCGCTTCCTCGAGGCTGAGATCGCCTCGGGCCACGGCGCCGGCGAGCTCGGATGAGATCGTCACGACGCCCCCACTATCGAGGCGGGACCGCCGTTGAATCTCGCGCACCTCTCCCGGCGTGGGCCGAATCTCGAGCGGGGGTTCCACACGCCGTCCGGAGGACTTTGCGATGTCGATCGCCGCGTCCACGTCGGGCTGAGCGGTGCGGTGCGTCGTCCCCGCCTCGTCGACGACCTCCACAAGGAGCTGGTCTCTTGCGAGCGCCTTCAGGATCCGGTCCCGGTTCGTCGGATCGCCGAGACCGACCCGGACGCGAACATCTTTCGCGGGGAACGTGCGAACCGCCTGGCGGACGTGGAAGGCGACGGCCTCCGGGCTCGCCGCGATCCGCGTGTCGATCACCTCGCCGTCCCCGATGATCGCGACGCCGGGTTCTCGACCGGGGTCGACCCCGATTCGGAGTTTCTCCCATTCCGACTTGCCCCGCAGCAGCTGGAGGGCCTTTGCGATCGACGAATCGATGTCATCGACCGGCACGACCTGCCGAAGCCGGACCCGGTTCGCCTCGGCCGGAGACGTCAAGACGGCCCCGACGGCGTCCGGGATTCGACGGGCGAACGACAGACTCGTGAACGGAAGATCGCGCGCCTTCAAAGCGGCGACGAGATCGTGATAGAGTCGGAAGTCTTCGGTGAGGATGCCCAGAACCTTTCGCATCGGCCGACGACGAAACCGGGGGCGGGGTCATAATCCTTCCCCGATTCAGACGTTACCAGGAATGATTCACATCTCTGATTTCCGGGGCGGAAGCGATTCATACCGACCTCCGGCATAATCGTCGTAGAGGAGATACATATCCTACAGGATCAGGTTGCTCCGACTCAGGTCGGAACGGAACTCGACGCGAAGGGCTTGCTTCTTCGGGACGCGCTGGCAATCGTGACCGTCGTAGGGGCGCTCGTGGCCTTCTACGGAATGATCAAGCTCGTGTCCTACCTGGCGGGAATCCCTTCGCCTTAGGGTCTCCGAAACCGATCGAACGCCCCCCGGTGGCCGGAGTCATCGCGTAGCCCCCGGAGTTGCTCGAACAGGCGACGCTCATCCGCCGACAACCGCGTCGGCGTCTGTACGCTTACTCGGACCAGCTGGTCTCCCCGCCCGGACCGTTGGAACCGCGGGAGTCCCTTTCCACGGAGCCGGAGGATCGTCCCGGTCTGGATTCCGCCCGGGATCCGCAGTCGGCTCGTCCCGTCGAGGGTCGGCACGTCCACCTCCGCCCCCAACGCCGCCTGGGCAAAGGAGATCGGCAGCTCGTAGACGATGTCGTCCCCTTCGCGGATGAAGCGTTCGTCGGGGCGCACGTGGACCGCCACGTAGAGGTCGCCGGGCGGGGCTCCCGCATCCCCCGCCAGGCCGCGGCCGGAGACCCGAAGCTGGACGCCGTCCGGGACGCCGGGCGGGATTTCGACCGCAATCGTGCGCTGTTCCGCGATCCGGCCCTCGCCGGAACACCGGGGACACGGTCGTTCCGGCCATTGGCCGCGGCCGTTGCACTTCGGACACGTCGTGATCGTAATGAACTGACCGTAGCCTCGCCGTTGGGAGGCGCTCACCTGGCCTCGGCCGTTGCACGTCGGGCAGGTGACGAGGCGTTCCCCCTCCGCTCCGGTCCCGCGGCACGCCGGGCACGCCATCGGATAGTGGACCGTGACCTCCTTCCGTCCCCCCCGAGCCACCTCCTCGAGGCCCAGTTCGACCTCGACGCGCGCATCGTGGCCGGGCGCTGGCCCGCTCCGCCGACCCACGGTGCCCACGTTGCCGCCGAAGAACTGCTCGAACAGGGACCCGCCGAGTCCGCCGCTGCGCCCGAAGAACGACTCGAACAGATCCCGGCCGAAGATGTCCTCGACGTCTCCGGCGTGGGTGAACCGCGACCAGTCGAAGCCTTCGCCGCCCCAGACCTGTTGCTTGAGGCCGTCCGCGCCGAACTGGTCGTAGATGCGTCGCTTTTCGTCGTCCGCGAGGACCTCGTAGGCCTCGGAAATCTGCTTGAACTTCTCTTCCGCGGCCTTCGGGTCGTCCTTGTTCAGGTCCGGATGGTGTTTCTTCGCGAGCCGACGGTAGGCTCGCTTGATCTCGTCCTTGGACGCCCCGCGAGGGACGCCGAGCCTCTCGTAGTAGTCATCGTCGGCCATGCAGCGCTCTTCCCGCGGGGTGGCCCCCGGTCACTTCTTGTCCACGTCCTCGAAGTCCGCGTCCACGACGCCCGGGTCTGACGAGCCGCCGGAGTCGCCGGCTCCCGGCGGAGGGGCTTCCGCCGGTCCGCCTTTCCCGTACATCTCGACGCCGATCTTCTGGGCTTCCTGGTTCAGCGCCTCGATCGCGGCGCGGAGCACCGAGATGTCGTCCGTCGTCAGGACTTTCCGGAGGGCCTCGAGCTTCTCCTCGACGGCCTTGCGGGTCGCCTCGGAGACCGCGGAGCCGTGCTCTTTGAGGAGCTTCTCCGTCGCGTAGACGAGCTGGTCCGCGTGGTTCCGCATCTCGACGAACTCGCGGCGACGGCGGTCCTCCTCGGCATGGCTCTCCGCGTCCCGGACTGCCGAGTCAATCTTCCCTTTGTCCATCCGCTGGGGGGCGACAATGGTGAGCTTCTCCGTCTTCCCGGTCGCCATATCTTTCGCGGAGACGTTCAAGATCCCGTTCGCGTCGATGTCGAACGTCACCTCGATCTTCGGGACGCCCGCGGGCGCGGGCGGGATCCCCGTGAGGTAGAACCGACCCAGGCTCACGTTGTCCGCCGCCATCGCGCGTTCGCCTTGGAGGACGTGGACCTCGACGCTCGTCTGGCCGTCGGCCGCGGTCGTGAAGATCTCGCTCTTCCGCGTGGGAATCGTCGTGTTCCGCTCGATCAGCTTCGTGAAGACGCCGCCTTTCGTCTCGACGCCCAGGCTGAGGGGGGTCACATCGAGCAAGAGGATGTCCTTCACCTCGCCGCTGAGGACCGCGGCTTGGATCGCCGCTCCGAGCGCGACGCACTGCATCGGGTCGACCGTTCGCTCCGCCGGACGACTGAGGATTTTCTCGAACCGAGACTGGACGGCCGGCATCCGCGTCGGCCCTCCGACCAAGATGACGTGATTGACGTCCCGGTACTGCCATCCGGCGTCCTTGAACGCCTGACGAATGGGAGTGTCAAGACGATTCAGCACGGGCTCGATCAGTTGCTCAAGCTTCGCCCGAGTGACCTTCTTCTCCAGGTGCACCGGCTGTCCGGACTTCTGGGCGATGAACGGCAAGTTGATCGTCGTCTCGGTCGCGCTCGTCAATTCGATCTTCGCCTTTTCGCCCGCGTCGCGCAGCCGCTGCATCGCCTGCTTGTCGCCCGAGATGTCCACGCCGTGTTCGGCTCGGAACTCGGCCGCAAGCCACTGGATGATCGCGTTGTCCATGTCCATGCCGCCGAGCTGGGTGTCCCCGGACGTCGCGATGACCTCGAAGACGCCCTCACCCATTTCCATCAGGGTCACGTCGAACGTCCCGCCACCCAAGTCGAGCACGGCGATCTTGCCTTCTCCCTTCTTGTCGAGGCCGTAGGCCAAGGCCGCCGCCGTCGGCTCGTTCACGAGCCGCATGACCTCGAGGCCCGCAATCTTGCCGGCATCTTTCGTGGCCTGTCGTTGATTGTCGTTGAAGTAGGCCGGCACCGTGATCACGGCCTGGTTGACGGGCTGGCCGAGGAACGCCTCCGCGTCCGTCTTGATCTTCCGAAGGATCATCGCGGAGATCTCCTGCGGGGTGTAGTCCTTCCCGTCGATCCGGACCTTGTAGTCCGTCCCCATCTTCCGCTTGATTTGCATCACGGTCCGATCGGGGTTCAGGACGGCCTGGCGCTTCGCCGGTTCACCGACGAGGATTCCGTCTTTCGTGAAGGCCACGACGGACGGGAACATCTTCCCGCCGTATGCGCTGCCTTCGGCGCTCGGGATGATTCGTGGCGTTCCCCCTTCCATGTACGCGGCCTCGGAGTTGGTCGTGCCGAGGTCGATTCCGATGATCTTAGCCATTCGTTTCACCTCTGTTCTTGACGACGATGACTTGAGCGGGACGCAAGACGCGGTCGTGGAGCCGATACCCCTTCCGCACCACCTCTTTCACGGTGCCATCCTCCATCTCGGGGTCAGGCACCTGCTCGATGCAATCCATCTCGTACGGGTCGAAGGCCCGCCCTTTGGCGGGAATCTCCTGGAAGCCGACTTCCTGGAGGGCCTTGGCCAGATTGGCCCGTACCATCCGGACTCCCTCTCCCGCCTTACCTTCGAGCGCCGCAACCCCGGCGTCCATCTCGTCGAGGACTGGCAGGAGCCGGGAAAGAAGGAGCTCGTGGGCGAACTTGACGACGGTCTCTGCGTCGCGGTCCACCCGCTTGCGATAGTTCTCGAACTCCGCCTGGAGATACTTCAGCTTCGTCAGGAGCTCTTCGTTTTGGCGGCGCAGCTGGGCGAGTTCGTCCCGGGGCGCGGCCGCGTTCGATTCGCGAACGGTGGCGTCCGGCGCCTCGTCTTCGTCCTGCAGGGCGCGAGACTTCTCGTTCATCTCAGATACCTCTCTTGAATCGGATGCGATGGCCCCGGATTCGGCGGAGGCTCACGTCGAGCACGCCGTTCCGATAGGTTACGATGGCTGGGTCCGGTTCGACGGGCTGGGGCAGTTCGATCTCGCGATGGAACACCCGCCTCTCGGCGTCGAGCGCGTGGACCGTCAGCAGAGTCTGGGTCGTGGTGACTTCCAAGCTCTCGCGGGATGCGCCCCGGAGTTCCAAGGTGATGTAGATCCAGGAAGGGTCGACGACGATCTCCTCCGTGGGCTCTCGAGCCAAACGACTCTCGTCGGCAACGGGCGAAGGGGGACCCAGCGCCGGTGGACTCGCCCCTCCCATCGGAGGGAGACTCCGGTGCGCGTCGAGGCGCCCGACGATGCGGTCGATGGCGTCGGGGGAGCGGTCCTCCCCTTCGCCGGAGGGTTCCGAGACCATGGGGACCTCCGGGGCCCCGGAAGGGGCCCCTCAGAAATCTTCGCCTTCGCCCCCACCGTCGCCGCCTTCGCCGCCCTTGCCAGCGCCCGGGCCTGCGCCCCCGCCAGACCTGGCCGCGATGACGTCGTCAATCCGAAGCACCATGACCGCCGCGTCTGTCGCCGAGGAGATTGCTTGGCTCCCGACGCGAATCGGCTCGATCACGTTCTCTTTCTTCATGTCGGAGACTTTGCCGCTGAACACGTTGATCCCCGCGGTCTTGTTCCCCTTCTTGTGTTGCTGGCGCAGCTCAATCAGGATGTCGATGGGGTCCAAGCCCGCGTTCTCCGCGAGGGTCCGTGGGATGACCTCGACGGCGTCCGCGAACGCCTCGATGGCCATCTGCTCGCGCCCGCCGACGGTCGACGCGAAGTCGCGCAGGGCCAGGGCGATCTCCATCGCGCTCGAACCGCCGCCGGTGATGACCTTGCCGTCCTCAATCGCGACCGCGACGACGCTGGTCGCGTCCTCGAGGGACCGCTCGAGCTCATCGACCACATGCTCGGTGCCACCGCGCAGGAGGATCGAGACCGCCTTCGGGTTCTTGCATCCCGTCACGAACGTCATCTGATCGTCGCCGATTTTCTTCTCGTACACCTGCTTCGCGAAGCCGAGGTCGTCCTTCGACAGCTCATCGAGCTTCGTCACGACCTTGCCTCCGGTCGCCTTTGCGAGCTTCTCCATGTCCGACTTCTTGACCCGGCGAACCGCATAGATCTCCTGCTTCGCAAGGTAGTGCTGCGCGAGGTCGTCGATGCCCTTCTGGCAGAAGATCACGGTCGCGCCGCTCTTCCTCACGATCTCGACCATGCGCTTCAACATCGCCTCTTCCTCGTTCAGGAAGGCTTGGAGTTGGGTCGGGTCCGTAATCTCGATCTTCGCATCGATCTCGGTCTTCTTGACCTCGAGGGCTGCGTCGACGAGGGCGATCTTTGCGTCCCTCACCTCGCTGGGCATCCCGGGGTGCACGCGTTCCTTGTCGACGATGATGCCGTCGACGAGTGTCGTGTCCGCAATCGAACCGCCCTGCTTCTTCACGATCTGAATGTTATCATCGTCGACGAAGTACGAACTGTCGGCTCGCTGCTCGGCGACCGTCGTCACCGCCTTCACGGCGATGTCCGCCAAGAGCTCCTTGTGGCCGCTTGCGGACTTGGACGACATCGAGGTCATCGCGACCTTCTTCAGGGTGTCGACTTCCTTGATCGAAATCTTCGACGCGACCTTCTCGAGAACCTCGTGGGCCTTGTCCGAGGCCTGGCGGTACCCGGCCGCGATCACGGTCGGATGGATGTTCTGGTCAATCAGGTCCTCCGCCTTCTTGAGCAGCTCTCCTGCCAAGATGACGGCCGTCGTGGTGCCGTCGCCGGCTTCCTCGTCCTGGGTCTTCGCGACCTCGACGAGCATCTTGGCCGCGGGGTGTTCGATGTCGATCTCCTTGAGGATCGTGACGCCATCGTTCGTGATGACGACGTCCCCGAGGCTGTCCACGAGCATCTTATCCATTCCGCGGGGGCCCAAGGTCGAGCGCACCGCGTCCGCGACTGCCTTCGCGGCCGCGATGTTGTTGAACTGCGCTCCCTTGCCGCGCTCGCGGCGCGTCCCTTCCTTCAGGACCAGAATCGGCGTACCTGCTGGCATCATGTAAGTTCCTCCGAATATTGGATTCGGACGCTTGGCTATGTTGAGACTTCTATATAAGCATAGCGTCAGAGCCCCCGAGGGCCACCGTTCCGGCGGCCCGGGAGGAACCGCCCCCATAATTCTATATCAAGAAAGCGGGTAGGTCGGCCCCGTGAAGGAGCTTCTCCTCGAGCTCGCGGAGGCCGTCCAGCATGCGGTCGCGGAGCTCGTCGACGACCCTGCCGAGGTCGTGGGCCGCGGCGCCGACGGCGCACCGAGCACGCGAATCGATCGGGTGGCGGAGGCCGCGGTCCTCCGGGTCCTCGATTACGAAGACGCCCGCCTGAACGTCCTGAGCGAAGAGGCTGGCTTCATCGACCGCGGCGGAGACTCGACCCTGGTCCTCGATCCGATCGATGGCACCCACAACGCGCTCCGAGGTGTGCCGGCGTATTCGGTCTCCATGGCGATCGGCCGAGCGCACCTTGCCGACATCGAGGAAGGGCTCGTGCGGGACCTGGTCTCGGGCGCGACGTACTATGCGGCGAAGGGCCACGGCGCGAAACTGAACGGCCGACCGATCCGGGTTCACGCGTACGATCCGAAGGACCTTCTCTTCACCGTGTACCTCGGAAGCAACGCCCATCCGGACGCCGCACGCGTCGCCCGTATCGCGAGGCGCGTGCGGAGCCTCGGCGCGGCATCGTTGGACCTCTGCCTCGTGGCCCGGGGCGCGGCGGATCTGTATTACATGCACAGCGCAATCGCCGACACGAAGCTCCGCGCGGTCGACATCGCCGCGGGCACCTTGATCGTGCGGGAGGCCGGCGGGCTCGTGCTTGACTTGGACGGCCGAGACCTCAACCTTCCCCTCGAGTCGAAGGCGAGGACGGATCTGGTCGCGGTCGGGGACCGGCGGGCCTGGGAGGCGATCCTATGAAGATCGGCATCACCGCGAATCCGCACATCCCGAGCGCGTTGGACTCCGCGAAACACGTCGTGGCGCGGCTCGAGCCAGCCAACGACGTCGTCCTCGAGTCGGATTTGGCACGGGTCTTCGGCCGCAACGGCATGCCGCTCGCGCACATGAAAGCGGAGGTAATCCTCGCGATCGGCGGGGACGGCACGATCCTCCGCGCCCTCCAGCTCTCCGACTCGAAGGTCCTCGGGATCAACTCGGGGTCGCTCGGGTTCCTCGCCGAGGTCTACGCGGAGGAGGTGGACGAATACCTCGACCGAATCGTGCGCGGGGACTACAAGGTCGAGGAGCGAATGCGGCTCAAGGTCACGGTGGACGGCGAGCGCATGTTCGACTGCACGAACGAGGCGGTCGTCCACACGGCGCACGTGGCGAAGATCCGCCATTTCGAGATCCGCCTAGGCGAGGAGATGGTGGAGCGGGTCCGCGCGGACGGCGTGATCGTCGCGACCCCGACCGGCAGCACGTCGTATTCCATGTCCGCGGGCGGGCCGATCGTGGACCCTCACCTCGACGCGATCATCGTGACGGCGATCGCACCGTTCAAGCCGGCCTCGCGTCCGCACGTGTTCCCCGCCGCGGCCCAGGTCCACGTCCGGCTGGGGAAGCCGAGAGAGTGCCTGCTCGTAATGGACGGGCAGCACGAGTCGACCCTGAAAGGGACGGAAGACGTCGTCTTGACCGGATCGGAGCGTCGGGCCAAGTTCATCCGATTCCAGGACGATTTCTACCGACGAATCGAGGAGAGGCTGTCCCGGCAGTGAGGACGTCCGATGAAGCGCGTCACGGCGATCGCCCGCAAGACCCTCCGGATGATCCTGGAGGCGTCCCGCGACATGTATCCTCGCGAGTTCGGCGCGATCCTTCGAGCCGAGGAGGGCATCATCACGGAGCTCATCCTGGTCCCCGGGACGGTCAGCGGCAAGCGTCACGCGATCTTCCAGCTCCACACACTCCCCGCCGACTTCTCGGTGGTCGGCACGGTCCACTCCCATCCGAGTGGCGTCTACGAACCGTCGGACGAGGACCGCGCCCTATTCAACAAGTTCGGCGGGATCCACCTCATCATTGGCTATCCGTACACCGAGGACTCGTGGGCCGCGTGGACGAACAAAGGGCAGCGGACCTCGCTCAAGGTCGTGACGTAGCGCCCTCGCGTCCATCGAGGACCGCCCGATAGACGCTCTCGATCCGGTCCGTCACGAGCTCGATCCCGAACGATTCGAGGACTTTCTCCCGGCCCCGCTGACCCATCACGCGCCGCGCCTCCGGGTCCCCGAGGAGGCGTCGGATCTTCTCGGCGAGGTCCCGCGCGTTCATGGGTTCTGCGAGGAGTCCTTCGCGGCCGTCCTCGATCACTTCTCGAACGCCTGGGATGTCGGCGACGATGACCGGTTTCGCGGTCGCCATCGCCTCGAGGGCGACGATCCCGAACGCTTCGAGCCGGGACACGCTCGGCAGCACGAAGACATCGCACGCCGCGTAGACCTTGGGGAGATTCTCCTCCGAGACGCGTCCGAGGAAGCGGACTCGGTCGGCCACGCCCATGGTACCGGCGAAGCGTTTCATCGCCTCGAGCAGCGAGCCTTCGCCGACGACCAGGAACCGGGCGTCAGGCACGAACCGCGCGGCCTCGATGAAGTGCTCGACTCCCTTGTGCGGGACGATCCGCCCGACGAGGAGCACGACAGGAACGCCGGGAGGAATCTTCAGGCGCTCGCGGACCCAGGTGGCGTCGACATCCGGGCGGAACCGGCGGTGGTCGACCGCGTTCGGGACCACGACCGGGTTATACCGCCAGACCGAGCGGCTCGTCGCACCGTAGGTCCGCGTCGTGACGAGGACCTGGTCCGCATTCCGGAGGGTGGACGCACCGAAGCTCCGCCGGTACACGGATTCGGCAAAGATTCCCCAAGCGGAAGGCAGGTCGACGTCGCAATGGTACGTGACCACGTACGGAATCCCGCGTTCACCGGCGACCGCGCCGGCGTAATGGGAGGCGAGGGGCGGCGGCGAATGGGCGTGGACGACATCGACCGGAAGACTGCGAAGGTTCGCTCGCATCTTCGGCGTGATGGGAGTGCGCATGAGGATGATTCGAGGCTTCACGCGGACGACCTGGAAGCCGTCGAGGCTTTCTTCCGCAGGGAGGGACGGGTCGTGGCGCGATGTGACGACCGTCACCTGGTGGCCGCGCGTCGCAAGCTCCCGGGAGAGGGAGCGCACGTGGCTCTCGACGCCGCCAAGATGCGGGAAGAACCACGGCGTGACCTGGGCAATCTTCATCCCCGCACCTCAGAAAATCCGGCTGCGGGGCGCGATGTTCCCGCGGGCGTGAGAGCCCGGACCGAGGAACGATTCCTCGCCGATGATCGTGCCCGCGTCGATCGACGCATTGATCCCGACCTTTACGTCGTCCCCCATGATCACCCCGAGCTTCCGGAGGCCCGTGTCGACCTCTGTTCCCCTCCATACGACACGGATCGGCGCCTCATCGAGGCGGAGGTTCGCGACTTTTGTCCCCGCCCCGAGATTGCAGCGCTCTCCGAGGATGCTGTCCCCGACGTAGTTCTGATGGGGCACGTGGACGCCGGCCATCAAGATGGAGTTCTTCACTTCACACGCGTTGCCCACCTTCGTCTTCGGGCCGATCGAGGTCGACGGCCGGATGTAGCAGTTCGGGCCGATCTCGGCATCGGCACCGATGACCGTGGGTCCTTCGATGTACGCGCCCCGCCGGACCCGCGCGCCCGCTTCGACGAGGACCTCGCCGACGAGGGTCGCGCCCCCGTCCACGTCCGCGTGGTTCGCCCCTTTTAGCGGGGCGAGAAGGGCAGCGTTTGCACGGAGGAGGTCCCACGGCCGGCCGACGTCAATCCATTCGCCCGGGAGGCGGAATCCGTAGACGTCCTGCTTCTCCATCAACGCACGGATCGTGTCGGTGATCTCGTACTCCCCTCGAGGCGACTTTGGGGTCTTGTCGATGAGCGGAAAGATGTCCTCGTCGAAGATGTAGATGCCCGCGTTGATCAGGTTCGTCTTCGGCCGACGGGGCTTTTCCTCCAGGCCGGTCACCTTGCCATCGTTCACCTCGACGACCCCGAACGACTGCGGGTTGGAGACCTCTGCCAGGGCGATCACGGGAGCGCGGACCTTTCCGTGGTGGGCGATCATCGCGGCGAGCGCTTCGCCGGAGACCACGACGTCGCCGTTCACGCTGAGGAAGGAGCCGGTGACGTGGGACCGCATGCATCCGATCGCATGGGCGGTCCCGAGCCGCTCCGTCTGTTCCTCGTACGCGATCGAGAGACCGAACGCTTCGCCGTCGCCAAGGCTCTCTCGGATCCGATGGCCTTGCCAGCCGATGAGGACGGCCACCTGCGAGATGCCCGCGGAACGCAGCGCCTCCAGGGTGTGTCGGAGAAACGGCTTGCCGGCCACCGGAAGAAGGGGCTTCGGAAGATTGGCCGTGAGGGGACGCATCCGGGTGCCCTCTCCGGCCGCGAGAACCACGGCCTTCATTCGGTGGCACCTTTCGCGCTCGATAGGACCGCGGAATATATCTCGTTTGCTCTGGTCGCGTCCCGCGACTCGGCAGTCAGGCGAATCTTCGGCTCGGTCCCGGAGAAACGGACGAGCGACCAGCCGTCGTCGAACTGGAGCCGCCATCCGTCGACGGTGCTGACGTGCCCGCCGAGTGCCCGCAGGGCCGCGTCGAGTCGGGATTCGATCGTCTTGCGTTTCGACGGATCGTACGCGACCGATCCGCGAAGGACGGGATATGAGGGGATTTCCTGCACCATCACGTCGAGGGGGCGGGCCGCGACCATCGTGACGAGCCGCGCCGCGGCGTAGACGCCATCCGGACACAGCGTGGCCTTCGGGAAGATCCAGGTCCCGGAGGGCTCGCCTCCGAAGTCGGCTCCTCGACGCTTCAGCTCTGCGGCGACGTAGACGTCTCCGACCCGCGTGCGCCAGATTTTCGCCTTCGGAAGGAGATCGTCGAGGACCATCGATGCGTCGACCGGCACGACGAGGCCGCGTCGAACTTCTTCGCGAGCGAAGAGGGCCAGGAGCGTGTCTCCTCCGACGAATCGTCCTTCGCGGTCGACCGCGACCATGCGATCGCCGTCGCCGTCGTGGGCGATACCCAGGTCCGCACGGACCGCGCGAACGGTCGACGAGAGGACCGCGAGATTCTCCTCGAGCGGCTCGGGATCTCGACCGGGGAAGTGTCCGTCCGCCTGGGCGTTGATGGCTATCACGTCGCAGCCCATCTGCCGCAGGAGGAACGGGGTGATCGTCGAAGTCGCACCGCACGCACAGTCCACGACGACGCGCAGTTTCGCGGTCCCTAGGTCTTTGAGAATCGCCTCTACGTGCTGCTCGACCAGATCGGGCCGAGACGAGACCAAGCCAACGTGGTCCCAAGACGGCACCGCAGGACGCGCACGGTCAAGCGCTTCCTCGATCTCCCGTTGTTGATCCTCGTCGAACGCCATCCCGTCCGGATTCCACAACTTGATTCCGTTATACGGGGCGGGGTTGTGAGAGGCCGTGACGACCGCGCCGCACGCGAACTCGCGGGCTCCGCGGGCCAAGGTCGGCGTCGAGACCAGCCCCGCGTCGATCGCAGGCGCGCCGGAGGAAAGGACACCGGCGGTGAGCGCCTGGACGAGCATCGGCCCGGTGACGCGGGGATCCCGCCCGACGATCGTGCTCCCGTAGACTTCTCCGAGGATCATCCCGACATGGAGGGCGAGCTCGGGGGTCACGTCGACGTTCCCCAATCCGCGAATCCCGGAGGAACCGAACCGCGGCACCAATCGAGATACTGCGCGCGCAATAGAAAGTCTCTCGCGAGCCGCCCGCGCCTCCCTGAAACAACCATTATATAGCGACGTCCGGATTGCAAACGCGCGCGAGTTGGACCGCGCCCAGGAGGGATCGGATGGTCATGGAGCCCGTGAGCGTCGAGGAGGCCATCGAGAAGGCAAAGAAGAAGGGTCTCCGGCCGGGCCGCGTCAAGGGGACGGACGGGATTCAGTTCACGAAAGGTCGGAACAACCGGATCGAAGTCATCACCTGGGATGAATTCCGGACGACGCTCGCGGACCGACAACTCGAGGTCTTCGATTCGAACGGCTTCATGAAAATCATGAAGCGCCAACGCTGACGCATGGAATGCCAACACGTCGATGCGTCTAGTCTCGCGCGCGCCCGCAGTACGGGCACACCTTCCAATCTGGGAGGAGAGCCGCGCCGCAACCCTTGCACGGCGGCGGCATCGCAGGGGTCGCCTTCGCGATGGGTCTGCTCGGTGCCATCGAGAGGAACTGCCAGAAGGCGAGGATGAGGTTCCGTGCGTCCGTTTCGTATTCCGAATAGGACACCGCACCGCCGAGGACCGCGACGGGCAGGAGCAGCACCGCGGTCACCGCGCCGGCGATGAGACCTTCTTCCGTGATCTGGGCGCTGAACGTCAGATCGACGTTGCATCCGCCCGCGGGGTCGTCCACGATCAGGTCGAGCTCGCGGCGCAATCCGATCCGCGAGTAGTACGAGGACCCGCGGAACCGGTACGGTCCGGTCTTCGTGAGATGGAATCCCTGGCGCCCCCACCAGTCCCAGGATTTCGCCCATACGTCATCGCGGCGGAGTCCGGGGAAGGATCGCACGTCCCGTTTTTCGAACATGTCGTCCGTGCAATGAAACCGGAGCGCTTAGGTCTTGCGTTCCTTTCGCTGTCCACCATAAGATTATTACGAGTCCACGAAATCGCGTCCGGCTGCGTCGTGCGTGGGTGGCCCAGCTTGGTCAAAGGCGCAGGGCTCAGAATCCTGTCCCGTAGGGGTTCGCAGGTTCAAATCCTGCCCCACGCATCTTGTCGAGACGCGGCCCGGCCATTGCCACCCCGTTCCATTCCTGGACATCGACAGCAGGAGCGGTCCCAGCCGCGGCAAGTCGCGGGGGCATGAAATCATCTCAACTCTCGAGTGGAGCTTCCTGGTGGCGGCCACCATCTTCAACGGCATCCTGGCGGGCGGCAGTCTGATCAAATCCGTGGTGGAACTTCCGGCTCGCCGAACGATCGGACTCCCTGCCATGGCGGCCTACCATCGGGCCGCGGACCTTCACACCGGCTTCTGGATCTACCCTGCGCTGGGTCTAGGTGCACCGGCCCTCACAATCGCATTCGCGATCGCCTTCGTGGTCGACCCGGGTGCACCTGTCGCCGCCGCTTCGTTTGGGTACTTCGCCGCAGCGCTCTCGGTGGCCCACGTTTTCGCGACGACCCGCGCGGCCCCGAACTTGCTCAAGCTCCGCTCCGGGATACCTGAGGAGGCGATCCTCGTAGACATCTACCGTGCGTTTACGAGATGGCAGACGGTCCGGGCAATCCTTCAGCTCGCGGCGTTCGTAACCGTCGTTCTGGCATTGGCCTCCCTCGCTCCTCTCGGCCAATGAACGAAAAAGGGGGGTCGGATTGGTCCTCAGAGCGACGGACGAAAGTGGACGTTCGACAGGAAGTGACTGGGGGTATCCGACGGCCGGTTGTGGCCTCCGACGGACCTCTTTGTGCCGTAGCCATGTGAATTCCTATAACAATCGAAGTCGCCCGCGGACGACACCACGTCGGGAGGTACTATATGTCACGGCTATACTTTTGCAAACTCTCACATTTCATATACATAGCGCAAACTATGCGCGAAAGCTATTCATATTTCCAGGGGCATTTTGGGAATGCACAAGTGAACCGGAGTTTGAAGGTCCCCGGCGGCCTCGAACCCCGCGCGTCGGTGCTCGCGCCGACCTTGTTTTCACTTGGAGGTGTTCCAATTGCCGTCCCAGAAGTTCAGCCGAAAGTACCTGACGCGACACAAGAAGAGCGGGCAGCTCTGGCGCCGCGCCGCTCGGATCACACCCGGAGGCGTCGAGAGCAACGTCCGGTACTTCAAACCGCACCCGTTTCTCGCCGATTACGGAGATGGCGGGTACATCTACGACGTCGACGGCAACAAGATCCTCGATCTCATGATGGGATTCGGCGCCCTGCTCCTGGGCCACAACAACCGGGACATCGCCCTCGAGGTGATCAAGCAGCTCGAATCCGGATCGATGCTCGGGGTGACGAGTGAGCTTTTCATCGACTACATCCAAGCCGTCCGGAAGGCCGTCCCCTCGATGAAGAAGGTGCGCCTGTGCAACAGCGGTACCGAGGCGACGATGCACGCGATCCGAACCGCCCGCGCGTACACGGGCCGCGAGAAAATCGCGAAAGCCGAGGGAGCGTACCACGGCGCCCACGATTACGTGCTGCAGAGCCTCGACATGGACAGCCGCACCGCGAGCCGCATGAACGGTTACCGGCCCATCCCGTACGGCCGCGGGATTCCGAAGGCCGTCTCCGACATGGTGGTGATCTTCCCCTACAACGACATCGAGGCCACCGCTGCGGTCCTCGAAGAGAACGAGGACGAGGTCGGCACGCTCATCATCGAGCCCGTGCTCTGCGGGCCCGGCGTGATCGCGCCGAAGGCGAACTATCTCAAGCGTCTCCGCCAGCTCACCCGCAAAAAGGGCATCGTCCTGATCTTCGACGAGGTCCTCACCGGCTTCCGCCTCGCATACGGCGGCGCGCAAGAGTATTACGACATCCGCCCGGACATGACGACGTTCGGCAAGATTGCCGGCGGCGGTTTCCAGCTCGCGGGCTTCGGAGGTGAAGCCCAGATCATGAACGTCCTCGAGCCGGGCCGCGGATGGAAGTACGCCACGTTCCATGCAGGGACGTACAACGGCCATCCGATCAGCGTCGCCGCAGGCCTGAAGGGACTCCAGATCCTCGGAGAGCATCCCGAATACTACGACCACGTGAATGGCCTCGGACGCCAACTCTACAGCGGGCTGCAGGACCTCGCGGACGACCGACGCATCCCGGCCTGGGTCGAATACGTCGGGTCGATCGGCAACGTCTACTTCACGACGAAAGACGAGATCCGAAACTTCCGCGACACGCTGAGCGCAAACACGCGTCGATGGTGGAACTGGTTCATCCATTGCCTCGGGAACAACGTCCTCTTCGGAATCCCGAACACCGGCGAGCGCGCGTTCATCTGCACGGAGCACACGGAAGAAGACGTCGAGTGGGCCCTCGAGGTCGCCGACAACGCATTCGCCGCGATCGCGAAGGAAGCGCGGCGGCACAAGGAAAAGGTCCCGACGGTCCAACTCCAGGCCGTCAGCGAGCAAGCGGCCGCCTACGGTGACGCTCCGACCCCGCCGAGCGTGTGAGCTCACGACGACAGTGCAATGAGTACACGGATCTTGCATTCTCCGCAGCCTACGACGCGAGGGATCGCCAAGCAATCCAGGCGCCGAGGAATCCGGGCACCGCGAAGAGGAGGAAGACCGCTCCGAAGACGCCGAACAATCGCACTTGAGTCATGTAGTAGCCCGCGACCGCTGCGACGAGAACTCCGTTGACCACCGCAGCCGCGGTGACCACGATCCTCGATGGGGAAGCCTTTCCGAGCCAAAAGCCTCCCGCGAATCCGGCCGCAGACGCGGCGATCAGCACGACGGTGCTCCATATCAGGAGGGCCTGGATCAGGTCGCTGCTGGATAGCAGGAGCGTTTCTAAGTTGACGGCGACGGCTGCCAGGAAGATAATCGCGTCCAAGGCGGAAAGAAAGAGAAGGGGCCGAGCCTTTGCTCCGGCTCGGCCTTCGGGCATCCCTGCGCCTCGAATCGCTTCGCCTACGTCTTGGGCCTCCGAGCTGCCCGCCACGCCGCCAACGCAAAGACCGCTGCGACCGCAGACAGAATCGCCGCCACGGAGGCGCTCGACATCGCCAACAGGCCGCCGCTCGACTGCAGCGAACTCAGCTGTTGGTTCGCCGTGCCGGCGTTCGTCTTGATCGTCGCGACGTCGCCCTGGATCGTCGTGATCTTTCCATTCAGCGACTCCAGGGTGGCGGTCACGGTGCCCAGCGTCGTCTGGACGGTCGCCACGTTTCCGTTGATGCTCGTGATCTTGGCGTCGAGGGCCGCCAGGTTCGCGGTTAGCGTCCCGATGCTCGTCGAGATCGTCGCGGTGTCGCCCTGAATCGACGTGAGGCTCGCGCTCACCGCGTTCAGGTCGACGAGGATCGTCCCGGTGTCCGTCCGGACTTGGGCGATGTCACCCTGAATCGACAGGAGCGCGTTGTTCTGACTCGTCAGCGTGGGGCTCACGAGGAACGTTGCCAGGCCCGAGCCTGATCCGGTCAGGTACGTCTCCGTGACGCTCGCTTGGGCGACCAGTGCGTACGTGCCCGTGGCCGCGTTGCCCGGCAAGGTGTACGTCGCTTTGTACAACCCAACCGCGACCTCCGTCGCAACCAATGCCTGCGAGGTTCCACTCGGGGACCAGAGGTCCGTTTCGATGGCAGCGGCCCGCATGGTGCCTTGGCCCGTCACGAGGACGTAGAACTCGGCGACCTCGCCGCGGAAGTGCAACGTGCCGACACTCACCTGCACGTCCAGCGCGACCTTCTCGATGACGCGGAAGGCCGCGGAGGCCGATGCACCGGTGTCCAGATTGAGGCCGGAGATGAAGTAGTCAGCACCGGTCACCGTGGGCACGATCACCGTCGTCACGAACGAGCCGTCACCGCCTGTCAAAGCCCTTCCGCTTCCCACACTGCCGAAGGATAGGTCGACGAAGGCAGCCGGGGGATAGCCATGGCCTGCGACGCCCACTCCTGAACTGGGAGGCCCGCTCGTTGGCGTGAGCACGAGAGATGCGACCACGCCGAACGCCTGTTCGCCCGCGAAGTTCTCGTCGGGAGTCATCACAATGACGCTGTGCGCTCCGAAGACCGCTTCGGGAACCGCCAGGCTGCCGCTGAATCCACCGGCCGCATTCGCGTGCGTGGTGCCCAAGGTGGCCTCATCGAAGTTCACATTGAGCGCCGCGTTCGCGGGCGCGCCGGAGCCTGTGAAGCCCACCGATGATCCGACGGCTCCGTGGTTCGGCGTGATCGCGAGGGACAGCGGCTGCGTGCTCGCCCAGAACACCGCGTTGAGGATGATCTGCTTGCCCGCGGTCGTCCAGCCCATTTCATAGCCGAAGATTGGCGCGAAGGCGGCCATGAGAGCCCACCGGGTTCCTGCGTCCGTGATTTTGTACGCGAGGTTGTCTCCCCACGCGTTCGGTTGTGGCACGCCGTAGCCTGTGTGCAGCTTGCCCACCGTCGTCCCGCTGAACCCACTGAACGTCGAGAGGGGCGCGCAGGTGTTCGAGTTCGTCTGAGGCTCGTCCCCGACGGCGAAGCCGCGCGTGATCCCGTGCTTCGCGGTGACCTCCTCGTAGTGGGTGCCGAAGCAGAAGCCGGGTTCCGACCTTGTACTCGGATCTCCCGTGTACTTGACCAGGAGGCTCACGCCGTACGGAGCGGCGTACACGAACGGGGAATTGTACCCGTACACGTTGTCCATGAACACGATGCCTGTGCCCGCGGCGTTCGCGGCGGCAAGCAGGCCGTTGAACTGCTGCGCCGAGGGCTCGATGCTCTCGAAGGGCAGCGCGCTCAGGATGATCGCGTCGAAGTTGGAGACCTGGGCTGTCAAGTCGTCCCAATTCCCGTTGAACTGGGCGATCGCGTACTTGTCCGTGGCCTCGAGTGCCGCCTGAAGCGGGTTGCCGTGGTCGTCGTACATGATTCCGATCCGGCGCTGCGGAACGAGGACGAAGTCCAAGGTGGTCGTGCCGCCGTCCGTGACTGTGGCCGTCCCTTGCCCGCCCTGGTACCCGAACTTCTTCGCGGTGATCGTCCAGGTGCCGACCGGCAGAACCATCGAGTACGCGCCGTTCGCGTCCGTGATGGTCTGGACCGGCGTGCTCACGGCCTTGATCTGGACGCCCTCAACGGCAAATCCGTTCGTGTCCGTGACGGTCCCCACGACGAGGCCCGACGGCTGCTGGACCAAATAGACCGTCAGCTCGACAAACGCGAGCGGAGCGATCCCGCCTGCCGCTGGAGCCGCCGCCTTCGGCGGGGCGGCGCCCGATGGTCGGGCAGCCAAGCTGTGAGTTCCGGCACCCGCGACCCAGCTATTATTCCGGGCGAAGTCGACGGAGTTCGTCGCGATCTTCATCGCGTTCGCGGTCCAGTCGGACGTAAGGTTCGTCCAGACCTGGGGCGCGAGAGAACCGAGGAGTACCCACTGCGTCCCACCGGGGATCGCGCGGACAGCGACGCCGTCGCCCTGGAGACCCATCGCGTCCGTCCCGACATGGGCGAGCAACGTGCCGGTGTAGTTCGAGAACCAAGTGTGGTCGCCGTCAAAGGTGGCACTCTGGTTGAGCACATAAACGGTGTCGCCGATCGTTCCAACACCGTTGAAGATCGGATGATCCGCCATGATGTGGAAATACACGTTGCCTTCGTTGTAGCTATACGCCCTGAACAGCGGATCGCCTAGATTCGTCGACAACAATTGGATTCCGTACGGCCACCCGTTGAAACTGTCGGCAAAGACGATGCTGGTTCCAACGGACCCGGCGATGGACAAGATGTCCGAGAACGTGTCCGGGGTTGGGTTCGCGATGTTGGTCGGATCCGAGAACCCCGACCAGTAGACCGCCGGGAATGCGGAAACGTTCCACTTCAGGTCGATCGCGTTGGGGTTCTGGTAGGCCCATGGAGTGTCGCCCGCGGCGGTGAGAAGACCCGAGAGCTGGCCAGACCAGTCCTGGTAGATCGCGATGTTGGCCCGGGCGGATGGAACGTCGGCGAAGTCGGCAGTTGTCGTCGATCCTGGCGTCACGGTGACGAAGGAGTTGCTCGGCCAATAGCCACCTGCGAAGGCGCCGACATGGTATGTACCTCCGTTCGCCGAGGAAATGGTGATGCTATACACCCCAGAGGCGTCCGTGACGCCCTGGTACTTCGCCGGCCCTTCGGCCCACACCAAGGCGCCTGCGATGGGACTGGTGCTACTCGAGTTCGTGACCGTACCCGTGAGAATCGCGGGGATGTTCGGGAACAACGTGAAGTTGGCCCATGCGGTCCCGTTCTCGGGGACGCTGACGGACTGCGTCGCTGGGACGTAGCCTGAGGCGTTCGCTTGCACGTCATATGACCCGTTCTTGACGCTCGCGGTGAAGTATCCGGCCGAGTCCGTGTACACCGTCAGGTTCGCCTTGGCAAACGTCACCGAGGCGCCGCTGAGCGGTGCCGCCGTGGGATCCAAGACGTAGCCGTTGACCGTCCCGTTGTACAGGACGACATGGACCAGACGGAACTGCGAGATGTATCCGAACTTGTCGAACGAGATGTTGTATGACCCCTCGGGCAGGCCCATCCTGAAGGTGCCGTTCGCATCCGTGGATGTGTACGCGCCGAGCTCTTGCGCGGTCACCTTGACGTCCTTCAGCGGACTGCTGCTCCCGCTGTCGTATACCGTCCCCTTGACGCCTGTGTTGGCGACCAAGGACAACAGGACGGCCTTGTAGGTGTCGAGCCGTCCCCAGCCGTACCGGTCGTCCTGACCGGGCGCGCCGAGGTCCAGCACCGAGTTTCGCAGATTGTTGTAGGCTTGCTCCGGAGTGAGAGAGAACCCGGATGCCTCGACCATCAGGCCGACGGTCGCCGACACATGGGGCGTGGCCATCGACGTTCCATCGAGGTTCTGATACCCGCCGCCGGGGGCGGCACTCCGGATGTTGACGCCCGGGGCCGAGAAGTCGGGCTTGAGGTAGGGCTGGCTCGGCCATCCCCCGAAGAACGGCCAACTCGTGGGTGGGCTCGGCCAGTTGATGAACTTGCCACTGCTGAACGCAGCCACGTTGTCGTTGATGTCCGTCGCGCCGACGCCGAACGTCCCCCAGATGTCGCCGGGGCTGCGCGCCGACCCTTCGAACTCGTTGCCAATCGCGGCGACGGGAATCACACCCGCCAAGAGGCTGTTCTTGATCGGATCGAGCAACTGTGCCTGAAGACCGCCCCCGGTGTCACCCCAGCTCATCGACTGCACGTGCGCGGGGGGTGTCGGGTTTCCAGCCTTGTCGAACGGGCTGACACACCACTGCATCCCGGCGATGACCTGCGCAAAGCTGCCGCCTCCACCGGGGAGAACGAGGCCCATCATCAGCCAGATGCCCGGAGCGACGCCAATCGCGGTGCCGCCCATGCTGTCGCCGGCGATCGTCCCGGACACGTGGGTTCCGTGGAAAGCGGAATCATGCGGGAGGGACACGACGGGATTCCCGCTGCTGTCGAACTCCATGAATCCGCCGGGGTAGTACGGGTCGCTCGAGTCGGTGGTGAACATTCGGCCAACCAAATCGGGGTGGCTGATGTCCACTCCGGTGTCGGTCACACAATCCCGGACGCCCGCGCCGTTGATGCCGAGCCCCCAAGCGAGCGGGGCGCCGACCTTTTCGATATTCCATTCGTACGGGCCTTGCGCCGGCTCGGCGTGGCCTATTTGTTCGGGTGGAAGAGAAACTGCAAAGTTGGGGAACACTTTCTCGACGAGAGGGTTCTGCGCGATGTCGCGCAAGGTGACGGCATCCGCCGCCACGAGGAGCATGTTGTTCAACCAGAAGTGATTGAGGACCATTCCGCCGCGCTGATAGACGAGTTGTACAACGGGTGCCTGTACCCGGGCGGACACGTCACGCAACGATTGAACGACGAAGTCATGGCCCCTGGAGGACCAAGTGGGAGAGGCAAGATCTTTGAATTTGACAACTGCGACCGAGAAACCCGCGGGAGTGAGAATAGTTTTCGACGCCGATGCCGTCCCGCCGGCCGGATTCGACGTCGTCGCAGTCGTAGTCGGACTCGAACTCGGCGACGCGAACACCGCTGGGTCGATCTTTGAGAGATTCGTTTGGTACGTATATGCGGCCCCAACAGTCAGGCTCAGGGCCGGCAACAACATCACGACGACCACAAATACGGCGATCCACAGCGACGCTCGAGCACTCGAAAAGCGCATCTTCTCCTCCCCCGGATTACCCTCTCCCCAGAGAGCCAGAAGGGATGGTTGTGTGCATTACTTAAGCGTTTATGTCTGAGGCGTTCACGCGCTGAAAGGATGCCAGAGTGAGGACACGGGCGAGGAAGTCAAGGGCCCGCAACGCGGCGTTCTCACCCTGAACCGAGATCCGGTCAGTTCAAAGCTCGCGTCTCTTCCGCGTACTCAACGACCCGGATTCCACGGCCCCGAGCCGAGAGCTCCTTGAAGTAAGGCAGCGGATCGAACGCGATCTCGGGGGGGATGACACCTTTTTGCTTGACCAAACCCTTCATCATCCACTGGGCGGCGATCGAAGGCGGCACGCCGGTGTCGACCACGCCCCCGCCGACATTCCACTTCTTGTGGGGCCACGTGACCGCTTGGTACCGCAAAGTCATCGGATTCCCGTCCTTCTCGCCGATGAGGACGCAGCGCTGGATGTCGACGTCGAGTTCGGGCTCCTTCGGCTTCGGCAGCGCGTCGATCACAGTTGCGGTGGCGTCGTACGGGCGGACCTTCGTCCCCTCGACGATAATCTCCTCGCGGCTCGCGAGGCCTAGACGGACCAGGGTTGCAATCGTCTCGCGGAACTCGGGCGGGAACGCTACGATGAAGTCCATCTCTTGGACTCCTTTCCCGATCGTCTTCGGCATCGTCGCGAGCTCGGAGTGGATCGTGTAATATCCTTCGACGACCCCCACCGGCGGCATGAACTCGGAGCGCTCGAGGCCGGATAGAGCGGGCACGAACCGGATCTTGCCTTTGCGGAGGATGGGCGCATCGAGAGAGAACTCGTCGAAGATTGTGCGAATCGCGTACGGCGGCACGAACTTCCCTGGCTCTCCGCCGGCGACCACCGCGCCGCTGCTCCGGAGAAGCACCTTGTCGACTTTGTCGAGTTTGCTCGCCCCGTGCATCCCCATCACGTTCATTGTGCCGGGGGTCGACCCGATCCCGAGGACGCACGTCACGCCGGCGTCCTTCGCCCGCGCGTCGAGTTTCAGTTGGCGAAGGGTCTGGTGGTAGAGTCCGCCCAGATCGCAATAGTGAATCCCCGCGCCGATCGCCGCTTCCATGATCGGGACGTTCAGATCGTACCAGCTGCTGTTGATCACACAGTCCCAGCGTTTCAGCTCGCGCATCAGGGCGGCCGAATCTCGAGCGTCGACCGGGACCGCCGTCGCACGGTCATCCCGCTGCGCGGCTGCGAACGCCTTCGCCTTCGCCGCGCTGCGTCCGGCAATCCCGACTCGCTCGACGCCGGGACTCGCGAGAAGATCCGGAACCGTGGATTGGGCCATGGCACCGTATCCGCCGAGGATGAGGACCTTCAACGCGCACCGCGAGTCGCCGGAAGCCGGGGTCTTCATTTACGTTTTTCGTCGGGAGCCAAAATCCCCGACAGGCGCGTTGCAGCGAGGATCGCGCAACCGCCGAGGATTAAGCCCACGCTGGTGCCGAAAGCCATCGCGTATCCGAGGTACTGCGCGGTGAATCCGCCGAGGAGCGGCCCGAGGATCGATCCGAATCCTTGGACCGCGTTGTACGTGCCGAACGCCTCTGCTCGGCCGTCCTCCGGAGCGAGGCGCGACACGAGGATGGAGCCCGCGACATTGATTAGCGCCCAGCAGAGGCCGACCCCCGCGTGCAGAGCGATCGCGATCCCGAGCCGAGCGCCGTACGGGAGGGCCGCCATCCCGACGAGAAGGAACGATGGGAACAGCATCGACCGGCCAAGGGACGCGTACAATTGCGTCGATCGGTCGCCTCGAGCCGAGACCCACCGGCCGACCCGCGGATACACCGCGATCGAGGTTGCCTGGCTCGCGATGTACACGGCGAAGATCTCCGGGCTTCCGAGGCCGTATGATTGCTTCAGGAAAATCGGGAAGAATCCATAGAAGGCGGTGAAGCCACCAAAGAGGAGGAACACACAGACGAGATAGATTCGCAGAGTGCGCGGCAGTCGGACCTTCTTTCGCCAGTCGAGGGGGTTGATGTAATGCAGAATGCGGATGGGCAGATACCGGCCCCGTTCGATCCGAGCATGAACGTCGGCGAGGTGGACCTCCCGGCGATCTACCCGGACCGCCGGCTCGCGAGTCCACACCTGAGCGAGGAGCCCCGAGAGGAGGCCAAGCGCCGCGCCGATCACGAAGAGCGCGCGCATCGATGAGACCTCCGCGGCGAGCAATCCCGGACCGATGACAAGCCATGCGACCCCGAGGGCTAGACCGGCGACCCAGCCGATCGCTGCGATGCGGCTCACGAGCGCAAGCCTCGCGGGCCATTCCGACCGCTTCGACGTCTCCATCAGGAGGACGGTCCCGGCAGGACCGCTCGCCGCGCCCAGAAAACCCGCAAGGAGATTCGCCAAGTAGAACTGGGACATGTTCCCGGACACGGCCATCGCGAAGAGGGCGATCCCGCTCCCGACGAATCCAATCAGCAGGAAGACCTTGCGCCGCGCGAACCGATCGGAGAGGGATCCCCACAAAATGAAGGCGGGGACGGACGCGAGGCTCGTCGCCGCGGCGATGATGCCGACCGTGAAAAGCGTCCCGCCGAGGGCGTAGGCAAACAGCGGAATCAGGGCCGAGGTCGCGCCGCCGGCGACCCCTTGCGGGAGGTACGAGTAGAACCAATGAGACCCGTCCGTCCGGTCCATCCCATCCCTTCGGCTCAGGCGAGGCGGCGCACCCGCGCCGACGTATAAGGCCTTTCCTCCGCGGTCAAAGGAGATCGAACACGAGCTTCGCCGCAGCGATGAACAGAACGATGATGAAGATCAGCGCGACGGATCGAGTCCTCAATTTCTCGAGACCCCACCGCGATCCAACGTACGCGCCCACGAAGACGACGGGCATCAGGATCGGAATGAGGACGAACTCCGAGGGCCATGCGAAGCCTCCCGGCCGGAGCGCGAGATCGATAACGTACGCGACGAAACCCACCGCGGCGGTCGGGATGATGAGCAGCGACGACGTCCCGATCGCCTTCCGGGTTTTCCGGCCGAGAACATACACCAGGAGAGGAACGTTCAGCAAGCCGCCACCGATCCCCATGCTCCCGGACAGGAAGCCGGATCCCGTCGTCGCGGCCGCGGTCGCTGCGACACGGGGCGGCGTCATCGCGGAATCATCATCCTCGTCGACGGACCGGGCGTTCTTCAACCAGTCCCGGACCATGTAGACTCCGAACACAATCAGCACGGCCGCGAAGAATGCCTCAAACGTTTCCTGGTTCAACACCTTCAATGTGAAGACGGTCCCGACGACGGCTCCCAGGAGGGCCCCAGCAAGTAGGACGCCTCCGAGCCGGAAGTCCACGAACCCTCGGCGGTGATGGTTGATCACGGACGAGGTCGCAGTCGCGATCGTCAGCGTGAGAGAGATCGGTACTGCCAGATCCTTGTCCGGCACCCCGGTCGACAAGAGGATCGGCACGAAGAGGAGTCCGCCCCCGAGGCCCAGGTTCGAATAGATGAACGCCACGCCGAAAATGAGGATGGCCTGAATCAGGAGGACGAGCGCGTCCACGCGCGCGCAAAGCCGGTGCCGTATTAATTACTAACGAGAAACTATCGGGAATGGGTCGGTGCAAGCGAGTGGTCCTCCTCGTGCGATTCGGCGAGATTGCCTTGAAGAGTCGGTTCGTGCGCCGCCAGCTCCGGGACCGCCTCGTCGCAAACATCCAGGACCTCTTCGCGGCCGAAGGCGTCGAGTGCATCACGGATTCAGATGAGGCGCGCGTCTATGTCTACGCAGACGATATGGCCCGGTCTCGGTCCATCCTCACGCGGGTCTTCGGCGTCGTGTCGATCAGCCCCGCCGCGGAGACCCATGCCGACCTCGCGTCGCTGCGGCACGTCGTCCTCTCCGAGGCGAAGTGGTCCCTCGCGGCCGGGAAGACGTTCGCGCTTCGGACGCGGCGCGTGGGTACCCATCCGTTCACGAGCCAGGACCTGGCCCGCGAGCTCGGCGATGTCGTGCGCCTCGCCCATCCAGGAGTGCGCGTGAATCTGTCCCACCCCGATATCGAAATCCACATCGAGGTGCGTCAGAACCGCGCTTTCGTGTTCCAGGAGATCTGGCCCGGACCCGGTGGGCTCCCCCTCGGCAGCCAGGGCCGGGGCCTCGCAGTGGTCAAGGATCGCGGGGGCATGGTCGCGGCCTGGATGGGGATGAAGCGCGGTTGTCGCATCGCCGTCGCCACGGCGCCCGGCGAACCGCTCGTCGAGCCGCTCCGCCGGTGGGACGTCCGTCTGAAGGTCCTCGACTTGCCGCCCAACGGACAGCTCGCGGAGCTGGCGAAAATCACCCGGGCGGATGCGGTGTTCCTCGGGACCCGGTGGTCCTCCTTCGACCCCGGAGATCACGGCGGCCTCAACGTCCCCGTGTTCGAACCGGTCATTGGACTCTCGGACGAGGAAGTCGGACGCCTCGCGTCCCACATCGAGTCGGCGTGAGGTCACTTGCCCGTGCGATCGTGGGAGCCGATGCTCGGCCGAATCTTTTCGGCTCCTTTGCCCTTGTACAAGAGGCCGCGGCCTTTCTTTCCGGCGGACGTCAGGCCTCGGAACACACGGCCGCGGTTCGCGGGATGGCAGATCCAGTTGATCTTCGGATCGTTCCGGATCGCAGGATGCTTCGGGTCGACGAGGATCACCTCGTAGTACTTGTGCATCCCGTCCTCGCCGACCCAATACGAGTTGAGGACCTCCATGTTCGGATAGTGCTTGGCGGTCCGCTCCTCCGCGATCCGCTGGATCGACTTCGCCATCGTGATCTTGACGAGCCCACGGCGTTTCGGGTGTCGCCCGCCCATCGGGCGTGGCCTGCGCCGGCCTCCGCGCCGGACCCGCGCACGGACGACGACATACCCTTGTTTCGCGCGATATCCCAGCTCGCGGGCGCGATCGATCCGCGTCGGCCGCTCCACGCGGACGAAGGCGTTACCGCGACGCCACTCGACCATCCGCTGAAAATGCGTCTCCTTGACCACGCCGCTCCGAGGATTCTTCCACGCCTGCTTCACGAACGCGTACAGGTTCCGCGGACGAGCCGGCGGCTTCGCTTCCCCTTCCGGGGCAATGCTCAGCTCCGGTTCCGGAGCCTTTGGGGTTTCGTCGGCCATGGCCCAACCCCCTGGATTTACGGATTCGCCCGAAGGTACATCTCCCGACCAGGGTCGTCGAAAGCGCCGCGCCAAAGGGGGGAGACTATTAAGCCCTTTCCATCAACTCGCGGCCCGCTCTCCCCCTGAAAAACGCGCGTCCTTCGGAGGCTCTTCGACGACGGCCGAAAGCCAAGCCCCCGAATGTTCGGTGGATCCCAAAATTTGGATATTCGGGGGACGACATACATTGACTCGACCATGTTGATGGATTCTGCGCCGGTTCCCTCGATCTGGTACCACACCCCGACGTTCGGCGTGGTCCGAGCTGGAATCGCCGGAGGGTTTCGATGGCTATCCGTCGCCTTGGCCGTGTACGCCGGCTCAGCGGCGATGGCGAGCGCGTCCGTGGGGCTCTGGTTGCTCGCGCTGGAGACATCGAACCGCGCGGATCCGATCTCGGGGGTCTTCAATCTAGCCGGAGCAATCACGACTCTCGCCGCGGCACTTCTCGCCCTTGCGGCGTTGGTCCTCCTGCTGGTCGGATCCGGTAAGTTGCGACCATCCGCGCAGGTCGCCCTCAGGACGACGACGCCCGTCTTGCAGTGGTATCGGACGGCGCTGGTGTTTGCCTTCACGCTCGCCCTGCTCACCGCGCTCGCCGTCGTGGGTTGGATGTTCTCCCGGGGTCCGTCGATCTTCGGGCCCGTGGTTCTCGCGCTCAGCGGGGCGGCCGCGATCGCGTTCCTCACCGCGGTGCTCCTGCCGCTGCATGCCCTCGTCCCACAGAACCGGCGGACCGGCCTGTGGATCGTCGCGGCCCTCTCCATCACGGCAATCATGGCGGAGGTCATCGTCCCGATGGGCACGTTTTCAGGACACCCTCCGGCGATGAATTGGATGACGCTCGGCGGCTTCCCGCTCCTGAACTGGCATCTTGTTTTCGGGGCCATTATCGCCGCGTGCAGTTTCTTTCTCGCGTGGAGCTATTGGATTCTTGCGGCCGATCTCGCGGACCAGCCAGGCCGCTTCATCAGGAAGCCGGACCGCGTCTCCTGAGTCGGCGGGGTTTGCGCCCGCGCCCATCCGGTTCGAGCCCATGAAGATAGGACTGACGAATTAGTGCGGCGGCGGCTGCGACTTGGCGGATAGACCGCACATCGACTCGCGTCCGAAACCAGCCCCAGCCTTGAGTCGGCGGCGCCCGCTTCGCGAGACCAGAACCGTTCCGGAGTTCTCGAGGTGAGGGCAGGAGGAAGATCTGAACCCGTTCCCGGAGCGGTCGTATCTCAGCGAATATTCGATTCCCGTTGCGGCTTCGCCACGAAATCCAATGCTCGCTCACATGTTCGTCAATCCGGTCATTGCGTCGGGCCGCAGCGAGTTGCAGCCTATTCCTTAGCCCGAGCACAATCTCCCTCGACGAATCGCTAGACCTTTCGAGTGCCGTTGCCATCGGTCAACCTCCGGATTCTCCAACCGGTTTCCGCAGGATGAAAAGGAACTTGAAACCGCGAAGGAAGAAATTGAAGCGCCGAGCCCGGTGCTCCCACATCGGGGAGGCCGAGCGATCGTGGTGACGAACGAGAACAATCGTGTCGATGGGGTCGAACCAGCGATCGAGCACTCTGAGGAGGCGGAAGCCCACCGGCGTGTAGACGCCTCTACGGTACTCATCGGCGATAACCCAGCCGAGAATGCCTCCGGAGCGCAAGACCCGATGGGCTTCGGACGCGACCTTTTCCATCTCCTCGTAGAAGCGCGTGTCGCGGCACGAGATCCGACCGAGACATCGGGAGTCGGGGCTGTAAACGACGTTGTCGGAGTACGGAGAATCAATCACCGCGAGAGCGGCGGTCTGCGCCGAAAGGGGCCACGATCGGGCATCGGCACGGAGAATGTGCGGCCGACGGGGCGCGAGGTCGAACGAGACGGCGCGCCGACCAAGCGCTCGGGCCACGTCCCCAATGGTCCCGGACCCGGCCATCGGATCCACGACGAGTTCGCCGGGACCCGTGTACCGGCGGACGAGATTCGCCGCGCAACCGGCCGGGGTGACTCCGTTGAAGGAGGCGTCGCCCGCATCCGGATGGCCCGCGGACTGGGAGGGGAAGTCCCAAGTCGTGTAGGCTTCCAGGTCGGTGCGTCCGAGCATCGCCCACGCCTCGGCGGGCACGGGGGAGGGAGCAGGCGAAGGGGTCGGCGCCATCATCCGACCCCATGTCGCCTTTGCATATGAATGGCGACCTGAGGGGGAGATGTGTAAAAGTGAAAATCTACCTAGGGAGCGGCGAATCCGCGGAGAAATCGACGGATTTCTGGGAGCGTCGGATAGGGCCGGCGACGATTCTGTAGGTGAAGCGCTGCGGCCGCGTTCGCGAACCGAAGCCATTCCTTGACCGAGGACTGAGTCAGTTTCGCGTACGCGTAGGCGGCGTTGAAGACGTCTCCACACCCCGTTGGGTTGTCGATCGCAACGTCGAACGCGGGACTCCGGACGACGCCGGATGGCGTGATGGCGGTGGCCCCTCGGTCGCCCTGGTGGATTACGACTTCCGCGGCGCCGAACGAGCGAAGGCGTTTTCCCGCTTGGATCGGAGATTGTTCCCCCGCGACGGCGCAGACTTCCGTCTCGTTCCCGAAAAAGACGTCGACGTGAGGGAGACAGATCCGGACCGCTTCGATCCGCTCTCCCGGCCACCCCCGAGGATCCGTCGACACATCCAACGAGGTCGTCGCCCCGAGTCGGCGGGCGCGGGCGAGAAGCGTCGCGGTCGGTTTCCCCACGAGTCCGCTGGTCCACCAGAACCCGGACCGATGCACGTGATGCGCCCCTCGAATTGCTTGAACGGGAACGTCGCGAAGCCGCAATCGTGCATTCGCCCCCGGGTCCGTGACGAGCGCGCGTCTCCCGGTGGACCACGTCAAGGCCATCGTGCTTCCTGTGGGTCGGCGTGGATCGACGCACAGACGTGCGCGGACGCCGTACTGCCGATACCGATCGCGCAAGAGTCTCGCGTTCGAATCCGATCCCACCGCGCCGATGAACGTCGTCGAGGCACCCAAGCTCGACATCTGGAGCGCGAAGTTCGTCGCGTTCCCTCCGGGCAGCGGATCGAAACGCGGGACTTCGGCTTGGACATCACCCGGAGCGAAATCCGCCATCGGGGGCGTGACGAGATCGACGATCCCGTCGCCGACGGCGACGACGCGGGGCGATCGCGAGGCCATCCCTCACGCCCGCCAAAGGCCCTGCCGCTTGAGCTCCTCGACCACGAGCTTGTAGTCCGCCGGCCGACCGCATCGCGGGCAGAACAGGCTGCCGTGCGCGTCGCGGACCGGATCGGGTCCTTCCCATCCGCAGTACCGGCACAACGCATCGGTGGCTGCCATCGTCACCCTCAGAAGAAATCCTCGAGTGTAAGCTTCTTATCGGCCCGGCGAGGCGATTCCGCCGGCAGGGCCTCGCTGAAGTCGTCGCTGGACAGCGACTTCTGCTGCGACCTCTTCCCCGTCAGGAGGGCCTTCTCGTCCCAGCCGTAGACTTCGGTCACGTAGGCGAGGGTCTGCGCGACGCGGCGCGCATAGTACTCCCAGTCCGGCATCTTCTCGAACTTCGCGCCGGACAGATAGGGCTCGACCTCCATCGGGGATTTCTTGTGGTCCGTCACGATCCACGAGACCTTCATGCCGGGCATGAACTCCTCGCCCATCTGCTCGAGCTTGCGCGCCGCGATCACGTTGCTCATGGAATCCGGGTTCACGTACTGGTTCTCCTCCTTGACCGTGCGGGAAATCACGAGCATTTCGATCGGGTCCTTGTCCGGGTTCGTGAGCGGCGGGTTCCCGTCGCGGACCTCCGCGACGATCCGCTTCGCGAGGTCGATGGCCCCGTCCGGATCGTTGTCGAGGATCTTGTCGAACACGAGAAGTTGGGCCTCGCTCTGGAGGTCGAACGCGTCCGTGCGCCGGATCTCGTACCCGCGGACGACGATCTCGCCTTCCGTCGGCCATGCGACCTTCCCGGCGTACCGCTTCTTCCGTCCGTGGCTGAAGAGGCTCCGGTAGACCTTGTCCACTTCCATGCTGATTCGGCCGCGCGAGAACCGCTCCGCGGTCTTGCGGGCAAACTCGAGGGAGGATTCCAACCCGGCAGCGGGCGACTGGAAGAACACGGAGTCCGTGTCCGCGTACACGACCTTCACGGCATCCGCCTCGAGTTCGGCGATGATCCCCTTGATCCGTTCCCTCGCGAACGCGGTGATCGAGGCGCCGACCTTTGGGTCGTTGAACCGATAGAACGAGGATGCCAGCACGCCGTAGAAGGCGTTCATCAGGACCTTGATCGCCGCCTGGAGGCCGTCGTAGAACTCCCGCATCTCGGGGTCCGTCGCTTCGCGCATTTTCGTCCGCACGTCTTGGCGGTCCCTCATCAGGCTCGCGAGGATCACCGGGAGGAGACCTTTCTTCACGTCGGCGGAGAGGAACTTCGCCCCCGTCGGGCTCTCGATCGTCCCTTGGGGCGAGACGGTCGTGAAGCAGATGTTGTTCTCGATGATCAGGGACGGATACATCGCGCGGAAATCCAGCGAGATGACCCATTCGTACAGACCGGGCTGCAGGCTGTGCACGTACCCGCCTTCGATTTGCTCGACGCGACCGCCGCGCATCTTCATCATCGGGACCGCGACGTGGGCGCGGTCTGCGGCGCGGATCAGGATGGAGTCGATCAGGTTCGACGTGCGCCCGTGCAGCACGTCCTCGAGAGGGAGCTTGCTCACGGCCGCCAGGTCCAAGGTCTTCTCGATTCGACTGATCTTCTCGAGAATCCGGAGCGAGAGGTCGGCGTCATTCAGACAATATCGGATGACTTTCTCGCGGTCTTTCGCCCATTCTTCGTCGATATGTCGCCGCGAGAGCTCGTGTTTTCCTTCGCCCAAGAGCTGGCGGCCCACGTAGTCGAGCGTCTCCTGTTTCATGTGCAGGCTCAGGCGCTCCGCCCGCACGGCCCACCAGACGTCCGTGAGGATGCGGCCGTCGACCCGCCAGAACCGCTCGCCGAGGTGGAAGAAGTCCGAGAAGTCGCGCGCGAGCTGGAGCCTCGGAATCCCGTTCTTCGCAGCCCGATCGATCAGGACGGGCAGGTCGTAGCCGTCGATGTTGTATCCGGAGATGATGTCCGGGTCGAGCTCGTGGACGAGCTTGATGAACCCTTCCACGATCTCCCGCTCGTTCCCCTGGAGGACGATGGTCTTGATCTCACCGGCTTCGCGGTACGCGATGCCGATGCAGAAGATGTGGCCGTCCTGGATGCTGTTCTCGATGTCGAAGCTCAGCACGCGCAAAGCCGGTCGGAAGGGATCGCACGCCTCGAAACGGTCCGCGATGAGGAACAGATCGGTCGTGTATTTCCCGGTCGGATCCGCCTCCGTCCCGTGGACGCGGACCGCGGCACCGAGATCCATGTCGTAGATGAACCGATGCTGGAAGGGGATGTCGGCCTCCAAGGGCGTGGACCCGTACCTCCGGGCCTTCTCGCGGTACTCGGGGGTTTTCCAAGGTTGACGGAGGACGACGCGGGCGCACGGGGTCGGCCGGCCTTCGACTTGCAGGGTCACATCCTCGAGCTTCACGACCTGCGAATCTCTCCCGAACGCTCCGCGGAGAGATTGCGGAGGCTCGACGACGAAGAAGTACGGTTGGAACCCCGAGTACTCGATCGTGATGCTCCGCCCTTCCCGCGTGCGGCCGAACAGCTGGATGACCGGCAGCTGAGCTTGTTCGGGGCCGTTCCGCGGTTCGCGTCGGTACGAGGCCGTGATGATGCGCACGTCATAGCTGGCCATCTCACACCTTTGCCACGATCTTGAGGACGTCGCCATCTTGGACCGGGTGGTCCCGGCCGACCACCATTTTCGTCCGGGCGTTGATGGCGCGGATGAAGTGATTACCCAAGTCGGTGTGGACTTTAAAGGCTACGTCCACCGCGGTGGAACC
>Ga0137415_10000335_pt1 | contig 44064 bp, 43 predicted proteins | sample CZODoug3_1_1_16f_FD_183082 | JGI IMG/M metagenome (GOLD analysis project Ga0137415, IMG submission 183082) | Vadose zone soil fungal communities from Angelo Coast Range Reserve, California, USA - CZODoug3_1_1_16fungal (Hybrid Assembly) | ecosystem: Environmental > Terrestrial > Soil > Vadose...
GCCTACCAGCGGCAGTACGGCGATCAGAACGAGGAGGGTCAGATTCATGCTCGCACTCAACCTCGCAACGTATTCATATCTTCAACGTTGATGCTGCGACGCTCGCGGAACAGCACCACGAGAATGGCCAGCCCGATCGCCGATTCGGCCGCTGCCACGGTCAGCACGAAAAACACGAACACCTGGCCGTGGATGTCACCCAGGTAGCGCGAGAAGGCAATGAAATTGAAGTTCGCCGACAGCAGCAGCAGCTCGACGCACATCAGCAGCAGGATGACATTCTTGCGATTCAGGAAGATGCCCGCCACCGACAGCGCAAACAAAATGGCAGACAGGGTCAGCAGTTGCGACAGCGTGATCATGGGCGCTTCTCCGACTCCATCTTCACGATACGCACGCGATCCTTGGCGTTCACACCGACCTGTTTGCCAATGTCCTGAACCTTCAGCCCGGGACGCTTTCGCATGGTCAGCGAGATAGCCGCGACAATTGCGACCAGCAGCAGTACCGCGGCGAGCTCAAACGGATAGGCATACTTGGTGTACATCACCTGCCCGAGCTCGAGGGTATTGCTGTAGTCAGCTGCCGTCGGTGTCGGCGACTTGGAGACGTCAATTCCGAGCCCGCGGACCCAAACCACTCCCACGATCTCGACGATGACTGCCACAGCGGTCAGCCAACCGAGCCAGGCATAGCGCGTGAAGCCCGTTCGCAGCTCCTCGAGATTGATATCGAGCATCATCACCACGAACAGGAACAAGACCATCACCGCGCCGACATAGACGAGCACGAGGATGACCGCGAGGAACTCGGCTTCGATCAGCAGCCAGATGGCCGCCGACGTAATGAAGCAGAGCACCAGCGACAGCGCCGAATACACCGGGTTGCGCGACACGATCACGCCCAGCGCAGCCAGGACCAGGATGGTCCCGAAGACATAGAACAGAATCTCTACCAACACGGTCTCCCCTAAACGCCCGGCACGTTATCAGCGGTACGGCGCGTCGGCCGCTTTATCGGCTGCAATCATGGCTTCGTAGCGCTCGCCCACGGCCAGCAGCTTGTCCTTGCTCATGATGTTCTCGCCGCGATGCTCCATGTGGTACTCGTGGATGCGAGTGAGCACGATGGCATCCACCGGACACGCTTCCTCGCAGAAGCCGCAGTAAATGCACTTGAACAGATCGATGTCGTAGCGGCTGGTCCGCCGCGTGCCATCCGGCGCAACTTCGGAATCGATCGTAATACAGACCGCCGGACACACCGCCTCGCAAAGCTTGCACGCGATACAGCGCTCCTGCCCGTTCGCATAGCGGCGCTGGGCATGCAGTCCGCGAAAACGCGGCGACTGCGGAGTCTTTTCCTCAGGGTAATTCAGCGTGTACTTGGTGCTGAAGAAATTACGCCCCGTGACCATCATGCCCTTGAGGAGCTCGGTCAGCAGCAGAGTCTTGAACGGATTGACGACAGCCATGAGCTAACCTCAGCCTTTCAATGCGCCAACAGGGCGACTCTCGCCCACGGGCCGACCTTGTACCAGGCCAACACCATTTCCACACCGATCCAGACGATCGTGACCGGGATCAACACCTTCCAGCCCAGGCGCATGATCTGGTCATAGCGGTAACGGGGGAATGTGGCGCGGAACCAAAGGAACAGAAACAGGCACAGGAACGTCTTCAGCAACAGCCAGCCGAGGCTCGGCTGACCGAGAATCGAATCGCCCAGGGCGCCGTAGCCGGCCACCGGTGAGAGCCAGCCGCCGAAGAAGAACACGGCCGTCAGGGCCGAGATCAGAATCATGTTCGCGTATTCGGCCAGGAAGAACAGCGCGAAGGCGATCCCGGAATACTCCACGTGAAAGCCGGCAACAATCTCGGATTCGCCCTCTGCCACGTCGAAGGGCGCCCGGTTGGTCTCGGCAACACCTGAAATGAAGTACACAATCATCAGCGGAAACAGCCAGAACCAGTTCCATGCCAGGAAACCGCCCTGCTGCCGCTCAATGATGTCGCCGAGGTTGAGACTCTGCGAGGCAATGATCACGCCCACGAGCGCAAACCCCATGGCAATCTCGTACGCAACCATCTGGGCCGCAGACCGCATGGCCCCGAGGAACGCATACTTCGAATTGGCGGCCCAACCCGCGATGATGACTCCGTACACACCCATCGACGACAGTGACAGCAGGTACAACAAACCGGCATTGGCCTTCGACACGACGATCGTCGTCGACAACGGAATCACTGCCCACGCGGCGAATGCGGGGATCAACGCGATCATGGGCGCCAGGCGGAACAGGAATTTGTTCGCGTTGGCCGGAATGATCACTTCCTTGGTGAGCAGCTTCACGACATCCGCGAACGGCTGACCCATTCCAGGGAACATCCCCAGTATGCGCACGCGGTTCGGACCACGGCGCAACTGCATCCAACCGATGACCTTTCGCTCCCACAGCGTCGTAAACGCTACGCAGAGAATGAGGACGATGGTGATTGCAATGGTCCAAACAGTCGTCCACACGGTGTGTTGACCGTAGGCCGAAAGCGAGTTCCAGGCGTCTGAAATACTTTGCAGCACGCGAACCAGATCCTTCGTCAGTAAGTGACAGCCAGCGTGCGTCCTTCGCGCGTCTTCTGCAGAGAAGGCGCACGACGCACGAGAGCATCGATGTGGTACATGGATAGGTCGAGGACATCCGCACCCGCGGAAGGCTGCTCAACCCGGAAACTACCCTTGTAGGCAGTGGCTGAGCTACCGGCGCTGGCCGACCCGACCGCCGCACTGTCCGTGCACAATTTCCGCAGCTCTTCGCGAACATCCTCGGAGGACTGATACTCGAAGCCACTGAGATTCAATAGCGTCCCCAGAACGCGCAGCACCTTCCAACCCGGGCGGGCTTCGCCAACCGGCTGGGCGGCGCCATTCTGGCTCTGCCAAGTGCCTTCGAGATTGACATAGGTGCCGGACGTTTCCACGTAAGTGCCCATGGGCAGCAACACGTGAGCGATGTCGCGCAGTTGGTCGTTGGCAAACGGCGTGATGGCAACGACGAACTCCGCTTTCGCGAGATTGCGCGAGGCGTCGGCACCCACCGAATCAACCCAAGGCTCGACTCCACCAAACAATACGTAGGCCTTCAGTGTCTTCTGGAGCATCTCCAGCGCTGACAAACCGGTCTTGCCGGCGGCCTTGCCGCCCGCTTCGCGATGCGGAACCGCACCGGCGAGGAATGCTCCAGCGGCGTTGCCGCCCTCGGCCAACACTCCGAACGATGCACCGGTGACTTCGGCAATGGCTGAGGCCAACGCTCGCAAATCAGCGTAGGCCGGATGCCGCACCGCCAGTGCTCCCAACCAGACCGCCCGCTTCTCTCCGGCAACCAACGCTGCCGCAGCCGCGCGATGGGTATCGCCGACCTTGGCCAGTTGCACGACGGAAGAAAGATGATCGGGGACGGACTTGCCGGTGCTGTGTGCAGCCGCGGACAAAATGGCCGCCAGGTCTTCGACCTGCTTCGACGGAGCCGATAACAGATTGACCGCCACCGGGAACAGATACTCCGCGGCGACCGGCGTCATTGAAATGATCTTCGCGCCCTTCAGGGCGGCCTTGCGGACGCGGTGCGCGAGAATGGGGACTTCGCGCCGGAGGTTCGCGCCAATGACGAGTAAGCTGTTGAGCGAGTCAATGTCGGCGATCCGCATCCCGAGATTCGGATACACCGGATCGGCCGCCTGATCGCGGAAGTCACGCTGGCGCAGGCGATGGTCGATGTTGCCACTGCCCAAACCCCGAGCGAGGCGCCCCAGCAGATACAACTCTTCGAGCGTGCTCGTGCTGCTGGCCAACACCCCGAGGTCCGCGGCGCGCGACTTCAGCCCTTCGGCCACCTTCGTCAGCGCAGTTTCCCAGTCGGTCTCAACCCACTCCGTGCCCTTGCGGACCATCGGTTTCTGGATACGGTCGGGGCTGTAAACGCCCTCGTAGCTGAAACGGTCGCGGTCGGGAATCCACGTCTCGTTGATGGCCTCGTTCTCACGCGGAATCACGCGCATCAGCTTGCCGCGAAGCACGTGGCCATAAAGGTTTGTACCAACGCCATCGTGTGGCGAGACCAACGGATGCGACATCATCTCCCAGGCACGTGCGCTGAAGCGGTACGGCTTGGAGACCAGTGCGCCCACCGGACACAGATCGATCACGTTACCCGACATCTCGTGATGCACGGTCTGCTCGATGTAGGTGCGAACCTTCATCTGTTCGCCGCGGCCGATCATCCCGAGCTCCTGGTAGCCCGCGATCTCCTGCGTGAAGCGGATGCAACGCGTGCAATGAATGCAACGGGTCATGTCCGTCGCAATCAACGGCCCGAGATTCTCATCCTGCACGGAGCGCTTGCGCTCGTGGTAGCGCGACAGGTCGCGACCGAATCCCATCGCCAGATCCTGCAACTCGCACTCACCGCCCTGGTCGCAAATCGGACAATCCAGCGGGTGGTTGATGAGCAGGAATTCCATGGTCGCCCGTTGTGCACCGATGGCCTTCGGGGACTTCGTGTAAACCTTCATCCCCTCCGTTACCGGAGTCGCACAGGCTGGCAGGGGTTTCGGCGCCTTCTCCACCTCAACCAGGCACATGCGGCAGTTGGCCGCAATTGTCAGCTTGTCGTGGTAGCAGAAACGCGGCACATACGCATGGTTCGCGTCAGTGACACGGATGATCATGTCGCCCTTGCGCGCCTTCACCGGCACGCCGTCGACTTCCATATTGACGAATTCTTCGCCGCTCATGCCGCTTTCGCTCCAACCTGGTCGGTCACCATGCTGCGGCCGCCGTGATCAATCATGTAGTCGAACTCGTGCCGGAAATGCTTGAGTGCGCTCTGCACCGGCCACGCCGACGCATCGCCGAAGCCACAAATGGTGTGACCCTCGATCCGGCCCGCGACATCGAGCAGCAGACCCAACTCCTCGCGACGGGCCTCGCCGGCGAGGATTCGCTTCACCAACCGGTTCATCCATCCCGTACCCTCGCGGCACGGCGTGCACTGACCGCAGGACTCGGACTTGTAGAAACGCGTGATGCGCTCCAGGACGCGCACCATGCAGGTCGTTTCGTCCATCACAATCACGCCCGCTGAGCCGATGGCAGAGCCAGCCGCCTTCAGCGAATCGTAGTCCATGTTGGTTTTCATCATGACGTCGGCCGGGACCACCGGGACCGACAGACCGCCCGGGATGACGGCCTTCAGTTTGCGGCCGCCCTTCACGCCACCGCACAACTCCAGCAGATCCTTGAACGGAATGCCCAGCGGCAGCTCCAGGTTGGCCGGCTTTTCAACGTGCCCCGAGACGGAAAAAATCACAGTGCCCGCGGCGTTCTTCGGACCCAGCTGCACGAACCACTCGGGACCTTTGCGCAAAATTGCCGGCACCGAGGCGAAGCTCTGCGTGTTGTTGATGGTCGTCGGCGCGCCATACAGGCCGAAGTTCGCCGGGAAAGGCGGCTTGAACCGCGGCTTGCCGGGCTTGCCCTCGAGTGAGTCCAACATTGCGGTCTCTTCGCCGCAGATGTAGGCGCCCGCGCCCACGAACGTATAGATGTCGAAATCGATACCGGTGCCCTTGATGTTCTTGCCGAGCAGACCGGCGGCGTACGCTTCCTTCAAAGCCGCCTCGAAGCGCGGAATCGGCTCACCCAGGAACTCGCCACGGATGTAGTTGTAGGCAACCGTCGAGTTGGTCGCGTACCCGCCGATGGCCAGACCTTCGATCAGGGCATGGGGCGTGAAACGCAGAATGTCACGATCGTGGCAGGTGCCCGGCTCGCTCTCATCCGAGTTGCACACCAGATACTTCTGAACCGGCGAGTTGCGGGGCATGAAGCTCCACTTCATTCCCGTGGGAAAGGCCGCGCCACCGCGACCGCGCAGCCCCGATCCCTTCACGAGATCGATGACCGAATCGCGGGTCGGCTTGTCCGCCAGCATCTTCTCCCAGATGTCGTAACCACCGATCTTGCGGTAGCTGTCGAGCTTCCAGGGCTCGTCGTACTTGAGCGCCTCGAACAGCAGCAGGTTCTGTTTGTCTGCCCACTCGCTCATGTTATGGCCTGCGGCCAGACTTTCCTCGGGGTCGCGGCGACCCCGAACATGCAGCGGCGCGGGACGCGCCGGTTCGGATACTTGCTCATTTCAAGTCGTCCAAAATTTTGTCCACCTTATCGGTCGTCAGATATTCGTGGAATACGTGATCGACCATCATCATGGGCGCGCCCGTGCAGGCAGCCAGGCATTCTTCTTCGTTCTTGAGGAAGATGCGCCGGTCGGGGGTGCTCTCGTTGAGCTTGATCCCCAGCTTCTTCTCCGCATGCGCCACCAGATCCCAGGCGCCATTCAACATGCACGACAGGTTCGTGCAGATGCTGACGTGGTGGCGGCCGCAGGGATGGGTCTCAAACATCGAGTAGAAGGCGGCGATTTCGTAAACCTGGATGGGCGGCAGATTGAGGTACTCCGCCACTGCATCCATCAGCTCGGGAGTGAGGAAGCCGTGATTCTGCTCCTGCACAGCCCGCAAGGCCGAGATGGTGGCCGAGCGTTGCCGCCCCGGCGGAAACTTCTTCACCCACTCGTCGATCTCGTGACGGGTGGCCTCGGTCAGCAGCTTGATTTTGCTGTCGGCACCGTAGGCGCCTGCTTTGATGTCTGTACTCAACGGTCGATTTCCCCGAACACGATATCCTGGGTGCCGATCACTGCCACGACGTCGGCCAGCATGTGTCCCGTGCACATCTCTTCGAGCGCGGCCAGGTGTGGGAAACCCGGCGCACGGCACTTCAACCGGTACGGCTTGTTGGCGCCGTCCGAAATCAGATAGATGCCAAACTCGCCCTTGGGCGCCTCGATGGCCGCATAGGCCTCGCCTTCCGGCACTTCGTATCCTTCGGTAAAGAACTTGAAGTGGTGAATGAGCGATTCCATGTCGTCCTTCATCCGCTCACGACTGGGCGGCCGGACCTTGCGGTCATCGATCATCACCGGGCCCGAATTGCTGGCGAGCCAATCGGCACACTGCCGGATGATGCGATTGGATTGGCGCATCTCCTCGATGCGTACCAGGTAACGGTCATAGCAGTCGCCGTGTACGCCCACCGGGATGTCGAAATCCATGCGATCGTAGACTTCGTAGGGCTGCTTCTTGCGCAAATCCCACTCGACTCCCGAGCCGCGCAACATGGGTCCCGTGAAACCGAGTTGCATGGCGCGCTCAGGCGTGACGACTCCGATGTTGACCGTGCGCTGCTTCCAGATCCGGTTGTCGGTCAGAAGCGTTTCGTAGTCGTCGATGTCGGACGGAAAGTGGTCCGTGAAATCCTTGATGAAATCGAGCATGGTGCCCGAGCGCGCCTCGTTCAGGCGGTCGACATCTTTCTGCGAGCGCCACTTCGACGACTGGTACTTCGGCATCGAGTCCGGCAGGTCGCGATAGACGCCGCCCGGCCGGTAGTACGTGGCATGCATGCGGGTGCCCGACACGGCCTCATACAGATCCATCAACTCTTCACGTTGCTTGAAGCACATGAGGAAGACGGTCATCGCACCGATGTCCAACCCATGTGCCCCTAGCCACATCAGGTGGTTGAGTACGCGGGTGATCTCATCGAACATGACTCGGATGTACTGCGCCCGCTCCGGCGGAGCGATACCGAGCAGCTTTTCGATTGCGAGCACATAGGCGTGCTCGTTGCACATCATCGAGACATAGTCGAGGCGGTCCATGTAACCGATCGACTGGTTGAAAGGCTTCGACTCGGCGAGCTTCTCAGTGCCCCGATGCAGCAGGCCGATGTGCGGATCGGCCTTCTGAATGGTCTCGCCGTCCATCTCCAGCACGAGGCGCAACACACCGTGCGCGGCAGGATGCTGCGGGCCGAAGTTCAACGTGTAGTTTCTGATCTCGCTCATGTGCGTGAACTTCTCACGGCCTTCGGCCGGGGGTTCAACGGGGTCGAAGCGACCCCGAACATGCATCGTCGGATCCCTTCGTTCATTGCTTCACGTCCCTCAGGGCCGGGTCATAGCGGTGGTCGTGACGGATCACCTTGGGGACCAACACTCGCGGAACGATGCTCACCGGCTGATACACCACCCGCTTCTTCTCAGGGTCGTACTGCACTTCAACATTGCCGGCGAGCGGGAAGTCTTTGCGGAACGGGTGGCCGATGAAACCGTAGTCAGTGAGTATGCGGCGCAGGTCCGGATGACCGCGAAACAGGATACCGAACAGGTCGAACGCTTCGCGCTCGAACCAGTTGGCGGAAGCCCAGACATCGATGACTGAATCGACCACAGGCTCCTGCGCGTCGAGACACTTCACACGCAGGCGCAGACGCCGGTTGTGTGTAATCGACAGCAAGTGATACACGACCGCGAAGCGTCCGGGCATGTTCGGATCGGGGGGGCTGGTACGCGCTACCCGGCCACGGCTGAATCCAGAATGCGTGGCCGTCTCCGTCTGCCACTCGTCACGGCCGTAGTGCAGGTAATCAACACCGGCCACGTCGATCAACATCTCAAACTTCAATTCCGGCGTGTCGCGCAGGGCACGGCAGACCGGAAGCAATGCTGCCGGTTCGACTTCATAGGTCACTTCATTACCCAGCGAAGCAACGCGCCGCACGCTGCCACTCAGGTGCGCGTCGACTTGAAGCGCTAGTGCTTCGATGCTGCTCATGGGCTGCGCCCAACTTTCAACGAGCTTCGCGCAAAGCCGCGAACCTCGTTCATGTAGCGGCGCTGCGCGCCGGGGGGAATAGGCAAGCTCGCTCCTTACCTGGCGATAGTACTAGTGCGCTCGATCTTTTTCTGAAGCTGAATGATGCCGTACACGAGCGCTTCGGCCGTCGGAGGACAGCCGGGCACGTAGACATCGACGGGAACAATCCGGTCGCACCCGCGCACGACCGCATACGAATAGTGGTAGTAGCCACCGCCATTCGCGCACGACCCCATGGAGATAACCCAACGGGGTTCGGCCATCTGGTCGTAAACCTTGCGCAGAGCCGGCGCCATCTTGTTCACCAGGGTGCCGGCGACAATCATCACGTCGGACTGACGCGGGCTCGGACGGAAGACAACACCGAAGCGATCCAAGTCATAACGCGACGCACCGGCGTGCATCATCTCGACCGCGCAACAGGCCAGCCCGAATGTCACAGGCCACAGCGACCCGGTACGTGCCCAATTGACGAGACTGTCGACCTGGGTGGTCAGGAAGCCTCGCTGTGCGAAGCCTTCCGCGCCCTGGGGATCGGCTACTGCTTCTAATCCCACTCCAGCGCTCCTTTCTTCCACTCGTAAATGAACCCCACCACGAGGATGGTGAGAAACACAGCCATGGCAATCAGCCCGAAGCCGCCGATCTTTCCCAGCGCCACCGCCCACGGAAACAGGAACGCGATCTCGAGATCGAACACAATGAAAAGAATCGCGACGAGGTAGTAACGCACGTCGAATTTCATGCGGCTGTCTTCGAATGCTTCGAAGCCGCACTCGTACGGCGAGTTCTTGGCCTTGTCGTCGTGAAAGCGCGAGAAGTACAGGCCCAGGCCGCTGCCCAGCACGAGCATGACAACCGCCAGCGCCGTGGCGATGCCCAGGAAGATCAAAATCGGCAGATAATTCGACAGCATTACCGTTCGCCCGCAAACAAAGAGGACAGGCCGTTCAAACGGCCTGCCCCCTTGTAATTATTTACACGGATACTCGCCCGCTATTGTAAAGCACCCCAACAAATCGCGCTTGCCCCGACGGGCGAGCTTCGGCCGATCAACAAGACGCGCGCTTTACTGGGGGCCCCGCTAGCAGCGCATAACGACATTTGGTGCCGACGGCGAGATTCGAACTCGCACACCTTGCGGCGCTAGCCCCTCAAGCTAGTGTGTCTACCAATTCCACCACGTCGGCAAATGTAACAATCACTTCGGCGGCGCGGTGCCCTCAGGCGCGGCCGGTGCCGGCGCCGATGTCGGGCTCGGCGTCGTCGGCGCAGGTGCAGGCACTGTCGCCGTGTTCGGCGCCGGGGTCTTTGCCGCACCTGCTGGCGTCTTGGGAGTGCCGTCTGTCGCCTGGTCGAGAATCGTCCGCGGCTGCGCGTCCGAAATCTTCGTGCCTACATAGGTCAGCAGCAGGCTGTTGATCATGAACACTGCCGCGAAAATCGCCGTCGCACGCGACAAAGCGGTGCTTGCACCGCGCGCACCGAACACAGTGCCCGACGCTCCCGCGCCGAAGCCAGCGCCCGCCTCAGCACCCTTGCCGCGCTGAAGCAGCACGAGGCCGATGATCGCGAAGGCCGAAAACACCTGCACCACTGTCAAAATTATTCGCCACATATCCGTTCAACTCGTCCTGACTGGCATACCCATGCCGAGGACCATCTCTCGAGCGCTATCCAGCAGCCCGGAGGATGGCTAGAAATTCATCAGCCTTGAGCGACGCTCCACCGATCAGACCACCGTCCACATCGGGCATCGCAAACAGCTCCACCGCATTACTCGCCTTCACACTACCGCCATACAAAATGCGGGTTGCACCCGCTATCTTAGCATCCCGGACAGCTATCCGGGCGCGGATGGCAGCGTGGACCTCCTGCGCCTGCTCCGGTGTCGCGGTGCGGCCCGTTCCGATCGCCCAGACAGGCTCGTAAGCAACTACGCCGTGGCCCAGCGTCTCGGCGCCACACAGCTCCAGCACCACGTCCAGCTGACGCGACACGACCTCGGCCGTACGCCCCGCGTCACGCTCCGAAAGCTGCTCCCCCACACACAGGATGGGAATGAGGCCCTTCGAATGGGCCGAAGCAAACTTCCGCGCCACCAGCTGATCGCTCTCCCGATACAGCAGGCGTCGTTCCGAGTGACCGACGATCGCGTACTCGCAACCGACATCCTTCAGCATTACCGCCGAAACTTCGCCTGTGAAGGCACCCTGGGTGTCCGCACACACGTCCTGCGCACCCAGTCGGATGGGCGTATCACGCAAAAGCCGGCCGATTTCCTGCAGATACACCAGGGGCGGACACACGACACAATCCGCAGCCGGATCAGGCGGGTAATGAGCCCCCAGCTCTTCGATCAGCCGCGCGTTTTCGGCGCGCGAGCCGTGCATCTTCCAGTTTCCGACGACGACGGGGCGGCGCATTGTCCGACCTCCAGATTTCGCGGGCGCGATTCTATACTGGCAGAAATTGCCTGTGGCAATTTCCGCGGATATTACTTCGTCGCCCACCGGCAGCTAGTTTAATTGGCGGCGGCACTGGCCGCCGCGGAAGTCACTGCACTGCCCCAATGACCCCGCGGCAAAAAGCGCGGTTTTTGCCGCTCATGGGTGGACTCAGCGTCCCCGGACGGTCCCGCAGGGCTTAGCTCCTACTCGGCGGCGGCTTTCACAACTTCCGCGAGCTCGGTGGCTGCCGCACGGGTGGCGCTCTCGCCTTTGCCTTCCACCATCACCCGGATGACGGGCTCGGTCCCCGAGGCACGCAGAACGACGCGGCCATCGCCGCCCATGCGTTTCTCGATCTTTTGTATTGCCTCCTGGACGGACGGCACGGTGGAAGGATCGAAGCGTTTCGCGACTTTGACGTTGAGGAGGACCTGAGGGAACTTCCGCATTCCGGACGAAAGTTCAGCCAGTGATCGGCCGGTCTTTTTCATGACGCCCAGGACCTGCAAGCCGCTGACGAGACCGTCACCGGTGGTTGTCTTGTCGAGACAAAGAATGTGTCCCGAAGTCTCGCCCCCCAGCGTGCCGCCGGAATCGCGCAGCATCGCCAGCACGTAGCGGTCTCCGACGGGCGCACGCATGAACTCGACACCGCTCTCCCGAAGCGCAACCTCCAGGCCCAGGTTGCTCATCACTGTGCCTACAACGGGCCCCCGGAGCGTGCCCGACTCTTTTCGTGCGCGCGCAATGACGTATAGAAGCTGGTCGCCGTCGACGATTCTTCCGAGGTGATCGACCATGACGAGGCGATCACCGTCGCCATCGAGCGCAAGTCCGACATGGGCGCGTACGCCCGGCACCGTGAGCTGCAACAGATCTGGCGCGGTCGATCCGCAGCCATCGTTGATGTTGCGACCGTTAGGCGAGCAGCCGATGGGGACAATTTCAGCCCCGAGGTCGGCTAACACTCGTGGGCCCACTTTGTAGGCCGCGCCATTCGCGCAATCGACGACGATCTTCAAGCCAGACAGGTCTACGCCGGCCTCGATCGTGGCCGCACAGAACTCCTGATAGAGCGTGCGCGATCGGTCGACGCGACTGGCACGGCCGAGGCTGCGGGAAATACGGGTCACAGGAGGCTGTGCCAGCCCCGCTTCGATTCGCTCTTCCAATTCGTCCGAAAGCTTTCCGCCGCTGGCGTCGAAGAATTTAATGCCGTTGTCGTCGTACGGATTGTGCGAGGCGCTGATAACGACGCCGAAATCACAGTTGAACCGGCGTGTCATGTATGCGATGCCCGGCGTGGGCAAAGGCCCGATGAGCATCACGTTGACACCGGCGGCAACAAAGCCCGCTTCCAGTGCTGACTCAAACATGTAGCCCGAGAGGCGTGTGTCTTTGCCGATGAGTACGGTGCCGCCCTCAGGCGCCAGCACCCGAGCCGCGGCGCTCGCCAACTGCAGCGCGAAGTCCACGGTCATGGGGTGTTCACCCACCGTGCCTCTGATGCCGTCAGTTCCGAAGTATCGTCGACTCATTCACCTACCTCCGCTGTGCGGCGAGCTCCCTGCACTGCCGCGACCGTTTTTAGCGCATCAACCGTCGGACCGACATCGTGAACACGGACGATGTCAGCCCCATTGATCACAGCCATCAAGGCTAACGCGACGCTGCCGTGAACTCGTTCGCCGGACGACCGTCCAGTCAGGCGCCCCACGATGGACTTGCGTGACAAGCCCACCATTATGGGCCACTCCGGCCCAGACGGTTGCGATCGAAGCTCGCGCAAGTAGCGGAGCAGTTCCAGATTGTGCTCCAAGGTCTTTCCAAACCCGAACCCCGGATCAATCACAATGCGTTCAGCAGCAATGCCCGCCGCGCGACACGCCGTAACGCGCTTAGCCAGGAACGCTTTGACCTCGTTCACGACATCGGCGTAGTGGGGCGCCAATTGCATGCTCCGCGGGTCTCCCTGCATATGCATGACGCATACGGCGCATTGCGTTCCGGCTGCGGCCTCCAGAGCCCCTTCCTCGGACAGAGCTCGAACGTCATTGATGAGCCCCGCCCCGGCTTCCGCTGCCGCACGGATGACCTGCGGCTTACTGGTATCAACGGAAATAACGGCGTTGGTTTTTGCCCTGAGCTGCTCGACGACGGGGATGACACGGCGTATTTCCGCTTCTACGCTTACCGGGTCAGCGCCCGGGCGGGTGGACTCGCCGCCCACATCGATGATCGCAGCCCCCTCCTCCACCATGCGCAGGCCATGGGCTACAGCAGCAGCAATATCGAGAAATTTCCCGCCGTCAGAAAATGAATCGGGAGTGACATTGAGCACGCCCATGACCACGGGCTGCGTCAGGTCGATTGTTTGATTTCCACATCGCAGCATCTTGTTGCACAAAAAGCATCGGGGCGCGTACGCCCCGATGCTAGTCAACGATTAGCCTTGCAGGGCCTAGTCTAGTGTTGCCCGGCCGGCGACCCGATCGGCCCACCCTGCGCGCCTTCAGCAGGCGGTGCCTTGGGCGGCTTGTTGGAGAGATTCTCGTCCCAATCGCGCGGCGGTCGAGGAACCTTGCCCGCCATGATTTCCCTGAGCTGCTCTTCGTCGATCGTCTCGTACTTGATGAGTGCGTCCGCCAGAACGTGCAACTTGTCCAGCGCTCCGATCAGGATCTGCTTGGCCTTCTGGAAGTTGGATTCAATGACGCTGCGAACCTCTTCATCGATTGCGTGTGCCGTTCCGTCCGACACCAGCTTGTGCTGCGTGACGCTGCGACCCAGGAAGACCTCGCCGTTTTCCTCGGAGTACGTGAGCGGCCCGAGCTTGTCCGACAAGCCCCACTTCGTAACCATGTTGCGCGCCAACTCAGTCGCACGCTCGATGTCGTTCGAGGCGCCCGTCGTTACGCCCTCGCGTCCGAAGATCAGTTCTTCGGCGATGCGACCACCAAACAGTGTCGCAATGGCGCTTTCGAGGCGACGCTTGGACATGCTGTAGCGGTCCTGCTCCGGCAGGAACTGAGTGACACCCAGCGCACGGCCGCGCGGGATGATCGTGACCTTGTAAACAGGGTCGTGCTCAGGAACCATCATACCGACGATCGCGTGACCAGCCTCGTGATAGGCCGTCATCCGCTTCTCTTCCTCGGTCATCACCATGGAACGCCGCTCGGCGCCCATCATGATCTTGTCCTTCGCGCGCTCGAACTCGTCCATTCCGACGATTCGCTTGTTGGCGCGTGCCGCAAACAAAGCAGCCTCGTTGACCAGGTTGGCGAGGTCAGCACCCGAGAATCCCGGGGTACCCCGTGCAATCAGGCCCGGCTTGACGTCATCGGCCAGCGGTACACGGCGCATGTGGACGCGCAGAATCTGCTCGCGGCCACGCACGTCCGGCAACGGCACAACAACCTGTCGATCGAAGCGACCCGGGCGCAACAGGGCCGGATCCAGAACGTCAGGACGGTTGGTGGCAGCGATGACGATGATGCCTTCGTTACCTTCGAAGCCGTCCATCTCGACCAGCAACTGGTTCAGTGTCTGCTCACGCTCGTCGTGACCACCGCCGAGGCCCGCGCCGCGATGCCGACCGACGGCGTCGATCTCATCGATGAAGATGATGCACGGAGCGTGCTTCTTCGCCTGCTCGAACATGTCGCGCACGCGAGACGCACCAACACCTACGAACATTTCGACGAAGTCGGAACCTGAGATGGTGAAGAAAGGAACCTTCGCCTCGCCGGCAATGGCGCGCGCCAACAGCGTCTTGCCCGTGCCGGGAGACCCGACCATGAGCACGCCCTTCGGAATCTTTCCACCGAGCTTCTGGAATTTGCCCGGGTCTTTCAGGAAGTCGACGATCTCGGAGACTTCCTGCTTGGCCTCATCCACGCCCGCGACATCCGCGAAGGTGACGTTGACCTGATCCTCACCCAACAGACGCGCCCGGCTCTTGCCGAATGACATCGCGCCGCGGCCACCGGATGCGCCTTGCATCTGGCGGAGCATGTAGACGAATACGAGAATCAACAGGAGCGCCGGTGCCAGCTGCAACAGCAGTTGCGCCAGGAAGTTCGGCTGCTTCGGCGGACGTCCCTCGATCGCGACGTTGGACTTCTGCAGCGCGCCGATCAGGGCGGTGTAGTCGGTCTCCGGATTGAACGTCTTGAATTGAGTCTTGTCCTTGCGGGCGCCGTAAATCATCTCGCCCTGCAGCACCACGGAGTCCACCCGGTTCGACTTCACGTCGTCCAGGAAGGTGGAGTAGCGGACCTCTTCGGGTTGGCCGACCGTAGGCATGTAGCGGCTGAAAACCGCCAGCAGCACCAGGACGATCACCACCCAGAGGAGGATATTTTTAGTCAAATCGTTCAAAGGGTTCGACCTCTATTGCACGCAGTGAGGTGGCTAAAAAGCAACCTACACCATAAGAAAGTCCTTCGCCAGCAAATACATCTAGGGGCGGGCGGCTAGCCCTGCGGGCCTCGTAATCACATGACCCGCAGCACATATTTCCGCACCTCGTGTTGCTTGATCAGGGCAGGCCCCCGTGGTTCAAGACCCGTTGACGCCTAAAGTTCCGATTACAATGGGGAATGATCCAGAAACACATCCCATCTCGCCGGTTTCGCCCGGCGCGACCCAATGCCGAACGCCCCGCGGGCAGCAGCCTGTACAAACCCAAGCGTGTCCGTGCCGGTGGCACGCCCGCCAAGCCCCGCAAACGGCGAGTTCCCGGTCAGGGCCCGGCCGCTGCGGCTCCGCCGCCAGTGGCCCCGGAGCTGTCCGAGAAGCAGCGCCGCCACCTCCGCGGCCTGGCCCACGACCTGAAGCCCCTGATCCGCCTCGGCAACGCCGGTCTGACCGACGCAGTCGCAACGGAAACAGCCCGTGCGCTGCACGATCACGAGCTGATCAAGGTAAAGGCCCCGGGCGGCGGCGATCGCGCGGCCCGTGACGCACTCTTCGCTGAACTTGCCAAACGAACCGCCAGCGCTTTGGTGCACCGCATCGGCAACGTGGCAGTCTTCTACCGCCCCAACGCCACCCTGCAGCGCATCATGATCCCGGACGCCAACGCCTAAAAGTCCCCTGGCTTACCAGACATACGGCCTAGCGCAGACCCCGAATGCGCTGGTTGCCCAGTGCTCATTCGAACTTGACGGTCACGATCTCGTAGGAGCGAATGCCGCCCGGGGCGGTGACATCAACGACATCCCCCTCCGACTTCCCCACCAACGCCCGTGCGATAGGTGAAGTAATGGAGATACGTCCAGCACGGATGTCGGCCTCGTCTTCACCGACGATTTGGTAGACAACCCGATGATGAGCATCGTCCTGATCGTCGAGCTCGACGACGGCGCCGAACACTACCCGCCCGTTATTCGTCAGCTTGGTCGGGTCAATAATCTCAGCAGACCCCAGCTTGGCCTCGATTTCGTTGATCCGCCCCTCGATGAACCCCTGCTGCTCACGCGCAGCGTGATACTCGGCGTTCTCCGACAGGTCTCCATGGCCACGTGCCTCGGCGATCGCCTTGATCACGTTCGGCCGCGATTCTGATTTGAGCTTCTTCAGCTCTGCGCGCAACGCTTCAGCTCCGCGCATCGTCATTGGTGTGCGTTTCATGCACGTACTGCCTCTTTGTGCAGGTCTTGCAGTCGATTGACCTCAACGTCATCGACATGATCCAGGGCCTCGCAAGTTGCGAGCCCCGCGGCGAGCGTCGTGTAGTACGTCACCCGCCGGTGTACGGCTTCCCGGCGAATGGAGTTCGACTCCCGTACCGCCTGCTTCCCCTCCGTCGTATTGACGATGAGGTCGATCTCGTCGTTCTTGATCATGTCCACGATATGGGGTCGGCCTTCCCGCACCTTATTTACACGGCGACAGGCAATTCCAGCTTCCCTGAGCGACTGTGCCGTTCCATCGGTCGCCAGCACTTCAAACCCCCGCTCAATGAGCTTCCTCGCAAGCCCGACTGCCCCAGGCTTGTCCCGATCCCTTACGCTGATAAAGCATACGCCGTTGCGAGGCAAGGTAACGCCTGAAGCGGCCTGGGCCTTTGCGTAGGCCTCGCCAAAGGTCCGCCCGGTCCCCATGACCTCTCCCGTGGACTTCATCTCGGGTCCGAGAATGGGGTCTGCTTCGGGGAACTTGGTAAAGGGGAACACCGCCTCTTTCACCGAGTAGTACACGGGAACCTGCTCGACCGTGGCACCCAGCTCCTTCAGCTTGCGGCCGGTCATCACCTGAGCCGCAATCTTCGCCAGGGCGACGCCAGTGGCCTTCGACACGAACGGCACCGTACGTGAGGCACGCGGATTGACCTCCAACACGTAGATGACACCGTTCTGAATCGCGAACTGCAGATTCATCAGCCCGACGACATTCAAAGCCCTGGCGAGCTTGCGAGTCTGCTCACGCAGCTCCGCCTGCACCTCGGGGGTGAGACTGTTGGGTGGCAGGGAGCAACCGGAGTCGCCCGAATGCACACCCGCCTGCTCGACGTGCTCCATGATCCCGCCGATCAACACGTCCTCGCCGTCACACACGGCGTCAACGTCAACTTCGATAGCCACATCGAGGAACCGGTCGAGCAACACAGGACTGTCGTTCGACACTTTCATCGCGTGTGTCATGTACGAGCGCAAGTCATCTTCCGTAAAGACAACTTCCATCGCGCGGCCACCCAGCACGTACGAAGGCCTGACCACCAGCGGAAAGCCCACTTCGCGCGCCAGGCGCACGGCCTGGTCTTCGGTACGGGCCGTCGCATTGGCCGGCTGTTTCAAACCCAGCTTCTTCACGAGTGCCTGGAAGCGCTCGCGGTCCTCGGCCACGTCGATGGAGTCGGGTGTCGTACCGATGATCGGCGCGCCCGCTTCCTCCAGGGCACGCGACAACTTGAGCGGCGTCTGGCCGCCAAACTGCACGATGACGCCGACCGGCTTTTCCTTGGCCATGACCTCGAGGACATCCTCGAGAGTCAGCGGCTCGAAATACAACCGATCCGAGGTGTCATAGTCGGTCGACACGGTCTCCGGGTTGCAATTGACCATGATGGTCTCGAACCCGTCTTCGCGCAGCTGCAAGGCCGCATGCACGCAGCAGTAATCAAACTCGATACCCTGGCCGATCCGATTGGGGCCGCCGCCCAGGATCATGATCTTCTTACGGTCGGTGGGGTCGGCCTCGCATTCCTCCTCGTAGGTGGAATACAGGTAGGCCGTGGAAGTCGAGAATTCAGCCGCGCAGGTATCTACACGCTTGTACACGGGCACGACGTCGAGCTCGTGGCGCTTCTGGCGGATGGCCTTCTCCGACATGTCGACCAGCTTTCCGAGCCGGGCGTCGGAGAAGCCCTTGCGCTTGAGCAGCCGCAAACGATCCTCGGTCAACGCGCCTAAGCCCTCGGAACGCACCATCCCCTCTTCCTTGACGAGGTCCTCAATCTGGGCCAGGAACCACGGGTCGATGTGTGTCAGCTCATGAATCCGCTCAAACGACCAGCCGGTGCGGAAGGCATCCGCGACATACAGCAGCCGATTGGCGCCCGGTGCACGCAACTCGTAGGCCAACTTGTCCTGGTCCTCGTCACTCAAGGGCAACGTGAATTGCTCGCTCAATCCGTCGAGGCCCGTCTCGAGTCCCCGCAGCGCCTTCTGCAAGGACTCCTGGAACGTGCGTCCAATCGCCATCACTTCGCCCACCGACTTCATCTGCGTAGTCAGGCGATCGTTGGCGGCGGGAAACTTCTCGAATGCAAAGCGGGGAATCTTCACGACGACGTAATCGATCGACGGCTCAAACGCCGCAGGCGTGGCGCCGCCGGTGATGTCGTTCTTCAACTCATCGAGCGTGTAACCAACAGCGAGCTTCGCTGCAATCTTCGCGATCGGAAATCCCGTCGCCTTCGACGCCAGCGCCGAAGACCGTGAGACGCGCGGATTCATTTCGATCACCAACAACCGGCCGTCTTGCGGGTTGACGGCGAACTGCACGTTCGAGCCGCCCGTGTCCACTCCGATCTTGCGCAGCACGGCGATGGAGGCATCGCGCATGCGCTGATATTCCTTGTCTGTCAGCGTGAGAGCCGGCGCGACAGTGATGGAGTCGCCCGTATGCACGCCCATGGGATCGAGATTCTCGATCGAGCAGATGATGATGCAGTTGTCCTTGTGATCCCGCACCACCTCCATCTCAAACTCTTTCCAGCCGATCACCGACTCTTCGAGGAGCACTTCCTTGGTGGGTGAGGCATCCAACCCGCGGGCCACGATGGCCTCGAGCTCTTCCCGGTTGTAGGCAATGCCGCCGCCCGAGCCACCCATGGTGAACGAGGGACGGATGATTGCCGGGTAACCCGTGTCGGCGACGATTTCGATGGCGTCTTCGATGCTGCGGGCGATCTGTGACCGCGGGCATTCCAGGCCAATCTCGCGCATGGCATTGCGAAACAGCTCCCGGTCTTCCGCCATGTCAATGGCCGCCCGCGAGGCTGCAATCAACTCCACCTCGTATTTGTCTAACACTCCCTCGCGTACGAGATCCAATGCCGTGTTGAGCGCGGTTTGCCCCCCCATCGTCGGCAGCAGTGCATCCGGGCGCTCCTTCTCGATGATGCGCGCCACAGTCTTCCAGTTGACGGGCTCGATGTAGATGGCATCCGCCATGCCGGGATCGGTCATGATCGTGGCCGGATTCGAGTTCACGAGAATGACGCGATAGCCTTCTTCACGCAGCGCCTTGCAGGCCTGCGCGCCCGAATAATCAAACTCGGCCGCCTGGCCGATGATGATCGGGCCGGCACCGATGATGAGAATGCTTTGAATGTCAGTTCGCTTCGGCACTAACGGCCTCCCGCCGCTTTCAGCTGCGCCTGCAGGCGGCGCAGCATGAGGTGATTGAATCGTTCAAACAGGGGCTTCAGGTCGTGTGGACCGGGGCTCGCTTCGGGGTGACCCTGGAAGCTGAATGCCGGCCGGTCCTTCAGGGCAATTCCCTGCAGGGAGCCATCAAACAACGAGCGATGAGTGGCTCTGACATTCGCCGGCAGTGTGGCCTCGTCCACGGCAAAGCCATGGTTTTGACTCGTGATGAATACGCGGCCCGAGTCGAGATCCTGTACCGGATGGTTTGCGCCGTGATGGCCGAACTTCATCTTGATCGTCTTCGCACCGGCTGCGAGGCCGAGGATCTGGTGGCCGAGGCAGATTCCAAACACGGGCAGATCGGTCTCGAGCAACTTGCGGGTGGCATTGATGGCGTAGTCGCAGGGCTCCGGATCGCCGGGGCCGTTGGAGAGAAACACCCCATCCGGATTCAAAGCGATGACCTCTTCCGCGCCGGTCTGTGCGGGCACGACTGTGATGCGACAGCCGTAGTCGGCGAGGACTCGCAGGATGTTGCGTTTGACACCGAAGTCGAAGGCGGCGACGTGCATTCGCTGATGCGAGCGGATCGGTGCCCGCAGGTTTTCCGGCCACACGCTGCCTTCGTTCCACTGGAAGCTGCGCTTCGCACTGACGACTTTCGCCAGATCCATGCCTTTCAAACCCGGAAACTTTTTCGCAAGCTTGATGGCGGCGGCTTCGTCCACCTTCTCACCGGTCATGATGCAACCGGCCTGCGCACCCTTCTCGCGCAGGATGCGAGTCAGCTTGCGGGTATCCACGCCGGCGATGGCCACCACCCGGCCGCGCTCGAGAAACTCCGCCAGCGACTCGTTGGAGCGCCAATTGCTGCGAATCAAGGGTAAATCGCGAATGACCAGGCCCGCAGGATAGATCTGCGCGGCTTCCAGATCCTCGGGCGTGGTGCCGGTGTTGCCGATGTGCGGAACAGTGAGGGTGACGATCTGACGGGCGTAGGACGGGTCGGTGAGAATCTCCTGATAGCCCGTCAACGCAGTGTTGAAAACGACTTCGCCGGTGGTGTTGCCTTTGGCTCCGATTGACTGGCCGCGGAAGATGGTTCCATCCGCCAGCGCCAGCACAGCGGTTACGCTCACTATTGACCTTCCCCTACAAAATTAGGAACAACAAAAGAGTTTTACGAGGGGCAGATATACAAAGCGGGAGGAGTTCTCTCGAACATCCTCCCGCCTTGCATTGGACTAACCCGAACTCGGATTAGGCGGAAATTTTACGGGCATACAGCGCGATGTGTCCATGGAAAATCGTATGCATGGACACCGGAGAAAAGGGGGTAAAACTCCGCAGCGTTTTTCTCAACTGCCTGATTTATGAGCGAATAAATCGCGCATGAAATATCGACCAGGCGACCGGGGCTCGAGCCAGGCAGCAGCCTGCAGGGCGCCCCGGGCAAAGATCGCCCGGTCGGTGGCCCGGTGGCTCAGAGTGAGGCTCTCCCCCATTCCGGCGAACAGCACGCTGTGCTCCCCGACGATATCGCCTCCCCGAACCACCGCGAAGCCGATTTCGCCACCCTGGCGGGGCGTGTCCTCCCCGCGGAGGGCGAACTGGGCTGGTTGGCCTCTGCCGTCCGCCGCGGCCTTGCCAAGGGCCAGCGCCGTTCCCGAGGGGGCGTCCCGCTTCATCCGGTGATGAGCCTCGACGATCTCAATATCGAATTGAGGCGGCAACGCATTCGCTGCCTGGCGAACCAGTTCGATGAGCAGCGTCACGCCGACGCTGGTATTGGGGGCGACGAGCAGCGGAATGTCTTTGGCAGCCGCTTCAAAGGCTGCTGTCAAATCGGACGCGAAGCCGGTTGTACCAATGAGAAGCGGCTTGCGGGCCTTGCGACACGCCGCCAGGTTGGATTCGGTTGCACTCGCGTTTGAGAAGTCGATGGCGACATCAGCTCGCGATAGCGCGTCGGCCAGGTCGGCCGTGACGAGTACACCCGTTTTACCGACACCGGCGAGCTCACCTGCATCCTTCCCGAGAGCGGTACTGTTCGAAGATGCCACGGCCGCAGCAACGGCAAAATCAGCAGTTTCGGAGGCGGCGCGTACGAGCGCCTGCCCCATGCGACCACTGACGCCGATGATGGCGGCGCGGATCACTTTATCTCGTGCCGCTGGAGAAGAAGCGCTTCACGCCTTCGAAGAAGCCCTGCTCTCGCGGCGCGTGCCGGGTTGAATTCTCTTTTAGCGTGCCTTCGAGCTGACGGATGAGTTCCTTCTGCTCCGCTGAAAGATGAACCGGTGTTTCGACGACGACGCGACAGAACAAATCACCGCGCGGGCCGCCGCGTACAGGCTTCACGCCCTTGTCACGCAGCCGGAAAACTCGGCCCGACTGCGTTTCGCCGGGTATCTTCAAGGTGACATCACCGTCGAGCGTGGGCACTTCCACCGTACCGCCCAAAGCCGCCGTGGCGAAGCTGACCGGGACCTCGCAGCTGAGGTGCTCACCGTCTCGCTCAAAAATCGCGTGCTCACGCACATTCACTTCAACGTAGAGATCGCCCGGTGGGCCGCCGTTGCGTCCCGCCTCACCCTCGCCGCTCAGGCGAATCCGATCTCCGGTATCGACTCCGGCAGGGACTTTGACGGACAGTTTGCGCGTCCGGCGCACACGCCCTTGTCCGAGACAGGTGTCGCATGGGTTCTTGATAATCGTGCCGTTGCCACGGCAACGCGGACAGGTCTGTTGAAGCTGGAAAAATCCCTGCGAGATCCGGATCTGTCCGGAGCCACCGCAGGTGTCGCAGGCCGCAGCCGTGCTGCCCTTCGCCGCACCGCTGCCATGACAGGTCTCGCATTCGGACAGCTTGGGGACTTCCACTTCGGCCGAGTAGCCGAACACGGCCTGGTCCAAATCCAGCTCGAGCTCGAAGCGCAGATCGGCGCCCCGGAATTGCTGGGTGCGGGGGTCGCCGCCGCCGCGTCGGGCCGCGCCGAAAATGTCGCCGAACACATCACCGAAAATATCGCTGAACGCGTCGCCACCGGATGAGCGACCGCCGCCGCCGCGTGAAGACGCCTCGATGCCCGCATGGCCGTGCTGATCGTAGATTGCCCGCTTCTGGGCGTCAGTCAGAATCTCACACGCCTCTTTGGCCTCTTTGAATTTCTCTTCCGCATCTTTGTCATTGGGATTGCGGTCGGGATGAAACTTCATCGCCAGCCGGCGATAGGCCTTTTTGATTTCCGCCTCGGTCGCGGTTTTAGGTACGTCGAGTACCTTGTAGTAATCACGTTTGGACATGCGTGTTGATCAGCCAGACCTTACAGACTTCAACATAGTACCGGCGGTGCGAGCGCCGATATCCAACGGGGTTCACTTTGTGCGAGTGAACCCCGCCCAGCCAGTCTTCAAAACAGACAAGCCGACTTTACGAAGCTTTTCGGTCTTTGTCCTTCACTTCTTCGAACTCGGCATCGACGACGTCGTCGCGGCCGGCCGCGCTACCCTGCGCTCCCGCACCCGATGGGCCACCAGCGCCCGCCGCTCCTGCGGCGCCCGGGCCGGCACCCGCGCCCTGCTCCGACGCATATGCACGCTGGGCAATCGCTGCCGATGCTTGTGCAAGTGCATCCGTCTTTTTCTCGATCTGGCCCTTGTCATCGCCCTTCAGAGCGGTACGCAGGTCCGAGATCGCCGACTCAACTTTGGCACGCTCGGCCGGGTCAACCTTGTCACCCAGATCCTTCAGGGTCTTCTCCACCGAGTGGGTCAAACCGTCCGCCTTGTTGCGCACGTCGACCAGCTCGCGGAACTTCTTATCCTCTTCCGCATGTGCTTCCGCATCGCGGACCATCCGCTTGATCTCTTCCTCGTTCAAACCGCTCGAGGCCTTGATGATGATCTTCTGTTCCTTGCCGGTGGCCTTGTCCTTCGCCGACACGTTCAGAATGCCGTTCGCGTCGATGTCGAAGGAGACTTCCACCTGCGGCAAGCCGCGCGGTGCGGGCGGGATCTCGGTCAGGTCGAACTTGCCCAGTGACTTGTTGTCCTGCGCACGATCACGCTCACCCTGCAGTACATGGATGGTCACTGCAGTCTGATTGTCATCGGCCGTCGAGAAGGTCTGCGCTGCCTTGGTAGGAATCGTCGTGTTCTTCTCGATCAGCTTCGTCATCACACCACCGAGCGTCTCGATACCGAGCGACAGCGGAGTCACGTCGAGCAGCAGCACGTCCTTCACTTCACCAGCCAGCACGCCACCCTGAATGCCTGCGCCAACCGCAACGGCCTCATCGGGGTTCACGTCCTTGCGCGGATCCTTACCGAAGAAGTCCTTTACGTACTTCTGGACGAGAGGCATGCGCGTCTGGCCGCCGACCAGGATGACCTCGGCGATATCGCTCGAGGACGTACCGGCATCCTTCATCGCGGTGCGACAAGGAACGATGGTCTTCTGCACCAGGTCCTCAACAATCGACTCGAGCTTCGCTCGCGTCAGCTTGATGTTGAGATGCTTCGGGCCCGACGCATCGGCCGTGATGTACGGCAGGTTGATGTCGGTCTGCTGGGTCGAGGACAGCTCGATTTTCGCCTTCTCAGAGGCCTCTTTCAGGCGCTGCATGGCGAGCGGGTCCTTGCGGACATCGACGCCGGATTCCTTGAGGAATTCCTCGGCCAGGAAATTGATGATGCGCAGGTCGAAGTCTTCGCCACCCAGGAAGGTGTCGCCGTTGGTCGAGAGCACTTCGAACTGGCGCTCGCCGTCGACTTCAGCAATCTCGATGATGGAGATATCGAACGTGCCGCCGCCCAGGTCGTACACCGCAATCTTGCGGTCCTTGCCCTGCTTGTCCTCGCCGTAGGCGAGCGATGCCGCGGTGGGTTCGTTGATGATGCGCTTCACTTCCAGGCCCGCGATGCGGCCGGCGTCCTTGGTCGCCTGGCGCTGCGAATCATTGAAGTACGCCGGCACGGTGATCACGGCCTCGGTGACCGTCTCACCCAGGTAGTCCTCGGCGGTCTTCTTCATCTTCATGAGCACGCGCGCCGAGATCTCCTGGGGGGCCATTTTCTTGCCCTGGACCTCGACCCATGCGTCGCCGTTGTCGGCCTTGACGATCTTGTACGGGACCATCTTGATGTCCCGCTGCACGATCTCATCGTCGAACTTGCGGCCGATGAGGCGCTTGATGGCGAACAGCGTGTTGGCCGGATTGGTGACCGCCTGGCGCTTGGCCGGCTGGCCCACGAGAACTTCGCCGTCCTTGCTGAATGCGATAACTGAAGGAGTTGTGCGGTCGCCCTCGCTGTTCTCGATCACGCGAGGCTTGCCGCCCTCCATGATGGCCACGCAGGAATTGGTGGTCCCGAGGTCGATGCCGATTACCTTACCCATTGGTTTACTCCGCAAGAAATCAGTTGTATTCCAGTAGCCACACTTGTTGGGTGCTTCGCCCTACCTATTCAAGTAGAGGCAATTGCAAAAAATGACGGTCAGCGGGGGCGCCTGGCCGGACGGCGCCTTAGCCGCGCGCCTTGGAGACGATCACCCGGGCCGGCCGCAGCAGGCGTCCGTTGAGCTCGTACCCAGGCTGGACGACCTGCAGGACCGAATTCGGCTCCGCGGTGGCCGACTCCTGGGCCATCATGGCTTCGTGGCGCGCCGGGTCGAACGGCTCGCCATGGGGGTTGATGGCGGCGACGCCGATTTTCTCCAGGGCCTTGGACAGAAGCTTGAGGGTAGCCTCCTGCCCCTGGACCAGGGTGCGGACGTCCGGGGTCTTGCCGGCGTTCTGCACCGCGAGCTCCAGGCTGTCCCACACCGGCAGCAGCTCGGCAGCGAATTTCTCGAGGCCATAGCGATTGGCCGACTCGATATCGCGCAGCGCCCGCTTACGAACGTTGTCGAGATCCGCGACGGCCCGCAGATACTGCTCCCAATGACTTTTCGCCCGCTCTTCAGCTTCGGCCAAAGCCTGCTGCAGCCGCTCGAGCTCGACGAGCTGGGCCGCTGTCTCGGGGAGCACGGCTGTGGGCTCGCCGGCCCCTTGCCGCTCGTGTCCGGACTCGTCCGTATTCATTAAAAACCTCCTCAACTTGCACTTGGCAAAAGGATCTCGCGCCCCTAAAGCGGGGGCGAAGAATGCCTGAAAACAGGCCCTTCGGGGTAATCGTCGGTACTTTGCGGTTCAGCGCCGGGAGTTCAAGGCGGCGCCGAGCAACTTTGCGGTCATGTCGACGATCGGGATGACCCGCTCGTACGCCATCCGTGTCGGACCGATGACGCCGACCACACCTACGACGGAATCTCCGGCCGCGTAGGGAGCTGTCACGACGCTGCAATCGTCGAGAATCTGATACCCCGACTCGTGCCCGATGAAGATCTGCACGCCTTCCGCCTTCAGGCTGTTGTCGAGCAGGTGCAGGAAGTCCCGCTTCTCATTAAAAGCCTCGAAGAGCCGCCGCAGCTTCTCAACGTTGGTGAGCTCGGCCACCCCCATGAGATTGGTCTCGCCCTTGATCACGTACTCGAGGCGATCCTCGCCTTCGCCCGCTTCGAACACGTGCTGCGCCATGGAAATGGCGTCCAGCATGATCTGGTTCATGTGCGCGTGAGTCTCCGCCAGCTGGCGCAGAATCTCCTCGCGGACCTGGGTCAGTGTGCGGCCGCGAAACTGGTCATTGAGATAATTCGAGGCGCGCCGCAGCTCATCCGGTGAGTAATAGCGCTCCAGCTGGATGATGCGGTTCTGTACTTCACGGTCGTTGAACACGAGCACCGCGAGCACGCGATTCTCCGACAGGACGACGAACTCGACATGTGTGATGGACGCCTGCTGGGTGCGCGGCACCGTCACGACGCCCGCGAGTTTCGTTACTTGGGAAAGCAACTGTGAAACGGACGAGATGAGGTCCTTCGCATTTTCGCGTTTGCCATCCACCTGCCGGCGGATCTCGGCGACCGCGCTTTCATCCAGCGGCTGCATGCGGAGCAATGTGTCGACGAAGAAGCGATAGCCCTTGTCGGTCGGTATGCGTCCAGCGGAAGTGTGCGGCGAGGAGACGAAGCCATACTCCTCGAGGTCTGCCATGACGTTGCGAATCGTGGCTGAGCTCAACTGCAGACCGGAGTCGCGCGAGAGCACGCGGGAGCCGACAGGCTGTCCGTCGCGGATGTAGCTTTCTATCAGAATCCGGAGGAGGGTTTGAGCACGGTCACTCAGACCCTCGGTTTCTCGACCTTCGTGCGCCATGTGGTGATGGGTCAGCGCGTCACTTTTCGCTAAAACCTGCCTATTGCGTCAGCCACGCTAGCGATGGCAGCCCCCAGCGTCAAGCAATCGTCACAGAGACCCTCCTCGTGGGGCCGCGAGCGCCGCGAGCGGGGGTTGCAAAGGCCGGGGCCGGGGTTGCGAGCGCTCGGGGCGGGTTGAGAACGCTTGGGCCGGTTTGCGAATGCTCGGATAGATAGTCGCCGTTGGCGGGCAATTGGGCGCATTGGCCCTGCCACAGGGTCGTGCTACAAAGGCGCCGCCTCGTACCTCGAGGTGAGAACTGAGGCACCTGATGGGCTTTCCCGTGCGACTGTGCGCGCTGGTCGGCAGATTCTCGGACCTGCGTGTGGCGGAATCCGTGAATGCGCTGATCCCGCACCTCCTGTCCCGACAGGTCGAGGTGATTGTCAGCACCGAGACGACTTATTCGGGTAATGCGGCCGGCATAGTGCGGCTCCCCGAGGCTGAAATTGGGGCCAATGCAGACTTGGTCATCGCCATTGGCGGTGACGGCACCCTGCTGTACGCAGCCGGTCTCGTGGCGCGACACAAGGTGCCCCTTCTGGGTGTCAACCGTGGGCGACTCGGGTTTCTGACCGATGTCATGCCGCAGAATATGTTCCCCTGCATCGATGCAGCGTTGGAGGGTCGGCTGACACCAGATGAGCGACCGTTGCTCGCCGCGTGTGTGTACTACGCCAACGGCAAGGTCTCCGAAGCGCTTGCGCTCAATGACGTTGTTATGCAGAAGCTGGTGACTGGTCGAATGCTCGACTTTGAAACACATCTGGATGGGATGTACGTCAACACGCATGCCGGCGATGGCATCGTCGTCGCGAGCCCGACGGGGTCGACTGCGTATGCCCTGTCGTGTGGAGGTCCGATCATCGAGCCGCACTTGGACGTACTCGTAGTCGCGCCGATCTGCCCCCATACATTGTCCGATCGGCCGATTGTCGTATCGGCCAGGTCGGAGATCGAAGTGAAGCTGCTCGAGCGGCCGGACACCCGCGCCCAGGTGACCTGCGACGGCACGGTGCTGGGAGAGTTGGAGCCCGGCGACCGGTTGACCATCAAGGCAGCGTCGGAAACCATTACCCTGCTGCACCCGGCAGGCCACGATTACTACAAGTTGCTGCGCTCCAAGCTTCATTGGGGTCGCGGCAGTTTCGAGCGTTAGAGCACCATGCTGACTTACTTGCAGATCCGCGATTTCGCAATCATCGATGCAATCGAGCTCGAGTTGCGTCCAGGATTGACTGTGCTGACCGGCGAAACCGGTGCGGGCAAATCGATCCTGGTGGACGCGCTGCAGCTCCTGGCCGGCGGCCGAGCCGGCGCTGAGGTGGTCCGCCACGGTTCCGAGCGCGCTGAAATCACAGGCACGTTCGATCTGAGCAAGACGCCTCGCGAGTTGAAGCGCTGGCTGGAGGAACAGTCCATCGCCCCAGGCGAAGGCGATGAGCTTTCCATTCGTCGCGTTGTCTCGAGCGACGGTCGCTCACGCGCGTATTTGAATGGCCAGGCCGTTGCCGTCCAACTGCTGCGCGAGGCGGGGAACATCCTCATCGACATCCACGGCCAACACGAATTTCAATCGCTGACCCGCAGCACCGCGCAACGCGAGTTGCTCGATGGCTATGGCCGGCTCGAGCAGGCTGCCGGACAGGTGGGAATCACCCACCGGGTGTGGCTGGAGATGTTGAATCGCACGCTGGAGCTCGAAAGCAAGGCGCGCGATCGCGACGCGAAGTTGGAGCTGCTGCGTTACCAGGTGTCGGAGCTGAACGCACTGCAGTTGAAGGATGGCGAATTCGAGACCCTCGTCGACGAGCGTGTGCGGCTGGCGAACCGCGGCAAGCTTGCGGAAGCAACCCAGACTGCGCTGACACTCTTGTATGAAGGCGAAGAAGTTAGCGCCCACGCCGGGGTGAGCCGTGCGCTGCAGGCGCTGCGCGGACTCGAAAGCGTGGATCCGAAGCTCAGCGCCATGGTGCCTTTCGTTGAAGAGGCGGCTATTCAGATTCGCGAGGCGGCTCGCGAGTTGACTCACTATCGCGATGGCCTCGAGTTGGACACCACGCGGCAAACCCAGGTGGAAGACCGGTTGGCGGCTATTGAAGAGCTGGCGCGTAAGAATCGCGTCACGCCACTCGAGCTAACGACCCGCTCGGCTGAGCTGACCACGGAGCTGGCGTCCATAGAGCGCGCCGATACGGACCTGGCAGCGTTGCGTAAGGACCTTGCAGCAGCCCTCGAGGAGTTTCGAACACTTGCTGGACAGTTGTCGGCAAAACGGACCACTGCAGGCCGCGCGCTCGCCAAAGACATCACGACGAGAATGCAGACGCTCGGGATGTCAGGCGGCCGGTTCCAGGTTGAGGTGACGCAGGATGGCTCGCAGGAGCCCGCACAACATGGCGTCGACCAGATTGAGTTTCGCGTGACCGCCAACCCCGGGCAGCCGCTGCGCGCGCTGTCGAAAGTCGCTTCAGGCGGTGAGTTGTCCCGACTGTCGCTGGCTGTACAGGTTTCGGTTGCCGCGCGTGAGACGCGCTGCATGGTGTTTGACGAAGTTGACTCGGGGATCGGCGGTGCTATCGCGGAGATTGTGGGTCGCGAGTTGCGTTCGCTTGGTGAGCGTGGGCAGGTGTTATGCGTGACTCACCTGCCGCAGGTTGCGTCGCAGGGACATCATCATCTGCGAGTCGCCAAGACGACCGATGGCCGCACGACGCGCACCGCATTGACGGAGCTCGCGCCGCAGGAGCGCGTGGAAGAGATCGCACGCATGCTGGGCGGGGTCGAGGTCACCGGTAAGGCGCGTGAGCACGCGCGCGAGATGCTAAAGACCCACCTGGATCTACCTCCTGAGCCCTCCCCTACGGATCGGATGCCCGCCTTGAAGGTGAAGGATATGTTGGCGCAGGCGAAGGTGGCAGCGCAGTCGGGGAAGGATCCAGCTGCGGAGCCGAAGGCGGTGGGTGGGGATCCGCGGTCTACCGCGGGGGAATCTAAGGCTGTTCTTGCCGCGCGCGCGGGTGACGTGAAGGCGACGGTTGGCGCCGCCGCTGCCGGTAAAGGCATTCCCGCGGCTGTCGACGCCAAGAGTTCCGCGGAAGCTGCTGTAGGCGCCAAGATTGGCCCGCAAGGCGTCAAGGCCGCGGCGGACACCGCTGTTGGCGCCAAAGTTCACCCGCACGGCGTCCAGGCCGGGCCCGCTGCGGATGCCAAGGTTGCCCCGCAGGGCGTCAAAGCTACGGATGCCAAGAGTGCACGAGCTGCCGCCGAGGAGGCCAAAGTTGCCCCTGCTCCGTCCGACAAGGTCCCTGCCGGCCAGTCGCCTAAGTCGCCGCCGGCTAAGGACGCTGGCTCGTCCGGTGCCAAGAGGTCTGGCGACGACAACGTCATTGACCTCAATGCAGCCAAGGCTGCCGGTCGACCTGCTGCGAAGCGACGCTAGGTGCTTTAGTTAGGCTGGGGTGTCGCGGGGCGGGCCCCTCACCTCAGTACGCCCGCGGTCCCGATCAGCTCGTGGCCTTCTTCTTGCGGTACGCACAATTCGTACGTCGGCAATTCCCGTACATAATCAGCGAGTGATCGCGAATCGTGAACCCGAGGCGCTGGGCCACCGAAGTCTGTCGCTCCTCGATACCCGAGTCCATGAACTCTTCGACTCGGCCGCAGTCCAGACACACGATGTGATCGTGATGCGTGCCGTGGTTGAGCTCGAAGACGGCCATGCCGTCCTCGAAGTGATGACGGGTAACGAGCCCGGCCGCCTCAAACTGCGTCAAGACGCGGTAGACGGTGGCCAGCCCGATATCCTCATTGCCATCGAGGAGCGTGCGATAAATGTCTTCGGCCGAAAGGTGCCGCGTCGTGCTGCTCTCGAGGATTTCTAGAATCTTGAGGCGCGGCAGCGTTACCTTCAGGCCGGCTTTGCGGAGGTCTTTGCCTTCCACTGCTGCTCTCCGTCTATCTCAAATGTACTGACAAAATTCACGAAGCTACGCGCGAGCCGCGAATGATGCACGATCAGGTATGATTCGCCCGCATTATTGCCTATTGGAATCCGATGCGCTCAATAAATAACGGGCCGAGCCCGGTCTCGCGAGCCCGAAAGCTACTGCTGACGCTGTCGCTCGTCGCTGCTTTTTCAGCCACTTCAGGCTGTGTTTACCGTATGAACATCCAGCAGGGAAACTTTCTGGAAGCCCGTACTGTGAATCAATTGCAGGTGGGAATGACTCGCAGTCAGGTTCGCTACCTGCTCGGTACACCCATGGTGCCCGATGCATTCGACAAAGAACGTTGGGACTACTTGTACTTCTTCAAGAAGGGCCGGTGGCGAAAACCCGAAGAGCGGCACCTGATTGTGTTCTTCAAGGAAGACAAGGTGGAGAAGTTCGAGCGCAACAATGTGCCGGAGAAGGCGCCCCTCGGGCCGGACCAGGGACCGTCTGTTTCAAAGTTCCCGGTTATCTGATTCGGTCGTTGATCCTGTGACGCGGCCCGGTCCTTTGATCGGGTCGTCCGAGCTCCATCATTTGCCGCTGGATTTGCGCTGCTTTTGAACACGCTCGCGACGCCTGTCGCGAGGGTCATTCGGCAGCGGGCGGTACAGCTCGACGCGATCACCTTCCGCCGGACGATCCGATCGCTCGCGCGGCTCTCCGAAGATCCCAACGGGTGCCGTTTCCCACGGCACATCCGGCTCATCGGCTAATTGACGCGCAGCCTCTATAGCGTCGCCGATTGTGCCGTCTGCTGGAACGTCAACTGCCCAAAGATATTGCCGCTCACGAGTGGCATAGGCCACCACACATCGCTTGCGGCCACCTTCTGTCATGGGGCCAACGCTCTCATGCTGTCAAAGGTTTCATGGGGGAAGAGTACGCGCTCTCGCAACGAACGCATCCATGAGTGATGAGGCGGTCTCGGCAAACTTCTGCTCAAACAATACCGCCGTCAGCGCGTTTTTGAAGGCGAATTTCATGGTCAGTTGAACTCGGCAACCCGCGCCCTCAGTTACCGGGATCGGCGTCAACAGCCACTCGCCTTCCAACATCTTGAACGGTCCGTCGACGAGGTGCATGAGGATGCGGTTATCCGGTTCGAGCTCGTTGCGGGTGGTGAATTCGCTCTGCAGGGGCCCGCGCTGAACGCCGATGGTCGCGACGATTTCGCGGTCGGAGCGTGACAGCACCTTGGCGCGCGTACACCACGGAATGAAGCTCGGATAACTGTCGATATCGTTGATCAGGTCGAACAACCTGCGGGGCGGCTGGGCCACCAGCGCGGAGTGCTTGATTTCTCGCATCCGGGCATTGTCACAAGACACCGGCGGATTGTCATTCACGGTACAATTGCCGTGCGAACGCCCCGGTATAATTACCGGGCTCAACACATAAAGTTCCCCTGTACATGGCCAAGCCGGAAAGAACAGAACGAGTCATTGCCGAGAATCGCCAGGCGCGCTTCGAGTATTTCATCGAAGAGCGTTACGAGGCTGGCTTGGTGCTGAGGGGCTGGGAAGTTAAGGCTATGCGTGCGGGTCGCGCACAGCTGAAAGAGGCGTACGTTTTTGTGCGCGGCGCCGAAGCATTTCTGTTCGGTGCACATATTTCGCCGTTGAATTCAGCGTCGTCCCATGTCATCGCAGACCCTGTACGGACTCGCAAGCTGCTGCTCAACGCCAGCGAGCTATCCGGTCTTGTGGGATCGGTTGAACGTAAGGGTTACACGCTCGTTCCGCTCGAACTGTATTGGAAAAACGGCCGCGCTAAATTGGCCGTTGGTCTCGCCAAGGGAAAGAAACAACACGACAAGCGCGCAGTCGATAAAGACCGCGATTGGCAGCGCGACAAAGCGCGAATCATGCGCGGCCGCTGAGCGTCAGCGCGCCCCAATACTTCTCCTGGCCGCAGAGCCCCCAAGCGCGCCCCAATATTCGCCCTACCGCTGAGCTCCAGCGCTCCCGACAACGCGCGCGGCAGCCCTGTTGCGTGCGGCCCGCACCCCTTGAACTTCGCCCGGCCGGGTCGATTTTAGGGTATGATCGACGGTGCATTGGGGGCGACCGGTTTCGACGTGGGTAGCGAACCTCCAAGTGCGTGCCGAGGCGCAGTAACCTCGTTAATAATGCTGTAAATCATAGTTGCCAACGACGACAACTACGCTCTAGCCGCCTAAACTCGGCTGACCTCTGACCAGTTTGTGCCTATGCAACTGAATCAGAGGTAATACTCATAGGATGGCGCTCCGGTGTGTCTCTGGCCGGATCGCGAATAATGACAGTGGCTGGCCTAGCGTTTTCCCTGCTCCTCGGGTAGCGCGAAGCGAGAAAACAATGAGCGAGCTACGCACGTAGGTCTTGGTGTCTAGCGCTTGCGGACGGGGGTTCGATTCCCCCCGCCTCCACCAATAGCGATTCCCGGCCGAGCGCCGGGAGTCAACTTCACGCAGATTCGGCATCCTTTTCAGGAACCATCGCCCTCCCCTGTCATTGATCAGACAGGATGACTCACGAGGACGAACACACCAGCTCCCACACGCGAACGCCCGCCGTGCACGACGACGATGCGTCGCAGCTGACCGGTGCTAGGACATTGAAATCCGTGCGCGAGCTGCCGGAAGCGATCAACGCTTGCAGGCGTTGCGACCTGTGGAAATCAGCAACGCAGGGAGTGCCCGGGGAAGGGAAAGCGCCGAGCGGCTTGATGCTCATTGGCGAAGCGCCGGGAGACTCAGAGGATCTGAAAGGGCATCCCTTTGTTGGACCTGCTGGAGCGATGCTGGACCGCGCACTCGAAGAGGCGGGGATGGACCGCACATCCGTTTATGTCACGAACGCGGTCAAGCACTTCAAGTTTGAGCCGCGCGGCAAACGAAGGCTGCACGTAAAACCGAGCGCCGATGAAATTCACGCCTGCAACTGGTGGCTGAAAGAGGAAATGCGCCTCGTCTCGCCCAAGCTCGTGATTGCTCTGGGTGCGACCGCTGCACGCGCACTCCTCGGCCGCGTCGTCACGATTGCCCAAACGCGCGGTTCGCCACTGCAACTGAGTGACACAACCCACCTGTGGGTCACAATACATCCGTCATTCCTTCTCCGCATTCCGGACGAAGGCAAGAAGCGCGCTGAGTACCAACGCTTCGTGCAGGAACTGACAGACGCGCATCGCTGGGTCAAGAACGGCGGATAAGCAACGGCGCCAGCGCCACTCACACAACGGGCCCACACCAAGCAGCCAACTCCAATCGCACGGCGCCCGCCACACGGCGCGGCTCACGCCAAGCAACGTCACGCCAAATAACCGCCGTCGATGGTCAATGCGGCCCCGGTGATGAAACTCGACTCGGGGCCGGCCAGGTAGGCGACGAGGCTTGCAATCTCGTTGTCCTTGCCCGTGCGTCCAAGGGCCATGAGGGTGCTCAACTTGGCGCGCATTTCCTTGTCGCCATTCATGTCAGTATCCGTGGGGCCCGGTTGGATAGCGTTCACCGTGATTCCGCGCGGCCCGAGATCGCGCGCGAGGCCGCGGGTCATGGCGGCCACAGCTCCTTTGGTCATCGCATATACCGACGCTCCGGCAAACCCCGCGCGATCCGCGACAACACTGCCGGTCGTGATGATGCGGGCACCGGCGCCCAGATGGGGCAGCGCCGCCTGAACACCCACAAACACCGCCCGCACATTCACGGCGAGCATCCGGTCGAAGTCGGCGAGGTCGTACTCGCCAACATCGCCTCTGATCAAAATGCCGGCGTTGTTGACCAGGATATCGAGTCTTCCCAACACGCTGACAGTCTGCTCCACCGCCTGCCGCACCTCGTCCGGAGCACCGCTGTCAGCACTGATCGCAACCGCCTTGCCGCCCTGCGACTCAACTTCTGTGACCACCGAAGCTGCTTGGTCAGCGGCGGATTTGTAAGTGAAGGCAACTGCCGCGCCGTCCTGCGCCAGGCGCCGCACGACGGCGGCACCAATTCCACGCGATCCGCCCGTGACGAGGGCAACTTTGCCCGCGAGCTGTTGTGACATGATTCTTCTCCAATCTAATTTTGGACTATTTGATCTATAATTGACCGCACGAATTTCCGCACGGATGAATCAGCGGGTTATTTCAAGCTTCGAACCGCCATCTGCGCAATGTTGCGCAACGTATCCGCCGAAGCGCCGCCGCGGGCAGCGACCTTGATACCGGACAATGTGGCTTTGATGAACTGCGCGGCGGCCCGGACATCGATGTCGGTGCCGATCTCGCCAGCCGCCTTGCCCTCGCTGATGCGGCGCTCGAGTGCGCTCTGCAGCGCCTTATCGGCGGTGGCGATCAGGGTCGTGACCTCGCGGTCCGAAGCCCCGAATTCACACGTGGCCCCGATACCCATGCAGCCGGGCGCGCTCGAATTGGCGGCGTTGGATGCAAACGCCTGCAACGCTGTTTCGATGCCCTTCAACGCAGACGGATTACTGTTCAGCGCCCGAATTTGCTCCCCGACGCTGTCAGCCACGTATTGTTGCAGGGCCTCCAGATACAGCTGCCGCTTGTCGCCAAAAGTGTCGTACAGACTCTGGCGGCTGATCCGCATGCCTCGTAGCAGTTCGTCGGTCGAGGTGCCGTCGTAACCGTGGTCGCAAAAAATAGCGACCGCCTTTTGCAAGGCGGTGTCACGGTCGAATTCCTTCGGGCGAGCCATGCGCGGAAGGTTAGCAGTTACAGACTATTCTGTCCAGAATCGCGCAAGGATGAGGGGATCAGCGGCTGGGCGTATGTCCATCCAGCGACACCAACGGCCCGTACAAGTCCGGCCGCCGATCACGAAACACAAACCAGTTGTTCCGCATCTGTGCCAACTCTTCCAGGTCGAAGGTTGCAGTCAACACCGCATCGCCCTCCTCGCCCGCTTCTGCAACTTTGGCACCCATGGAGTCAGCAATGAACGAAGAGCCGTAGAAGCGGATGTACAAGCCCTCAGGATCCTGGATCGATCGTTCGAGGCCGTAGCGATTTGAAGCGATCAACGGCATCAGATTCGCAGCGGCATGCCCCTGCTGGGTGCGCTGCCAGTGATCGCGCGAATTCACAGGCAGTGCCGGCGGTGGCTCGGAGCCGATCGCCGTGGGGAACAACAGCAGCTCCGCGCCCAGCAGCGCCATCGAGCGCGCAGTCTCGGGGAACCACTGATCCCAGCAGATACCAACACCGATGCGCCCGAACCGGGTATTCCACGCCTTGAAGCCGGTGTCTCCCGGGCTGAAGTAGGTCTTTTCCTGGTATCCGGGCCCGTTGGGGATATGCGACTTGCGGTACAGGCCGAGGTTGCGGCCGTCGGCATCAATGATGGCAATCGAATTGAAGAACACGGGGCCTGCCCGCTCAAAGAAGCTGATGGGCAGCACCACGCCGAGCTCCCGGGCCACATTGCTGAAATGCCGCACGGCGCGATTCTCATCGACGCTGCAGGCGAGATTCAGGTGCCGGTTGTCCTGCTCGATGCAGAAATACGGCGCCTCAAACAACTCGGGCAGCAGGATGATCTGCGCGCCGCGCGCCGCGGCTTCACGCACTAACTTCTCCGCCTTCGCGAGATTGCCGGCCGCATCCCAGTCGCAGGACATCTGGGTAGCGGCGACGGTGACTCGGCGCGGGCTACGCCGAAAGTGCTCTGGCTCAGTGGACATCGATGACTTTTCCCGGGTTGAGGATGCCGCGTGGATCGAGCGCGGCTTTCAGGGCGCGCATGGTCGCAATTTCGGCGCGGGTGCGCGAGATTTCAAGGTACGCCTTGCGCTCCAGTCCAATGCCGTGCTCGGCCGAAATGGAGCCGGTGATGCTGCGCAGCGGCTCGTATACACAGCTTTCGACAACTGAACCGACAGCATCGCCCGCGCAGACTGAAATATGCAGATTGCCATCCGCCACGTGACCGAACACAAAGGATTTCGCCCCCGGCAATCGATCTCGCAGCGACTGGTGCAGCGTATCGAGGTACCGAGGCATATCCGCAATCGCGAGGCTCACATCGAAGCTGTGCGACGGACCATAGCGATCCATCTGAAACACATCCTCGCGCGGCGCCCACATCGCCTGGCGGTCCGCCTCCGACTTGGCGATGGCCGCATCGGCGATCGAGCCACTTTCCATGGCATCAGACAGGACGCGCTCGAAACGATCCTGATCGGCTTCGGGGTCCGCGCCGAGCGCCTCGATCAGCGCATATACACCGTGGCCATAGGGGAGAACAGGTGAGCTCAACGCAGGCGCAGTCGTGGTGAGCTCGTAGAACTGCGGCCACAGCGCCTCGAACGCGCTCAGCTGACCACCGAGCCTCGCATCCAACATCGCGAGCAGCTCCGTCATGGCGGCAAAGTCCCGGCACGCCACAAACGCCGAACACGCCGACACCGGCCGCGAAGCGAGCCGCAGATCGGCCCGCGTCACGATCCCCAATGTCCCCTCGGAACCGATGAACAGCTGCTTCAAATCGTAACCGGCGTTATTTTTCAACATCCGGTTCAGTGAGCACAATACGGTCCCATCAGCTAACACAACTTCGAGCCCCAGCACCAGGCTGCGCATCATGCCATAGCGAACCACCCGCATTCCGCCGGCGTTGGTGGAGATGTTGCCGCCGATTGTGGCACTCCCGCGGGCGCCCAGGTCGAGTGGAAACATCAGGTTGTGGCGCTCGGCCTCTTCCTGGACCCGCTGCAATGTGACCCCGGCCTCCACCCGCATGGTGCGGCCGGGGACATCGACCGACTCGATTCGCTTCAACGCTTCGAGCGAGAGAATGAGCTCGCTTTCCGTGGCGGACGCACCGTACACGAGGCCCGTCAGACCGCCGTGTGGAACTACCGGCTGGCCACGCGAATGGCACAATCGCAGCACTGCGGAGACCTGCTCAGTATCGGCCGGCCGAACCAACACCCGGGCGTCGACGGAACCAACGTGTTTGTCGTAGACGCGAGCGCTCAGCCGCTCACCCGTGACGAGACCCCGGTCGCCGACCAGGGCGCGAAGATCCGCAAGCAGCTCGCCCGCGGGCACGAGGGTGGCGGCCACGACTCAACTCTTCGGCGGGGCCGCAGCGGGGGCAGTCGGTCGAGCGGTCGCAGGAGCACGCTCGGCGAGCGACTTGTGGACCTGCTCGGTGATCCGCATCGCGGTTTCCAACGCCATCAGACCCGCTTCGCCGCTGACGACAGGTGGCTTTCCCGTGCGCACGCAATCGAGAAACGACTCGATCTCGGCCTTGAGTGCATCACCCTGCTCCAGTGACTGCTCCTCGATGTTGACCGGCAACGGACCGGGCGCATCGGTTGGACTGCGCTTGCGAATCAGGGTGAGGATCTTCTGTTGCAGGTCCAGTGAAAGGTACGCATCGTCCTCAAACACGCGCATCTTGCGTTCGGTCTTGAGACTGACGCGACTGGCCGTGGCATTCGCAACACAGCCGTTGGTGAAACGGATTCGGGCGTTGCAGATGTCAATCTCTGCGGAGAAAACCGGTGTGCCCACGGCATCAATGGTGGCGATCGGCGCACCGACCATCGTCTGCACGATGTCGATGTCGTGAATCATCAGATCGAGCACGACGTTCACGTCGGTACCGCGCTCCCGATACGGCGCCAAGCGATGACACTCAACAAACCGCGGCGAATGTAGATAAGGCTCCGCAGCCAGGATCGCAGCATTGAAGCGCTCGAGATGACCCACTTGAAGGATCAGCTTCTGCCGGGCCGCGAGCGCAATCAATTCGCGCGCTTCTGCCGCGGTTTCGGTAATGGGCTTCTCGACGAGCACGTGCGCGCCGGCATTCAGGAAGTCCCGCGCGATCTCGAAATGCGCAGATGTTTGCGTCACTACGCTCACCGCGTCGACAGATCCCAGTAACTCGCGGTAGTCAGCCACTGTGCGGACTCCGAGCTCCCTGCAGACCTGGTCGCGAGCCTGCTGTCTCGCGTCAGCGACGGCTACGAGCTCGCAACCCGAAGCTTGTGCGTATTTCTGTGCGTGAAATCGGCCGAGGTAGCCGACACCGATGACTGCTGCTCTGATTTTCTTCATGACAAAGGTATTATGCCCCGCCTCGCCATCCGGCCGCGCATCGGCCGTTGATCTAAGGAGTTCGCCCTGCTGGAGCTGCTAGCCCGCATCCGCCGCCTGTTCACTGTCCGGTCCCGTATCGGCCGCGAGCTGATCGTCTTAGGAGGCGCACTGTTCTTCGGGATCGTCCTGGTACCGCTCGCCATCTGGTTCGTAGGCAACCGGATACTCGGCCCGTACACCCATGGAAACAACCTGCATGCGGGCCCGATGGCCCTGCTGGGAGATTTTTTTGAGGGCCTGAGCCACGGTTGGCTGAGCTATTGGATCGTCGCGCTCGGGCCCCTGGTCATCATTGTGTTCGCGCGCGCTGCCTGGGAGCTGATCACCCCGAGAAGGCCGAGCGCGCCCCCGCCAAATAAGTCGAATGACCGGTCGAGTAACCGACCGAACACCCGCATCGAGCCCTATGTCGCCAAAGACAGACTGTGAACTGGGTCATACCGGGACGGAACGCGGAGTGACAAGCTTGGGCTATGGAAGCACGCATCAAAGACGTGCAGGGGATCGGGGAAATGAAACGCACTACCAGTCCGGCCACGCCGGCAAGCACAACCGCTCAACAGCCATCTAATCCGCTCGACCTTCTGAAGCGCATCAAGCTCGAGTTTCTGGACGAGTACATGTGCGAAAAGCGGGGCTATGACCCGTATGACACTTCACGAGGCCGTGCGCCGGATATCTGGAGATCGAAACGCAAGCGCGCCTGAACGCCAAGCCTGAGTCCGGGAGCGTCCCGGGTGCCCTTGCCCAGTAACGTTGCCCTTTAAGTCGGCCAGTACACCCATATGCTTGCTGCTAGCAGAAGCAGCGACAGAGCGTGGGCGCCCAGGCGCCACGTGCGTGAGCGCAAGTCGCCGTAGAAGCTGAAGGCACTGGCCGCGGCCAGTGACGTGAAGATCGCTATAGACTGCAGGAGCGCCGCGTGCTCAGGTGCAAAGCGTTCGGCATCCTGGGGCAGGAACAGGATAACTATCCAGGTTCCGAGCAGCCCGATGGCGAGCGACACCGTCGAGCCCATCACGATTCCGAGCAATAGGGTTAAAGGACGCATGCTGTGAACTTTGTCGACAGAATCGACCGACCTCGCGGTTCCCGCACTTGCTGAGCTGAACCGCACGCTCTAGCCTTACTCCAAAGTGTAATGCCTTTCCGAACCTGCGAGCGTCATGAATGACTAAACCTTCTCGCCGTACAGCCGGGTGGATAACCGCCTCGATCCTGGCAACCCTGGCCGTATTGGTGCTCGCCGAGTCCGGCTCGGCCCGTGCGCCCACACCGCCCACCGTTCTGCCCGCGGGTGCCATAGCGCCCACCGACGCCCAGAAGGCCACCGCCCGCAAGGTCGGCCGCATCCTGGAGGAAGCGCACTACAGCCGCGCTCCCATCGACAAGAAAATGTCGGAGCAGGTGTTCAATCGCTACCTGGATTTCCTGGACAGCCAGCGAAGTTATTTTCTGGCCGGCGACATCGCCGACTTCCAGGCCTACAAGTTCAAGTTTGACGACATGATCCGCACCGGCGACGTCGAGCCGGCCTACGCGATCTTTGCGCGTTTCCAACAGCGCAATCGCGAACGGATCCAACAGGCGATCGCGAGCCTGAAGACCGAGCCGGACTGGACGGTCAACGAGACATTCGAGTTTGAGCGGCAGAAGGCGGCATGGCCTGGCAGCCAGGCCGAGGTCAATGAGCTGTGGCGCAAGCGCGTGAAGAACGACGCCCTGTCGCTGCTGCTCACCGGCAAACAATGGCCCGAAGTCTCCGACATGCTGCGCAAGCGCTACGAGCGCGTGCTGAAGCGGGTCGACCAGATCACGCCGGAAGATGTGTTCGAAAACCTCATGAATGCGTATGCGCGCTCCTTCGACCCGCATTCCAGCTATTTCTCACCCCGCAACTCCGAGGAATACCGCATCCAGATGAGCCTCAACTACGAGGGCATCGGTGCGTCGCTGCAACTGATCGATGATTACGTGACCATCATGAACGTCATCGAGGGCGGTCCCGCCGCGGTCGCTGCAACACTCAACACCAACGACCGGATCATCAGCGTCGGACAAGGTAAGGAGGGCGACTTCAAGGATGTGATCGGCTGGCGCCTGGATGACGTTGTGCAGTTGATTCGCGGCAAGGCGGGCACGACAGTCCGTCTGCAGGTGCTCCCCGCGGGCGCCGCGCCGGGCTCGCAGGAGAAAACCCTGGAGTTCGTGCGGAACAAGGTCACGCTCGAAGCACAGGCGGCTCACAAGGAAGTAAAGAACATCACGCGTGAGGGCAAGACACTCAAAGTGGGTGTCATTACCGTTCCGGGGTTTTATCAGGATATCGCGGCTCAGAATGCGGGTGATCAGAATTATCGCAGTACGACTCGGGATGTGCTGCGGCTGTTAAATGAGCTCAAGACCGAGAACGTCCAGGGCATCGTGCTGGACCTGCGGGGCGATGGCGGCGGCTACCTGCCTGAAGCGACCGCGCTCACGGGCCTGTTCATAGACCATGGTCCGGTCGTGCAGCTCAAGGACACCTCAGGGCGCCTGGAAGTGCTGGACGACCCGCAGCCCTCGGCTGCCTACTCCGGCCCCTTGGCGGTCCTCGTAGACCGTTTCAGCGCCTCGGCCTCGGAAATCTTCGCCGGCGCCATCCAGGACTACCATCGCGGAATCATCCTGGGTCAGCGCACCTTCGGTAAGGGCACGGTGCAGAACCTCGTCCCCCTGGATCGCTGGTCGCAGAAGCCCGTCAGCGGCCAGTTGACCGTGACCATTGGCAAGTTCTACCGGGTCACTGGCGAAAGTACCCAGCATCGTGGCGTCGAGCCTGACGTGCCGCTGCCTTCGCCGATCGATATGAAGGAAGTTGGCGAGAGCGCTCTCGAAGCGGCCCTGCCCTGGGACCGGATCGCGGGCGTGCCTTTTCAGGCGAGTGCGATCACCGTGCCGACGCTGCCCGTTGCGACTCTGATGTCGGACGAGGACACCCGCGCACAGAAGGATCCTGACTACCGCTGGCTCCTTTCTGACATCGCTGCAATCGATACCGTGCGCGAACAGCACAGCGTGTCATTGAACCTGAAGGCGCGGCGTGAAGAGCGCACCCGGATGGAGAAAGAGCGGCTCGATCGGGAGAACAGTCGGCGTGCGGCCAAGAACCTGGCCCCCTTCAAGAGTGTTGAAGAGATCGACAAGGACAAGACGGAGTTGCCTGACGTAGTGCTCACGCAAGCGGCCGAGATCATGGCGGACATGGTCACGGGCGTGCGGGCGACACCGGCCGGGCAAACTCAGAAGACCGCCCGGCGAGGTTGAAAGCTCGCTAACGAAGCAGTATTCGGAACAGATCCCAGGTATCTTCAGCGAGCACGTTGGGCATGCGCGCAGCGCCCAGCGGCTCGTTGGACAGCACATCGCCCTCGGAAAACGCAATCGAGTCCGAGGTGGGGGATGTGTCAGTCGGTCCGCGATAGCGCGCAACCTGTTTGAGTCGCTCAGTGCGGCTGGAGATTTCCTGCGCGATGTTGCCGCGAGCCTGTATTACTCCCATCGCCTTCTCAATCTCGCGCATCAACGCTTCACACTCCGACTGCGAGCCGTAGTCGTCGGTGACCTCGCGCCGTTGCGTGGCTTCCCGTGCGAGTTTGACCAGTTGCGTTTTGACCAACCTCAGACAAAGCGTCTCTGCATGAGCAAGCGCCGCGAGGTTGATTGCGCGTCGGGTTTCCACTGAAAGACCCGGGAACTCCGGGATCGGTTCTTTGTCGAGCTCCTCTGCGGCAGCGCGGGCTTCCGTCAGAGTTGCGTTGGCGGACACCGCTGTCGCGACTGCGCCGGTGATTCGATGCTCCAGGGCGCGGCGCTTGAAGTAATGCCAGAAGCGAGTGAGGCGTGCCCGCTCGGTTTCGAGCTCGGCGACGCGATTGGCTTCTTCAGCCGCATTCGACTCCGCACTGCGCAGCTGTTTCTCGACAGCCTGGCGGCGTGAGAACTGGCGCCGGTTGTGCTCGGCAAGATGTTGGCGGCGTTCCCGTTCGTCCTGTTGGCGAACCAGGTCGCCTACGAATTGCTCGATCAGCTCGCGGCCGGATTGCCACAGCCGCCGCAGCTGGTAGAAAACCAGCGCAGGATAACCGGTGTCGGACAACCCCAAGCGCGTCTCGAGCGCGTTGAGCATTTCCTGCACGCGCTGCGTCGCGCCTTCCTGCTGCTTGATGCGGTCCTTGAGACGATAGGTCTCGTCTTCCAGCTCACCGTAGGCCTTCTTTAGCTCGGCCCGGTTGCGGAACAGCGTGAGGACGCGATCCTCCTCGGGGGGAGGCGGTTCCTGACGAAAGTTGAGCTGGAGAAAACATAGTTGTCGCAACGCCTTCATGAAACTCGGCGAAGCACCCCGCCCTCATCTCACGTTGCGGCGGCTTTGATCGCTAGATCGCGACGGCGGCGAGCCTCGTGGCGGATGAGAAGCGATGGCCTCGCTCTACGCAATATTCCAGCCACTTGTTTAGCATCACGTTGCGGGCCCAGCGCTGATCCAGTTCACGCTCCGCATGGGTACGCAG
>Ga0137415_10000337_pt1 | contig 44008 bp, 36 predicted proteins | sample CZODoug3_1_1_16f_FD_183082 | JGI IMG/M metagenome (GOLD analysis project Ga0137415, IMG submission 183082) | Vadose zone soil fungal communities from Angelo Coast Range Reserve, California, USA - CZODoug3_1_1_16fungal (Hybrid Assembly) | ecosystem: Environmental > Terrestrial > Soil > Vadose...
TTCATGCTTTCGTTCCCGCTGCGTCGTCTTGCGGGCGCTGATCCTCCTGACGTTCGCGTTGCGGTCCACGTGTGCGATAAGCAAAACTCGGCCGGCACTCGACATTCCCACCGTGATAAAACGCTGTTCCGATCCGGAATGATCCGGGTCGGGATACGTTACCGCCGAAGGATCTCCAAATACGGTTGCGGCTTCCTGGAATGAACCCGGTGCTTCCGGCGATTCTGTCCAGCTTTGCCCGGATCCCATTCAAAATTCACCAACTCATATTACAGCGCTGCTGGCCGAGGGAGCAATCACTCCCATGGCTATTTGTAACTCTGTCGCAATGAGTTCTACTCGGATCGGTACGCGCGGGCTGTGTAACGCGGTAGGGAAAGCGAAACTAGAAAGTGGAAAGCAGAAACTAGAAATGGGAATCGGAAACTGAAAAAGTGGCAAGCTTGGGCGGCTTAGCGCTAGCAGTGGTGGTACAGCATCGCCAGGACCATCAGGTCCGACCGCGTAAACAGCCACTGTTCCGCCTGCTTACCTACCGCCTCCGCGGCGCGCGCGATAAATCCGATGTGCCGGGTGCGCGCCAAGTGGCGGAGATGCTCTAGGCCGATGCCCGTGAGGGTGGCAGTCTCGGTGTCTGTAAAGATCTTCTGGCTGGCCTTGACCTTGATCATGGCTTTGTCCTTGTCATCGACCTGGAGAAGGGCGATCTAAAAAGCAGCGATGTAAGAAGCGGCCCAGGGTTCGGGGCTGGCCAGGGTTACAGCGCGGGCCGCTGGTCCTGTATTCGTAGCCCTTGTCCTCCTGGTTCGCACTATAGCTGGTGTGTGCGGGCTTTCCATCGAGTGGGGACAGTAATTTATTGGGAGGAAGAATCCGAGTTCTACGGTCCGGTAAAACCCTGAGGCGAAAAGGCAAACTAGAAGGTAGAAGGCAGAAACTAGAAATGGGAAAGAGGAAAATGGAAGACTGAAAAAACGAAGAGAGGCGGTGGCGCACCTACGGCGCTCCGAGTTCTTTTGGGTACGTTTCCCAGTCCTTCCGGACTGGGCTAACCTCTGGCGCACCTACGGTGCTTGCGGAGGATTGTGGGCGGGCGGGATTTTGAATGGGTAGCACGCTCCAAAAAGCGAAACTAGAAATTGAAACGAGAAAATTGAAAAGAAGAGAGGGCACACTGAAGCAAAGCAAAGTCCCCACCCTTACAAACCAAAGGTGGGGCACCCCGCGCAACAACAGCGATGCCGGGCTCTCCCCGCGCGAGGAACGCGGGGAGTCCCTAGAAACTGAGGCAAAGCCCGGCGCTACGAAACCAAAGGTTAGTTACCCTTTCACCGGAATGGTGGCGGGCTTGGCGAGCTTGAACGTCAACTTGCTCTTGGCAGCGAGGAGGGTTACGTCCTTGTTGGCCTTGGTCTTAGCTGCATCCTTGGCACCGGTTTTGGGTTGGCTCTTCGGTCCCGCGATGGAATTGCTGTCCAGTGGGTAGGATTTCCCGTGGATTTCCACCGAAGCGAGCGTCACCTTGATTTCGTGCTTCTTGACCTTGACGATGCGGCAGGTTACTTGGGCGCCCTTGGGAATCACGGTCTTTCCGTCCACCTGAATCGGCTCGGTAAGACTGGCGGCAAAGGTGTCACCGACTTTGTTCTTATCAGTGGCCAGCGTTTGTCTTGCGGCCGCGCTGATCGCTGTGCCCTTCGGCAAGGTGATCATTGCGGCTGGCTCCGCCGCTTTGGCTTCCGCGGCAGGTTTTGCTGCGGCAGCGGGTTTCGCCGCTACGGCAGGTTTTGCCTTGCTGGCTTGCTTTGCGGTGTTACTGCCTTCATCCGTGGCTGTCTTCGAGCAGGCTGCTGCCGTCAAAGCGGCTGCGGCTGCCAAAGCGAGCCAGAGATTCCGATGCACCTGAGAGTTGAACACTTCACACCTCCAAAGGGGCACCCTTACGGTGAATGGATGAGGAGGCTGGTTGGATCCTTCACCAATCGAACTTAGCGATCGACTGCAAAACGATGGGTATCCCTTACCTACCCTAAATAGTACAGAGTCCAATAGGTGGAGTCCCTGCGCATCTCCGGCGCGTGTTTCGTTTCCAACACCGGCCTATCGGCCAGTGGCCCCGCGGCCCAGTTCTCGGTAGACCAGCCGGCGACAGCCGCGCGGGGACAATTGGAGTAGAATCCAGCGCATGAGCGTGGGCAGCGAACCCGGCGGGCAAGGGAATTTTGGGCTGGCGTGGTTGTTGCTGTGCCTGGCGTTTTGCGCGCACGTGGCGGATGAGGCGCTGACGGGCTTTTTGGGCGTTTACAACCCCACCGTTTTGGCGATGCGTAGCCAATACCAGTGGTTTCCGATGCCGTCATTTGAATTCCGCGATTGGCTGACGATGCTCATCGTTGCAAATATTGTTTTGCTGCTGTTGACGCCGTTTGCGTTTCGAAACGCGTGGTGGTTGCGGCCACTGGCATATTTCTATGCCACCGTTCACCTACTGAACGGGATGGGCCACACAGTAGCTACCATCTTCGGGCAAACCGTATCGACCATTCACTTTGCGCGGCCCGCGCCGGGGTTCTATTCTTCGCCGTTGCTGCTTGCTGGATCGATCTACCTTTTTGTGCGTTTGCGCGCCAGCCGCCGAAGCCAAAGTCAGGCAGCCACTTCTTGAAAAAAAGGTCGAGGCTTGAGGAAGGACTATGCGACGAACTTCGTTCACAGCCTTTTTCTTGATATTCGCCGCGCTGCTGGCGGGCGAGAGCGCTGATTCGCGCGGACAGGCGAACCCCGCGATGAAAGAAGAAGCGCCGTTACGCGTGGCGCTTGCGGGCTTGGTGCACGGTCACGCTTCCGGGTTCTTCGACCAGTTCCAGCACCGGAGCGACCTGCAGATTGTGGGCATTGCCGAAGCCGATCGTCAGCTCGCGGGAAAATTTGCGAAGAGCTACGGATTGGCGCCGGGGCTCTTTTACTCCGACCTTGAGGAGATGCTAAATGCGACGCATCCACAGGCGGTGCTGGTGTACACCAACACCTACGACCACCGGCGCGTGGTGGAGATCTGCGCGCGTGACGGCGTGCACGTGATGATGGAGAAGCCGCTGGCGGTCAGCCTCGAAGATGCGCGGGCGATCGAGAAGGCGGCGCGGGAGGGGAAGATTCAGGTTTTGGTGAATTACGAAACGACTTGGTACCGCAGCAATCAGGCGGCTTACGATCTGGTGCACGATAAGGCCATTGGAGAAATTCGAAAGATTGTCGTGCATGATGGGCACAGCGGCCCGAAAGAGATCGGAGTGGAGCCGGAGTTTCTTGCGTGGCTGACCGACCCCAAATTGAACGGCGCGGGCGCGCTGTTTGACTTCGGCTGCTACGGCGCGGATCTGGCGACGTGGCTGATGGATGGCAGCAGACCGGATGCGGTGACTGCCGTTACGCAGCACATCAGGCCGGATATCTATCCGCGAGTGGACGATGAAGCGACGATCATCCTGACGTACCCCAACGCGCAGGCGATTGTGCAGGCTTCCTGGAATTGGCCGTTCTCGCGAAAAGATATGGAAGTGTATGGACAGAGGGGCTATGCCATCACTGTCGGGCGCGATGCGATGCGCGTGCGGCTTCCCGGAAAAGAAGAGATATCGGCGGACGCCAAGCCATTGGAGAAAACGAAAGCAGACTCCGTCAGCTATTTGCGAGCGGTACTTTTGGGAGGCTTGAGACCGGAGGGGCAGTCTTCGCTGGGGACGAATGTGATAGTGACGGAAATACTCGACGCGGCGAGACGATCAGCGGCGACGGGGAAGACGGTTTCGCTGGAAGAGAAGAAGTAGAGCGATTGTGATGCGTGCTTTTATTCTACGGAAACGGGGCGGTCTAATGCCTCGCGGACCTTTTCCGTGAGTAGTTGGGGTGTAAACGGTTTTTGGAGGAAAGAGATGCCTTCCTCAAGGGTCCCGTTTTGCGCGATCACATTGTAGGTGTAGCCGGACATGAACATCACGCGCAAATGAGGGAAACGCGCGGTGAGCCGCTTGGCCAGTTCGCGTCCGCTGATACCCGGCATGACCACGTCGGTTAGCAGGAGATGGATTTCCGTGCCTTTGTTACCCGCCAGGCGCTCTGCTTCCGCGGGCGAGTGCGCTTCGATCACTTTGTAGCCGCGCTCGCTGAGGACCATTTGCGTCAGCTCACGCACGTCCTCGTCATCTTCGACGAGCAGGATGGTTTCGTGGCTCTTTTGGTCCGTGGAGGCGGGCCTTTCCGCCGGCGGTTGGACCGCGTCTGTGACGCGGGGTAGATAAACCTTGAAGGTGGTGCCCTTTCCTAGTTCGCTGTATACCCAGACGTAGCCGCCGCTCTGTTTTACAATGCCGTAGACCGTCGAGAGACCGAGGCCAGTGCCACGGCCGCTTTCCTTGGTAGTGTAAAAAGGTTCGAAGATGTGGGCGACCGTATCGGCCGACATGCCCGTGCCGGTGTCCGAGACGGTGAGCAAGACGTATGGTCCGGGAACGACAACAGCGTGATCGCGCGTGTACGCAGAGTCGAGATCAACGTTGCTGGTCTCGATGAGGATGCGACCACCGTCGGGGAGGGCGTCGCGCGCGTTCACGACCAGATTCATAATGACCTGTTCGATCTGGCTCGGGTCGGCCTTGATGGATCCGAGATCCTTGGAGACAAATGTCCTCATCTCGATGTTTTCGTTCATCAACCGGCGAAGGAGCTGGTCGAGATTTATGACGATGGTGTTGAGATCGAGGACTTTTGGCCGTAGAACCTGCTTGCGGCTGAAGGCCAGTAACTGGCGAACCAAAGTGACAGCGCGATCGGCAGCTTCTTCGATGTGGCGGATATCGCTGTGCAACTCCGGCCGGTCCAGGCAGCGTTGCAGAGCCATCTCGAGGTAACCTTTGATGATAGTCAGAAGATTATTGAAATCGTGCGCGATGCCTCCGGCAAGTCTGCCCACCGCCTCGATCTTGCGGGCCTGCTGCAACTGGTCTTCGAGCAGCTTGCGGTCGGTAATATCGACGATGAGCCCTTCCATTACGGGATGGCTGTCACTGCCTCGCACCACCACCGCGGAGTCGCTAACCCAAATAACTTCACCGTCCTTGCGGGTAATGCGATATTCAGCCTGGAAGGGCTGACCTCGCTGGCAACTTTCTTCCGCGGCATTCACGATGGGATGATCATCGGGATGAACGTGGTTGATCCAGTTTTTCGAACTCGAGAGCCATTCGTCGGCGGTGTAGCCCAAGATGGATTCGACCTGCGGGCTGACGTAGAGCCATTGGCCATAAGTGCCTAATTCCGCGATGTAGCTGATGGCCGCGACTTGCTCGATGAGCGTGCGATATTTGATTTCAGTTTCGGCGCGTTCACGTTGCGCGCTGATGCGCTGCGAGATGTCGTGGCTCACGCAAATCGTTCCGCCATCGGGCATCGTGGTAACGGCCATTTCCGTGGGTACAACCGTTCCATCGCGGTGATGGAGTGTGAGTGTCCCGAACCACTTGCCATGTCGTTTCAAGGCTTCGCGGATACCCGACGCCACCGGCGCCACATCGTGAGAATCGGACACCTCTTGCCAAAATTTGCCCAACATGGTTTCCCGATTGGTATTCCCAATCATCTGCGCGTAGGCCGGGTTGACATAAACATATCTTCCCTGTGGATCCAAGATGGCCATGCCATTCACAGCGGAATCCATAGCGATGGTGTGCGTAAGAACAGCATTCGCACTTTTCGCTTCGCGATACTGGCTGATGCCTAGCCGCGCGGCGTAGCACACAATCGAAACGCCTAGAAGCGAGAAACGAACCAGGCGCCACTCTGCCTGGAGCCGCGAGACCTGCCAAAGTATGATCAAGGGCGCCAGCGCAAAAGTAGCGTTGGTTACCATCAATTCGCCTAGGGTTTTCCGCCTTAATAGGGAGCCAGTTTCCGCGGCAGGATCTGGCTGCCAGCGCGCCGCCCACATTGCAAAAGCGAGAAACGGAGCCGTCCATAGCAGGTCGCGCAAGGTCCCCGTTGGGGCTGGCTTGACACTTTGTAGATACTGGGCCGTCGCCGCGCACACGGTTAGGAGGAGAAGGTAAAGAGCGAGGCCGCCATAAAGTTTTCGCGTGTGCCGTTTTCGCGAGCGCAGCGCTTGGACGGCAGCCAGCACGGTAAGGAAAACATCTTCCAAGTTTTCCACTCGCATTTCTCGCAGAAATGCGGAGTAGTCGTCCAAGCGATGAGCCGGCAGATAGTAATATTCGAGATAAATAAAAAAGAAAACGATCCCGACCTGGATGAAGTCCAAAAAGGATTCCGCGTCGATCCGCGGTGAATCCTTGTCTTGGTCCAGAAACAAGGCTGTGGCGAACAACACGCTTTCCAGGCCGAATAAGAATCGCACCACGGAGGCGCTGGGCGGTTCACTGTGCAGCACTACTTCGTAGTACATCCAGCCCAGGTTCGCTATGCCCCACATCGCGATGCCCGCGCCGACGATCAACCAGAAGGGGCGGCTCATGCCTTGCCCACGGCGATACGCGCCAAACGCCATGACTACCGCAAAACCGCAAGCGAAGATTTCCAGGAGATTTGCCAGCAGAGATCCGGTCGGAGTGGTGCCTAGTGTCGCTGCCACAAAAAGATGCAGCACAACGATAACCGCCGCAAGGATGAGAGGTTTCCGGGACATTCCTTGTTGCCCACTCGCGATAGGAACTGAGTTTTTTTGCTCGAAATCTATTTTAGGAGGAATCCTACACGGCTTAACACAATCCATGGGAAGGCGTGCCCTGCCTGCTAACGGGCGACGGGAACGGACGATGGGGTCTAACTCAGTGCCAGTAAACGGTCTGTTGGAGCTTAGCGGCCTTCCAACGGGTAGCGGTCCTGAGACTGAACCGCGGCGGCCACGCGGCGGCGCAAGGCGATGGTGTCGACCGGAGCGCGCTTCGCAAAACGCTTCAGGACGGCCATCTGCGTGGTCAGCATATCGCCTTCGTGGATAGCGGAGATGGCGCGCTTGGCTTCGTGCTCGACGCGCTCGGCGGCGTCACTGATGAACACGCGCGCCGCATCGATCATTGTTTGCGAAGCGGATTCGCCCTTTGCGGCGGCAGCTTTCTGCGCGCGAAGCAGGCAGGACTCCATGGCGTAGATTTCCATGACGACGTTTGAAAGCGCGCCGATTAGCTCCTGCTCGTCGGCCAGCTTTTCGCGGAACTTCTGGACAGCGCCTCCGGCGGCTTGCAGAAACATTTTCTTGGAGTTGGCGACCACACGAGACTCGGCGGCGAGAACACCTTCGGGAGCTTCTTCTAAGGATGGTCCGGCGAGGATTTCATCGGCCAATTTCATGGCCGCGGGAATGAGCGGCAGTTGTCCGGCCATCGCGCGCTTCATGAGCATCTGGATGATGAGCATGCGGTTGATTTCGTTGGTGCCTTCAAAGATGCGATTGATGCGTGAATCGCGGTAGGCGCGGCAGACCGGGTATTCTTCGTGAAAACCGTAGCCGCCGAAAATCTGCACGCCTTCATCCACCACGAAATCAAGCATTTCGCTGCCGTAGACCTTGGCGATGGAACTCTCGATGGCGTATTCCTCGAGCACTTTCATGGTGTTCTGGATTTTGTCGCCTGAGCCGGAAGCCGCGACCATGGCCGCCTCGATGTTTCCCGATGAACGGTAGACCATCGATTCCACCGCGAAAATCTGGATGGCCATTTCAGCCAACTTTTCCTTCATCAAGCCGAAGTCGCCAATCTGCTTTCCAAACGCTTTGCGTTCCTTGGCGTATTTCGAGGAGGTCATCAGCACGTGCTTCGAGCCGCCCACGCAGGAAGCGCCGAGCGTAAAGCGCCCGGCATTCAAGATGTTGAAGGCCACGATGTGGCCGCGGCCGATTTCGTGCAGCAGGTTTTCCTTGGGCACTCTGCAGTTTTCCAGGAAAATCGGCGTCGTTGAGCTGCCGTGGATACCCATCTTGTGTTCTTCGTTGCCGGGCTTGAAGCCAGGGAAAGTGCGTTCGACGATGAAGGCGGTGAATTTTTCGCCGTCAATTTTCGCGAACACAATGTAAACGTCGGCGAAACCGCCATTGGTGATCCACATTTTCTGGCCGTTGAGGACGTAGTGCGTGCCTTCTTTATTCAGCTCCGCGCGGGTCAGCGAATTCTGCGCGTCGGAGCCGGCTTGCGGCTCGGAAAGGCAGTAGGCCCCGATCCACTCGCCGGTGGCGAGCTTCGGCAAATACTTTTTCTTCTGCGCGTCCGTGCCGAAATAAACGATCGGCAGAGTGCCAATTCCGGCGTGCGCCCCGTGCGTTACCGCGAAGCCGCCGTAGATGGAAAGTTTTTCGGTAAGAACAGTAGTGGAAATCTTGTCCAGGCCCGCGCCGCCATATTCCTCCGGCACTCCGCCGCCCATCAAACCGACTTCGCCGCCCTTTTTCACCAACTGGGGCATCAGCCCGGGCTTTTTGTTCTCCAAATCTTTGATAAAAGGGAAAACTTCCTTTAGGACAAATTCTTCCGCCGTCTGCCCGATCAGTTTTTGATCGTCGGTGAGATCCGCCGGCGTAAACACATCGCTGGGCTGCGGCGATTCGAGGAGGAAGCTGCCTCCCTTTGCGGCGGGCTTGGTGAGAGTAGCGGTGGCCATCTGGTCGCTCCTAGCCGGAAGTCACTATAACTGGATTTTAGTCAACGACTGTCTGTGGCACGCAACGAAATCAGTTCGACCCATTTTACTCCCGCTAGACGGCCCAGTAAACACCGTTAACTCGTTGGTGTCGGAAGAGTTTCAACGCCTACCAGTTCGTGTCCGCTCTGCATCTGGCGAGCGGAGCGATTCGGGGTATAATCCACGCTCATTCCACGCATCACTGGGGACTCTAATGAAGACGCTCCACTGCGTTCGCACGCTAACTTTGCTCGCACTAATGCTCGGCGCTCTCTTACTCGCGGAGCGCTCAGCGGCACAAGTGCCGCCGGCGTCTGCGGCCACCACGCTGCCTAGTGAAACGCCGACGCAGTTCACTCCGGTCACCGATAGTTTCGATTACGCGCGGCGCGACGTGATGATTGCCATGCGCGACGGCGTGAAGCTGCACACCGTCGTCCTCGTGCCCAAGGGCGCAAAGAACGCGCCCATTTTATTGACGCGCACGCCGTACGACGCCAACGAACTCACTACGCGCGCGCACAGTTCCCATCTCGGACCGAGCCTTCACGGGTATGACAACGCGCTCGAAGTCATCCTCGAAGGCGGCTACATCCGTGTCGTTCAAGACGTCCGCGGCAAGTACGGCTCTGAAGGCGACTACGTGATGAATCGCCCTCTGCGCGGCCCGCTCAATCCGACAGCCGTCGACCACTCCACAGACACCTACGACACCATCGATTGGCTAGTGAAAAACATTCCGGAGAGCAATGGCAAGGTCGGGATTCTCGGTATTTCCTACGACGGGTTCACACCGCTCATGGCTCTCGTCAATCCGCATCCTGCGCTCAAAGTTTCTGTGCCCATGAATCCCATGGTTGACGGCTGGATGGGCGACGACTGGTTTCACTATGGCGCCTTCCGCCAGCAAAACCTGCCGTACATCTACGAACAGGAAGCGACGCGAAAAAACGAGGAACACTGGTGGACCAGCCACTACGACGACTACGACATGTATCTGCAAGCGGGCTCGGCGGGAGAGCTGGGCCGGCGACGCGGTCTTGAACAGGTGGGCTTCTGGCGAAGGATTCTCGAACATCCGGCCTACGACTCTTGGTGGCAGCAACAAGCGATGGATAAGATTCTTGCCGCGCAACCGCTGAAAGTTCCGACCATGCTGGTGGACAGCTTGTGGGATCAGGAAGATATTTATGGTGCGATGGCGGTCTACAAAGCGATCAAACCGAAGGACACCGGCAATGACAAAGTCTTTCTGGTGATGGGGCCGTGGCATCACGGGCAGGAGATCGATGATGCCAGCTCGCTCGGGGCGCTGAAATTTTCGAGCGATACTGGGCTTTACTTTCGCAGAGAGATACTTGCGCCCTTTCTCGCGCGCTATTTGAAAGATGATGCGCCGAAGAGCGACGTGGCGCCAGTGTCGGCTTTTGAAACGGGCACGAATATCTGGCGGCGTTTGCCGGCGTGGCCTGCAGGCTGCGCCAGTGGCTGCGGCATAAAACCAACACCGCTCTATTTGAATGCGGGGCTAAAGCTCAGCTTCAGCGCGCCTGCTGCGGGCGAAGCGCCATTCGATGAATACCTGTCCGATCCCGCCAAGCCGGTGCCGTACCGCGCACGGCCCGTGCAAGCCGTCGGCTACTCTAGCGGCATGACCTGGTCTCAGTGGCTGGTGGACGATCAAAGGGAAGCATCCGGCCGCCCGGATGTGGCGGTGTTCGTTTCGGATTTCTTGAGCGCACCAGTCAAGATTAGCGGTCAGCCGATCGCGAACGTGATGGCTTCCACCAGTGGCACGGACTCCGACTGGGTGGTCAAGCTCATCGACCTGTATCCGGACGAGGTGGGACCGCAACCTGAAATGGGCGCCTATCAACTCATGGTCGCCGCTGACATTTTCCGCGGCCGCTACCGCGAGAGTTTTGAAACTCCGAAAGCTCTCGTCCCGGATAAGCCGTTGCTCTATCGCTTCGCGCTACCCACGGCAAATCACGTGTTCCTGCCCGGCCACCGCATCATGGTGCAAATTCAGTCGAGCTGGTTCCCGTTGTACGATCGCAATCCGCAGACTTTCGTCCCCAATATTTTCTGGGCTAAGCCCGGCGACTATCGCAAAGCGACGCAGCGCATCTACCACACACCCGGCCAGGCCACTTTCATCGAGCTGCCGCTGGTTACCGCGCCCTGAGGTGTGGTGGCGGGGAGCAGACTTCGTCGCGCATGCCCGTGACTCTATCGCTTCGTCCTTGGCGGCGCCGTAAAATGCTTCCGCTTTGCATTCGACGTTGATTATTTCGTGGCAAACAATTCGTCAAAGCGTACCGGCAATTCTTTAAGTGGATACGCTTTTGGTGGAGCTTTCGACGTGTCCTCGATGCGTATTTCTCCGATACGTGTCTCAACGTCGTATTCTCCCAGAGCCTGGTCCAGAAAAAGAAATGCAATCCCCATGTACGTTTCACGGGCCGCCTCGGAGTAGCCGGGAATGAATACTGCAATATCGGCTTTTTCTCCTTGTCTTAAGGCACTCACCTTCACGCTGTTTGCTACAACGCGAACGCCCCGGAAAGAAATATCTGATGGTTCCCTGCGTTGACGAAATTTCTGAAGCTTCCATCTGGGCAGAGGGGGAGCCGAAGCATAAAGTTTTTCCACTGCAGGAAAGGACTTCCGGATTCCATCTGCGCTGATTGTGAACTCTCGACGACCGTTTTCCTTGGGGCCAAACTCGAAAGTAAGATTGGGGTCGACCTTATGGATCTCGGTCGACAGCCGATCGAATATCCGCTCCCGATCCTTCTCGAAATCAAACAGGTCATCATCATTCTTCTGAAACCAGTTCCAAAATGCTTGTTCCGGCGTAAGACCAGCTCCTCCACCGGAGCAACCTAGTACACTCAACAAACTGGAAAGCAGAAAGGCGACGGATTTTTTTGCCATGGCCACTCCAGAAACCAAATTCAGTATCTTCTAAAATGCGCCACGAAACTCTACACCACCGAAAGCTCTAGGTGTACCTCGAACCTGGAGTACTCCTAATTAGTCGACGGCCTGCGCGTGACTCTTCCGCTTCGTCCCTGTTATTCTCTAGCCTCACAAATTGGTTCAGGAGCGAATCTCATGCGTAGCATGCTTTCAGCAATTTTTTTCCTTGCCTGTGCGGTCATTTCTCCAGCGCAGCAAACTCCGCCAGCTTCCCACTTTGACGGAAACTCGTGGTGGGCGCACGTCAAGTTTCTCGCGGACGATTCGCTGGAAGGGCGCGACACCGGCAGCGAAGGTTTGCGCAAAGCAGAGGCTTACGCAGTCGAGCAGCTCCAGAAAGCCGGCCTCGAACCTGCGGGCGTGAACGGCTTCTATCAGCCAGTGCGCTTCAATCAATATGAAGTCGACGAAGCCAAATCCTCTCTCGCTCTCGTCGCCAATGGCCAGGCCAAAACTCTATCTTTTGCCGACGATGCATTTATCAGTTCGCGAGCTACGCGCAATTCCACCATGATCTCTGCGCCTCTGGTTTTCATCGGATACGGCCTGCAAATTCCTGAAAAAAATCTTGATGAACTCGCCGGACTCGACCTGAAGGGGAAAATCGTCGTCTATCTCGCGGGTTCGCCAGCGGACATTCCCACAGCCCTTGCTTCGCACTATCAAACCGCCGGTGAACGCTGGAAGTCGTTGCACGCAGCGGGCGCGATCGGCACGATGAACATCGCCAATCCCGCGTCCATGGACATTCCCTGGTCGCGCATTTCCGTCAATCGCAATCATCCTTCCATGGATCTTGCCGATGCCGAGTTCAATGAAACTCCTGGCCAGCAACTGGGCGTGGCTTTTAACCCCGCATCGGCCGAACAACTTTTCGCGGGTTCCGGCCACACCTTCGCGGAACTCGCCGCCCTTGGCAAAGACCGCAAACCTCTTCCGCATTTTCCTTTGAGTGTTTTGCTCAAGGCCAACGCCGTCATCCTGACCAAGTCCCTCGAATCTTCGAACATCGTTGCCAAACTTCCCGGCTCCGATCCTAGTCTCAAGAATGAATTCGTCGTCCTCTCCGCGCACATCGACCACATCGGCATCGGCGCGCCCATCAACGGCGATCGCATTTACAACGGCGCGATGGATGACGGCTCGGGGAGCGCGCTGGTCATGGACATCGCGGCGAGCCTGAAAGCGCATCCCGAGAAAATTCGACGCTCGATTCTCTTTCTACTCGTCACTGCCGAAGAAAAGGGTCTTCTCGGCTCGAAATATTTCGCGGCGCATCCCACGGTCGCGGCGAAATCCATCGTCGCCGACGTCAACGTGGACATGTTTCTCCCCATCGTCCCGCTGAAAATACTCAAAGTCGGTGGCCTTGAGGAATCCGATCTGGGCAGCCGGGCCGCAGCCATCGCGCAGTCCATGGGCATCAAACCGATCGCCGATCCCGAGCCACTTCGCAACACGTTCATTCGCAGCGATCAGTACAACTTCATCCGGCACGGCGTTCCGGCGGTCAAGTGCGACGTCGGCTTCGAGCTTGGTTCACCCGAGCAAAAAATCTTCAAGGATTGGCTCACCAATCGTTACCACGCGCCGAGCGACGACGTGAACCAGCCCGTCGATTTGCAATCCGCGGCAAGCTACGAGGAGTTTACGCGCCGCTTGCTCCTCGACGCTGCCAGCACGACCGCGCGGCCCCGCTGGAAGCCCGACTCCTTCTTCCGGCGCTACGCTGCCGACTGAATTCTGATTCTTTCTGCAAAGGCGCGGCTGTTGCCCGCTAACCGTGGGCGGCCTGCTTCAAGAATGTCCCTCTTTCCAGCTCGTTGAATGCCTGGCGGAGCTGTTCCTGAGTGTTCATCACGATGGGGCCGTACCAGGCCACGGGCTCTTCCAGAGGCTTGCCGGACACCAGCAGAAACCGGATGCCCTCGTCTCCCGCTTGGACCAACAGCTCGTCGCCGCGGTCAAACAGGACTAACGAACGGTTGTCGGCTTCCGCTGGCGGTTTCGTGTCCGCCCAGCCCACCGGTTCGGTAGGCACCGCGAGCGGCTCCGATGCGTTGCAGAATTTTCCATTCCCGGCGAAAACGTAGGCGAACGCGTGCCGCGTGATTCCCACTGGCAGTGTTTTTCTGTGCCCAGGCGGAACGGAGACATCCAGATAAATAGGATCGGCGGCGATACCGTCCACCGGTCCGCTCTTTCCCCAAAATGTTCCGCAGACTACGCGCACGTGCGTCCCGTCGTCGTCCTTGATCTCTGGAATGTCCGGCGCTTTCACTTCTTGATAGCGCGGCGCGGTCATCTTCAGCGCTGATGGCAGGTTGGCCCACAGTTGAAAACCGTGCATCCGCCCGGCACGGTCGCCCTTGGGCATCTCCTGGTGAATGATCCCGCTTCCCGCTGTCATCCACTGGACGTCACCGGCCGCGATCGCGCCGTGGTTCCCCATGCTGTCGCCGTGCTCCACTGTTCCCGCCAGCACATACGTAATCGTCTCGATGCCCCGATGCGGATGCCACGGAAACCCCGCCAAATAATCCTCCGGCACATCATTGCGGAAATCATCGAGCAACAGGAACGGATCGAAGTCCGTCGTATTGCCGAAGCCGAACGCCCGCCGCAAGTGCACGCCCGCGCCTTCCGTCGTCGGCTTCGACTTGATCAACCTCTTCACCGGTCGTATCGACATGGCAGTCTCCTTCCCGATACCGACAGTGTACCCATTGGATGCGCGACGGCCAACGTTTCGACACACCAGAAATGGATCCATGGCAGCAGGACATGTTCGGGTGAGACTAATTCTGCACGACCACCAGAAAACTGATAGATTTGCGCACGCTTGGGAAATGCTTTTGACGCAAGACCTTCGACCGGAGGAGGCGAGCGAAAATGATTCGGAAAAATCGTAAGCGAGTTTTTTCCACGATGTTCGCTTTGGCGATGCTGGCGGCCACCTTGACAATGGCCGCACGTCAAGAAAAAACGGCAGAGAAGCCGGCGGCTGTGCCACCGGCGAGACCCGGCGTGGCGGAAATGGAGCGGCTGAAATTTTATCTGGGCGAATGGGACTACACCGAGACGTATCCAAACGGAGCAAAGAACACCGGTGTCTACACCAGCAAGCTGGGGCCGGGCGGAAATTCGCTGATCAACACGTTTCACTCGCAAGGTCCTGTTGGCGATTTTGAAGGATTGCTGGTGATGACCTGGGACGCGAAGGAGAAAATGTACAAAGAGTACGTCTTCTCGGGTGATTTTCCTGGAGCCCTCGTGGAAACCGGGCAGTTCGAGGGCGACGCGCTGGTTTATCGCACGGAGATGGCTGCCCAAGGCGCAACGGTGAAGTTGCGGAACGTCACGCGACTAACCAGCCCTGGAACTCTAATAAGCGAACAATTCATGGCCATGAAAGACGCGCCGGAAAAGTTGTTCGTGCGCGTGGAGGCCAAGAAGCGCTAAGAAACTTTCAGGGCCTTCTGCGCAAGGCGGAGTCCTTGAAAGTCAACTCCAGGAACTGGGCGACCTCTGTTCCTTCATGCGAGAACTGCACTTCCGATCCGGGATCGAACCATTCGACCTCGCCTTTGCGCAGAGTCTTCGGTAACTTGCCTTTCGCATTGATTCTGACCTGAGGCCCACCGAGCCCAACCGCAAGAAAGGCAAGTTTGGAAGTAGATTCCGTGTGCTTTCCATTTGCGAAGAGCCATAGAAGATCCAATCTGACCTCTGTGGTCTCAAACTGGGTGTCGGCCCATTCCGATGCGAATGGAGGGTCACAGATAGCGCCTCCTTGACCAGGAATTACGAACCCGCACTCATTGTGAGCTTCTCCCTGCGCATGGAGAAGCTCGATGGTGACGTTGCGAAAAGGTGTGTCAGCAAGATTGCGAGCCACGTGGGCGAAGCCGCCTCGGGTGAAGTGCGTTTCGCTATCCCTGAGCGCCAAATGAACTTCGGGTTTGTCGCGAACGGCGTTAACAACGTCAGCAGGGCCGAGTGAAACGTAGATGTAGTCGTGGTCGTGCTGGTGAAGTTGCGTGTTTTCGTGGGGAGGCACTTCGACGTAGTAGACACGAACATACTCGTTTTCGATCCTAAGGTGATGGTGTGGTTCGCCGGGGACACTTCCGTGCGCCAGCGGGGCCGGTTCCGGCGCTTGCGCGCTGACGGAGAAAACAAGAAGGAGCAAAGTCAAGCAGGGCACGATTCTCATGAGTCGACCTGGTGAAAGATCTTAATAGAGATTCCTCGCTGCGCTTGGAATGAAGAATCGGCGACTGGCCTCATGATTTTTGTTAAAGGCGCTCGAAGATGCCAGCGGCGCCCATGCCGCCGCCGATGCACATGGTGACCATGCCGTACTTCGCGTTGCGACGTTGCAATTCACGAACAAGGGTAGCGGTTAGTTTTGCACCGGTGCAGCCGAGGGGGTGGCCGAGGGCGATGGCGCCGCCGTTAGGATTTACGCGGCTGGCATCGAGCTTCGCTTGCTGGATGACGGCTAGCGATTGGGCGGCGAAGGCTTCGTTGAGTTCGATTACGGCCATGTCGCTGAGCGAGAGGCCGGCTAACTTTAATGCTTTGGGAATCGCTTGGACCGGGCCGATGCCGAATTCTTCGGGGAGAACGCCAGCGGTGGCGTAGGCGACGAAACGCGCGAGCGGCTTGAGGCCGAGCGATTTGGCGCGAGAGTCGCTCATGATTACGGAAGCGGCGGCGCCGTCGCTCATCGGGGAGCTGTTGCCTGCGGTGACCGATCCTTTGGCGTGGAACGCGGGCTTGAGTTTGGCGAGAACCTCGAGATTGGTGTCGGCACGAGGAAGTTCGTCGGTGGCGAATATGAAAGTCTGTGTCGAGGGCTTTAGCGTCCCAGCTTTAGGTTTGGAGGACGCGCCATTGCCGTTGGGGAGCGCCGTGATTTTTACTTCGACGGGAATAGTTTCGTCCTTGAAATTTCCGGCAGCGATGGCGGCGAGAGCTTTCTTGTGAGAATCGGCAGCGAACTGATCGGCTTGTTCGCGGGTGATACCGAATTTGCGCGCGATATTTTCGGTGCCGAGGCCCATGTTGATGTAAGCGTCGGGATAATTGTCGACGAGCCAGGGATTGGGAGAGATTTTGTTGCCGCCCATGGGCACCATGGACATGGACTCGGTGCCGCCAGCGACGATGACTTCCGCGGAGCCGGAGCGGATGCGTTCGGCGGCGAGAGCGATGGCCTGCAAGCCGGAGGAACAAAAGCGGTTGATGGTCATCGCGCTGGTTTCGACGGGAAGTCCGGCGCGGAGCGCGGCGATGCGTGCCACGTTCATGCCCTGCTCACCTTCGGGCATGGCGCAGCCGAGAATCACGTCGTCAATTTCCTTGGTGTTGAGGCCGGGAACACGGGCTAGCGCTTCCTTGATGGCGAGCGCGGCGAGATCATCGGGGCGCGTGGCGCGCAGAGAGCCTTTGTAGGCGCGGCCGACGGGAGTGCGAATGGCGGAGACGATGACAGCTTCTGGCATGGCGGGACCTCGAATCGAAAAAAAGCCTCAGTCTTATAAGGACTGGGCTACAGGTTCATTGTTGGGCGAGTGCCAGGAAAAAGCAACTTTGGTGACTGGTGATTTGTGGCCAGTGAGCGCTGCTTATTCGGCGCGGAGGGCCTCGACGGGATCGACGGCGGAAGCGCGGCGCGAGGGCAAATAGCTCGCGAGAAACGCCGTGGCGACGAGACCGAGAGAAGCAGCGCTGTAAGCGACGGGATCGACGGGGCTCACTTTGAATAGGAGCGACGACATCAAGCGCATGACGATGATGGCAACGACGAGCCCACAGGCTACGCCGATGGCGGTCAGCGAGAGTCCGTGGCGAACAAACATAGTGGTGAGGGTTTGGTGCTGGGCACCGAGAGCCATGCGAATACCAATTTCGCGGGTGCGCTGGGAAACGGAATAAGCGATAACGCCGTAGATACCGACGACGCCGAGCAACAACGCCATGGCTCCGGCCACGCCAAGCATGATGAGCGTGAAGGAAGTGCGGGCCATCGAGCGCCTGTAGTAAAAGTCGAGCGCGTGAACGTCGGCAAGAGGAAGATTGGGGTTCAGGGACCACACGGCTTGGCGGACTTCATTCAGGAAACTTTGCGAGCCCGTACGAGAGCTGCGAACGACGAATGCGATTTCGCGCATGGACATGGAATCATCGCTCTCAAAGTGATCCATCAAGAGGGGCCAATAAACGGAAGTCGTGGCCGGTTTGCTGACGCCTTCATCGTAAACGTTGCCGACGACACCGATAATTTCCCTCCAATCATCCTTGGAGCCGACGCGGATGCGCTTGCCGAGCGCGGCCGAGGGGTCGTGCCAATACTCGCGAGCCAGATTTTCAGAGACCATGGCGACGGGAATTTTCTTGTAGGTGTCGTTCCACGTGATTTTACGGCCGGCTACCAGCGGCGTGCCGGCAGTGTCCAGGTATTCGGGCGAAACAAATCGGAAGGCGCGGAGCGGAGGGAGTTCGCCCTCGGCATAGGTGTGGTTCTCAATGAAGATGGGATCATGCCAGCCTCCGTAGGTCATGGGGAGCATGGAGATGACTCCGGCGGACCCGACGCCCGGAATCGCTGCGAGCCTGTGCAAGATCTCCTCTTGCGTTCGGACGACTTGCTCATTCTCTTTCACCATGGTGCTGGGAATGGAGATGCGGAGTGTTTGCAGCGAAGCTGGCCTGGAAAATCCGGGATTGACGTTGGTGAGGGCCCGGAAAGTGCGAATCATCAGGCCGGAGCAGATCAAAAGGACGAGCGCGAGAGCGACTTGGACGACAACAAGGACGCTGCGCGCGCGATGTTGCTCCTTGCTTTGGCTGAGGGCGCGGCCGCCCTCGCGGATGCCGGTGCTGAGGCGCACTCCGGCGTACTTAAAGATAGGAATGGAACCAAACAGGATGCTGGCGAGCAGGGAAATGAGAAGTGTGAAGAACAGGACGCGGCCATCAATGGCGATCTCGCGAATGCGCGGAAGGCCCGCGGGAGCGATGACCGCAAGAACGCGCAACGCGGCGTAAGCGAGGCCCAATCCGACCGCGCTGCCAAGCAATCCTAGAATGACGCTCTCGAACAGGAGATCCGCAGCGATGCGCGCGCGGCTGGCGCCCAAAGCGGCGCGCACAGCGAGTTCCTGACGGCGGCCTTCGACGCGGACGAGCAGCAAATTGGCGACGTTGGCGCAGGCAATCAGAAGGACCATGCCGATCGAGCCCATGAGGACCCAGAGGACGCTGCCAATGTCACCGACTACGTCGCGTTTGAGGGGACGGACATTAGGACCGATGCGGGCGTCTTCGAAGATCTTTAGGCCGAAGCCGGGGGGCGCAGGAAACGAGCTCATAACAATCGGAAGCATGCGGGCAACGTCGGCGTTGACCTGCTCGACAGTGACGCCGGGCTTGAGCCTGGCAAGACCCTCGTAGCTGAAGTTGCCAAGATGGGTTTTGTTGCGATCAAACTGGAACGGGATGATTACACCGGGATCTTCCCAGTCCAAGAAGTGGAATCGCTGGGGCAAGACGCCGATGATTTGTCTCGATTTGCCATCCACGAGGATATTGTGGCCGACGACGGAAGGATCGCCGGCAAATTTGCGGCGCCAATAGCCGTAGGTAAGAATGGCGGTTTCAGGAGCGCCAGGGGAATCATCCTGTTTCGTGAAGGTGCGGCCCAGCAGTGGAGGAGTGCCCAGGAGCGGGAGAGTGCCGTCCGTAACGCGCAGGGCGCGGACTTGTTCCGGTTCGGCAACGCCAGTCACGCTCACGGAATCGCCATCGTAAAGACCGAGATCCTGGAGGGTACGATTCTGGTCGCGAAATATGAAGTAGTCGGAGGGGGACAACTGGAACTCTTTGAGCTTGATGCCGGGCGCGGTCAACCAGACGCCGATAAGCTCATCGGGTTTTGGATAGGGCAAGGGCTTAAGGAGGACACCTTCGAGGACGCTGAAGACGACGGTGTTGGCCCCCACACCAGCGGCCAGGGTGATGAGCGTGATGGCCGTGAACATGGGGGCACGGCCGAGCCTCCGTAGAACTTGCTTGAGCTCGCTTTTGAAGGATTCCATGGCCTATCTCTCCGCGAGTGCCTGCAGCAGTGAAAGGGCACATTCTATTTGCATGCTCCAAAGAGTGATACGACAGGGAGCGGGAGAAGTTCCCAGTGAATTAGGGCCAATCGGGAATTAGTGGCAGCCCCGGTGAGCATTTAGGTGGACGTAGAATTCAGTTGAATATGCCAGTGCAGGCCCGCTTGCGACCGGGGCGACAGAGGCACCTATTTATCTTTGAGGGCTGCGCCTTTGCGCGGGATGAAGATGGTGCCTGGAGACTCAACGACAAACTTCTTTGAGTAGTTGCCTTGGTTGATGGCGATGCTGACGCGGTCGCGAGAATCGATAAACAGAAGCACGTCGCCCACGGGGACATCCATGAAGGTCTTGACGTAGGGCAGAATCACTGGTTTTTTGTTGATCTCGATCCGTAGTTTTTCGCCGAGGTTGTAGCCGAGCCCCTTGAATTCCTCGCCGGGGATGTCCGTGATCAGGGAGCCGAACGGATCGTCGAGGGCGATAATGTCGCCGGCGATGCCCTTGTCGGTAGTCGTGGAAGTCTTGGGAGTAAGGCGAACAAGTTGCGGGACGACAGGGCCGACGAGACTGAAATCCCATCCGGCGGCGAGGTGCGCGCCTGCAGGAGAAAAAATGTCGCGGCCGTGGAACGTGGAGGAAATCGGGGCCTGAATCGTCCAATTTGGATTAGTGATCTCGCGGGCGGAGTCCAGGCCGTCACGATCAATCACCGGGGTGATCAGGCCATTATCTGGGAGAACAAAATACTGGCCCTTTTTTGATCTGACGATGATGGCTTTGCGCGAAGTGCCGACTCCAGGGTCGACGACGCTTACAAAAACGGTTCCCGCTGGATAGTAAGGAGACACGGCAGCAAGGAATCGCGCGCCTTCTTCTATCGAATATGGCGTCACTTGATGGGTGATATCCATGATGCGGGCGTCGGGGGCGATGCTAAGCATGACGGCTTTGCAGATGGCCACGGCATCGTTGGCGGTACCGAAATCGGTCATGAAGACAATCGCGGGCCGCGCACCGGATTTGCCGTCGGAGGACGAATCGCCCGGTGCAGGAGACTTCGAGCAGGCGGAGGCAAGCAGAGCGAGCAAGAGCAGTGACTGAACAAACAAACGAGTGCGAGAAATCATCAACGCTCCGTTACGGCTAAGTATTTTCCTTGCGAGCCAGTGTAAGGCGCGCGGTTGACATCCGGCAAGATGCGTTCTAAAAGGGACGCGCGGCAGGGGCAGCTATCCGCAGGGAGAAAGAGGAGGGGGCAACCACATGATTTACTGGATTGTTGTTGGGTTGATCGCCGGCTGGCTGGCCGGAAAAGTGATGAAGGGAGGGGGATATGGTGTGCTGGTAGACATCATCCTCGGGATACTCGGCGGCATCGTTGGTGGCTGGCTGTTTGGGATGCTTGGCATTTGGCCAGGCGGAGGGATCATCGGGTCCATCCTCGTTGCCTTTGTCGGCGCAGTGATTCTGGTGTGGATCGCGCGGAAGTTGAAAAAGGCGTAGCTAAGTATTTCGAGGGGGAAAGCGTTTCTCCGGCAGGGAGTTGGCCGTGGCGACGCATTCTTGTTGGCAGATTGCCCTAGTGCGATGTAGCAGCGTTTTGGCGCGCCCCCTAAATCACGTCTCGAACAATCGGCGATGCTTGAGAGGGCAGGAGCCTTTTTTCACCGGGCGCATTTTCTTCTTGACACGAGCGAACAAAAAGCGAAGTATATCGACCTCTGGCGGCGATACTCGTCAGCAGTGTGAAACGATTTGGCGGGGGAGAATCACTAACTGACAGCCTCCAGAGACCCCTGTACGGAAGGACAGGTTTTCCACAGGTGGTACAGGGAAAAAGAGGCGAAAATTGAGGCGAAAGTAGAATGCACATTAACTTATTTATTTTCATGTGTTTATATGGATCGCATGCTAGAACGTGTAGTACTAGGCGAGTAGTTTAGACCCCAAAATGTGACTTGCGTACCATCGCGTTCGGGGTCCAAAAGGTGTCAAATGGTACAGGTCAAGAGCGAATGGACCTTCTGGACAGTGTGGTGCATCCAATTGAGGGAAAAGGATTTTGAGAAAGTGAAACGCAGACCGGCGGTTAGGGTTGAGCGGAACAGGAGATGGGGGCAGGGGAAGATGAAGACCAAAGACAAGAGCCGAAAGTGGATGTGGATGTTCCTAGCCGCACTGGTTTCGCTGCAGATGTATTTTGTGTGGGAACTGCTGGCAGTATTTGCGCTGTTTGCCCTGGGATTTGCGGCGGTGGCTTCCGTGGTTGGAAGCCTGTACATGCTGCACCGCTTCTGGGCACTGACGGTAGATCGCCTAGCCGATAGCCAGCACCCGATTATGGTCGCGACGCGGCAGGGCATCTACACGATCGAAGACGCGGCGCGCCGACCTTTTCGGCGTCCGGGTTCAGCGGCAGCGCGCTAACTGAGTTTACGACTTTCTGGCTCCGGCCAGAGCACACGCAGAGCTGGTCATCCTGACTCCTTCGGGACTGACACAGTCTCTGCGGCAATAAGAACGAAGAAAAAAGCCAACCATTCCCTCAGAACGGTTGGCTTTTTTCTTTCGCGGGATAGGGAATCTCGTACATCAGCCACGACATTCTTGTTTGGGTTCGCCCCGCTAATCTTTTTCAATGGGTGAGAGGATCGATGTCGGTACCGGGGAGGATTTCGGAATCGTCCTTGGGCCGCGAATCGCTGTCCGCGTCAAAAAGGGTTTTCCCGTTGTCTTTGACGAGTCCGTCGAGCGTGGATTTCGAGTGTTCATCCACGGCGCTGACGGCGGCTACCAAGCAGGAGTACAGAAAGGCCTTCATCCCTTTGCGGAACTGATCCGTGGAGCGCTCGGCGGCTCGCGCCACTTCGCTTTCCAATGCCAATCGGCGCGCTTCACAAGCAGCACGGCTCTCCGCATCGAGTGAAGAGAGCGCGGACACCGCCCGCTCCTTGGTCTCGTCGAGGACCGCATTCACCTGCTGTTCTGTCTGCCGTTGGAACGCTCCTAAGGCGGAATTTACCGCGCTCTGCACAAGTGCCTGGACTTCCGCGGAGCGCGCGTCAATCTTCATAAGCGCCTCCTGCGTTACAGCTTGGGTGTTTTCCAGCATGAGTTCGTAGCGGCGATGCGCCGTGCGGGCGGTCGCTCCCTCGAATTCCGAGGTCGCCCGGGCCAGCGCATCTTTCAGACGCGCGTGGAGCTGAGGCTCCCCTTCGCGTTGCATTCGTTCTAAAAATTCCTGCGACCGCGCCAGTTCGCGCCGCAATTCCCCCGCCTGTTTCTCTAATCGTTGCGCCATCTCTTCCGCCTGGCCGCGGTACTTTTCCATTTGATCTTTCCACTGTGCGGCGATCTCGCCGGAGGATTCCTGCTTCGAGGTGAGTCTCATCGCCTCCACACGGGTTGGGAAAAGTTCCTCGATTTCACGCACGCTGGAGTTGCGCACATCATCAATGGAGTTGAGCGCCTCGCGCACCGCTTCCTCAACTTTTTTGGCCACCGCCGCTTGCACGGCCTTCTCCGCAGCTTGCTGCAGCTTTCCCTGCAGGGCAGCGACCAGTCCATCCGGTGTGATAACGACGCGTTGCGGCTTAGGCGCCTCAGTCAGTTTTGGGGTTTGCGGCTTCGCAGCGACGGGCGAGGGGGAAGGGAATGTGGCGACCTCCGCCATGTGGTGCTCGGCATTCACCGGCGGCTCATCGAGGTTCACGGTTACAGCGGGGAGATCCAAGGCAGGGGCGACCGCAGTTGCAAATTGGGCCATAGGCGTGTTCGCCCCGCCAGCGGTCATCCAATCCTGAGGCGGCGTGACGATCCCCCAGACATTTCCAGCGTTTTCCAACTCCACGCCGACTTGCTGCAGTTCCCGCGAACTCTGAGAGGTGTGGACCGAACGCACTCTGGCGCGTACCGCTGGAGGCTTGGGCTCCACGTTCAATCCCACGACTTGCAAGGTGACCCACGATCCAACCCCGTAATCGTGCCGCGAAGGATACCGGCAACCGTGCAAGTTCAAGCTGGTTGAGACGGTTCTTTCCACAAACGGCTCGCCTAGGCGGTTCTGACCGAAGACGATCAGCGGGACAGACCGCTCGATGCGCGTGCTGCGCCGCGCATCTTCCCCCACGGAACGATCAGGAGGACTAATCAGAGGCGATTGGCTCACGTCCGCTCCAAGACAATGCAGATCCTATTTCCGGCAGCTCCGACAGATGATTGTCCGGCCGAGGCAGCTTCTTCCACGGCGAATGTCGTTCGCTTCTGTGCGAGGTATCTTGCAGCAACCTGTCATTGTGCGTCCTTCGCGGGAACGCCACGCGGCAGATGTTAGCCGAACCCCGCTCCGTTGTCGATATTTCCATGCCAGGCGCAGCGTCTTGAGCGTGCGCCAAAGCCTTGTGAAGATCCCTCGTCGCGAGTAAAGCAACAATGTGCCCAGCCAACTAGCCACGCGGCGATCAATCACTCGGGGAATGCGCTGATCTTGACAATGAGGCTCGCCGGGCGGAAAAAAACCAGCGCTGAAAGAGTGAGTGGAATTAATTTACTATGGGGCCGCCGCCCTTGCCAAGAGCGGCTTCATCACCTTTCGTGTGAAACACGCCATAGTGAAATTCATCGCCTTTCTTAATCATCACGGTGACGCGACTCTTCGCAGGTAGCAAAATGTCGATGCCTGTAAGAGGCTCGCTGTCCGGTTTCCAAAAGCGAAGGCGATAATCCTTTTTATCTTTGTTCATGAAGTGGACCCTACCAGTCCACGGCGCCACCTCTACCTTGCCACGCGGGCTGGGCTCCTGCTTGCGAATGGAAATCGTAGCTGATCTGGCCAAGGTAGTTTCTTTTGCTCTTGCTGCTCCTGTTGTAGACACGGTAGTTCTCCTTTCGAATCTTACTGCTTCCCGCGGGGCCGGAAACTTGGGTCAGCGAGGAGCCCGAGAAGATAGGGCCGTTGCTGAAGATCCGTCAGTGAATAGCCGTTCTTGAGGCTATCGTGTGCGTATTGGATGGCGCGCTTGCGGTCGCCGAGGTCGTCATAGGTCTCTGCCACATCGGCGAGAACCCCAGGATCCTTGGGAGCCAGGGCCAGGGCGGCTTTGGCGTGCGCCAGGGCTTTTTCGCGAAGCTTGTCTTCCGCATAGTAGGTGCTGAGCATGGACTGGACTGAGGCTTCCTGGGAATTCAGCAGAACAAACTGTTCCAGGAGGCTCAACGTCTTGGAGCGGGCCGCGCGCGCTTTTTCATCATCCTTCAGCCACGTGTATGCAAGCTGCAGGTTCGCCCAGACGCGCCAGTCCTTATCGTTGAGCTCGAGGGCCTTGCGAGTGCCTGCGGCGGCCTCGGAATAGCGCTTCTGATCCATATATAACCAACCGAGGTTAGCGTATGCCTGGTAGTTGGGCGCGAGCTGAATGGATTTCTGAAATGCGGCCTCCGCCGCGGCACTGGACTGCGAATCGTTGAAACTCATATACGCAACGCCGAGGTCACTGTACCCCTCGGAACTGTCCGGAGTGAGTTCGATGACGCGACGGTACTGTACGACGGAATCCTGCACACGCTTCTGGCGGCCGTAGAACGCTCCGAGAGTGCTGTACCCCTCCCAGTAATCTGGCCGAAGAGCGATGGCGCGCTGGTAGTTGGCCTCGGCTTCTGAGTTACGGCCTGTCTTCTCGTAGACGCCAGCAAGCCCGATGAAGGCGCTGGCGTCGCGCGGATTGATATCAAGAGCCTTTTGAAATTCCTGGAGAGCGAGATCGTTTCTGCCCATCGTCGCCTGGAGTTGCCCCATAGTAACGTGCACGGCAGGAAGCCGGTCGTCGATCTGCAAGGCCCGCTGGCAATTTGCCAGAGCCTGATCAACCAACGCGGGATGATGATCCATGAGGAATTTCAAGCGATAAGCTTCCCCGAGGGTTGCGTAACCCAAGGCAAAGCGAGGGTCTTTCTCAATGCCGGAGTTCAGCGCGGAAATGGCCAGATCGGGATTGCCCGGCTTATCGTACCGCTGCATGTAAGCCAGCGCTTTTAGGTACGCCTCGTAAGCGCTCGGTGTCGTGTTTCTTGCTGGTGACTGGGCCGTTTCCGAGATTCTGACTCTCAAAAGACGAGCTACTTGGGAAACAGCTTGCTTCTGCAGCGCCGCCAAGTTGCTATCTTCCAGCTCCGCCGAGCCAATCTGACGGAGACGTTTTGAATCAATCAGAACCACGGTCAGGTGGACGGCGGGACCTTTGCGCTGCACTCTTCCTTGCACCACCATCGTGGCGCCGAGTTCGCGGAAGGCGGATGTTGCGTCATTGACCTTGCGGTTGCGGACGACACTGGCGGGAACCACCCAAAGCGACTGCTGAGCAGCCTCCAGGTTCGAGAGTTCGTTGGTTAGCGAATCCATCAGCCCTTCCGCGACGGCGCCAAACTCGGGATCATTGGCGGAATTGGAGAAAGGCAGCACCGCGATATGCTTTTCACCACTGGCGTAGGCGAGTCCCGCAAAGCGTTCGCGGATCTGAGGAAAAAAGGAGATGGCAATTGCGGCCAGGACCACTCCAACAGCAGTAAAGAGGAAACGACGCGCTTTTCCGCCATTTCCCATGGTCCAGCTCGGCGTCGAGGCGTTTTCCATGTATTGTTTGAGCTCGCGTGCATTGGCGGAGCGTGTGAGGGTCGGTTCTTCGGCCGGCGCTGGACTTGACGTGATTTCTGCGAGTGCGGTTTCCAAATCGCGGAGCATTTCTTCGGCGCCGGTATAACGGCCCTGGGGTTTCTTGGAGAGCGCGCGATAAGCGATAGGATGCACGGCCTTTGGAACCACGTCGAGCGCTGCGGGAGGCTGATTGAGAATTGCAAATGTTATTGCTCCCTTATTCGGCCGGATGAACGGATGACTGCCGGTAATCATTTGTACGAGGATTACGCCTAGCGCCCAGATATCGCAGCGCTGGTCGATAGCTTCGCCGAGGATTTGCTCGGGAGCCATGTATGGAAGTGTCCCGGTGGAAGAGATGCTTTGTGTGGCGCTAGCTGTGGCGACAACCCGGGCAAGGCCGAAGTCAACAATCTTGACCAGCTTGTCGTCGGTGACAATGATGTTCGAAGGCTTGACGTCGCGATGCACGATGTTGCGTGCATGAGCCGAGCTCAGCCCTCTCGCGATCTGTATTGCTAGGTCGAGCGATGTGCTGACCGGGATTACGCCGCGCAACAACTTCTGTGCCAGCGTTTCACCCTCGTAGTAACCCATGACGATGAAGAGCTGGTGCTCCTCGGACTCTTCGATCCCATGAATGACGCCGATGTTCGGATGATCCAGTGCCGAAGCGGCGCGAGCCTCGCGGAGCAGACTTTGTTTGTCCCGGTCGCTGACGGCGACATCCGTGGGCAAGAACTTCAGGGCGACAGTGCGCTCAAGCTTCAGGTCGAGCGCCTTATACACCACACCCATGCCACCGGCGCCTAGTTTGTCGGTGATTTTGTAATGCGAGATGGTTTTACCGACCATACGGCTGGGACGAAACTGGGGCTGATTCTAGGTGCTCCGCCTAGGCAAGTCAACGAACGCTGGAGAAGTCCTTGTGGTCAGCGGTCCTCGATTCTGGCCGTCTTTGCATTTCAAGAACGTACAAGAGTGGTACTCAGAGCCATGCATGGCGCGCGTTTCAATATGACAGAAGACAGGACATTCCTAAGTTGCGTTGATAATGTCCCTTCGGGATCCCAGCAACTCAAGCCATGGCGTGCATGCTAGGACGCGACGAATTTCGCCGGCTCTGATAGGCTTTGCGTTCTTGAGGGAGGAACATTTCATGTATCGTGCGCTTATTTCTTTTGGTTTGAGTCTCGCAGTGCCAGTGCTCGCGTTCTGCCAGATGCCACACCGCGTTGCTATCCGCGCCGGACACTTGATCGACGGAAAGAGTGATAAACCGCTTGAGAACGCGCTGATCGTAATTGAAGGTGACAAAATCGTTTCCGTTGCGGCGGGAGGGAACGCGCCCGCAGGTGTGGAAGTTATAGATCTTTCCAAGGCCACGGTGTTGCCCGGTTTCATTGATACCCATACGCACGTTCTCCTGCAAGGCGACATCACCGCCGAGGAATACGATGCGCAATTGCTGAAGGAATCGATTCCGTATCGCGCGATCCTTGCCGCGCGCAATGCACAAATTGCACTTTCGCATGGATTCACCGCCATTCGCGACCTGGAGACGGAAGGCGCGATGTACGCGGACGTGGATGTGAAGACAGCGATTGCCAAGGGCGAAGTGCCCGGCCCGCGCATGCAAGTAGCTACGCGCGCGATGACTCCCACGGGAATGTATCCCCTGCTGGGTTATTCCTGGGAGTTGAAGGTTCCCACGGGCGTGCAGTATGTGGATGGAGCAGATGGAGCGCGCAAGGCCGTGCGCGAGCAGGCCATGTACGGGGCCGATTGGATCAAATATTACTCTGACCGGCGCTACCACTTCGAGAATGACAACTTGCTCCATTCCATGGTGAACTTCACCGATGAAGAAGCAAAAGCTATCGTGGACGAGGCGCATCGCATCGGCAAGAAAGTTGCGGCGCATGCGATTGGGAGCGACGGGATCGCGGCCGCGCTCCGCGCCGGAGTGGACACCATCGAACATGGCGATGGCCTTACCGATGCGTTGATGGATGAAATGGCGCGCAGAGGCATCTATTGGGTGCCGACGATCGCTGTGGGTGTGTATGTCGCGCCCGGCCGTAGCGGAAACTGGCCGAAGATGGCGGACCTGCAGCGCGAGAATTTTCCAAAGGCGGTCAAGAAAGGCGTGAAGATTGCGCTTGGAACGGACGCCGGTGGCTTCGATTGGAAGGCGCTGAACCAGGCGAACGAATTTGCATACTACGTGCAATACGGCATGACACCGATGCAAGCGATTCGCGCCGGCACCGTCACCGCTGCCGAACTCCTCGGCTGGAGCGATAAGCTGGGAACCATCGAAGCCGGCAAGTGGGCGGACATCGTAGCCGTCAGTGGCGATCCGCTGAAGGACGTCAAGGAGTTGGAAAATGTGAAGTTCGTAATGAAAGGCGGGACCGTTTATAAGAACGAAATGCGTTGAATGCACATTTTTCCGAAGATCAAGTGAAACCAGTGGAGTGCGAAATTGCCATCAATAGAACGCGACGCCGCCATCGACGTTGATGGATTGTCCGGTCATGGCGCTGGATTGATCGGAACAGAGAAAAAGTGCGGCGCGCGCAATTTCCTCCGCGGTCTGGGCGCGGCCCTGAAGAAGTCCACTCAAGAAGCCGGCTAATTGTTCTTCTTCATTCACGCCCATTTTTTTCGCGAGGACTGCTCCCAATTCCTTGGACATTTGCGTTTCCGTTACCGGTCCGGGACAAATGGCATTTACGCGGACGCCCTTGCGCGCCCCTTCTGCCGCTGTGACCCGCGTCAGCCCCAGCATTCCCGCTTTCGCGGCGGCATAGGCCGAGCCCCACGCGTAGGCGGCTTTTGCCGAGAGGCTCGAGATGTTCAGGATCACGCCGGACTGCCGCGCGTACATCTCCGGCAACACGAGTTTCGACAGTAGAAAAGCCGCCCGAAGATGCACGGCGATCACTTTGTCGAATTCCGCAAGCGGATACTCTTCCACCGGAACCACCGGGCCGTAATGTCCCGCATTGTTCACCAGGATGTTGATCCTGCCGAATTTTGCTCGCGCCGCCGCAACCACCTGGCCGCAATCTGCCTCTCGTGATAAATCCCCCGGGACGTAGCCGGCTCGTCCCCCGGCACTTGTTATCGTCGCTGCCGAGGAGGCGAGTTCCTTTTCCGTGCGCGCCGTAAGAAACACCGCTGCCCCCTCCTTCGCAAAAAGCTGGGCGATGGCCCGGCCGATTCCACGGCCCGAGCCCGTTATCAAAGCAACGCGATCTTGGAGTTCCATAGAGAAAAAGAGAATAGAGTGAACCAGGAATGGAGGCAAGCCGGAAGACTCGTATTCGTTTGGGTATCGGATTGCCCGATGGCCATCAACTGTCCTTCAGGTCAGGTGTTTTTCTACTTGGCAGTGAGTAACCTCTATGGCATAAGAGGGAAATCCCAGTGCTAGCAAGGACTTTGGAGCGAGTTGCCCTTCCTGTAGTTGCGATCGTTCCGACTCCAGCCGTTCAAATTGAACTGGGGGTTTAGCTCGTGCGCCAAACGATTCTGGCTTTCCAACTGACTGCCGTCCTGGCCGCGTTTTCTTTGGCCGGTTGCTCCGGCATGACGAACCCGGTCCCCCCATCGTTGAGCGTACAGCCAGCAAACGCCGCTGTAAATGCGGGGCAGACCGCGACGTTCGTGACATCAGCCACCGGGACCTCGCCCATCTCTTATCAGTGGCGGAAAAACGGGGCAAGTATCCCGGGCGGGATGGCTTCAAGCTACACCACGCCCGCCACAACGCTGGCGGATAACGGTGCCAAATTTGATGTGGTCGTCAGCAACAGTGCAGGCAGCGTGACAAGCAGCCCCGCAACTCTCACCGTAAGTCCCGCCTCCATGGCTCCCACCATCACCATGCAACCCGTGAATCAAACTGTCATCACAGGTCAAATGGCCACGTTTACTGTGACCGCGATTGGCGCCTCACCCCTTTCTTACCAGTGGCGAAAGAACTTGACCGTCATTAGTGGCGCGAATGCTCCTAGTTACACTACGCCTGCGACGAGCATCACGGACAATGCGGCGAAGTTCGACCTCATCGTGAGCAACAGCCTCGGCACTGCGACTAGCAATCAGGCGATTCTCACCGTGAACTCCGCTCCGGTTGCTCCCACGATCACCACGCAGCCTGCCAATCAAACAGTCGCCGCGGGTCAAACCGCCACGTTTAGTGTCGTCGCCACTGGTACGGCACCTCTCACTTACCAATGGCAAAAAAATGGTTCCGCTATCTCCGGAGCAACAGCGACGAGCTACACTACGCCTGTCACCACAACCGCGGACAGCGGTGAGCTTTTCCGCGTCGTCGTTACCAACTCCGCCGGAAACGTAACCAGCAATTCCGCAACACTCACCGTCAACCCCGGCACGAGCAATTCGAGCGTTGATGTGATTACCTATCATTACGACAACGGCCGCTCCGGCATGAACCTCAATGAAACGGCGCTGACTCCCGCGAACGTGAATTCCACGCAGTTCGGAAAGAAGGGCGAATTTATCGTCGATGGTAAAGTTGACGCCCAGCCTCTTTATCTTTCGCAGGTCACCATCAACGGACAAACGAAGAATGTACTTTATGTCGCGACTGAGCACGGCTCCGTCTATGCCTTTGACGCCGACTCCATTAACGGAACGACTTCCACGTTCCTCTGGAAGACCACCACGCTCGGCAGCGGCGAAACCACCAGCGATAATCGCGGCTGCGGCCAGGTGTCACCCGAGATTGGCATCACTGCGACGCCGGTCATCGACCGCGCCCGCAATGCCATCTATGTCGTGGCCATGTCGAAAAATGCCAGCGGAAGTTATTTCCAGCGATTGCATGCACTGAATCTGTCCACCGGCGCGGAGCTTTTCAGCGGTCCCCAGACCATCACCGCAACGTATCCTGGTACGGGCGACAACAGCTCCGGAGGAAACGTCGTCTTTGATCCGAAACAATACAAGGAGCGGCCCGGCCTCCTGCAAATCAACGGAACGATTTACACCACGTGGTCCTCCCACTGCGATATCCGGCCCTACACTTCGTGGGTGATGGCCTTTAGCGCGGATACACTGGCGCAAACGAGCGTCCTAAATTTGGTTCCGAACGGCAGCGAGGGGGGCATCTGGATGGCGGGCACCGCGCCCGCGGCCGATCCCGCTGGCAATTTGTTCTTTATCCTAGGAAACGGCGATTTCGATACCACGTTGAACGCCAGCGGTTTTCCGGCGAACGGCAATTGTGGCAACTGCTTCGTGAAGCTTTCCACTTCCAGCGGATTGAAGCTTGCCGATTATTTCACTCCGCACAATACCGTCGCGGAATCGAATGCCGACACTGACTTCGGTTCCGGCGGAGGAATATTGCTCCTGGACGTTACGGATTCGGGCGGCAAGACGCGGCACCTCTCTGTCGGTGCGGGTAAAGATTCGCTTATCTATGTCGTGGATCGTGATTCCATGGGCAAGTTCAACGCCACCACGGATCAAATCTATCAGGAGATTTCCGGGCAGTTGGGCGGCGGTGTCTTTTCCATGCCCGCGTTTTTCAATAACACGGTGTACTACGGAGCGGTCGGCGATGCGCTGAAAGCGTTTCCCGTGGCCACCGCGAAGCTCGCGGCAACTCCTTCTTCGCAAAGCACGCATCATTTCGGATATCCCGGGACGACTCCGAGCGTCTCCGCCAACGGCGTCGCCAATGGAATCGTCTGGGCCATTGAAAACACCGGCGCCATTCTTTTTGCTTACGACGCCACTGATCTCACCAAGGAACTCTACGATTCCAATCAGGCCGCCAATAACCGTGACCACTTCAGCGGCAACAAATTCATCACACCCATGGTCGTCAACGGGAAAGTCTACCTCGGTACGCCAACCAGCGTCGCCGTCTTCGGGCTGCTGCCTTAGCTTGTCAAGAGTTCGCAGCGTCGCTTTACTTCCCCGCGCTGGATGGTTTCTTGAATTTCGCCAGCGCGGTAACGCCGAATGCTTCGAGAACCTGAACCTGAACTTCGTCCGTGACCGCGTTTATTTTCTGCACCCCTGGCCCGCCCGGTCCGACGCGATACCGAAGCGCCCTTTGGCCGCCCGGCGTTTCGATGACTTGCCGCACAAAATCGGCGATTTCCTGAGGGTTCGCGCGCGAGTTTATCAGCTGCGACACTATTTTCTCGGGCACCAGCGCCATTTCGCCGTAACCGCTCTTGCGCCCGGGGTCTTCTCCGCGTTCCAGCTTATCTACCGCGGATGTGGCATACGCTCCCGGCTCGATCACCACGGAGTCGATTCCTTGCGAAGCCAGTTCGTAGCGATAGACTTCCGCGAGCGCTTCGAGCGCAAACTTGCTCGCGCAGTACAAACCCATTCCTGGAATCGCCAGGCGCCCCGCTCCGCTGCTGATGTGCAGCAGCAATCCGCTCCCTTGGCGTCTCATGACCGGAAGAACTGCTCGATTCATCCGCAAAACGCCGAAAAAATTCGTGTCAAACTGCCGCTGCGCCTGTGCCATGGTCACGGACTCCGCCAGGTCCATGATTCCGTACCCCGCGTTGTTCACCAGCACGTCGATCCGGCCGCATTGCAACACGATTTTGCTCACTGCGCTTTCCACCGAGAGGTTATCCGTGACGTCAAGCTCCACCACTTGCAGAGAGAGGGATTCGTGCTTGGCAAGCTCCGCGATTTCGCGCGCCGCTGCCGCGTTGCGGCCCTTCACGTTGCGCATCGTGGCAAAGACTTGAAGTTTCTTGCGCGCTAATGTTTCCGCGATCAGCCGGCCGAAGCCGCTGCTCGCGCCAGTGATGAGAACGACTTGCTGTGTGCTAGGCATGGCGTAAGAGGATAGAAGGGAACTCAGCGGACGTAAAGAGGCTCCGAGATTCTGTTGCGGGCCACTTTCCGATTGCCGCGTTTTATCAGGACCTTTCGCCCGCATCGGAAAGAAACGCCTACCGCTTTCGCTACTCCTTAGACTCTATCTCTTGCGAGATCTGAGCTTAGAAATATCGGTAGGGAAAGTGTTACCTTCGGGGCTGATTGGAGGGGAAAAACATGCCAGAGCTCAACAGAACTGCTAGACCAGTCATGCCTGCTACCGAGTTGCGACCATGACGATCCGAGGTTGACGCGAGAAGGTGACTGGCGTACGGTTTTGCACAAAGATAAAATCGAAATCGGGAATTCCGGTGAAAATGACCGTGCTGGCCAATCCCGACAAACGTCCGTGAGACGACCTGCGAGAACTCACTGACCGGGTGCCGGGCACCAGCCGGCCATGGGGGAGCTACTTCATCTGTTGCCGCACGAAGCCGGGCAGGGATTGCGGGGATGTCGGAAGTTGGAGATTTGAGGCCGGAAATGTGACGAACAGGGGGCGGGCAATGGAAGGCCGACAATAGGGCAACAGGAAAAAAAGAATGATCGGTGGCCCCGATCAGGGAAAACCGGGTTCAACCCCAATCTACCATGAGTCGCAAGATCATCACTGGTCGCTCATATGTAATCTCAGAGGTGGCGGTCTTAATGCTAATGACAGCGATTGCCTCACACACGGCAATTCAGATCCAAGCCGCGCCCTCGGTCCCATCCGGGACAACTGCCAACCTCGAACACGTCGTCATCGCTGTCCGCGACTTGGCAGTCGCGACGACTTCCTATGAACGCCTCGGCTTCACAGTGACCCCAGGGGGCAGTCATCCTTCCGGAGGAACCACCGGCAACGGCATCTTTTTCTCCAGTGGTACCTATCTAGAACTGCTAACGTTCTATGATCGCGAAAAGGCAGCGGATTTGGTCAAGTTCTTGGAGGAGCGGGAGGGTCCCCGCAGTATCGCACTCGAGGTATCCTCGGCGGTTGCAATCCGCGATTCACTCCATGCGGCTGGTATCGAAGGTGCCGAACCGAGGAAAGGCAAATGGGAGTCCTCTTCTCCTGTGACTAAAGAGTGGCTCGCCATTGACCCGAAGCCAGCTTTGCCGGGCAACATTTTCTTCATCGATTATTTGAAAGCAAGCCAGTCACATCCCAACACGGCGACTGGAATCAGGTCCGTGTGGGTGAGGGTGAAAACTCTGCAGGAAGCAACGCACACTTTCGAACGGCTTGGATTTGCAGTTGGTAAGCAAATCCAGGCACCACGATTTGGAAATGTCGTCCAAGAAGTGACGTTGGGAAAGGCGTCGCTGATGCTCATGATGGCTAAGGAGAAACGGACAGAGAGCCACGCTGACGAGGACACAGCCGGTAGCGGCATCGTCTGCTTAAGTATCATGGTTCAGGATTTGGAGGCGACTCGGGCTGTCATCAAGGCTCGCAGCGGTCGAACCCTAGAGGTCTATAAGGGCATTTACGGCAATAGCGTCTCAATTCCAGCTAACCTCACACACGGTATCGCAATTGAATTCGTGCAGAATGCCCGTTAATCGGCGTTTGCGGTGCCACTGGGAGACTGACCCACCAACCGAAATTTATATGGATGCTGCCGGGTCGCTGGCTCGCCGATGAACCTGCCATCCTGTTACCCGTTGGTCTTCAGCTTGCCGAGCATGTGATTGACGAATTCTGTAATCTCATCTTGGTTGAACGTGTCGCGATGCACCGGCTTCTGCCCGATCGCGCGATATGCGAGCCGTTTCGTCGATTGCTTCACGAAGTCAAAAACCACCGTGCCTTCACGGAAGCGAATGTTTTCGTAGCCGACTTCGGGCGGTCCCCAGCCCCACGATTCCCAGCATCCATACGGGCCACAAACGAGCCCCGGGTATCCGCCGGGGTATACGCGTTGCACCGTCACGTCATGCCGCCGTACTGCTACGTGATAGTCCACCAGGAAATCCGCAGCTTGCGGGTCGCTCACTTGCCGCAATCCCTTCGATGAAAGGGTTTGTTCAATCGCCGTCCGGATGCGTTCGCGAACGATTTCATTCTTGGGGCCAGGTTCGCGCGCCACCGTTTCTCCCCGCGAGATTACGTCGCGCGAAACGACAGGACGCCGGTCCGCATCCTTTGGCGGTGCCGCGGGCTTCCACGCCCAGGTGCTGCCCTTCACAACGGGGATGTTCGGATCGCGAATCACATCGATGTGGTCGTCGCACCCCGCCACGAACAGTCCGCAAAGCAAAATCGAAGCCGCCAATAGCGGCGATCTTCCAACCCCTTTCATCTGATACTTCATCAGCGCGCCCTCCAGAGTGGACACTGTCCCACTTTTGTTGAACCCTGAGTTCTGGGAAGAGTTGCGGCCGTCGAAGGGTTGTGCGCGCCAGCCAAAAAGGGAGGCGGCTATTCCGAGCTGCTCACCTTGTCTCGTGCAGCATCAAGCGGGCGGTGCAGCCCAATCCGCGGGAGGGAAAACAACCGGCCAGAACTTGGGGTTCGCCTGCTCGAACTCGAAGGCGACGGAAAAAAATTCCGGCGAAGTATCATCTATGCGCACCACTCGGCAGGTCTGCTGCACTTTGTTGTGCGGGTTCACCAGCCGCATGGGCTGGCCCACGTGCACGTCCATTTTCATCTTCAGCAGCCCGCCGTGGGCATTCACGATCAGCGTCAGCGCTTCTTCCTGCCTTGGCTTGTGCTCGACGTCTTCCGCGATCACCGTGATTCTCATCTGCAGCATCACGCGCTCGCTACGCCGCTTGTTAATCAGATTGGACGAACTGGTCAAGCTTTTCTCCAAAGAGGAAATCCGCGAACTGCTGGACTCTCGATAAACCACAAATAGAGTCACCTGGATTCTAGGTTGAAGTTTACCTTAGTTGACGATGAAGGGACCCTGGCAGAACGGACCGCGGTTGCTCAAAAGGTAGGGCCTGCCGCCGGGCTTCGTGCCTCTAGTGGAAGTGGGAAGGCAGCTTTGCTTCGAGGCGCGCTTTCACCGCCGGCCACTCCGAATCGATAATGCTGAAATAGACCGTATGACGGATGCGCCCGCTCGCGGTAATTATGTGGTTCCGAAAAATGCCCTCTTCCCGTGCTCCAATTCGCAGGATCGCAGCGCGCGAGCGCTCGTTCAGCGAATCTGTCTTCAATTCCACGCGCATGCAACCCAGCGTTTCGAAGGCATGCTTCAGCAGCAAATACTTCGCTTCAGTATTGACCACTGTTCGTTGCCAGTCGCGCGCTACCCACGTCCAGCCAATCTCTACCCGATGATACGTACGGTCAATATTCCCGTAACGTGTGCTGCCAATTGTTCTACCCGTGGCTTTCTCAACGATCGCAAACGGCAGCGAGGCGCCATGCTCTTGCTCGCTGAGCGCGGTCTCTATGTAGGCCGCCATTTCTTCCCGTGTTCCCACCGGTGTAGGAATCCAACGCCACAATTCTTCGTCCAAGCCAACCGCGGCAAGCCCCTCCAGATGCGTCCTTGCCAGAGGCTCCAGCCGCACTTGCACCCCTTGCAATGTTACCGGAGAGACGACCATGTCCACAGCCATCATGGGCGTATCTTAGGATGGCCACGTCGGTTCAACGAGCGCCAATTTGGACATGAAGGGAATACTCTAGGTCTGCCGGGCACTCGGACGAGCGGGAGCGCTACGCGTAGTAGGAGGCCAGCATCGTTCTTCCCCTCATTGGGAAGCATTCGCCGTCTCTGCAGATCCGCGAGAACTTCAACACCATGGAAGCGTCAAGCCAGCCATTTTCGGCTTCACAGAAAAGAATCCGCAAGGCTTCCTCGGGAGGGAGGGCTCCCCGGTAAGGACGATCCGTGGTCAGAGCATCGTAAATGTCCGCGACCTGCAGAATTCTTGCCTTCAACGGAATCGACTCTCCCCGAAGGCCATCGGGATACCCGCTTCCATCCATTCTTTCATGATGATTCCGTATCACCGGAAGGATGCGGCGAAGCGACTTGAGAGGTGCGCACATTTTTTCTCCAACGACCGGATGCTGCCGCACGATTCTCATTTCTTCCGCATCCAGAGGCCCCGGCTTGAGAAGGATGTTGTCGGGCACCGCGATTTTTCCTATGTCATGAAGCCAGCACCCAATTCGCAGTTCCTGTAGGTCTTCCTCTTGAAGGCCGATGCTTTCCCCCAGTTGCTCGGCATATGCCAGGAGGCGCTCCGAGTGGCCATTCCTCATGGCTTGCTTCGAATCGACGGTCCGCGCCAGCGTAAGCACCATCGACCTCGCCTGCTCGTCCATATAATTCTTGAGACGCAAGAGAGTCTGGATGCGCGCCAGCGCATCCCAGAGTGTTGAAGGAGTAGCCCAAACATCCATTGCCCCAGCTTCATGTCCACGCTGCATGTCCCATTGATCCGGTGCAGGCTTCAGCAAAACGACCGGCGTGAGTTGATTGAGAGGATCTTTCTTCAGCCGGCGGCACAGTTCGAAACTCCTGATCTCTGGCAAGCTGTCTTGTAGGAGAACTAAATCCGGCTGCATCTGGAGGCAACAACTCACCGCGGACTCCCCATCCTCCGCCGTATGCACTTCGCACCTCTGGCTCTCCAGAAAGGACTTCCATTCTTCGAGGCTCGTCGAATTTGCATCTACAAGCAAGATAGCCGGGTTCATACTTCCTCACTATTTGTCTTCGCAGGAGGCTCGAAGACACCACTCCCTGCGCGCGACAGAAAGTTAATTGTAAGGATTGGTCTTGCCTGCGATCTCCAATCCCTGTACACGGAGGGTTCTCCCTCCGCTTCCTGGGGACGAGAAGGGATATGAGCGGCTTGGCAGGTTTACATTATGCTTATAGAGTTCCAAAACGGGTCTCCCCGCAAGTGCCTAAGAATTCAAGCCTTGCGAAGCGTTTGCCGGAGTGAGCGTGGTACTGGCACGAGGAAAAATTTTCATGGCGCCTGCAGTGTTTACCCGATGCTACGCCTCCTCTCCTTCAATTTCGACGCTTCTTCGCCTCTCCCAAGGAATCTTGGACGGATTGACAAAGATTAAGAGCTAATTGCAGTGGTTTCTCTTGTGTCTCTGCTTCAAACTCACGTTCAAATGGGATGGAATTCTCGGATTGAACGAAAACAGAATCCTAGAGGAAACCGGATGCGGGCAAGGCGCGCCGTGAGGTATGATAGAGTCTGCGGAAATCATATTATTAGGACAACAATGCTGACGGCAACGAATGGAAAAGTTTTGCTGAGGGTGAGGCCCCGGGGCTTCTGCGCTGGGGTAGTGCGGGCAGTGGATATCGTCGAACTGGCGCTGGAAGCCTACGGCGCGCCTGTCTACGTGCACCACGAGATCGTCCACAATACTTACGTTGTCGAGCAGTTACGCCGCCGCGGCGCCATATTTGTCGAAACCATCGAGGAAGTCCCGCACGGCGCGGTGCTGGTTTTCAGCGCTCACGGGGTTCCGCCGACGGTCCGCGAGGAAGCCAAGTCGCGCGAGCTGAAAGTAATTGACGCCACCTGCCCGCTGGTCACCAAAGTTCACCTCGAAGCGCTCAAGTTTGCGCGCGAAAAGCGCACCATTATCCTCATCGGTCATCGCGATCATCAAGAGATCGTTGGCACGTCGGGCGAAGCCCCGGACCGCACCATTGTGGTGGACTCCGTCGCCGCCGTGGACGCTCTCGAAGTCGACGACCCCGGCAAGCTCTCCTTCCTCACGCAAACGACACTGAGCCTATACGACACACAGGAAATTGTGGCGCGGCTGCGCCAGAAATTTCCATTCATCCAAGGTCCTGCCAGCGACGATATTTGCTACGCCACGCAAAACCGTCAGGAAGCCGTCGAGCAGGTGGCCAAGGATGTCGATCTAATTCTTGTCGTTGGCTCACCGAATAGCTCCAATTCGAATCGACTCGTCGAAGTCGCCCAGCGCAGCGGCGTCAAAGCGCAATTGATCGATTCGGCAAAAGATATCGACGTGAAATGGCTTGAAGGCGTTTCGCGCGTGGGCTTGACTGCGGGGGCCTCCGCTCCAGAAGTTCTCGTCGAGCAAGTGAGCGAACGGCTTGCGGAGTTCGGCTTCACGGATCAGCGCGATCTCGATTTGATCCGCGAAGACGTGCGCTTCACGCTGCCGCCGGAATTGGCGACCATCGCTCCGGCGCCGCGCCGCTAAGAGGTTTGCCGTTTGCAGGACTCGGCAGGGAACGCCGAGCAGGACCGGAGTGATTTCCAGGCCCGAGCGTTATGCGATTCGGCCATCGGTACCCTGGCGCGGTAACCGGGGAATACAACATAAGGAGCCAGACTTTGGCGGTCAAAATCCTCCGTCAGCCGAAGAAGATTGCCTTGATTGGCGCGCCCTCCAGCGCCGCGGCATTTTCCGCAGGAAGCGAAAAGGCTCCGGCGGCGTTGCGCGCGGCCGGGCTCGCCGAAAAGTTGCAGGCTGCCGGCTACGAGATCGTGGACTATGGCGACTGTGCTCCGCGTCTCTTTGCGGACGATGAAGAACACCGGCGCGCTCGCAACTTGACCGAAATCGTAGCTGGCCTGAACGATCTCAAGACGCGAGCCGAAATCGCGGTGAAAAGTGGTGCGCTGGTGCTGGTCCTGGGCGGGGATTGCGCCCAGGTTATCGGTTTGCTTACCGGCGCTCGCCGCTACTACAAGCACATTAATCTTCTCTGGTTCGATCGCGACGCCGATTTGAACACTCCCGCGAGCACTCCTTCTGGCCGCATCGATGGAATGGTGGTGGCCCACATCATCGGCAGGGGCGCGCCGGAGCTGGTGCGCTTCTGGAGCGAAGCGCCGCTAGTGCGCGAGCCGGATGTCACGCTCTTCGGGCTCGAACGACTCGATCCGCCCGAGCAGGAATTCCTGGGCAAATCGCCGATGCGGCACATTCACGCTGCGGACATTCAATCCAAAGGGGGCAGCAAAGCTGCGCACGAAGGGCTGGCGCAAGTACACGCCGACGCGCGCGAATTCGTCCTCCACCTGGATGTCGATGTCATCGCCGCGGAAGAGTTTCCCGCGGTGAACGTGCCCGGCAGCGGCGGATTGCGGTTCGACGACGTCCGCGAATCCTTCATCGAATTTGTGAAACACAAGAATCTGCTGGGTCTCGATATAGCGCAGTACAACCCCGACAAAGATCCCGACGGCAGCGGCGCACAGAAGCTCGTCGAGTTGTTGGTCGAAGCACTTTCCGCGCGCCTCGAAGCGCTGGCGGCTCCAGCGGCAGAGTCGGCGACGGGGCCCGCGGCGGGTCCGGAAGAAATGTCCTCGTCGGGAACCAACGCGTAAAAGGTTTGCGCTCCGTCTTTCACCACAAAAAAATCTCACGCGCAGTTCACGAAGCGGCAGTGGCGCGTTTGCGCAGATAGCGGGCGAGCCCGAGAAAAGAGAGATTCAGGCCGGCGCTGAAAGCGTAGTGTTCGGCTTCACCAGCGGGGAGATGCTGCGAGATTTCGGCAAACGTCGCGGACATGAACGAATCCGTCGCGACGGAATCGCTGGCGGCGTTGCGCAGCGCCTCCGCAGCCATCGCGGCCCAGCGATGCAGCCGCTCGCGGAATAACAGAATGTGCTCGGAAGGATTGTCGGAATAGCCGTAATGCGTGAGAAAGAGCCGCGACGGTTTGCGCTGCAAGATGGCGGCGAAGGAGTTATCCCAGATCTCCAGATTGATGTCCGGCGGAGGAGTCGCCGGCATAGCGTAGGGAATTCCCTCGATGCGCACGCCGGCCGTATCGCCAACAAACGCGATGCCTTCTGCTTGGTCGAAATAACTGACGTGATGCGATGCGTGGCCCGGTGTATAGACGACTTCGAGTTTGCGCGAGCCGAGCGTAAGTGTTTCTCCGCCTTCGAGGATGCGCAGATTCTCCGCCGGAACGGGAAGAGTTTCTCCGAACAGTTGCTGCAAGTCGTTGGGCCAGAGGCGCTGGGCGCTGGCAAGAAGTTTGGACGGGTCAATCACGTGCGGCGCCCCATTCTTGTGGACATGCACGGCGAGGCGGGGGTTTTCCCGGACCAACGCGCCGGTGGCGCCGGCGTGGTCCAGGTGAATGTGCGTAAGCAGGATGGCGTTGAGATCGCCCACGCCAATGCCATGTGCCTGCAGATTTTGCTGAAAAGTTTCGAGCGTAGAGCCCGGGCCAGGATCGACAATGGAGCGATGGCCGTCCGATTCGAGAAGCGCGGAGGCAATGGTGTGCGGGCGACCGGTCCAGAGATTGTCGAGTGTGGTGATCGAAGGCATGGCGGCGGATAGTTTAGCGTAGTTTGCCAGCACAGGGCGCTCCTCTCCGCGACGTGCCCAAATGGGAGGGATACCCCACCCCGGGTGTTTGGGGGTAAAGAGTTCGGAAGCGCTTGAAAAGAAACGGCTTGAGTTTTGCATCGTGCCAAAGAGTGCGCAGAGACGCTGAGGGTGCAGAGAGGAAACTATCGGAATGGAATGGCGGAAATGTCGTCGGTCAATCGCGGCCCATGCTAGCATAAATTATATTTATTGTCAAATACTATTATAGTACTAGCATTTAGCGAAGTGACATCATTTGTTCGAAAGATTTTGCAAAGAGAAGAAAACAAAGGGGTAGAGCTCACTGGGGATAGGTGCCTCTTCTGTGGATGTGGGACGAGCGGGAAAAAGCAAAGTCAAAGGCCCCGCCCTCAAAAACCGAGGGCAGGGCACCCAAATTCATCTTAGGACTTATCGTCCGGGCCACCTGCCTCCTTGGGTTCGCTGGCTGACGCTGCAAAGCCGGCGCAACGAGAGCGCCAACTCTGGCGAAACTTTTCGCGCTCCTCGGGCGTCATCTTCTCCCAGCGCTCGTCCATTCGTTGCCGAACACGCTCATCGATTCGCCGCCGCATATGGGAGCGGGGAGAGCCATGGCCGCTCCATCCGCCGAAGAGGATGCGGCACAGCGCCAGAAGTCCCAGCGCTTGCCAGAAGTTGATCTGGCGCCAGCCGAAGAGCGGCGGCAGCAGCCAATTCCACAGGTGCAGCACTAGTTCGCCGCCGAGGAAGACAAATAGCGCCATCGCCAGGATCGCCAGCGGAGCTATCCAAATCCATTTCTTTTTCATGTTCGGTTCCTCATTTCTTCGCAAATTCGTCGTGAATGCTTTGCAATCGCTCGCGCAGATGCAGCACCGCATAGCGTTTGCGCGAGAGTAGCGTGTTCACGCTCACGCCGGTCTCGGCGGCCATCTCCTTGAAGCTGCGCCCCTCCAGTTCGTGAGCGAGGAATACTTCGCGCTGCTCGTCGGGCAGCGCGCCTATCGCTAATTCCAGCTCATCCAGAAGCACGTTGCGGAAGTACAGCGCTTCCGGCCCGGCATCGGGCGATGGCAACAGATCTTCGATCCGCAGCAGTTCGCCGTCTTCGTCCCCGACTGCTGCGTCGCTGAAGGGCTCCGGCTTCTTCTTGCGGAAAAGGTCCGTGATGCGATTGCGCGCGACGCGAAAAAGCCAGCCGGTCACGTGCTCGATGGGCATCAGCAGGCGATTGGCTTCTACCAGTTCGTAGAAGACTTCCTGCACGATGTCCTCGGCGTCGGAGGGATCGGGCACACGCCGGCGGATGAAATTGCGCAGCCGGGAGCGTTCTCCCGCGACGATTTCGGAGATTCGGCGGTCTTGCTCGATCATCGAGGTGACGCTCAACGGCCCATCCATCCACTTCTGTAGACGAACGGCGACCGGAAATATTGTAGAGATTTAAGCGGGCGGGTGGGCGAGAGAAGCTACTCGAAGAATTTGGTGTGTCCGGTGGCGCGGAGAGAGCGTATTGTCTTGCACTATCCCATGTAGGTAGGGGATGTGGATGCCGATCTGATAAGGGCGTGCCACCCGCCCGAGGGAAGTCGATGAGTGAAGCGAAAGACTTATTTGGCGGTTTGTTTTCCGAACGACCGATGCTACATCCTGGCGACCGTGATGCGGTTGGAATCTTGCGCAAAGCGGCGGAACTATGGCGGGCGGATAGGCGCTTTTTTAGTGCCGGCGTCTGCATGTCGATGGCTATGAACGCAGCATGGGGAGACGGATCGGAAGTCAATGCCTGTCTCGCGCAAGCTGTCGAGGATTACAGAATGTGCGTGACCATTCAGCGTGCAGATTCGTTTGAGAGTCTCGCAGCCTTATGGAAATGGACAGGCCAGCTCACGTACGTTGCACCTGATGTCGCTTCGCACTCAAAGAGACCTCTCCAGCAAGAGCTCGCCCAGCGCCTGATTAAATTTTTTGCCGAATCAAGTCATGCTAACTCCTATCTCGCTACAGGGTTTGTCATCAATATCGATCTCGACGGGCCGTCTGAAGTAGCATTTCCGGAACACGAAGTTAAGGGTACAGGGGCGAGTCAAAGTGGCGCTCAGCTAGCGCACGGGTGCGGGGATTGAAAGTGGAGAATTGGGCGGTGTGAGGGAAGAGGAAGAGAGATTTCTCACATCCGCAGGCCGACGCACTCGCAGGAGCGAATGCGGAAGAAAAAGTCGGCCTGCTCCGTTCGAAATGACGGTGTGGGGGCGCGGGTGGGCAAGAGAATCTAGTCGAAGAATTTGTGGGGGTTGGGCCTGCCCACCGCAGAATTCTGTTCATTTACTCCGCCGCTCGAATCGAGGATTATGCTGGGGCTGAATCTGGATTCCTTGCCAC
>Ga0137415_10000338_pt1 | contig 43985 bp, 51 predicted proteins | sample CZODoug3_1_1_16f_FD_183082 | JGI IMG/M metagenome (GOLD analysis project Ga0137415, IMG submission 183082) | Vadose zone soil fungal communities from Angelo Coast Range Reserve, California, USA - CZODoug3_1_1_16fungal (Hybrid Assembly) | ecosystem: Environmental > Terrestrial > Soil > Vadose...
ACGCCGGCGACGGCACGTCCGCTGGGATCGGTTACATATCCGTCAAGCCGCCCGCTGGCCGACGAAGATTGGGCTGCCACGGACACCGCTCCGATCAATGCGAATGAAATCAAGGCTACAGAGAGTCGAAGATGAGCAGAAAATGCAAGACGTGGTTTCACGGTGCCTTCCCTCCCAAATGATGTGGCAATGTATGAACGCCCTCAACACGGCCAATTGACTGAATTGCATTCTGAAGCCAGTGCCGGGATTTCACTAGGAGCGCTAACTAAAAACGGTCAGGTTCGCGCCAACTCACGCGAACTACGTGTTAGCGAATCACGCCCGAAAACACCCAATGTTTCCAACCAAAGTTAGCAGCTGCTGGCAGGCTAGTCCAATTTGTCATTTTGATGAGCACGATCCATTTCGGGCATCTGAAGGGAAGCGTGCCGGTGGATGTCCTCTTGGTCGAACGGGGTGATGAACGTTTGATTGACCTTCGTCATGATGGCGTGCGCTGCAGAGGAGCCGCGCGTCACATGTGAGGTTCCCGGAAAATTCAACCAACAACTCGAAGAATTTGCCTTGGCGGGGGATCAGACGAATTCAGGGCGCTTGGTCTCCCGATTTCGAGTCTCTTCGTAAAAACGATCGCGGAACGATATCACGAACCGGGCTGGCTGGCAAAACGGGCCACCGCATCTTCCACCGAGTCCTTCCGCAAGGACTTATACCTGGATGAGGGCTACTTGTTCGGTCTCGGCTGATCCGGCTGATCCTGCTCACTCAGAGTCTTGATCCTTTCTTCTAGTGCCTTATTCAGCTGGCGCGCTAGGTTGCGCAATCTCTCGGGGTCACGCTCGACCAGCATTGCTCGGTGCAGCCGTTCTATCTCCACTGCGTCCACTTTTCTAGTTTTACACAGAACCTCTTGCTCTCAAAATGCTTATCCAGCGGCCAACAAGACGCCACCGGTAACCCTGCAGGTCCCGGTCCGCATGTATTGCGAGGGTGGTGCACCGATGTTCTTGAGGGAGAGATAAGTATCTACTGGCCAGCGATGTCGAAGTGCCGCTGATGTAATACCTGGAATAAACGTCAAGCGATGAAATCAGGCGAGAGCAGTGTTCGAAACTCAGGACAACCTCAGATCGCGTGCCGTAGGCTTTTCAAGGGAGAATTGCATTGACATCTCTTTGCCCGGGTCTAAAATTTCGTCACTCATTTTTCCGTCCGGCCGGCGGCCAGAACAGTGACGTACCTCGGTTCAAAATGTCAAACGAAGGAGGTGCCCCTTGAAGATTCGACCAATCTCTCCCACGACTCGGTGTGGTGGCAGCTTTGGCCTCTGGAGTGCGGTCATCCTTGCCCTCGTTCTTATTACGCCCCTGGGCCTTTTGGCCGGCAGTAATGGAGACCACGAGGAACGAGGGTTTGACCACGTGTTCATAATCATGATGGAGAACACCGGCTATGGCACGCTGATCGGCAATCCGAACGCGCCCTTCACCAACTTCGCTGCCGCCACTACCGGTCTCGCCACCAACTACTACGGCGTCTCACATCCCAGCCAGCCGAACTACATCGCGGCGACGTCGGGCGCGCTCAACGGGGTGATGGATGACAAAGATATCACCATTGACGTTCCTAACATTGTCGACCAGCTTGAATCCGGCGGGAAAACCTGGAAGGCGTATATGCAGTCGTATTCCCTGTGTAGCTCTCCGCTCGACCACGCCTGCGGAAACCAGCTCTACGAGCGGAAACACAACCCTTTCATCTCGTATCAGGACGTCCAGAACGACCCCGCCCGAGTGGCCAACATCGTGGACTTCAGCCAGTTCGCCACCGATCTCACCAACAACACCGTGGCGGATTATGTCTGGATCAGCCCGGATCAGTGTCACGATATGCACGGCCGGGCCGCCACTCCGCTGGACCTCTGTGATTTCTCCCAGGTGCCGGCCCTGATTGCCAGCGGCGACGGCTTCCTTCTCAACACCGTGAACGCGATCATGACTTCCAAGGCCTGGACCGGCAACTCGGTCATCTTCATCACCTGGGACGAGAGCGATTTCACCGGCACGGGTCCTTCGGGATTCGGAGACACCAGCGGCTGCTGCAACGCCAATCCCGGTGGCGGCCACGTCGTGACCCTGGTGATCTCCAATACGCTTCGATTCGCCCGGAGTTCCGGCAGCGCCTACAACCACTATTCGATATTGTCTACCATCGAACGCAGCTGGAAACTGGGCTGCCTCGCCAATACCTGTGACAGAAAAAATGTGAGACCGATGACCGACCTGGTCGGACCGTGAGGATTCTGACGGTCGGCTTCTTCAGGGTGCTGCACACCTGGAAGCAACCCAACGCCGACCTCCGCAGCTCGACCAGCGCCACCGGTTTGTCATTGACGGTGGGTAGATAACCGTCTCAGGGCCTTGAGAATCGCAAGTCGAACTTTGCTGTCTTTCGAGCGCCGCGAATGGCCCTTCTCGCAACGGTATCCAAAGCGAATGCTATGCTGGTGATGCTCGTAGAAAGTGTTCGTGGCCAACTCCTGTGTGGTGAGATGCCAGGAGCATAGCTGCTGAACGCTCTCTACGAGTACTCCTTACCTTGACCTCTGTGGGATACCAAAGGCGGAGCCCTTGCCTAGTTAGAGCCTGCGCCGGCGGCGTAGGTGACCGGAAGTCGGAGTCCAGAGAAGTCATCGCGAAGTCATCGTTCTGCGTGATCTGCGGCTTTGCAGCATCTCGGAGACAGCACGAATTCCTTGCCATCTCAGAAATTAACGTGAGATCTCGGCTACGGCGGGGTCGTGCGCAGCCTCGGCGAGTACTCCAGGATCTGCGAACCAATCAAGCTTCCCGACACAACCACCACATTGGGCACACTGGCATACGATTCGAGTTGCCTGAGCCGACCAGCAAGGATTCGTGGGAGAGAGCCTCTGCAAGTGTCACGGGATGCACCGGGTGAAACTCCTTCCCGCCAGGGATGGCGTGGGTGGTCGCGGCATGCGATGCATCATGAAACAACAGAAACGAACCGGGGACGCAAAAATTCACTGTCGATGAGGAATATTTTCCTTTCCATCGAGTTCTACAAGCGTGAGTGCCAGACCGCGTCGTGCTTCTTCTTGCGCCTCGTCGGGCACCAAATCCGAAACAAAGAAAGAAGAACGAGGACAAAGGCTATGTCTAAGATCTTGATCACCCTCGCGCTGATGTGCGCCAATCTTCGGGCGCAGGTCACAGTACCGTCGATTGACGCAGATGCTGAGCAATCCGTATCAAGCTTCACGGAACCGGCCAACCCAGTCATAGAGTGGAATAGAACTCTTCTCGTGATCGTACGGACGCCTGGGGCTCAGCCGCCAACCATTCATTCGACGCGTAGCTTCGCCATCTTGCATGCCGCGATGTATGACGCAGTCAACAACATCGATGGAAGCTTCAGTCCGTACCTGGTTCGCCTTTCGAATATCTCGCGGCAAGCGTCAGAACCAGCTGCGGCAGACCAAGCGGCTCATGATGTCCTGGTTGCGCTCTATCCAGCTTTTCAGGCAACTCTCGATGGCGAACTTCAGCAGGACCTGGCGCAAATTCCAGAGGGGCAGGACAAGACAGACGGCGTAACGGTCGGCGAAGCCGTTGCTGTTCATATTCTGGCTTTTCGGAAGGACGATGGAGCGAACGCCGCTCCCCCACCATTCACGGCGGAGAACGAAGCTGGAGACTATCAGCTGACACCTCCTAATTTCGCGCCCGCAGATTTCACGCAATGGCCGGCCGTCACTCCGTTCGCACTCGCTCGCGCCGATGAGTTCCGAACCAGCCCGCCGCCACAGTTGGCCAGCGATGAGTACGCCCGGATGTTTAACGAAGTTAAGAGTCTGGGAATGCTCGACAGCACGACTCGTACCCCAGAGCAGACTCTGATTGGGAAGTTTTGGAATGGCAACATTCAGGACTTCTGGAACGAGATCGCGCAGACGGCCGCTGCACGGCACAACCTTAGCTTGCCACAGAGCGCGCGGCTGTTAGCTCTACTGAACATCAGCCTCGCCGATACCACGATTGGTTTCTTCGAGGCTAAGTACACGTACAGATTCTGGCGGCCGGTGACTGCAATTCGACTCGCGGACGACGACGGCGATCCCAGAACGAAGCCCGCTGCGAATTGGCTTCCGCTGTCGACCAAAACTGCTCCGGACCCTTCTTACCCTGGTGCCCACAGTGCAATCAGTTTCGCCGGAGCCGAAGTGCTGAAGGCCTACTTCGGTGATCGGTTCGCTTTTGATGTCACTTCCGAGTCGTCGCAAGGAGTAACGCGGCACTTCAACACTTTCTCAGCCGCAGCTCAGGAGGCGGGACTCAGCCGAATCTATGCGGGACAGCATTTCCGCACCGACCATATCGCCGGCCGGCGTTTGGGCCAGCAAGTGGCAGAATCGGTCGTTGACACCATGTTGCTCCCTCGGTGACACAGTTCCTCAAGGAACGCAAATTGAACCTGGGTAATCATCGCGAGGCTCGATGTTGCTCCTTTGTTGGCATCGGCGGGCTACCGGAAGATCGTCCCGTATCTGCGTGGCTATGGCGCGACGCGCTTTCTATCAAGTGAAACGGTCCGCAATGGCCAGCCAGCGGCGCTCGCTGTCGATGTCGTCGCCTTGATGGATGCGCTCAAAATCGAGAAGGCGACCCTCGCCGGTTTTGATTGGGGAGCGCGGACGGCCAACATCATCGCGGCGCTCTGGCCGGAGCGCTGCAAGGCCATGGTCTCCGCGAGTGGTTATCTGATCGCAGCCGGGAATCCGGCAAGGTGCCATTGCCGCCAAAGGCTGAGCTCCATCGGTGGTACCAGTTTCATTTTGCCACGGAACGCGGCCGGACCGGCTACGACGAATACCGGCGCGATTTTGCGAACCTCATTTGGCAGCTCGCTTCGCCGAAGTGGGACTTCGATGATGCCACGTTCGATCGGAGCGCAGCCGCCTTCGACAACCCGGATCATGTCAGCATCGTGATCCATAATTACCGCGGGCGGCTCGGCCTGGCTGAGGGCGAGCGAAATATGACGATCTGGAAAAGCGGCTTGCCCGCGAGATTCGCTTCTCGATGGCAGCGTGACCGCTCGCGAAAGCGCTGGCAACTTCGTTCTCAGTAAAGCCGCACAATATGTGGAGCACGAGTGCAACCTGTGCCTCCGCGGGCAGCCGGGGATGGCAACAGGAGAACATCATGACTGATCATCCTTGATCGCGTGCGCTCCAAAGAGCTCCTCGACCGTGGGCGCGAGCGTCCATTCACTTTCGAGCAATCGCCCTAGCTGGGGTGCGATGGTGGGTGCAGTGCGCTCGCGCCGCAGGACGTCCAACGCGCGGTTCTTCGTTTGGGCGGCCACCGCCGCCGAAAGATCTTCCTCGATCAGGAAAGTGTCGATAAGGAGCGTCGTGGGAGACGCCTGCACGTCGGGCGACTTCCCGCAAAGGAAAAGCCGGCCGGCCCGACTTCGACGATCAACTGAATGGCCGCTTGTAACAAGGCCTCCCGCAAGTGTCCGTGATGGTGTGGCTTGGGTCTTCGCATTGATTGCGACGATTATACATCTTAGTGTTGACACGAGCAACATTGTATTTATTCCGGCTCGATCCAGCGCGTCGATGGTCGTGGAGTTTCGACTACTTGAAACAAGCGTGGGTCTGAGTCGGCGTGGCGTTTTGATCAATTCGTGGAGGTCGAATCACGGTGCAACCAAGTTTCCAGATAAGCTTGAACGCCACGCAGTGAGTCGTCATTCGCGATGAAGCCGACATAACCGTCCGGTCGGACCAAGACCAGCATGCCGTCTTTCGCGTCATACGCTCGATGGGCGTGCCCCTCAGTATCGAAGAGGCTGTCCGAAAAGGTCGCGTTGCCTGTCGGCCCGTCCGTGCGGAGCACCGAATGTGCGTGCACTACGGATCCACAACGCTGGTTCATTCCAGTAGCGGTGGCTAGGTGGCACGTGCCGAACGCCAAAAGTGTGAAGTGAGGCCCCCGAAAGGCATCAAACAGACGGGTAGATGTTCCAAAGGAGTTCCTACAGGGCGCGTCGGGAGCGCGATCTCCCGCATGAACGTTCGCCGAGGAATTGTCCTCTTCGCGGGCGAGTGAGCTGCCGCGGTAATTGATTCCGAGTTGCAAGGTTTCAGGTCCCCGGCGCTGCTCGCTCGTATTTCCGCTGAGGACCCGGCGATGAAGTTTCGTCGTGATGCCGAGTATCGACGCGGCAACGGGTAGCCGTTCCTCTTCGTAGGTATCCAGCAGAGGATCGCGAGCTCCTGCCAATACCTGGCTGAGCTTCCAACCAAGGTTGTAAGCATCCTGAATGCCAGTATTCATGCCTTGTCCGCCGGCGGGGGAGTGCACATGGGCGGCGTCTCCGGCCAGAAAAATACGGTCCACCCGGTAGCGACCAACCATCCGCACATTGGCGCGATACAGCGACAACCATGTGGCGTCGTACAGTCGGATATCCGACCGGCCCGTCCGTTCCTCGACGATTTGCTGAAAACGTTCCACTGTTGGCGCATCTTGTTCATCCGCAGTAATTTGAGCCTGGAACTGGAACAAATCCGTGCTGGGCAGTGGGCAGAGTGCGAGCCACCCACTCTCGTGCTTGGGCCAAGAATGCCAGTGTTCGCGGTCAAGTCCCTCTACTCGAACATCGCCCACCAGCATTTGCTCGTTCTTCCATGTTTCACCGTCGAAGCCTACGCCGAGTTCCTTCCGAACTGAGCTACGACCCCCGTCGGCGCCAACCAGGTATCGCGAAAAAACCTGCTCGGCCCTACCGGAATGGGCCAGCGTGGCGGTCACGCCATCACCATTTTGCTCAAAGCCGGTTAGCTCGGTAGCGAGTTCTACACGCGCACCGTATTCGGCGAGCCGATTGCGCAAGGTCTCTTCTACCCGCCATTGGGGGATGATCAAGGGACTGGCATAGGGAATGTCGGGAGTGGGGACGCGGCCCTCGTGAATGTCGTGATCGCCGAGAACGGTCGCGCCGTCGTAACCGCGAAACGGTAGGTGGAAGCGACCATTGGCGAGGACTTGGTCGACTACGCCCAGATCGTCGAGCACTTCTAGGCTTCGGGGTTGCAGACCCTTACCCCGCGATCCGGCGAAGTATTCCGGAGCCTTGTCGACGATCCGGAAACTCACCTTGCGTCGGGCTAGATCGCAGGCAAGCGTAAGCCCAGTGGGTCCTGCTCCCACGATGAGGACGGCGATATGTTGGCTCTTGATCACAATCTACTCCTCCAGTCCCACACGGTCGGCGCTACCGTCTCCAATGACTTGCTCACGACTTGTGAGCGCAGCATTCGTGCTGGCCGGCAAGGCCGACTTGTTCTCAGCAACGTCGAGAACCAAACAACAGGGGGCCCCATTAAATCCCTGGAATCGCATCTTACATCCCAGTGTTGACAGGCGCAACATTTTCACATCGAAAGGGGATGCTACGACGTCGGACGTGTCACGGGCGTGACCATGACCATTGCAGAAGCGTACGAGAGTTCTCCCAAAGAGTAGTCCCGAATAGTCCGTCATGATCCGACCGGGCTCGGCGAGATAGTCCGGACACTAGGATCGCCTCCAAACCTCAACTAGTGGAGCCTCTCCATCTGTGCCCCTAATCGCTTGGGTGCGATCAGTGCGTAGCTGCCCAGCAACAGCTCCGCCACTTCGGCCCAATCGACTTTGCCCACGTCCAGACGGAGGGCGATCCAGCCCTTCGACGCGATGTAAGCAGGAAGATAAAATCTGCCGGGCTGGGCCTCAGCCAGCGCCTTGTTGTCGCCGGACAATACCTTGCAGGTGACTGCGACTATGCCGTCACCGTGATGGTTATCGAGGAAGTAAGCGAAGGTCTTCTTCCGGACCAGAAATTGCGCGTGCGATCCATAGATTCGTCGAGTTGCCTCAGGAAGCGCAAGAGCAATATCAGTTAAACGGGTGAGGCGTGGGTCGGCGGGATGTTTTGCCATGCGAGCCCTGACCGGTCCTCATAATAGTAATACTTCCTTCCATGACAGACTAGAATGCACGATGTGGCCTATTCGAGACTCAGTTGTCGGGAATGAACTATTCTTGCTGGGGCGCCTCTTCAAGAACAACCTTATTAAAACCGGTCAGGATTCTTTGCTGCACCGGCAAGGCGCGGCATCGTCAAATCCCGGCGCAGGGGCGGGTGACAATCGGGGAAATGACCAAGGCCGCCGCTGAAGGTGCCGCTGGCGGCACGTCGAACGCCAAACGCCGATGATTGGGTCGATACCAACATCCTCGTACGCTACCCTGCCGACCAGCAATGTCCGCCAGTCCGCAGCAGGCAGATAAATCATGGCGAAGAACATTCGGACAATCACGCCGAGATCAGCGTTCAGCCACGGTGCAACAAAGAGCTGCAAAGATCCAGGCATTCGTCAATTTCCTGCTCCCACTTAAACTAGAAGAGCCAATTCGATTGTTCTCGGGATTGCTGCCGAATGCTCTGACTCTCCAGATCATTTCGTCACCGGAGCCGAGTGAATAGCTGCGATACCCGCAACCCCTTCCATTCGCCGCAACACAGCCGAGAAGTCTTCTTCATTGGCATGCGCTAGCTCATCTGAATTGATGCGAAACGCCGCTTCTGTCACAGGCATGGAGATGTGCTCATGTGCCGCCGCCTCCAGAATCAGCTGAAAATCCTTGTTCATCAGACGCAATGGAAACTGCGGACTGTAATCATGGGTCGCTACCGTTCGGAGCTTTCCCAAGTGGGCCGGAGCGATCACGGCGGTCTGCGATAAGACTTCAAGCAACCGTTCGCGATCGAGGCCAGTTTTCTCCCCCAGAACCACAGCCTCAGCAATTGCCTGCATGCCAACACCCAACAGCGTGTTGACGACCAACTTCATCGCTGTTCCGGCACCGGAACGGCCCAGAAGAAAGTATCGTTTTGCGATCGCCTGAAATAGTGGCTCAGCCGCGAGGAAGAGTTCTTGATCGCCGCCTACCAGAAGCGTGAGGATGCCTTCTTCGGCCGCAGGAGTGCTGCCCGAGATGGCGACATCCAGTACTTCGATGCCACCCGCGGCGGCGAGGCTGTTCACTTCACGGGAGGTTTCTGGCGAGATCGTACTCATCTCGAGAACGGTGGTTCCGGACTGCGCCCCGGCAAGAACCCCGTGAGGCCCGGTATAGACGCTGCGAACTGCTTCATCGTTCGTCAAGCAGGAGAGCAGCACATCGGCACCGCGTGCCAGTTCAAGAATATTGTTCGCGAGGACACCGCCCTGTGCAACGAGGGCCTCCGCCTTAGTGCGATCCATGTCGTATATGGACACTTGGTAAGCGTGATCAAGCAGGCGTTTTGCGATCCGGCTTCCCATGTTACCTAGGCCAATGAATCCGAGTTTCACCTGATCTGCCGTAAGACGTTTCATCGGGTCTCCGTGGTCTCCTCAGATTGTGGACACTTGCGCCAACCGATGCTCACACGAGAACAGAAAGATAAAAAACACACGGCCACCCTTAGACACTCATGACCTCTCTCCGGCGTTCCTTGGCCGTGCTGCCCTGATGGGAGCACGTCGCCTTCCAGTTCCGTGCTCAACGGACCTTGTTTCATTTCTTTTTTCTTTTCTTACAGCGTCAGTCGGTAGTTGCCTTGAATATTTGTCTTGAAGTTTGCCGGAATGCAAATACCGACGGCAGTGTCGTTATGCCGACTCTCCATCATGGCTCGGAACTACCTTTTAGCTCGCATATGTCGAAATCCTCTTCCCGCTCCGAAGCAGACAGGGCTCTCGTCATGTTCGAGATGTCCCGGCTCTTTAAAGAAAGGTACCGAGCGAACCGGACGTCAACCTCACTAGAATCTGTGACTCGCTGTTTAATTTGACCTTGATCTTCCGCCACTTGCCATCATCTTTCGAGTTGCTGGGAGCGTAGGCGAGCACATATTGGTGGCGAAGCCTGACCCCGATGTGGCGGGTAACAATCGAAAGATCGTTGGGATTGTCGAGGGTGTAACACTGAGCACCCGTTACGTCGGAGATTTCATTGAGAAGTTCAGGGCCTAAAAGCTCTTCCCGGGTGCGGAATTCCCGGTCGAAAATGCCAACTGAATAAATAGGAACGTCGGCTTCCTTGACCCGGGACTTCACTTCGCCTTCAGTGTAGCGGCTGTGGTTGTCGCCACCGTCCGAGATAACGAGTAACGCTTTTCTTGCGTACCTTGCCTCTTCCATTTTGTTAAAGCCCAGGTAAATCGCATCGAGCAGTGCGGTACGCCCTTTGGGCAGGGCAAAGAGTAACTTCTCTTGTATATTCTCGACAGCCTGAGTGAAGTCCTGGACCACGTGCGGTGTATCTGCGAAAGTAATCAGAAAGCCTTCGTCTTGCGGGTTCGACCCTTTCAACAGCTCGAGGACGGCTTCCCGCGCACATTCAAGTTTTGATGACTGCTGCTACTCATGTCGAGAATCACGCCTAACGACGCGGGTGCATCCTCGCTAGAGAAGTGTTTGACCTCCTATGGTTCCTTGCCTTCGTAGACCTGGAAATTCCTTTTGTCTAGGCCTACTACAATGCGTTGCATCGCATCGGTGATAGTTACTGGCACGAGCACCGAGTCGACGTGTTTGCGGATCGTGACGATGTAACCGTTACTGAGGCTCTGCGTCGCTCTTGAATGAACCCGAGGCTGGATGTGAACATCGGGAAGTTGGCCTTGCGCATGAGCTGCTGCAATTCCCCGACAGAGGAAAACAGCAAGAACAAGGAAGCGACCTAACAAGATTAACGCTTTGTCACTTGAAAACATGATGACTACCTGCGCATGCTCGCGAGATGTTTCCATTAGGAACCGAATCGGAAACGGTGAATGCACTTGTTGATCCACTCTGGGGGTAGGTTTTGGGGGTTGACAGGCGACATTGAAGGGGTCCGTGGACCGGACAACGACGGTACGCGGACACAAGCGTCAGAATGTGGACACGGCGCGTTGCGGTGCTGCAGAGCTGTCGCGGGTCTGCCGGCTAGAGAGGGTCTAAACGGTGGATGTTCATACGCTATCCCGCGGCCGTCGTCTCGGGTATATAGGAGCCAAACCCGCCCGCACTACTACGTCGCAGGCCGAGTTGTGCGAGGGCGCGGTACCAGGTGGCTTTGTATCTCGAGGGACGTTTAACCGCGGTTTCGGATGGCGGCGAATCATCATCCAGTTTCTTTGACAGTACCTTGATTCCTCCTTCTTGCCAGCGGAGCAAGGAGTGCGCGAGGTCGTCCTGAGGCTCCGCTCGGTCTTTCTGCACCAGGAGAGCTTGCCGAATTCCGTGCGCCACCAAGAAGCTTGCGGACGGAAAGTCCTGCGGAAATACCATCCACCTGTTATCGAACATGCCGCTATCAACCGACCTCGTTCCTGAAAGGCGAGTGGAGTCGAGCAGGAATGCCGGTGCGGCGTGCTGAGAAAACTCCAGGCGCTGCAGTGACGCCGTTACACGGGAAATTGCATCCACAATCGGCCCCATATCGATCACCGTGTTCCAAACGCCCGGAGATCCCGCCCCAAGCCCAACGATTTCTTCAGGGCCCGGCGAAGCGTTGTAAAGCGGGACCGGGCGAAAGCCAACTGCAGCCAGCGCGAAACCCACTTCGACAGAGTCGGCTCCCGGGAGATCGACAACCAAAGCGGTTTCCCCCATCTGTTTCTGAAGCCAGGGCAAATGCTGCGGCGTGACTGGTTCAGACTTTATCCGAGTGTCCCAATAAGTCTGCGCGAAGAGCACAGGCGCCACCCACGGTGACCAGATGGAATCCTGGGGAGCCCACACAGAAAAAACCTCCTCGCGGTTCACGCATTTCCTCCGTCGCGCACAATGAGCACCGCAATGTCTTGCGCTTCGTCGTTGATCAGCGGCTTACGTCCAATTCGGGCATACGCGCCTGCAACGGTTCCATCAACCGTAAAGACGCCAATGCTGGGATAATAGCTCCCGTTCCTGTCGGGCAGCGGAATAACCATAAATCGCCTCTGCGCCACCCACTGCGAGGGGCGACGTTGCGCAGCTTTGTGTATGAGCTGCAATTCGCACTCCGAGGTCACACCCGAGATCGCAATGTTCTCGCCCACTCTCCCAAGGGCCGGTTTCACGACCCACTCTCTTAGATCCTTCAGAACAATCGATGGGCAGACCGTCTCAGGTAGGAGCGCCCTCCAGGTTCGGAGTTCGGTCGATAGACTGTCCCACACCAACGGAAACCGTTTCGACTGTACCAATACAGCGCTTGCGGGATTACTTACTGGAGTACGACTGCCTGCAAAAAACGGAGTCCATTGAGACTTCGTCCGCAACCTCGGCAACCACTCCGCAGGGAAGAATCGCACGATCGCATCCAGACGACTCTCGGCAAACGACGACGAAATGTTTGCCCTATCTTCATCCCAGCGGATGTGTTCAGGGCTGGAGAGGATCGTGCGCAGACCATACTCGGTCATTCGTTTTCCCAAGAATTGCATAACCTGACGGTCGTCGCTGTAGGCTGTGGCGTGAACCAGGCCGACCACGGCATCCGGCCCAAGCTCAGTCGCGAGCCTTCGAGCGTATGTGCCGGCTGGATCTGGTGGTGCAGTTGCGCCGGGGTAGTGGGCAGCCATTAGCTGCATGAATCCGGAAGCTTCAATGAATCCGCCTGGTACATCTGCGTTGACTTCGGAGATGCGCCATCCCTCGTCGGTGAAGTGGAAGTCGAACCGCATGACTCTGGCGACACCCGGCGTAGGGTCGGCCAGTTGCGCAAATTCCTCTCGTAACGCTTTTGGAAGACCCAACTTCACGTAGAGATTTCTTCGGCGCAACAATTCACGCTCAGCTGCAGCGAGTTCGCAGCTTAGGGCTTCGGCGAGCGCACGCAATTCCTGCCATCTGCTCTCCGCAATCAGAAGTGGGAACTCAGCCAAAACACAATGGTCCTCTGATTGGACGTCCCACTTGCAGCACTCAAAGACCGTCCGAAACTTAACCGTCTGCCAAGTTGCATCGGGCAGTGGGTTCCCCAGTTGATAAGGGACGATCATGCTCCGATACCCCGGTGCAATGCCCACACAACGGCGACGAGTAAGTAACCCGTCACGGTGAAAACCGACCGAACGATCGAGGAACGCGACTGCGAGCTTCTCTCGACCAAAACGGCCACAACGGTGAGCACCAACGCTGGCCATGCTGAAACCACAAAGTCGTGGAGGAACCTGTCGGGTATCCAGGCGCCGGCGACGGCAGCACCGAGGATTACACCGTTCCCGGCCAGTAGGCCGGCGAGTCTCAAGCCGCTACCAGTGTCACGTTCGACGGTAATCCGCTCTGAGACAACCCGGCCGCTGAGAACGTCCACGAGGTACCACAGAACAAACCATGCGCACAGCGCCGTACCAGCAGAGACGATCACCACTTCGACCCCAGGCCCTTCTCCGATGTTGCCACCCGCAAAGCAGAGAGAGACTCCCAGGAGCGCGCCGACGACGGCGATCAGACCCGCATTATTGCGCCGCTCCAGCACGTCATCACGGGCGCTGACGCCCAGAAAGGAAAAGAGCCGACCAGACACTCCGATCGCTGCCGCACCCATGCCCATGTAGATGAGGATGTAAAGGCCACTTTCCCGAACTGCCTTAGCAGCTGATCTCTCAAGACACAACAATAGGAATAGTAAGCAAGCAAGCGGCGCGAGACCTAGAACCAGGCGGTAACTTCGCGGGGCAGCGAGGCGATTCACGCCAAAGATGTCGCCATACCAAGGCGCCCAAGTAATCAGGGCAACGACAGCCGACATCAGCCCTGCGAAAAGCTCCCAATCGGCCACTTCAGGCATTCCCTCCGACCAAATTCCTCAAGTGTGATTCTTGCGCGGATTATAGCAGTGATTTTTCGTATCACTGCTGAATGTTAGCCCTCGCAGCTGCGCGATCTCGTTTTGGCTGGCGGAAGCGCTTCGTCGCTCAGCAAAGATCCACCGACCACGATTCCGCTCAGCGAAAGGTACGCCTACCAGTTCCCTCACCGCAGAGCAGCATAGCCGGGGTGCGACGCGCGTCAAGACTCACGACCGCTTCGCGGCGCACAGGGCGCGGCCTTGACCCAAGCCTTTAACTCTCCGGCCTGTTTCTCCGCCATGTGGGGAATGTGCAGGTGTGGCGACAGGAGAGACCTCAATGCCCAAAGCCAAGACCGAGACTCCCGAGGTCACGGTCGAGGCTGACATGCGGAGTCCTTTCCGGCTCCGGTGCATGCTCGGAACCGATGAATGCTGCTCTCCGATCTCCTGTCCAGCTTGCCGGTTCACGCCAGTCACGAGACCAACACCGCGCCCTCTTTCCACATTGTGCGCGGATACCTGTTTTCGAGCCAGTTCGAGCGCAGACTGCCGCATCGCTCGACGAATCGAACAGCCATCAGCACGATGCCGGGTTTTAAGGACCAGTTGCCGGCCATTCAGTAGTACCTTCCACATGACGGAGAGTGCGGGTGTTGAACCCGTTGGCCTGTTTCGAGAGCCCTTGTATAGCAAACAAATGCCTGAGTGTCCGGCCCACTCTCCGATCCATCGTCAAAGAACAAAGGAATTTTGGTAGGCCCGGCGGGAGTCGAACCCACAAAAGGCTGCTCTTGAGGCAGCTACGTATGCCAGTTCCGTCACGGACCTAGAGCCAGAAATTGTGCAGGAGTTAAGAACTCAGTCGGGATCGACGGAGTCGTAGTGACGATCGAAATTGAAGCCGGGGCTTCACAAAGTCAAAGTAGCATGAAATTGTGGGCGGCCGCACGCGTTTTTCGGGGCCCGGCGGCGGCTATCCGGGACTGATTCCTTCGATCGCTGGCAGTTCAGCCGGACTACGATGTTCGCTCATCAGGATGCTCAAGCTGCACCGTGGTCTCGTTGATCGACCAGCGTGACTGGCGCTAGGAAGGCAATGGGCGTTCCGACGACCCGGCTGTCAGGGGGTGTCCTTTTGCCATCTCTCCCTTGTCACTTATGCTCGTGCTGCAAAGTCCACCTCAGACCAGCGGCAAAGGTACGACTGTAATACTCGCGCTGGATGGGGAATCGCTCCGCCCCGAGATAGAAGCCAAAGACCTCGTTATTGAGATTGAGCATGGACACGATCGCCTGCAGTCCGTGCCCGCGTGGAATCCAGTAGCTTACTTGCGCGTCCACCTGGGTGTGCGGGTAAAGGTAGGTGTCGCCATTTGGATCCTTGGAATTGCTGCTGCCGTAGAACCAGATGTTTGCGTCATTGTGGGTCAGGCCCATGCGGGCTGAGAGGCCTTTCTTGTCGTAGGTCACGTCGAAGTTCCAGTTGTTGGGTGCGGTGCGTAGCAGTGTCGGATGGTCGGTGCGCCCACTGGCTGCGGGAAAAGTGGCCCGTGAAGTCGTATAGCTGTAATTCGCCCGCACACCCACTCCATTCAGAAAGCTGGGCAAGAAGGACAAGCGTTGTTGCCAGGCGGCCTCAAATCCGGTGATGTGGGCGCTTGGCCCGTTGACCAGAATGTTTTCCTTTGCACCGTTAAAAGGCACGAGATAAGAGAAAATAGGATCGGTCAAGGCCTTGTAAAAGAAGCCTCCTTGGATCAGACCCAATGACTTCAAGTAATGCTCCAGAAGCAGATCGAAGTTCTGACCGTGAGTTGGCTTGAGGTTCGGATTCCCCGCTCTAAATCTGGGGAAGGAATTCGGGTCCTCCGCAAAATAAGGAGCGGAATCCCCGAAGTTGGGACGCGCGATTCCCATCCCATACGCTGCTCGGAGTATCGTGTCCGAGCCGAAGCGGTACTGCGCCTGCACGCTGGGGAATGGATCGATATAGCTCTTGTTGGTCGCAATCGGAGTAACTATAAATTTTGTGGGATCGTTGGGGTCTACAACCAAATTCACCGCGCGAAGTGAATCCTCGGTCGACTCGATTCTCAGACCCGCCTGTAGTCTCAGCCGTCCGAAGCTGATGGTGTTCATCGCATATCCCGCCCAGATGCGCTCGCCAATGTCGAAGGAGTTCCGTAAGTTGTACGGGATGTTCGGACTGGTTCCTCCGCCTTGTACCGCAGCCAGGATCTTCCTGAAATCGGTAACTGGACCATAGGTAAAGTTCCCGAAATAGTAGTTGTTGTCCCTGAAGTTGCTCAAGAACTGAGTCATGGGCAGGCCATTCCCCGAGTTGAAGTTCTCCCTGTCAAAACGAGAAGTTTTCGCGGCATCCCAACCCTTAAAGCCCACTTCAAAGGAACTGTAATGCGAGCCGACAGAATACTGCTTGTTCAGAGCAATATCTCCAACCACGTCACGCTCAAAAACACTGTCCTTTTCGTTGTCAGCAAAGCTCATCTGGTATTGGCTGGGATCGTGAATGTTCACCCCATTGAGAACCGGGAACTTGGGAATGAAGGGATCTTTTGTATCAACCCCGAATGCCACGCTATTGGCTTGGCTGAGGGTGTTAGCGCCGGGGCCGTTGAAGCCGCCAAACGCGAAGCCACCCGTGTAGTGGGCTTGCGATAGCGCGAGTTCATAGGTAATAAGAGCGCTCTTGACCGCGTGCCGCGCCCCGGCCTGCACGCTGAAAATCTGTTGCCCCGGCGTCCGGTAGACGTCTGTGAAGCCCATGCTGCCGCAACCTTGGACGCCCCCCACCGTGGTAATACCACAAGTATTGTTAGGATCCGCCGGATTTGAGATGAAATTACTGATCCCGGGCGTATAGATCCAGTCCTCGCCAAAGTCTTTGAACTTGGCATACAGCCCACGTAAATATACCGACGACATGTCGCCAAGCTTGTAATCGCCTTCGCCACCGAAACCATAACGAGTGCGGTCGTAGTGGTAGTTGCGTTGGTCTTCCGTATTCGGACCCAGAAAAGTGCTTCCATCGGGCAGCGTGATGACCCCAGGCCCTGGCTCGATGTCGTTTATCCCCCGCGCGTTGTAGTCGTAGCTACCCCCGAAAAGCAGGCCGATCTTTTTTTCCTTGCCGAAGCGCTGACCAGCTGTTGCATCGACCTGATACAGGTTCCGGCCTCCGCTGATCGGCGTGTATCCGCCCATTCCCAGGATCGTCACATAGGGATTGTCGGTCGCGCTCTTGGTGACCAGGTTTACCGATCCCCCGATGGCGTCCGCGTCTTGATTGGCGGAGAGGGTCTTGTTGAGCTCGACCATATCGACCAGGTCGGCAGGAATTACGTCGAGCTTCACGTTGCGCACACCCTCGGGCGAGGGCACGTGAATGCCGTTGATCGTCACATTACTCAGTCGAGGCTCAGTGCCGCGAATTTGGATGTACTTGCCTTCGCCCTCGTCGCGCTCGAGGGACACGCTGGGCAACCTGCCCACTGCGTCGGCGATATTCGTGTTGGGCAGGCTGGTGATGATTTCAGAGGGGAGCACCTGCACGATGTTATCGGCAGTCCGTTCGATATTGAGCGCCTCAAGCTCGCCGAATTGACGATCTCCCTTAACCGTTACCACCTCGGTCTGGTTGCCGACCTGCAGGATGGCGTCCGCGCGAGCGAGTTGGCCGGCTGCGATGGTCAGCGTGGTGGAGAAGGGCGCAAATCCAACATAGGAAATGGTCAACGTGTACTCGCCAGGAGCGAGATCGGTAAACGTAAATTGACCCTGGCCATTCGATATCACCGATCCCCCATTCGGCTGCAATTCGATGCGGGCTCCTTGTAAGACGCTCTGGGCAGTATCTTTCACGACGCCCGTGACGATTCCACTACGCTGCTGAGCATCGACGGGTACGATCCCGAGCATACCGACGAGTGACAAAATCAAGAAGATGCGGTGCGGGGATTTTCGCATAGTAGTTGAGCCTCCAGCGGGGTGAGCAGGAAAGGTAATGCGAGTTTGTGAACGCAGCATTGCTGGGATGTTAAGATCTCGTTAAAAAGATTCCCGCCGGGGCGTTAACGCTGGAATTGAGGTAGAACGGCTCCCGCAGCTTGAAGTCGACTGGCCGCTGGTGGCCGTGTTGAGCATGACGGCCGGTGCGGTCGATGTCATTGGATTCCTGGCAATGGGAGCGCTGTTTACCGCGCACATTACGGGGAACCGAGTCGTGCTGGCCGCCCATTACATAACCGGTGGCTTTAGCCAGATTGGACCTCTGATCTCAGTTCCGGTTTTCATCACTGTATTGGGGACCGTTACATTACATGGTTATCCACGAACAAAGCGACGCTTGGGACTTTGCGAGCATTATTGATTCTGCACGCTCTAGTCCTGGCTGGATTCTTTGCGCTTGCCCTCGGGCTTGGTCCCTTCACCAATCCCGATCGTGTCATCGCAGTATCTGTGGGCATGCTCGGTTTGCCGCGATGGCCACTCAAAATGCGCTCGTCAAGCTCGATTTGCCAGGTTTCCCTTCGACCGCGGTACTCACAACGAATACTGTCCAGTTGACAATCGACCTTGCGATGCTGGTACGCGGCAATGGCCGGCCTGAGGAGATCGTCGAGCTCGGCGCCGCGCTCGGATGACATTTCCGGTTTTCGCGGGATTCATTGCCGGGTGTACAGCGGGCGGATCTCTTGAAGTTCACTTCGGACTATGGGCGCTGGCATTGCCGGTTGTCCTGGCGGTGGTTGCGGTTCCGTTGGGTGAGTACATCTCAGAAGCAGGTCCGGCAACAAAACAGTTTTGAACGGTGACCATCCGTTCCCCCCAAAAAATATATATAAACGACCTCAAGACTGCGGAGGCAGTTCGAAATGTACCGCGCAAACGGACTGGTGGATGCCAGGCAGATGACCGGGGCAAGGGAAGACGACGACGTAAAGCTGCAAAATGTTCGCGGTGGCAATGCTGGCGGGCTTCAATGATGAGAGGAACATGGACAACGGATCACCTTTCAATGTGGCACGATCATGGTCACGAATGTTTTTCACGAGTTCCGGCCATCGCTCCACAGGTTTTCGCAAAAGGACACAGATGCGTGTGATTCCATCTGGTCCCCGAATGGTCGAGAGCCAGCCCGCGCAAGAGTGCAAAACCATTTTTCTCAATCCACGGGGAAGGTGAGGAAAGCAAGTCACCAGTCTGGTAGGGCCGAGGGCTTGCGTGGCGCCAATTGGCTCGCGGTTCGGCTGGATGATTCTAGCCGGAGACATCGATCAACTGATCAACTCCATAGCCCGTCTTCGGATTTTTACGCCGAGTCCCTCCGCAATCCAAGTGCAGAGCTCGTCATAGTCGGCTCTCCGGCGCCGCAACCGCAAGACACGATGAAGCGCGTTCGGGATGCCCTCGAGCGAGAATTCACGCCCTTATGGCGGAGCGAAAGTATTTCCCACGGGGCTGAAGACCAGAGTTCAAGTTGAGGACGCCAGAATGCGTCATGGATGCCCGTTCGCACAGGTTTCCTGTTGCGCGACACCAAATTGCTTGACGTGGATACATGTATACATGTATTAATGTGGGCGAAACGTCTAGATACGACATTAGGCATGTAAGGGTGGGGGGTCACCACATGCTGTATGTTTGTCGCCGTGGAGCCAATGGACATCAGCAAGCTAGCGACAAGGGTGCTTCAACAGCAGCGGTCTACGCCCGGCCTCGTGGCAGATGGAATCCGGTTGGCCATTCTGAGAGGACAACTGGCAGCTGGGCAAATACTGAAGCAGGAAGAACTTGCAAAGCAATTCGGGCTCAGTCGGGCGCCCGTTCGCGAAGCTCTTCGACAACTCGAGGCCGAGGGGTTGGTTGTGTCTTACCCTCATCGCGGCACCGTGGTGGCGGAGTTGTCTCCCGAGGATATCGAAGAGGTGTTTTTGATCCGGATCACGCTGGAAACAACTGTGCTTCGACTCGCCGTTCCCAAGATGACCGATGTGGACTTTCGCAAGGCGGAAGCCGTGCTCGATCAAACCGACAACGATCCAAATCCCACCCATTTGGCGGAACTAAACTGGGCGTTTCACGAGAGCCTATACCTCCCTGCTGGCCTACCGCGGATGCTGAACATCGTCAGGACGCTCCACAATCACGCCTTGCGGTATCACCTCGTGGGCTTCGTTGCATTGGACTTCAAGCGAGAATCCCAAGACGGACACCGGCGAATCCTCGGAGCGTGCCGGAAGCGGAGCGAAGAAGGTGCGGTCGAAGCTCTACGTGCGCATTTGTCGGAGTCGGCCAAGAGTATTGTTTCTTATGTTCGCCAAGCGATCGGCGGAGCGACGGTTGCAGATTCGTCGCTGCTGGCAGAATAGCCGTTCGCTTCCACCGGCCGCTAGCTGAGCGGGCTAACGGTATTTGCTCAGCCGAGGCGGTTGTTACAAACCAATTCGTCCTTCTGCATCGCCCAAGTAGTCGAGTCAGCCACGTGGTTCTGAGCGAGCGGCGCGTGAATCCTCCGGTCCCTCCAAGTGTACGGTACGCCGGTTTTGTGGTCCCAAGCAGTGACCCCGTTTGTCACTCTTCGCTCTGACAAGTGCGACCTCCAAACGAGCCTCCAAGAAGAGACTAGTTTGGTTTTCTGGAGAGCCCCAGGAAGCGAGAGGTTCAAACGGCGCCGATGCATTTTCATGCTTTGGCGGTGGATTCGACCTCAGCGATTCGCCTCGGACTCTCTGTCAACCAATTGTGCTTGAAAGTTCCTCACAGTCCTCCCGAACGGGAAAGGTAGGAATGCCATGACGACGAAGGCGAATTCGCTAGTCTTATCGATGTGGATTTTGGTGGCCGCTGGTGTCCTGATCCTCAACTCGGAACCAATGAAGGCACAAGTAGCAGGTGGAACGATCCTCGGCACAGTCACCGATCCCGGCGGTGCGGTCATCGCGAATGCTGAAGTGACCATCAAGGACACAGCCACGGGTGGGTCTCGTACGGTGAGCACAAACTCCTCCGGCTTCTACACAGCACCCAACCTGCTGCCCGGCAAGTACGAACTGAAGGTTTCGGCAGCGGGGTTTTCGGTGGGCATTGCGGATGTGACTTTGACAGTCGGCATTGAGCAGACTGTAAACGTAGTGCTCAAGGTGGGGCAAGCCAACACGATCGTTGACGTGTCGGATGCCGTCTCAGGAGTCGAGCTTGCTACATCGAGTCTGGGAAATGAAGTGGACGGCAACACGGTGCGAGAGTTGCCGTTGAATGGCCGGGACTGGTCCCAACTCGCGACCTTACAGCCGGGGATCGCGCAAGTGCGCAACCAGTCAACCATCGGTGGGGTTGGATCGGCTGACGTCGTAAGAGGCGCGCGCGGGTTTGGTAATCAGCTGAGTGTTTCGGGGACTCGCCCGACACAAAACAACTACCGCTTGGATGGCATAAGCTTCAACGACTATACAAACGGCGCACCGGGCGGCGTGCTGGGCGCTCTCTCCGGCGTGGACGCGATTCAGGAGTTCTCTGTCCTGACGACCAATTATTCTGCCGAGTATGGAAAGACGTCCGGTGGAGTGATCAACGCGATCACGCGATCTGGAACAAATCAATTTCACGGAGATGCATATGAATTTCTCCGCAACAGTGCGCTGGATGCACGTAACTACTTCGACGGTCCGAACGTGCCCCCGTTTCGAAGAAACCAATTTGGTGGGGCGATCGGTGGACCCATCGTCAAAGACAAGACGTTCTTTTTCTTCAACTACGAAGGATTGCGACAGTCACTGAGTAGTACGCAGGTGGACATTGTGCCCTCACTAAACGCTCGCCAGGGAATTCTTTCGAGTGGCAAGGTCACGGTCGACCCGGCTGTCGTGCCTTATCTCCAGTTTTGGCACGTCCCCAACGGAACGGTTCTTCCTGGCGGAGACACGGCCAATTACAACGTTGTGACCAAGCAGACGGGGAGCGGGAACTTCTACACCGCCCGGGTTGATCACCAGTTTTCATCCAAGGACATTCTCTCGGCCACCTTTTTGTATGACAAAACTCAGCTGTCCAATCCCGACCCTTTGAATAACGAAACGTTCTTCAATAGCAACTCGCGGCCATTCGGGAGTCTGGAAGAGACCCATATTTTCAGCCCGCAACTTACAAATTCGGTGCGGTTTGGATATAGCCGGAACCGGGCAAATATTCTGACGGCGCCTGGGGCCAATCCCCTGGCAACAGAAGCTTCTCTTGGATCAATTCCCGGCCAGCCTGCGCCTTTCATCTCCGTCCCTGGGATCAGCACGTTTTTCGGCGGGGTGGACGGTTTTCCAAACTTCACCTTTGGATGGAATTCTTTTCAAGGGTACGACGACGCCTTTCTGACACGTGGGACACACTCGATCAAGTTCGGGTTTGCAGTGGAGCGTATGCAGTCGAACAACCTCTTCCATTTTTTCGATGATGGAAACTTTGTTTTCCCCTCGCTTTCGGCTTTCCTCACAAATCAACCGATCGTATTTAGCGCGACCATTCCCTCCTCGGCGACCCCCCGGAATATCCGAGAGACCCTATTGGGCGGATACATTCAGGATGATTGGCGCTTTCGGCCGAATCTGACGTTCAACCTCGGGCTGCGCTACGAGATGACGACGATACCGACCGAAGCCGACGGGAGGCAAGCATCCCTCAAGAGCATGACGGACTCACAAATCACGGTCGGCGCGTCATACTTCAATCGCAACCCGACCACAAAGAACTTTGAGCCGAGGATTGGCTTTGCGTGGGATCCGTTGCACGACGGGAAGACCTCACTGCGGGGAGGATTTGGGCTATTCGACGTGCTGCCTTTGCCCTACGAATTTCTTATTATTTCCTCGGCATCAGCTCCGGTTGCGCAGAATCTTACGATCACTGGCCTTCAGCGCGGCGATTTTCCGACAAATGCGTACACCACGTCCGTCCAGAATTGCCCGCTGCCAAGCCTCGCGTGCTATCGCACTGCGTATATCGATCCCAACCCTCATCGCAGTTATGTGATGCAATGGAACCTTAACGTGCAGCGAGAGATTGCTCCCCAAACGTCGATGACGCTGGCGTATGTAGGTTCGCGGGGCGTGCGCCTGCCGTTCCGAACGGATGACGCTGACATTGTGTTGCCCACGCTGACGCCCGCCGGCTACCTGTGGCCAAGCAATTCCACGGTGGGCGCAGGCATCGGAACGAGGGTAAATCCAAGTGTTGGCAGGATTGATCGGCTCGCCTTCGGTGCCGATTCTTACTATGACGCTCTCCAAGTTGGCCTCGAAAGAAAATTGAGTCACGGCTTGCAAGTGCAGAGCTCTTTTACTTGGGGGAAAAGCATTGACTCCGGTTCCGCGACGATTGCGGGAGACCAGTTTTCCAACTCTCCGTCCAGCCTTCCTTTCTATTTCGATGCGAGGCTGAGAAGAGGACAATCCGATTTTAACTTGGGGAAAAATCTTGTGGTCAGCGGGACCTGGGAGATCCCCGGTTTCAAGTCAAAATCGGGACTCACCGGTTGGGCCATGAGCGGCTGGCAAGTTGGTGGTGTACTGGAGGCTAGTTCAGGTGCGCCGTTCACGGTTCTAGTCGGCGGCGATCCTCTTGGCCTCAACAACACAGACCCTTTTGCTTACCCCAATCGGAACACAGGACCGGGGTGCAGCTCAGGGGTCAACCCGGGCAATCCGAACAACTACATCAAGCTCCAGTGCTTTACGATGCCACCAGCGCAAGGAGTGACCACCAGCGGCAGCCCGATCTACACGCTGCTCGGGAACAGCGGCCGGAACCCGCTGACGGGCCCGGGCCTTCTCAACCTAGATTTCTCTTTGTTCAAGAACACTCGACTGTCGGAACGTTTCAATCTGCAATTCCGGACCGAGTTCTTCAACATCCTTAACCACACCAACTTCGCTCCGCCATTGGACAACAACACGCTCTTTAACCCTGATGGAAGCGCAGTTGGGAGTGCAGGAGTCATCGATGCGACTCAGACGCCCTCTCGCCAAATTCAGTTCGGGCTAAGACTGATGTTTTGAAGGAGTGCGTAGCCTACGCGGGTGCAATCCGACACGATTGGGCCCGCGTTGTCCGATGCCGTTCTACCCAAGCAATATTGAGAGGAACCATGAAGGCGAGCCCATTGCGTTTCATCCTCACTATCCTGATTGCGCTCGGCAGCAGCTTGGTGAGTGCTCAGACCACGGAGATCCCTCCGCCGGCAGACTCCGTGGTCCCGATGGCGGTCTATTACAAGGTACCTCCCGGGAAACGAACGGAATGGCTGACGCTCTACAAGAAGTACCACTTTCCAGTCATGCAGCAGTTCGTGAAAGACGGTCTGATCAAAAGCGTGAACATCTACCAACGTCGTTTTCGGGCCGAGGCTCCGGCGTGGGACTACGAAGTGGTCCTGCTCTGGCGCGATTGGAATGCCATCGAAGAAGGACATGTAAAAGAACCGGGGGTGATCCGGAAGATGTATCCCGACATGTCGGATTACGAGCGTGCCGATCAGCGTCGGTTTGAGCTCCAGACCGATGTGTGGATCGACATTCTCGAAGAAGTCGCGGCGCAATAGGAAAGAGTCGGTCGGACCGCAAGCGATTCGCGCTTTGTATCGGACGTCCCGGTCCTTCGCCTCTGGGGATGAATCGAGTCCACACAGGTCCAAAAGAAACAGGAGGAATAGTTGACGAAACTAGGCATCTTGGCAGCATTGTTCATACCGCTCCTGGCGGGCGCACAGACTGCTGTAAACGAGCCCTTGACGTTTGTTCAGGCGATCATCATGCCCGACGTCCCTAAAGGACCGTACAGTGATCACCTCGCAGTCGATGTGCAGGGGCGTCGGCTGTTCGCCACTCCCCAGGCGCAGAAGAGCGTGCAGGTATTCGACTTCACTACGGGCAAACTCTTACACACGATCACTGGAATTGAGAATCCACATTCGGTGCTTTACCGCTCTGACCTGAACCAGATCTACGTCACGGATGGGGAAGCTGGACTGCTGCGCATCTACAACGGGAGCGACTACAGCCAGGTCAAGTCCATCGATCGCCTTCCGGATGCGGACTCCATTGGCTACGACCCGGTTACGAAATATCTATACGTAACGAACGGAGGCAAGGATGCTGGTCTGGATCATTCATTTCTGACAGTGGTGGACACCACGACAGGGAAGCGAATCGGCGACATCAAGCTGCCTGCACTCAGCCCAGAGGCGATGGCGATGGAAACGGAAGGGCCCAGGATCTACCTAGATCTCATGGATCGCAACCTCGTTGCGGTTGTCGACCGCAGGAAGCAGGAACTGATCACCACCTGGCCCGTTACAAAATGCAAGAAGAACATTGCAGCAGGCCTGGATGAAGCCAACCATCGGTTGTACATCGGTTGCCGCGACACGGAGACTAGCGGGACAATTGTTGTCTTCGACACAGAGACAGGCAAAGAGGTTGATAGGCTTCCCATCGGCGGTTGGGTCGATTACATCGCCTACGATCCAGCGAGCCAGCGAATCTATGCCTCATGTGGGGCACCGGTGCCGGACGGCGGGCATCTCTATGTCTACCATGCCGGCAATCAGGGGCACTACAACCTCCTCGCGAAGATCGCCACCGCCCCGCGGGCCAAGACAGCACTCTTCGTCCCGGAACTCAGTCGGGTCTTCGTGTCGGTTCCGCACTTTGAGAAGGAGGCCCGAGTCCTGGTCTATCAAGTTAAGTAAGGAAAGATTCATCAGTATGGAAATCTTTCTGGGTTGTGAAAGGTGCACCTGCGTGAGAGAGACTCACGCGGCGTGCCGGACTGTGCGTTCGACGTTGAGATGTCCAGAAACTCAGCGGAGAAGAGACTAAAGTAAGGGAGGCAAACATGACCAGATCTGTATCGCGCTTATCGTTTGTTCTTGGATTCCTGTCACTGCTACTGGTGATTCCATCTTCCGGACCGACGCCGGTTCACGCTCAAACGCCTACTGGATATTCCGGGGGCCCCGTCACAAACGCCAGTTTTTATCACATTGCTGCCGGCCACCAGGATGAGTGGCTCGCGTTGTACAAGAAGTACCACTATCCGATCATGCAATACGAGATTAAGCAGGGATTGGTCAAGAGCGAGACCATGTACAAGCGCGGTATCCACGAACTTTCACCGGCCTGGGATTTTTTTGCGGTGATCGTTTATCGCGACATGGATGCGGAAGTGGAGGTTCAGAAGGAGCGCGCCAAGGTGATGAAAGAGGTGTTTCCGAACACCGAAGAATTTGAAGCCGCAGACAAAAAGCGTTGGGAACTCACGACCGAACACTGGGACGAGAAGTTGATTGAAGTGCCTCTACAGTAACGTACCATGGGGCGGTGCTGCCCATCGCACGCCGCCCAAGGCTGCCTCGCCTCGCGCGACCCTGGTTTTCGGAGATCGTGAGCAATAACGACCGCCACGTCGCTACCGCGACGCGAACGTTTACGCAACGGACGATGCCCTTGGCGGATCCATCAAAGAACCCCGTCCTCGTTACCGACTAGTAGCCCTTGCCGGCATCCGCCTGGCGAAGCGTCGGAAGACCAAACCGAAACCAAGGCCGAAGACGCGGCAGGAATTGTCGTCAGGATCACCTGCCAGTGTGGGCCAAGCGATCAGAGGAGGTCCCAGCCAATTTGGGTGCCAGGTGGGATGCCGAGGGCGTGCCTCGTCTACAGAACCAAAGCAGTGACCAGTGCGACAGCAGAGAAGAAGTACCCAGCACCCCGATCGCAAAACTCTTCAGGATCATCAACGCCCCTCGCATCAGGAACATTTCTTAGCCAAAAAAGCGACTCATAGTGAAATTGCGCGTACCATTTGAGTATGAGCACAATCTGTTCAGCACTACCCGCTGATCGCATGATAGCCGACCCCTTGTTTCGAGGAGTTCCCGAAGACGAAGACGACGAAGAAGACGAACAGGAACAAGGCGAAGATGACGGGGAAGAGGGCGACGAGGATGAAGAAAACGACGAAGGAGAAGGCTATTCGGAATGATCCCCACCCTGATCCGTCCGTTTTCGCGGTCTACATGATCCAGGGGGAGGAACCGCCCGCGCTGGAGCCTGCAGCACTGGAGTACCAAGCACTGCCCGCACGCCACAGCCATTGCCTATTTCCAGATCGAACTACGTTTGGACGCTTCGCGGTCCCCGAGAGGATGTTCTTGTGTTGCGGCGGCATCCGACCTTGAACGGGGCCACTCGGAGCCGCTCGCCCTGACTCGCCTTGCCTTTGCCTACGGGAGAAGCCCTGTTCGCGGAACTCAAGAATCAGATCGGACTGCGTCGCTTGCGCCTGCGGAGATTAAAGTGCGTACGTGAGTCGCGGTTGTCGAAAGTGGACAGATGACAATTTCAGCTTTTCAGGAGAGCAAGGAGTGACAGATGGCCGATTTCACTACTTCGGACATTGTTTATCGTGCAATGCACTTGGCTATGATGAGAGTGATGTCATCGTGCTGCTCGGCACGGCTAAATTGCTGGACCTCTTTCACGACCGCTGCTAGCAAGTCCCGTGGAGACAATTCCGGGTGCCGCCGAAGTGCTTCGACGAGGCGCTGTTCTCCGAATTCTTCTCCCGCTGAGTTGAAGCATTCCGTGATGCCGTCCGTGTAGAGTGCGAGCGTGTCTCCTGAGAAGAGGAAGCACTCTTCGATCGAGCAATCCCATTCTTTGAAGAGTCCCAGGACGGTGCACGTGGAATCGAGCCGAACCAGAGTGTTATCGTTTCGAAGCAAGAGAGCGGAGAGATGTCCGCAGTTTGCGTAGCGCAAGCGCTGCGTCTGGTCGTCGTATTCAGCAAAGATGAGGGTGGCGTAGGCGCTGTCGGTCGTATTTTCGTAGAACAAGTGGTTCACTGATTGTAAGAGGCGTTGCGGCTCATCCCAAGCGACGGTGCACTGGCTGCGCAGATTTGCCTGCAAATTAGCCATCAAGAGAGCGCCGGCGATTCCTTTCCCTGAAATGTCGCCTAGCACCAGGCCAAGTCGTTCTCGACCGAGATTGAGAAAGTCGTAGTAATCGCCGCCGACCTGACGGGCCTGAATGCAGACACCCGCGTACTCGAGAGTTCTCAGGGGTGGAAGGCTTTGGGGGAAGAGTCTTGCCTGCACCTGTTTAGCAATTCCCAGTTCATGAGCTGCACGGCGTTCGGACTCCAGCTTCTGCACCGCTTCCCGTCGTTGTGCTTCGACCGCTTGGCTCATTTCGTCGAAGCTGACCAGTTCGAAAGAATTCCGATCGAGATCCTCGAAGCGGGTGAATACTCCTCCCCAGATCGGTGGTTGCTTCCCCAGCAGCAGCCGAGTCGCACTCGAGCTTCCATCCAACATCTGGCTTTGATACTTGATGCGCCTCAGGCGCGGGGTATGACGAAAACGCACTCCACGTTGCTTCCATTCCCTGTACTTGGCGGGAACATCCTCGGCGACAAATACAACGGATGTGGGCCGGCCGATGAGCCTGTACTCGTCGGAGTCGGGATCAGGTGCGATCAGCGTGAGCACGGCCGTGCCGTCGGGAGGGGCAACGCCTACCCAGCGTTGTCCGGACTGAAGCTGCACGTCAAAAGCAAGTTCGAATCCGAGTTGATCTAGGTAGAATCGCAGGCTTCGATCCTGATCACGAACAAAGACATTGACAGCGTGGAGGCGGAGGTAGGAACTCTGCCGATCCAGCTGAAGACAGCTCCGGTCGACCGAACCAACCAAAGGAGTGCTGGCCATACGGGTGATTATAAAACCCCGAGGCAAGAGCAACCGGTCCCGTTTGGTATTGCGGTATTCGACTTCGGCGTCGGGCGCTATCGGAGATCTCGCCATGCCAGATTTTCACGATCCGCGCACGCCGCGAGCCATCCTCACCGTTCTGGCAGCCGGTTGGTGATGGAATCCGATATCTGGCCGGCGGGGTCAAATCGAGTACTGTTGCCGGCACGTCCCTGATTTTCTTCAACCCGTTGATTGTGCGCGGAAATCGGGGACGCAGTTGGGTGCAACTCCAATCAGAGGCTCAGGCCGACCCCATCGAAGTCTCCCGGGCCTGTTCGGCGAGCCCTGAAGCTGCCTGATCAATCGTGTCGGCGTTGAATCCCACGATGACTGAACCGTCAATGACAATCACAGGAGTGATCACGTAGCCAAGTTTCTTAAGATCCTCCAGGAGGGTAGGATCTTGCGCTATCTCCCTCTCTTGAAAATTTATTCCCTTTTGCGAAAGATACTCCTTCGCTTGCTCGCAGAACATTCACCCGTGCTGGGAATAGACAACGATGTTTTTCATCATTCTTCACCTCCCGCCGGGGTTGTGCTGTTTGCGAGCAACCGCTGGATGGACTCCTTCGCGCCGCTGATCACATCGCGGACCGGATGGTCAGAATAAAAAGGCTTTGGCGGAACGTCTTGCCATAGCGTTCCGGGCGCATATACCGCGATGTAATCCCACACTACGGTTGAGCGATTGTGCTCTCCGAGCAAGTGAGACAGCGCTCGCCTTGTGTCCCAATACTGTGCCGCTCGCGCATCGGGAATGCGCGCGAGGGAGGCGGTCGAAGGGGCGACAAAATCGGTCGGCAATACCGGCTCCCAGATCACGAAAACCCGCACGTCTTGGTTATTGATTTCTCGCAGCAGTCGTCCCGTTGCAGAGGCCCCCTGCAAGCAATAGGCTCAAGTGGGTGACAGCATTACAACGACACGGATAGAGGATGCTGAAACGTTGAACGCAGTCTTCAGAGGCGTAAGATCGCCCGAAGAAAAACTGATGAGAGGTGGCTGTCCCTTGGGTGTCGAGTGCCCGCCGTAGAAGTGATGCACAGCACCAAACGCCACCAGAAGGACCGCAACAAGAAGGATTCGCTTTCGAGTCATGATTTACCCGCTAAAAGATCGGCCACCAGGTTGGCGATCACCTGTGGGAAGCAGATGAATATGAACACCATAAACGCCGAGACCCACAACAGAAGAGTGCTGATCCGGCTGGGCTTGCAATTGCACTGCTTTGCTCGCCAGGACTTGTAAAAGCTAAAGGCAATCAGCAGCACCGAAAGAACAAGCAGGTACGGTCGCAACTGTGCGACAAAGGCCGCTGTGCCCGCTGCTCCGGCAGCAAACACAAAGGGCAGCAGCGGCAGGCAGCAGCTTGACGCCGCAATCGCGCTGCCGAGTGCAGCCAGACTGGCAATCACGCTGCTCCTCGAACCGGATTTATTGGTCGACAGGTTTTCTTCTACTTGAGACATAACTTGTGGCCGTCGGAGCCGTTTACGGTCAAGCTTGGTGAGCGGCGGACAACAGTCCTCATGCTTGATTTCCCGTCGGAGACGCAGTTCGCGATTGCACTTGCGTAACGCGTCGGCAAGCTCGGCTTCCAGCCGGGAGAGGCTGTTGATCTTCTGCGGCACATCCCCGACCTTGCGTTTGAGTATGGATTGTACCTCGGAACAACCGTGGTGCTTTTGTCGTAACGCCAGCAGTTCTTTGACTTCGGTCAGAGAGAACCCCAATTCCTGGGCATGTCGCACAAATGTGATCGCGAATCTGCTCTCCCTCGAACAAGCGATATCCGCCGGCGCTGCGACCCGCACTCTTGATGAGTCCGAGTTCTTGATAGAAGCGGATCGTGTCCGCACTGACGCCGGCCAGCGTTGCGGCTTTACCGATGTGGACGGCCTCCGCCATAAATCAAAGAATAACCCCTGGTCTTATGTCCCGAGTCAAGAGACAAATCTGGTGCACTTGTGTGCGATAACGGATTCCAACGGGTGCAAAACATCTTCTGCCACGGATGATCGACCTTGCGATGAGGATTACGGAAACAGCTCGCTGCGCGCTGTTTGGATTCCGCATGCATGCGGTGAAGTGCTGGAGGTAGGAATCGGCTCTGGCCTGAATTTGCCGTTCTATTCGCGGAATGTTCAGCGTATCTAGGGGGTGCACCCTTCTGTTGAACTCCAAAGAATCGCGCGCAAAAGGACTGTGGCCAAGCCGATCAAGATCGAATTCCTTCCGCAATCCGCTGAAGAACCACTGCCACTCTCTAACACGAGCATCCATACCGTTGTCGTTACTGGACACTATGTTCCGCAGGTAAATCGTGTTTTAAAGATGAGCGGACGTCTCATTTTTGTGGAGCATGGTCGTGCTCCCTGATCCTGGTGTTGCTGTCTGGCAGGAACGTATCATGCCTGTCTGGAAGCGGGTCGGAGGCGGTTGCCACCTCAATCGCAAGATTGACGATCTCATCACAGCGGCAGGGTTTCGGATTGTTGAGCTGAAGACATGCTACCTTCCTGGTCCGCGGTCCATGACCTACACGTATCAGGATTCGCGGAGAGAGATGTTGCTTGTGCCTCGATTTAGCGCCTTCGGTATCTGGTTCCGCCCGAAGGGCTTCGAATCCGAGCGACTCTACGAACGCTTGGGTGCTCTGGTGATCAAGCGCTATGTGCCGACGGGCGGTGACCTCGACATGCGGCGCTTGCGCCGCCATCATCCCGGGCGCCGATGGGTGACCTCAAGCCTCCAGTCACTTTGCACTTATCGAGAAAAGGACCGGTCGGAATGAATCGGTCCGCCTAGTCGGCTTCGTCGGCTTCACCGGTGTTGCCGTGAGTAAGTTCGCCTCGGGTTCGCTCACAGCACTGGGGCTGGCGGTCGCTCTGGCCTTGAACCTGATCCTGGGACTTTGGCCTGCCATCCTGCAGAGATATAACCGGCTGCGCCTGTATCGCGCCATCGAGGCGCGGACACGTTTGCCTCATCCGAAAATGTCCAGGAGCTCTTTTGGCTCACGAAGACTCTAGAAGTTGGAGCTTACTCCGGAATTGCCTTTAGGATTTTGCTGTGACTCAAATCAATACTTTCCATGCGTCCTGATTTATATTTAGCTTGACATCATGTAAGAAGCTGCTAACATCTCGCGCCAAGTTCGCCAGCGCTTCTTGATACTGGGCTTCAGCTGTAATGAGATGGCTCCGGTATTTATCCGCAGGCAGCTTGCTCCTCACTACGAGCCCAATCCGCAGCCAGACCGGTTGACAGTTTCGACTGCAAGGCAATGCGGGAGCTCAAAAACGAACGCAAGACGCGTGTCTCTGACGAAACGTTCTCAGGTCTACGCGTTGAATGCTTCCTCTTCGCTGTTCTGACCTCGAGGAAAGCTAACCTCAGCCAGAATCGTCTGACACTCCTGGGGAAAGTTCTGTCCCGACATTCCACAGGAGGAGGCCGGCTGCATTTGCATTCCTCCGGAGAATGCCCGATCCCAGGGCGTTGCAAACGGGGTCGAGAAATTGGGTCTCGGGGTCTCGTGCTGGCGGGGAAGAAGAGGAGTTTACATACTAAGGAGGAATCGTGATCAAGGCAGCGAATTTAGTGTCAGTTTTGACTTTGGCGGGATTGTTCCTCGCTGGAACAGCGTCTGCTCAAACCGATCCTGGAGTTCAGAGTGGCAACCGGGGCACAGGGGCGGCACTTCCTTCGGTGCTGGCAAACGACAATCCTGGGATCCTCGCCTTTTTCATTGACGGCCAAAAGCGCTTCCAGGACGCGGAGTCCGTTTCCAACAGCCCAACCGGGAACAATGGTTTGGGACCGCGATTTAACTCGAATAGCTGCAGTTCCTGTCACACGCAACCTGCAGTCGGCGGGACAAGTGCTGCCGTCAACCCCCAAGCTCAGTTCACCAGCAACGGGGTCGCGCCCAGCGACACCACCCCGTATTTCGTTACGCCCAATGGTCCAACCCGTGAAGCCCGCTTCCCGTTCTTCTTTAACGCCAACGGTACTGCCAACCTCAATGCTCCCAATGGCGGAGTGGAAGACCTATTCACCGTTAGTGGCCGCTCCGATGCTGGCACCTGCAGCCTGCCGCAGCCCAGCTTTAATGCAGCGGCGGCGGCAAACAACATTATCTTCCGGATTCCCACGCCGACCTTTGGCGCAGGCTTGATCGAGAACCTCGACGATTCAACCCTATTGAACAACCAAGCGGCCAATTACAACAACAACTTTGGCATTTCCGGCACGTTCAACCACAACGGCAACGACGGCACAATCACTCGTTTCGGCTGGAAGGCGCAGAACAAGTCGCTGCACATTTTTGCTGGTGAGGCCTACAACGTGGAGATGGGTATCTCCAATCTGTTGTTCACACAAGACCGTCCCCTGCCAGGAGAAGACCAGCTTGCAAGCGGGCTTCCCGCGAACTGCCTGAACCTTAGCTTGGGCGGCTACCCTGAAGACGCGTCCAATCCCGCCGCGTCACCGAACGCAGCGGTTCTTGATGACGTCTCGGCGTTTGCCAACTTCATGCGGGCACTCGCCCCGCCACCAGCGGGAGGGGTTGTGCTGAACGGAGTGAATGTTAGCGCGCAATCGATCGCCAATGGCCGCGCCTTGTTTAGTGCGATTGGGTGCGCGACTTGTCACAATCCGACGATAGGCAGTACACAGAAATCGAACATCACCGGTTCATTGAGCAATGCGCCGGTGAACGCCTTCTCGGACATCGAGGTCCATCACATGGGCGTCGGCCTGGCGGACAACGTCTCGCAGGGCTCGGCGGGCGGCGATCAGTTCCGCACGGCACCCTTGTGGGGTCTGGGACAGCGGATCTTCCTACTGCATGATGGCCGAACTGCTAACCTGCTCACGGCGATCCAGGCCCACGAGAGCAGTGGGAGCGAAGCCACATTCGTGGAGGGGAACTTCGATAACCTCTCTGCGAGCCAGCAGCAGGATCTGCTGAACTTCCTTCGCTCCCTGTAGTCTTACGGCACGCTCTCTGGCGAGACACGAGCGTGTCTCGCCAGTTCTCTCCCGCGTTGGGATATGATGCCCGACCGATCCGCCGGGCGACCAACCCAAAACTTCCTGGGTTTGAAGGAGGAATATGCACGCCGAACCCTTGCGACTCTTGGTCGTTCTTGCCGTATCGCTCTCATTGCTGGCGTGGGGCCAAAGCGCCGAACCGAAGGGTACCGCCGAGAACGGCGGCGATTTTTCGAGCGACACGCAGCCGAAGACAAAAGTGCCCACCGGAATGATCCTGGTAAGGGGCGCATGGTCGAGTGCCAGCGACTCCGTGACTCCCGTGCCGGAAGCCGGGAGCGTAACCAACAATATCTTCAGCGATCAGTATTTTGGAATGACCTACGCTCTACCGGTGGATTGGGCTGAGAAATACAAAGGGCCGCCTCCATCAGACAGCGGCCGCTACGTGCTTGCGCAGATGAGATCTGCGGACACATCCAAGGGACCAGCTCGAGGGAGCATCTTGATCACCGCGCAGGACATGTTCTTCACACCACTGCCTCCGACGAATGCGCTCGAACTTATCAATTACATGAAGAACAATTTGCAGGCAGACTACAAAGTGGAGCTACAGCCCGAGGAGGTCAAGATCGCTGGCCACTCCTTCACCTTCTTTGCGTATGGATCTCCCGTAGCACAGCTGCATTGGTACGTCGTGGCGACCCAGATCCGCTGCCATACGGTTGAAATCGTGCTAAGCAGCCGTGACACAAGACTGCTGGAGAACTTGATCCTGGACATGAACAAGATGAAATTGCCTGCCGAAGCCGGTTCTTCCGTGGGCATGGGTGGGGGCGTTGTTCCGTGGTGCATCAGAAATTATGCCCAGGATGAAAACGTGATCGAACGTGTTGATCCGGTCTTTACGCAGCGCAGGTTCAACCCTGTGCCCGTCCGCATCATCATCGATAAAGAAGGCAAAGTGAAGCACATTCACTTTCTCAGTGCATTTCCCGATCAGGCAAAAGCCATCACCGATGCTCTGGGGCAATGGAAGTTCAGACCATACCAGCGCGCCGGACGGCCGGCCGAAGTGGAAACAGGCATCATGTTTGGGCGTGCGCCACATCTGAGTATACCGCTGGCAAGGGCGCCAGCGACCGAATGATCCGTCAAACACTCAAACCGTGGACGACTCGAGCGTTGCGGAACTGCGCCTGATGATTGGCGGGGCCGTGAGGAATTAACCAACACCAGTGCGCGCGATGTTGCGCCGAAGCCTAAAGAAGAAGAGATTGCTGGACTTCGCCAGCGCATTCACAAACTGGAAGTTGAACTTGAGACGGCTGCCAAGGCGCGGTGCCTGACGGCCTACAGAGGTTGACATTGTCTCATTGGTGGTCGCGGGATGGTCGAACAAGGAAATCGCGCTCAGCGCCTCGCGATCAACGAGGATGTAGTCCAGCGTCACTGCAGTGATATTTTCGGCAAGCTCGGAGTGTCCACGCCGAGAACCGTAAGCCTCCGATACAAGAGGTTAGCTGATTGTCGGTGACAACCCACTAACGCACCGCTATAGTAAGCACGCCGGATTATGAGCCTAAATCTACCCAAGGGGCTCCGCCCCTTGAAATCCCCGGCGCACGGTCAGGTAACAATGTTACAGACCATAGAAAAATCTGAGAGACGAATTCTCAGACTTGGATGCAAGAGCCTAAAAGCAGGTGTTTGCTGCCATTCTGCGATGGGGGAAACGAGACAACCAGAACGAATGGGTTGAAAAGGACGTTGTCGCCTTGCCATTGACACACCAAGAGCTGACCCTGGTGGTGCTTTGCCTCTGTGTCGCGTGCGAGTCCGCACGTACCGACGCTGCCGACAAGCGGATGATTGGTGCGATTAGGGAACGTATTGGGCGGTTCGCCGAACGGCAGGGTGCCTGGTGGGATGTGGAAGGTGAGATTGTGGCAACGGTCGTAAAGACCATAACCGTCCCTGATGTTGCGAAACCATTGGCGTAATATTTCCCTTCACATTCACTGACTCGGGTCGACCCGATTCCCAGTTCATGATTCCATGACGATGTCGGCTCCCTGGACCCGAGTAAACGTTGGTGGTGCTCAAACCAGCCAAAAGGGGCTCGGTAGCGAGGAGTCGAACAGGATCCTTATCGGATGCGATTACCACCCGGGCTTTCAACAAATTGCTTCTGTGGATACCGAAACCGGGGAATTTCAAGAGCAGAGACGGGCGCACTCCAGAGGCGGATTGGGCGGGACGGAATCAACGGGTGCACTGGCTCTCCAGCGACACTTGTTTTGATGTGGGTGCCCAGCCTCGAACTGTTTTCAGTGGCCAATGGTGTTGTGAAGGGTTCCTTTAACAATCCCTTCTGTTATTAAAGGATATGACATTGGGTCTTAATAAGCATGGACGCAGGCGCGCTCTTTGGGAGGCAGAGTCAGCACCAGGTGTTCGACCGCACGGCCGAGCGCGTTGCCAGGAGGATCGACCGGCATGACGCGGTCCGGCCTAATGGCACCTGCCTCTGCCTGCTCTCGAACTTTGCGTCGGCGGAGGAAATCGATACATCGATTATGCGCAATCTGGAAAAGCCACGGCGCCAGCGGACGGATATCGTCGAAGCTATCCAGCTTGTGATATGCATGGAACCGGGCGTCCTGAACGATGTCCTCACCGTCCAAGACCGATCCGGTCATGCGGGAACAGTAGCGGTGCAGGCTGGGGCGGAGGTTGGCGATCGTTTCAAGAAACGCCAGGTAGCGTGCTTCGAAAGGACCCGGAGCGTCGGAGGCAAGGGAAATATCCATATACATGCTTCTACACAGCCGACCGCCTTTGAGATACGGCAAGGAAGCGTTAGGCGCTTCTGGCCGTTTTAATCGACGGAAGGCGCGCCACAAGCTCGCCTAGCTACAATAGAATCATGGTGACCGCGTGGGCAGTGCGTTCACCCAAGAAATTCTGGAATCGAATCGGCACCGGTCTTGGCCATCCAGGCTTTTTGATCGACCTGGCAGCGGGAGTACATTTCGCTCCAGCACAGCGCGCGCTTTCAAGGGAGTGTTTTTTGTCTGCCGCACCCTCGACTTTGCCGCGCAGAATGGGATCGGGGGGCTTGTTAGCTTTAAGGCGGAGGACCGTCATTGTCGGAAACACCGTTATGGGGACTGACAAGTCGGCTTGATTTCAGGCGAGTCCCGAGTCACGGGTGACTTTTCGACAATCGGGGTTCAGGTTTACGGAAGTGTGGCCGATTTGTCCAGGACCTAATCCTGAGACGGGTAAATCGAAGCATTACCGAGACTTAATCAATACATCGAAAATATTGAGCGATGTCGATTTCGCGGCCGCTTGTTCGACGTGTAGGTAGAAGGAGACATAACCATGATGTTCAGAAGAAGGCTCATCGCGACCTCCGCCGCGGGAATCATCCTGGCAGCATCGTCTTTTGCATTGGCACAGGCACGCACGACAACCGCTGTGAAAACCGGCTATGCGCCGGCGAACGGCCTCAACCTTTATTACGAAATCCATGGCACCGGAGAACCGCTAATCCTACTGCACGGCGGGCTGGGCGCAACCGAGCTGTTCGGCGAAATCCTTCCGTTGTTCGCGAACACTCGGCAGGTAATTGCGGTCGATTTACAGGGCCACGGGCGCACTGCCGATATCGACCGCCCGCTGAGCTACGAGGCCATGGCCGACGATATCGCTGCGCTGATCAAATTTCTTGGCATCGATAGAGCCGACGTTATGGGGTACTCGCTCGGCGGCGGGGTCGCCCTGCGCACTGCCATCCAGCATCCCGACAGGGTCAGGAAGCTTGTGCTCGTCTCAACGGCCTTCAGGCGCGACGGATGGTACCCTGAAATCCTTGCGGGAATGGCGCAAATGAATGCGGGGGCTGCTGAGTCGATGAAGCAGACCCCAATGTATCAGCTCTATGCCCGCCTTGCTCCGAAGCCGGCAGACTGGCCGCATCTGGTCACCAAACTCGGCGAGCTGCTCAGCAAGAATTATGACTGGTCGAAGGACGTTGCGGCGATTAAGTCGCCCACGCTGCTCGTCTTCGGCGATGCGGATGCCGTCCGCACTGCGCATGCTGTGCAATTGTTCGAGCTGCTAGGCGGGGGTAAGAAGGACGGCGGCTGGGACGGATCGGGAATTTCAAATGCTCGCCTTGCCGTCTTGCCGGGCTTGACGCATTACACAATCTGCTCATCGCCGGCGCTCGCTTCCACTGTCAACCCGTTCCTCGACGGTCCGATGCCGAGAACAAAGTAGGCAGGCAATGCAACGTGTCGATTTCGCAGAGCTTCGTTCGACGGATTGATAGAGCCACGACGTATCAATAGAGCCAGTTTTCCGATTCGGCCCGAGGTCGGGCGGAGACCCAGCTCCAACCCAAAGTAAAGGAGAGATGGCGATGCGATTCATGATGCTGGTTAAGTCCGCTGAAAACTCCGGCCCTCCGCCCAAGGGACTCATGGATGCTATGGCAAAGCTTGCAGAACAGGCGGTCAAAGCGGGCACGATGGTCGCAACCGGCGGGCTGGCCCCAACTGCGGACAGCAAACGTGTCCGGCTTTCTCGAGGGCAGGTAACCGTGCTCGACGGGCCTTTCACCGAGGCCAAGGAGGTTGTCGGCGGATACGCGCAGTTTGAGTTCAAATCGAAAGAAGAAGCCACCGAGGCCGCGGTGCACTTCATGGAACTTCACAAGAAACACTGGCCCGGCTGGGAGGGCGAGACCGAGATTCGTCAGGTGTTCGGGCCGGAAGGCTTTCCTTCCCAGAAGTAGACGCCCTTATCCCTAAGACGGTCGCGAAGGGTTTGTGCCCCTTGGTTCTTGCGCCGGCGAATCAAGATGCTTTCATTGTTGTCGGTAGCGACTGATACAGATCGCGCATCGACGCGCTCTGAAGCAACGAGTTGGCGAGGCTCATCGCTGGCATCGCTCGCATCTTCCGCGATGCCGGTGTGGTGACAATGCCTCGCGCAAACAGAATCAAGATGCCCCCCTTCTTGTCAGATCCCGTGTGTCCATCTCCCGTCGTTAAGCCGGGAGCGACGATCGTGGCCTGTCTTAGATCCAGCAGCACGGCGGGCAAAGGGCAAGCTTTCGATTGGGTCGGTGAGCTGAACCAGTTTCTTCTCGGTGAACTCGCCCGTTTCCGTGTCCACCATGGCAATCGTCTGTTGCCTTGCGTGTAGATCGCATCCTACAATTTTCATCTCGGCCTCCTTCGTCCCGAGCCTTTTGGTTGGATACCTCAAAGTCTACTCGGCTCGTCGCGAGGCCGACGTCGTTATGTCATCAGTTGGCCAAAGAAGGGTGGACGCCGCTACGATGGTCAGTGTCGATTAAGCCAGGCGGTCACCGCTCCTGCCAACCGAACGAGAGCGATGACCGGCGCCGAGGCTAAATGACGTACACGACGAACGCCAGTATCGCTAGGTGGGCCGGTTGCAACATTCCCTCCACCATTATTTACGTCCTTGAATTCGGTATTTAGAATCCAATGTCCTTCAAGGGTAACTTCTGGTTGACAGAGAAGAGGGCTAGCTCCAGACGCGTTGACACCCCGAGTTTATCGAAGATGTTGGACAAGTGGTACTTCGCCGTGTCCTCTGCGATCTTGAAGTGCTGGGCGATTTCCTTGTTTGACAATCCCGCCACGACGGCGGACACGATCTCAAGCTCTCTGGCGGTGAGGGAAAATTTCCTCCGCTCTACCTCCTGTATCAGATTCAGAAGGTAGGCGTGCAGGTTAGGTACCGCCTGCATCCCGACCCAATAGCCACCCGCCATCACCACTCGGATGCTCTCAACCAACAACCGTGTGGCGGCATCCTTTAGCACAATGCCGCGCGCCCCCAGGTGTAGCGCCTTCACAATCTGCGGCGGCTCAGTCTCTGCTGCGAACAGGATCGTCTTGCCTTTGTAGACATCCTTGAGATCGCTCAAAGCCTCCAGCCCACTCTTCTGTGGCATTTTCAGGTCAAGGAGCAAAAGGTCCGGCTGCAACTCGCATACGCGCTCGACGGTATCGACGCCGTTTGTTGCTGCCCCGACGACCTTGAGATCAGGTTCCGCCTCCAGCATAAGCTTCAAAGCGTCTCGAACGAACGGATGGTCGTCTGCAATTACGATCCTTGTAGCAGCCCGGGCGCGGATCTCGCTCTCGTACGCAGTCGATGCCGACATGTCTCTCCTCTATTGCTCGAACAGATTGCTAAACCTTGCGTACATCCACTCGGACGTTGCACTGTTCTTCATGAGGGCCACCTCTGTCAAGCCAGAACTTTTGCACAGTCGGGCCAGCGACTTAGCGGTACACTGGCTTCACATTTCGCGCTGTGCCTTGCGCATACCCGCGTCCTGTTGAACGGTTCCGCCGTTCGGTGTGGACGTGCCACCCAGCAGCCCATGCCCATTCAAACGCAGCGTTGCCAGGTTCATCGAGTGAGAGCATAGATCAAGCCGGGAAGTAAGGCCGCCACTACCAACGCTGCCCAGGAGAACCGTTGGTCCTTCCAGCCCACGCTCTGCCCTGACCTCCGTGATTGGTGTGCGGGCCCACATTGTACGTTACCTACAGTAGACGCTTTTACGAACGCTTGTTTTTGCACTTGACGATCAAGTCTTAACCATTTAAGACTCCATAGGGCTGACAGACCCCAGAGTTCGGACAGGACGGTGCGCCCCAAATCCCGCTGGAATCTCGAGACCACCTTCGCGGGTCGAGGGGGGTAGCTTCGAAATGCCTGTTGAAAAGCCGCCGGCATGCTTGGCGCACGGAGTGTTTGCCGGACTCTGGCCGCCAACTCTCCGGCACCCTCTCTTCTTGAGTGGCCCCGACCCCGTCATGCCTGCTTGTCGGTACGGTGGCCGAGGTCCCGGAAGCGGGCAGGCACGAAGTCCAGGTCGCTCGCCTCGTTTGCCGCCAGCCGGATTTGATATTCCAAAGTCTCCAGCGGAACCGGGTTCTGATAGTCGCTGAGGCAAGCGCGCAGCGCATCCACCGGTTTTGAACTCGACGTCCGAACGAGACGGTAAACCTTGACCGCCAGGCTTTCTGCCGCTCCCGGAGTCAGCAATGACGGAACCAGCCGCTCGAGGGCAGGGAACGCATCCTCTTGAATGTCGACGCCCCGCTTCTTGCACAGATTCCGGATGAGATCGAAGCCCTCCTTCGCATCCGTCGTCGGAAACAGCGGAATCTTAACGTCGATTCGGCCCGGACGTTTCAGGTCCACTTCAATGAGATCAGGCCGGCTGGACGCCAGAATCCAAATCAGCTTGCCCCGGCTGGTGCTGCTTCCCATTTCTTCGGCCAGCATGGAATAGATTCGCCCCGAGATCCCGGAATCCCCGCTGCTGGACTCGCGACGTCCGATCGCCTGGTCGGCTTCGTCCACAAAGACGTAGCAGCGGCCCAGGGCCTGCAGAAGACGAAAGATTCGCTCAAGATTGCCTTCCGTGCTGCCCACCCACTTATCTCGAAAATTCTTGAGCTTTACGACCGGGACGTGAGCTTCTCCCGCCAGGCACTCAACCATAAACGTCTTGCCGGTCCCCACCGGTCCGCAAAGCAGATAGCCTTTGGGCATGGCGGCTAAATCGCCTTCCCGCCACAAGCTGATGTCCTGGCGAAGCCAGGCCTTGACTCTCTCCTGACCGTGAATGTCCTCGAGCGTTCGCGCTGACTCCACGAATTCGATCAGACCGTTGCAGTCGTTCTCCACCAATTGCTTTTTCAGTACGACCAGATCCTCCGGCTCGAGCGCCTGGCCTGTATGCTCACGAGTCTTGAGCAAGGTTTCCACGGCACCCAGGCTCGAGCCCGCCAACTGCTGAGCCATGCTTCGGAGATTTTCCGAATAATGGCGGAATGCAATGGGATAGCTCGGACCCAGAAGTTCGAAGGCCTCTCCGAGGTCATCGGGCGAGGGCAATGCGATTTTGATCCGCGAAGCGCGCGGGTTATTAACGATCAGCGGATGCAGGTCATTGAGGTTTTCGGTTACCAGAAATGTCACCAGGGAGTGACTGGACAACAGACTCTCGCTCGACCAGTCGCGCATCAAGCTGGCCAGAGCATTCAGATCGTAGTCAAAACCACCTTGGATCGCAGGTGCCAGGAGATTGGCACTCTTCAGAATGCAGCCAACTTGTATTCGTTCCCGGTGAATGCGGCCGAGATTGGCGGTATAGCGAAAATAGTGTGTGAGTGCTTCGATCGCGGCTCGGGGCACCTTCGGCAGGTTCGGGTCCTGTTGGAGGCGAGGCCAGCGCGAGAAAACGTCGCCACCTCGCTCGACGCGAATGCCGTTGCCGATGTCATAGCTAAGCACAACATCGAAGCGCGGCAGCAGAACCTCGAGCAGGAAATCGGTCAGGGTTCCTAAATGCGGCGAAGCGCAGGGGATGACCATCTGGTCGTTGACATTCCCGAAGACGATGAATTGGCTGGACGCGTTGCTTTCATAGAGCCGGATCGCGTCCCGTGCCCAGGGCGGCAAGTCATCGTGCTGAAGCAACCCTGTCGGCGAGGGACCCGCGCCGGCGGTCATGCCGTTTCCTTTTGCGGGTCTGGTTTCTGCCGGCCATAGGTCTGGTCCAGGGCGCTGATGGCGGATTCGTCGTCGCCAAAGATCGAACCGCCGATCAGGTCGCTCGCCAACTCGATATCGGTGGCGATGGTCTGAGGTTTGCCTTGCACGGTTGCGTTTTCAAGGATTAGGTGAACCTGGTTGTCGATCCGGGTGAGATCGCTCTCAATCTCTTCGAGGGTCTGCTTTCTCCTGGCCATCGTCGCCAGGCGCCTCTTCAAAATGTTCAACGTCGCCAGCTTCGACTGTCGCAAGCTCTCCGATTCCTCGCTGCCAGCGCGGAGATCCTGATCGAGTTCCTGCACCTTTTTCTCGAGGGTCTGTTCAGTTTCTCCATTGGTCGGACTCTGCAGGTGGTGCCGGGCAACCAGCAGTTTGAGATAAACCCACTCGAGATTCTTGAGGGCGTGTTCATTGCTGTCGATGATGTAGTCCTCGGCTTGCTGGCTGCGGTAGACGTCCAGTACTTGATTACACTTTTTCGCGATGGCCCATAAACGCTGCTGGGCCGACCCTTCCAGCAATTTCACCAGAGCCGCCCGCTTCTCTTCGGAGCTTCCCTCGGACAGTTCCAGGTCGCGGGCTTGCACAATTTTCTGGAAACGGGGACTGAACGCCAAGGAGGGGAGTACAGCTGCTTCGACCGCCAGACCAACAAACCACAGGGCAGGCTGGACAAAGCCGAAGATAGCGAAGGCCGCCGTACCCAGCGCGTTGATGGGAACGCGGCCGAGACCCGGCACATCGACACTGACGAAAAAAGCGGACTTGAGATAGCGCCACACGCTTGCCTCCGCCATGCTGGCTGGCTGGGCTCAGGCCTTCTCCCTGCCCGCGGGACCCATCGACTTGGTACTGGTCGCCGGTGCTTCGGCCGTGGCGGCCGCGGTCGGTTCCAGAGCGATGCCCTCCTTGGCGGCGAAATCGGCCAGCGCCTGATCGGCCAGAGCCTTCTGCTCAGCTTCCTTCACCTGGACGCCAGAGGTGTCCAGTGTATCGCGAGCCACCCGAACGCGGCCGGCGGCTTTCGATCGTTCCTCTTCCACAATGTTGGTGAGGCGCTCGAGAGTTTCTCCGGAGCTACCAATGGAGGTGATCATGCCGGATGCCATTTCCGTGAGTTCGGCGAGCGCGCGCTTCATCTTCAAATCGGTGATTCCAGATTTCAGCGATTCAATCTTGGTGCGAGCAGCCGAGATGGCCACAGCCCGAGCCTTGACCAGGTCCTTATAAGTCTTCTCGGCCTGCTCCATTTGGGCGCGGTTTTCATCCAGTTCGCGTTCGATTGTCTGCAAGCGCAGGGCATATTGCCCGGCCGCGTCGCGGTTTCCGGCGCGCAGGTTCGCCGTGGTTTTAGCGCGGAGATCGCGCTGCTCGTTTTCCAGTTGCTTGACCTGCGAAATAAGCCGCTCGCAAAGCCCGGCGTGGGACGCAAGCCCCTGGTTGTACTGGCCGATTTGTTTGCGAAGATTTTCCTGCTCAACCTCGAGCAAGGCCTCCGGATTCTGGCGTTCGAGCCCGGAGATGAACAAGCTGAAGAAACCGCGGAGCAGATTCGAGAGCCGTTGGAACATGGTTGGCACGCCCCCTGTTGCGAGTCAGCGGCTACCCTGCGTACGTTGCCAGCTCGCAAGAAGATT
>Ga0137415_10000341_pt1 | contig 43869 bp, 35 predicted proteins | sample CZODoug3_1_1_16f_FD_183082 | JGI IMG/M metagenome (GOLD analysis project Ga0137415, IMG submission 183082) | Vadose zone soil fungal communities from Angelo Coast Range Reserve, California, USA - CZODoug3_1_1_16fungal (Hybrid Assembly) | ecosystem: Environmental > Terrestrial > Soil > Vadose...
TCCCTCCGCCTTGCCCTTGTCGTAATACGGTTGAGTGATACATCCCATGATCTGCTCCGTCTGATTGGGCACGAGCCGTAGCAACGCCTCGCGCATTACCTCGTGGTTTAACGCTGTTGAGCCCCTGTCGAGGTAAGTAAGGATCATGAATAAATCCTTCTCATCCAGCGCTGACGCCTCCGCCAGAAGTACATCGATGCGGTCTGAGAGGTCCCCGCGCCGAATGTATTTTAAAGTCTTCAGGAAAGCTCGCAAACGCACTTCTGTCGACAAGGCGAGATCGCCCGCCCGTGGCTTCCGGTGACGAAACGGTTACGAACACGTAGCAATTGACGAGACCCTTCGTTCAGCACCGCTTCCCTATCACTTTAGAGCGTTGGATACGCCGGCTCGCTTGTCATACGCTGACCAGATGAGCACAGCACGCCGATTGCACCTTGGCGCTTTCATGCGCCCCGTGAGCATTCACACCGCCTGGTGGCGCTATCCGGGCAGTGAGCCGGATACCAACTTCAACTTCAAGCGCCTCGCGAGCCTTGCGCAGACCCTGGAGCGAGGCTGCTTCGATGCGTTCTTCATGGCTGACCACCTCGCCGTGCTGAACATGCCCGTTGAAGCATTGAAGCGCAGTGCAACCGTCAGCTCTTTCGATCCTCTCACTTTGTTGCCGGCTCTCGCAGTCGTCACCGAGAGAATAGGTCTGGTTGCTACCGCCTCCACGACATACAACGAGCCGTATCACGTGGCACGCAAGTTCGCTTCTCTCGATCACCTGAGCGGTGGACGGGCCGGTTGGAACGTCGTCACATCGGGAAACCCGACGGAAGCGCTCAATTTTGGCTTGGACGAGCACGTCCAACACGCCGTCCGCTATAGCCGAGCCCGAGAGTTTTTCGATGTCGTCACAGGCCTCTGGGACAGTTGGGCGGATGATGCCTTCATCCGTGACCAGGCTTCCGGGGTCTTCTTCGACCCCGAGCGGTTGCATGTGCTCAACCACAAGGGCGAATTCCTCAAAGTGCGCGGGCCGCTCAATGTGGCACGTCCTGTTCAGGGATGGCCTGTCATAGTCCAGGCAGGGGCCTCGGATGCCGGCAGACAGCTCGCGGCCGAAACGGCTGAAGTTATCTTCGCCGCCAGCACCGATCTGCAGGGTGCGCGAGCTTTCTACGCGGATGTGAAGCAACGGACGGAGAAGGCGGGTCGACGGCCGGAACATCTGAAGGTACTTCCGGGAGCGCTGGTGGTCGTCGGTGACACGCTGGAGGAGGCCCGCGAGAAGAGGGCGCTTCTCGACAGCCTGGTTCACTACGATAGCGCGATTGCATCATTGTCTGTTTCGTTAGGTACGGACGCATCGAGCTTCGATCCCGAAGCGCAATTGCCACCGATACCGGAAACCAACGCCAGCAAGAGCTCGCGCGAGCGCATCGTCGAGATGGCGCGGCGCGAAAATCTCAACGTTCGGCAGCTCGCGCAGCGTGTTGGCGGATTCGCCGGACTGACTTTCGTCGGTACCGGTGAGAGTATCGCCGACGAGATGGAGCATTGGTTGGCCAGCGACGGCTGCGACGGTTTCAACATCATGTTTCCGTATCTGCCCGCGGGTGTCGATGACTTTGTTGCCAAGGTTGTTCCCGAGCTGCAGCGTCGCGGGATCCTTCGCGACAGATACGAGGGCCGTACGCTGCGGGACCATCTGGGCCTGCCGCGGCCGGAAAACCCCAACTTCCCCCGCCGCGGGTAGCGCGGTGGTCGTTGCGGCAGCGGCGAAGATCGCGGCGCTGAGGCCTGATATCACGCGCGCACCCGCAGCGGGCCGGGTGGCCGGCAAACGCGGCGAGCCGGATAGCGCGCAACTCCACTGGGCCAGGTGACGCTCCAGCGCTGCGACAGTGGTTACAGACCGGTGACAAATTCAACGGGCCCAATCGTTATGCCGACATTCACAACAGGCATTTCCCCGCCGGCTCCAAGTGGCGGGGGCTCATAACTAACCGTGCTGGCACTATAACCACTCTGTAACCGCCTCTCAAGTCATTGAGATTTAAGTCTTTTATCCAAGATAACGGATGTTTCGCTGCAATATTGGACGGTGCTGCGGGCCATGTTGGCGCGGCGTCCAAATCAGGGTGCGCCGCCCGGTTTTCTCCCGTCATGACGACCTGACAAAACGTCGTTTCCGTCCCTGAGTGCCTCGCGGTAGGTTACAGGCTGGAGTCTCGATATCGGCTGGACCGCCCATGGCCTCTTTCTCAGATCCACCCCGTCTGCCCATCATCGATCTGTCATTGTTTGAGCTCGGTGAGCCTTGGCGCGACCACGTGGCTGCCCAAGTCGACTGGGCCGCGAGCGAGTTTGGTTTCTTTTATGTGATCGGCCATGGCGTGGAGTCAGGCACGATCGAATCGCTGCTGCAGCTCAGCCGATCCTTCTTCCGGATGGGCGACGAAATCAAACAGCGGATTCACATGTCGCGCGGTGGCCGCGCGTGGCGCGGATATTTTCCCGTTGGCGGTGAGCTCACCTCGGGTCGCCCGGACCTGAAAGAAGGGCTCTACTTCGGCGAAGAGCTGCCGGAGAACGATGTCCGTGTCCGTGCCGGCACGCCGCTTCACGGACGTAACCTGTTTCCGGAATTGCCCGGGTTCCGTGGTGCGGTCCTCGACTACATGACTGCGCTGACCGGCCTCGGCCACAAGCTGATGAGCTCCATTGGCCGCGGCTTGCGCGTGGGCGACAACTTTTTTGTTGATCACTACACGGGTCTGCCGACGCAGTTGTTTCGCATCTTCAACTATCCCGGCACGCCCGAGCGACAATCTCCCAATTCCTACGGCGTCGGCGAACACACCGATTATGGCCTGCTCACGCTGCTGTACCAGGACGAAGTCGGCGGCCTGCAGGTGAAGTACGGCGACAGTTGGATAGACGTGCCTTACGTGCCAGGATCGCTCGTCATCAATGTCGGAGATATGTTGGAGCGGCTCACCGCCGGTCGCTACACGTCAGCCCTGCATCGGGTCATCAATCGCTCGCGGCAATCGCGGATTTCCATGCCATTTTTCTTCGATCCGGGCTTCGACGCGGTGTTGCAACCCATTCCGGGCGTCGGGCCACGCGTGATTGAAAAAGCCCGCCGCGATCGCTGGGATGGCCTGGATCTGACGGAAGTGGATGGTACCTATGGGGACTATCTGCTCGGTAAGGTCTCCAAGGTATTCCCGGATCTCGGCCAGCACCATCTGCAGGTCTCTTAGGCGCGGGCAAACGGCGAGCGCAGCCGTCGTTCAACGAAGATACTTACGCTCCGCCTGCAGCTCGCCTCCGGGCAATTGCAGCACGACGCGATAGTTACCCCAATTGGACAGACATGCAGGTGAGCCTGCAAGCTTTAGCCGACCGAGTGGCGCGGACCACCGCGCCACTCGGGTTCAGTCGGTCTCACGCGGCGACGTTGCGTGCTCGCCGCGCTTCCAGCGCTGCCTGGAAAGCACGCTCATCAATCCAACTACGCACGTCCAGCGCATTGGGAATGAACTGCCAGCGGTGCAGGAAATTCGTGAAGTCCTGTAGAGCGGTGACTGACGATTCGTTGAGATTCGTACGTAACCGCAGGTGTGCATCCGACCCATAGGCGACGGTCACCCAGTACTCGCTCGAGTTGCTTTCCCTGGCCAGGAACTGGCGCGTCTCATCCGGATGAGCATACGCCCACTCTTCAGCGCGCAGCACCTGCTCCACGATACGCACAGCCGCATCGAAGTGATTCTCCACCAGATTTCGGTCCACCGTCAGCGTGCGCGGCGTGCCGTTGTTGGAACGGATCAGCGGCTCGGGGTGCGAGCCGGTGTCGATGACGGTGCGCAGACAAAACAGGTTGGCGAGATGTGAAGCCGATGCGCCCTTGAGGAAAATCGCATCCACTTCACCCCGCAGGAGTCCTACCAACTCGCGCGCGTTGCCGCCGCTGGCGCGGCCACTGAAGATCTGCGTGCCTGCGACACGCTCGGCCGGAGCATCGCTCTGCCCGGAGTTGGTCACATAGTCCACCAGCTCCACATCGGAGACTTCGAGCCCATTCAGCCGCAGCGCGTTCTCCAGCCCACGGATCGCCTGCGCTCGTGAGAAATCAATCTGCACGTTCTGCCATTTCGGCAGGCCGAAGCGCCGGCCCTTCAGATCCTTCGGTGTCTTGATCCCGGATTCGGCCGTGGTCAGTATGAGTTGCACCTCATCCGCCCACGACAGACCCAACACCCGCGTTTCGCGCCCCGCGGAGCGCGCCCAGATGGCCGGGATGTTGCCGCCATGACGTACGGAGTTCTGCAGGGTGTGATCGAAATGCGACTCGCGCACCGACTTGTCGTTGGATTCGCGCAGTGATTTCACAACCGTGTTCTGCGAACGGAAGCTGTCTTCCAGCCAGCCGTTCTGCAGGGCGATCCCGAGGCCGGTGGGCACGGGGCAGCGGGTGTACCACAAAGTATCGAGCTTCGACTGACTCATGACGGCAACTCCTGGAAATGGGGCGGATAGTCTTAATGGATAACGCTGCGACCTGAGAACTACGAAAAAGTTGAATGGACATGCCGGAAAGGTATGTGTGATTCGACACTGCCCGACTGGTCAAATATCAACACTGTGGCACTCAAATCAGCGCCCGCGCGGCGCGGTGTGCGTCGGCCGGAGCGGACAGCGGGAAGGGTGTAGTTGTCCGCGGCTCCATCTCAACTCGCTGTTTCTAATACCGGTTCGCGCAGATTCACCGCGGCGCCGGCAGTCCGCCGGCGGCTGGCACGCTTTTTGAGTTGTGACTCTCCGTTGCGTTTCCAATGAGGTCATGAATGTCGCTGCAGATCAGGTTTTCCTCACCGTCCACCCATCGGTTTGCCGTCGTGTTGACCAGTGCGACCCTATGCGTCGCTTCCGCCAATGCACTGGCCGTAGAGTCGGCGGATAACGGTGCCCCGGACGCCGCCGCTCCCGATGACGCAGGGGATGGGTCTAACCAGATCTCGGACGTCATCGTCACCTCACAGCGCCGCGAGGAACGCATCCAGAAAGTGCCGACCACCGTGACCGCGATCAGCGGCAGCCAGGTGCAGGCGCTGGATCTGGGCAGTTCTGCAGCCAACATCACCTTCCTGACCGCCGCCGCCTCGGCGGGCGAAACCGCTCCGACCCGTCCGCGCTGGTGGATCCGCGGTGTGGGGACAGGCGCGCAGGGCTTTGACGTCCAGAGTCCCGTCGGTGTGTATTTCGATGACGTGTATTTCAGTAATGCGAATGCCACCGGACAGCCGATTTACGACCTGGAGCGCGTGGAGGTCCTGGAGGGGCCGCAGGGCACCCTGTGGGGCAAGAACACGACCGGCGGCGCCATCAATTTTATTTCGGCGAAGCCCGGCTTTGATGCCGGCGGTTTTTTGAAGGTAGATCACGCTTCGCACAATGATCAGCTCTATGAGGGCGCCTATGGCGGTGCCATCGTCGACGACGTGCTTGCGGCGCGCGGCTCCTTCCATGCGGAAAGCTCGCCGGGTGCGTATTTCAACACCTTCACCGGCTCGTCGGAAACGGACTTTCACGACGACGCCGGGCGCGTGCAATTCCTCGCCAAATTTGCGCCTGAATGGAATGCTCTGCTGAATGTCCACTATCGTGACTATTACGGTAATGGCAACCCGTGGACGGTCATCGGCACGGGCCCCGGCGGGCAGTATTACAAGAACACGACCAACACGCCGAACGGCTACACACCGAATCCGGACCCGGGCATCATTTCTCAGAACGCGCCTAACACCGCGCAGATACGCCAGGACGGGGCAGTCCTGACGATATCCGGTCCAATCGGACCGAACACGCTGACATCGATCACGGGCTATGAGGGCTTTCGGACTACTGTGTTTTCCGATGCGGACGACACGCCCCTGGAGATTCAACGCGGCTTCAACACCGGTCATACCAAGCAGTATTCGGAAGAGTTGCGGCTCGCTTCGCCGCGTACCGACCGGTGGAACTGGCTTACCGGTCTGATGTTCTTCTACGAGGACATCAATTCACAGACCGTGACCGCGACACTGCCCAACGCCGCCACCGGCGCTACCCCGACCGGCGTCGCCTCACGGTATCTGGACTCGAATTTCTTCCAGAACACCAAGAGCTATTCCGGTTTCATCAGCAGCACTTTCAACATCACGGACCGGTTCAATGTCACCGGCGGTGTGCGCTACACGAACGAAATCAAGTCCGACAATCTCGCTCTGCTCAATGCACCGGCCGTGGCTGCCAACCCCCTGTCACAGTACAACAACGTGGCGGCCTGGTGGCTGCCCGGCTCCGTTAACGGACTCGTGCCCTTTGGTACACAAAACCTGCGCAAGGACTGGGGGGCGTGGACCTATGATGCTACGCCGGCCTACGAGATCACCGATCAGCTGCGGGTGTATGCGAAATACGCTCGCGGCTTCCGCGCGGGCACCTTCAACAGCTCGGCCACTTCGAGCGCCAATATCGGAGTGGTGGACCCGGAATATCTCAATTCCTACGAGATCGGGCTCAAGAGCGAATGGTTCAACGGGCGCGTCACTGCCAACGCCGATGCGTTTCGCTACAACTACGACCATATTCAGATCAACGTCGTCACCGCGGGCCTGTCACAGTTGACCAACGCGGGCGCCGGGAAGGCGAGTGGCGTGGAATTCACGGTCGAGGCGCTGCCGGTGGAGAATCTCCACGTGCGGCTGAACCAGGCCTGGCTGAATACCCAGTTCACTCATTACACCACCGGAGGCATCAGTTACGCCGGTAACGCCTTCGTCCGCTCACCACACTTGTCGATCGTGGCAGACGCAGATTACCGGTGGGTGCTCCCGAAGGGTGATCTGCTGCTGGCAACCGACTGGCGCTACACCAGCCGCCAGTTCTTCTATTCGAACGACGAGGTCGATCCCAACGTGACACAGGAAGGTTACACGGTCGGCAACCTGCGGCTGTCGTACAACATCAGCAAGGTGAGCTTCATGGCCTACGTGAACAACGTGACCGACAGGATCTACAAGCTGCATGCGCTTCTGCAGACCAACTCCACGGCTCCCGCGCCTTCGAATATCTACCTGGGCGGCGACACCGTAGCCCTCTCGCAGGGACGGATATTCGGCGGCTCCTTCATTGTGAGGTTTTAACATGACTGCGCAGAACGCACGACAACTGGTCCTGAATGTATTTTTCATGCGCTTCGGCCATCACCCTGCGGCCTGGCGAAGTCCGGGCGTCGTGGCCACAGGCCGCCCCGATATCCAGTACTGGATCGACATGGCAAAGCGGGCGGAGGAGGCCCGGTTCGATGCGTTCTTCATGGCGGACTTCATCGGCCGTTCCGGAGATGACCTCGACAAGACGAGCCGTGTGGGTGGATCTTTCCAGTTCGAGCCTCTGACGCTGCTGAGCGTCATTGCCGCTCATACCCGCAATATCGGCCTCGTCGCCACCATCAACACCAACTTCAGCGAGCCGTACAATATCGCGCGGCAGCTCGCGTCGCTGGATCACATCAGCGGCGGCCGCACGGGCTGGAACGTAGTTTCATCGTTCAACGAGGCGACGGCGCGCAATTTCGGAATCGAGGAGCTGCGCGGCCACGGCGAGCGCTACGATCGGGCGGAGGAATTTGTCTCGCTCGTGAAGGCCTACTGGGATAGCTGGGACGATGACGCATACGATCATCCCGACCGGGCCGCAGGGCTGTTCTTCGATCCACGTGCCGCGCACGTGGTGAAGCACGAGGGTCTTCATTTCCGCGCGGACGGACTGCTCGATATCGCCCGCCCCCTGCAGGGCTATCCCGTACTGGTGCAGGCCGGGAACTCGGACGTGGGCCGTGAGTTTGCCGCGAAGGTCGGGGAGATGACATACAGCTCGGCGACCTCGCTCGAGGTGGCCCGCGGCTACTATGACGATGTCAAAGGCCGCCTCGGCAAATATGGCCGCGATCCGGATGAGATCAAGATCTGCCCGGGTCTGTCAGTGGTGGTGGCGCCCACCGACCAGGAAGCCCAGGACAAATTCCAGGCGCTGCAGGACGCAGTGGATTTCACCCAGGGCCTGATGAATCTGGATGTGTCGGCCTATCCGCTCGATGGGCCGCTGCCCGATGACATTCCCGTCCCGGAGAACGGCCGCGGCCGGGTGCAACAGCTCATCGAGCTGGGCAAGCGCGAGAAGCTGACCATCCGCCAGTTGATCCTCCGATTCAGCGTTGCCCGGGGCCACGTGCAGGCCATTGGGTCGACGAAGAAGGTAGCTGACCTGATGGAGCAGTGGTTGGTCGAAGGCGGCGCTGATGGCTTTAACGTGGTTCCACCGTTACTGCCGGACGGTTTCGAGGATTTTGTGCGTCTGGTGGTACCGGAGTTACAACGTCGCGGAATCTTCCGCAAGGAATACAAAGGGCGCAGCCTGCGCGAGAACCTTCGGTTGAAGCGGCCCGCCAATCCTCACTCGACAAACTTCCGCTAGTGGACCTCGCGAACGCCTTCGGGATGTGACGCGAGGCCCGGGTGGGGCGCCAGCTCCAGCGACGACTACTGTCGCCAACGCAGCGCGTGGGCGGACAACAGCGACGCCAGGTAGCTCATCGCGATACCGAGGACGGTGATGCTCGCCGTACAGACGATGATGACGTCCATTCGAGCACCTGTCTCCGCCTGCATCATCAGATTCCCCAACCCTGCGCCGACATTGAACAGCAACTCGCCGCCCACGGCGGCAATCCAGGCCATGGGCACGGCCTGCTGCAGACCTGTAAACAGGCTCGGCAAGGACGCCGGAAGCAACACGCGTCGGAACAACTGGAATCGCCTGAAGCCGTAGACGTATCCCACTTCGCGATAACGGGTGTCGACGTTGCGCAGGCCTTCGTATGTGTTGAGTACCATTGGATAGAACGAGGCGAGCGCGATGATGAACACCTTCGCCGTTTCGCCATTACCCATCCACAAGCCGAGGAGGGGCGTCAGGCCGAGCAAAGGCACCTGCCGGATCGATTGGTAAATCGGATTGATCAGTGTCAACGCAATGGTTGAAGTGGCCATGAGCGCGCCCACGCCGATTCCGAACACCACGCCGCTCAGCAGTCCGAGGCTGGCGCGCAGCAGGCTGCCTTCGAGGTTGTGCAGCAGATCGCCGTCGCTGAGACGCTCAGACAGCGCGGCCAGTACCTGCTCCAGGGGAACAAAGGCATATGCATGGGCGGCATCGCGATGCGAAGTGTATTCCCACAAGCCCAGGAGCAGCGCTGGAAGTATCCAACCACGCAGCGATTGTAAAACGCGCACCACGGTACGCATCAGCGCCGCTTCCAGGGCAGCATCGCCCATTCCAACAAGCGCAAGCCGCGATCGAGCGAAAAGCCGATGAGACCGGTGATGATGACACCGACCATGACAATATCAATGCGCAACATCTGCCGACCGATCTCCATCATCTGACCGATGCCGGTATCGGCGGCCAGCAATTCAACCGCCACCAGCACCATCCAGGATCGGCCGAGCGCGATCCGTACGCCCGTGAGTATGGGAGGGATGCTGGCGGGGAAGATGATGCGGCGAAACTGCATCCAGGGCCGAAGCCGAAACGCCCGGCCGACTTCCAGGTACTGCCGCGGAATGTTTCGCACGGCTTCCAGCGTGGCGATCGCGACGGGGAACAGCGTGGATTTGAGAATGATGACGACCTTCAGCGTCTCACCGATTCCGAAGAGGAGGATGAACATGGGCGTCAACGCCAGCGTGGGCACCTGCCGCAGTGCGTTGAATGTGGGTCCGATATAGATCTGTGCCTGGCGTGATGTCGCCAACAAGGTGCCCAGTGCTACGCCACCCACCGACCCCAACGCAAAGCCGATGACGAGGCGATAGAGGCTGATCTTCAAACCGTCCGGCAACTCGCCGCTGTCCCAAACTTCCGCGAATGCTTCGAGTACGGCCGACGGCGGCACCAGTATCTGCTCGGTAAACCAGTGAGCCCGGACGACAAGAGTCCATGCCACGAGCAGGAGCAGGGGTGAGATCAGGACGCCCAGCACTCGCAGGCGAGACCAGTCGATCCTGCGGATCTCCAGATCCGACAGTAACGATGGACCGCTGTTGGCGGCTGCCGCGCTGGTGTTGCCGCTCACGGAGTCGCCCGCGCCACCCAGTAGTTACCCAGGCTCAGCTCCTTCAAGCCCGCATCGACAAACTTTGGAACAATCAACGTTTTTACATCGACGTCGGTCCGGATCAGGCCGGCGCTGCGAGCGTAGGCCGCTACGGCCTCGTAGTGTTGAGTGACGCTGGGCGTGTACAGCGGGGACCAGTAGTCCTTCCACGAAACGTTGGCATTCTCACTGTCGCGCTGGACCACCGATTCGGGGTATCCGTAGCGGTCCGCGAGGTCCTTGATGTAGCGCGAGCGGTGCTGCTCCTGCGAAATCCAGGCGACAGCGCGCAGATCGGCGTTGACCAGAAGTTGGGTCAGTTCAGGATGCTGCTCGACGAATTCCCGTGTGCCCCACAGCTCAGCGCGCATCTTCCAGTCGAGCGGCGCGCGCTGGCTCGACCAGATGATCCTGCCGACATTCTTGTCCGAAAGGAGATACGCATCGTCCAGTGTGAAGAAGGCGTCCACGCTGCCTGCGACCAGGGCGGATGCGCCTGCCTGCGGGTTGAGGTTGACGATCTTGAAATCGGTCACTTTCAGCCCGTTCGAAGCCACGAGCTTGCCGAAGGAGACTTCCCACGGGCGTCCCCGATGCAATGCGATGCGTTTGCCTTTCAGATCGGCGATCGATTTCGCCGTCGATGCCGGTGGCACGACCAGATACACGTTGTTGCCGAGATTGCCGGGCGCCACCAGGCGCGTCTGGAAGCCCGACGCATTGAGAATGATCGACGGCAAATCGCCGTAGAACGCAAAGTCGATCCGATGGCTGGTGAAGTTCTCGTTGACCAGTGCAGCGACCGAGGTGGGGGAGACCGGTACCCACTCGAGACGCACGTGACGTTTCTGGAGCTCGGCCAACAGCTTCTGGTCTTCAGAAACGTATTGCGCCGCTGCCATATAACCCGGTTTGCCGGCGGACTGCATCGCGACCGCGGCTATGCGGATGACTTCCGGATCGGGGCTGGCGGCAGCCGTGGAGCTCACCGGTCGCAGGAAGAGAATGCCCGCAATCAGGCCGCAGGCGATGGCCATCCAGTGCACACGATGTTTCATCTACATCATCGAGCAAATTGCGGGCCAATTGCGGCCCCTGTCCTGAGGCTGTCCGCAGGGCTGGATCGAAGGCCGATGCACAGCTGGATGTTGAATTCTGCACAGTTTGTCTGCGCAAATAGCATCAGACCGAACGCCGCGCGTGCTCATGGCCCCACGGGAACTGCTGGCACGAATCTCGCACCCTCGGTGCAGCGGAGGGATCGGCAAGGGATTTCTGAATCCGGTCACTGCTGCACGGATGACTGCCAGTTTGCAACGAGCGACGGGTGGCCGCGCGCTTTACAACATCATCACAGGAGGAGGCGGGCCGCAGCAGTTGTGGTGGGGCGACAGCGTTGCTCACGATGACCGCTATGCGCGGACAGCAGAATTTCTGGACGTGCTGCGCGGTGTCTGGAGTGGCGGCGGGTCGTACACTCATCACGGCAAGTTCTATCGAGTGGAGAACGCAGGTCTGCCCGAGATCCTGGCGAAGGAGTCATTTCCAGAGATTTATTTCTCCGGATCCTCCGATGCCGCGTTGGTCTCGGCAGCCAAACACGCGGATTACTACCTGTCCTGGCTCGAGCCCTCAGCCCAACTGGCGGAGAAGTTCAGCCGGGTCAAAGAGCGCACCGCGCAACTGGGTCGCAAGATCGAGTGCGCCGTCCGTGTCGACATCGTGGCTCGCGCAACCGAGGAGGAGGCCTGGCGTGAAGTCAGCCGCGGCTTTGAAAACGCCGATCCCGCGCTCGTCGCCGGTTTCAAGGGCGGCCCGGGATCTACTGGCGATTCAGTGGGCGCAGCACGCCAGAGCGGCCTGCGCCCCAGGACTCTCAACAGTTACCGGGACCTGATCATCGAGCCGAATGTCTGGTCCGGATTCACGCTGCTGCGCGGCGGCCAGACCAACGGCATCGTCGGCAACTATCAGCAGGTTGCAGAGAAGCTCGACCAACTCGTACAACTGGGTGCGGACGCCTTCATCCTGGCCAGCACGCCGCACTTGGAGGAGGCCTATCGCGTCGGGGAGGAAGTATTGCCGCTGGTGCGGGGTAAATCCGGCGCTGCGCTGCGTGCAGTCGGCTGAGCTTTCGAATGAGCGGGACCCATGTGAGGCCTCACATGCCCGCGCTGTGCATGGACCAGCGGCGATTCGTGCCGCCATCCGGCCGGAAGGAAGGTTCTTGCAACAGCCCGTGTCGCTTTAGAAGCGTTCGTATCACATTGCGCGTCACACCCAGCAACTGTGCGGATTGGACCTGGTTGCCTCCGCAGCGCTGGTATGCCTCGGTCACGATCAGTCGCTCCAGGTCTTCAAACAATGATTCACCTGGCGCGGCGAAGGAGCGTCGCAGGTGTAAGGCAATCGCCTCTAGCGGCGAGTCATCCTCGGTGTGCGCGGGTAGCGCGATCGGGGTGTTATCTTCCTGTGGCGACCAGTTATTTGCGCTGGACAACACCGTGCCAGTGCCCCAGCCGCCCGTTACTTTTAGATGCTCCGGCTGAATGGCCTCACCGCTCGAGATCAACACTGCAAAGTGGATGACATTGCGCAGCTCTCGGATGTTGCCTGGCCAGGCATGCCGCAGCAGCGCTTCGACGGCGGCGGACGTCAATTCGGGAGCCGCGGTGCCGGCACGCTGACTGTGCTTTGCGAGGAAATGCCGCGCGAGCGGCAGTATGTCGCCCGATCTTTCGCGCAGCGGCGGTACGCGCGCCTGCGCGATGTTGAGTCTATAGAGCAGATCGCTGCGAAAGCGTCCTACCGATGCAGCGTGATCGAGATCCGCATTGGTGGCCGCGACGAGCCGCACATCGACGGGGATGGATTTGCGGGAGCCGATACGCACCACTTCGTGCTCTTCCAACACGCGCAGCAGCTTCACCTGCAGGGCCAGCGGCAGGTCGCCGATCTCATCCAGGAACAGGGTGCCGCCGTTGGCCGCCTCGAACCAGCCTTCACGCCGGCCTGAGGCACCCGTAAACGAGCCGGCCTCGTGACCGAACAGCTCGCTTTCCGCCAGGTGATCGCTGATGGCACCGCAATTTACGGCGAGAAACGGACCTTTGCGGCCGCTCAGCTGGTGAATGTGCTGTGCCACCAACTCCTTGCCGGTGCCGGTCTCGCCGGTGATCAGCACGGGGACTTCACTGGGAGCCAACTTCTCCACGTAGTCGAACAGTTGCCGCGAGACCGGGTCGACAAACACCAGGTCCCGGGCTCCGACTGATTGCCTATACGAGTCTGTGGTCACGGTGTCCCTCGGCGCAAAGGCCGTCAATGGCAAGCGTATTTCCGGAAGCGAGTCTAGGGTTTTGCGCGCCCGGGAAGAAATCACTTGAGCGCAAACACATATGCCACTTCGCGCTATGGGCGCCGTGAGCGCAGACCGGGCTGCTCAAAATGCAGCAGCGCGTGCGGTCGACCGGAGCGCTCCATGGACGGTCTTCAGAGACTGCAAGCTACTGATTTTGCGTACAACTTCCCAGGTCTGGCCGCCGCTTCGCGCCGCTTGGCACAGATCCTGCCTTCTGTCACTGGCAATGGTGCTTCCACAACACGGGCGAGGATATTCGTGATGGTCAAAAAACCCGAGGCGGCACCACTGCGGGAGATTTGGCACGCACGCTGTCCTGTACCGACCCCGTTGAGCGTGGCGATTCAGCTCGGGTGGGTAGAGCGAGCCTTGCGCGAGGAGGCGGGCATCGAGCTCAAATCTTCGCCGGAGAGTGGCGATCCCACGCACCTGCAACACTATTACGAGAGCTCCCTACCTAATTCGTTCCGTCATGGCGGCAGCGTTCCGGCCATTCATGCACGCGCAGCCGGCCTCGACACCCGCGTCATCGGACTGTCCTGGACCAACGAATATCAGGCCATCATTTCACTTCCACGGACCGGCTTGACCCACGTCCAACAGTTGCGCGGACGACGTATCGGCATTCCGCTGCATGACACTCCGATAGACCACAGTCGCGCGGCGGCGGTGCGTGCTTTCAGCGCAATGCTTGCGGTCGAAGGTCTCAGCTTCCGTGACGTCGAGTGTGTCGATTTGCCCGATGATCAGGTGCCCGCGGTCACATGTAATGGTGCGGTTATTGCCACGGGCAACGGGCGCCGCGGTCGCAGCCAATACACGAGCGAAGTACGTGCGTTGGCTCGAGGCGAGGTAGATGCCGTGTACGTAAAAGACGCAAACGGGGCGCAGGTTACACATCTTCTGGGTGCTATCGTGATCGGCAACATCGGATCGCATCCGGACCCATGGGTCCGTATCAACAACTGTACGCCGCGACCTCTGACAGTCAGCCAGTTCCTCCTCGATAACCATCCCGACATCGTACGCAGCCTGCTCACACAAGTCGTCGCGGCCGCAGATTGGGCCCGCGCCCATCAGGCGCGGACGATCACGATGGTGGCTCGCGAGACGGGTTGGTCGGAAAGTTGGGTCCGGTATGCCTATGGAGATGACGTGCACAAGAACCTGCAGGTGGGCCTTTCGCCCGCCTGGATCGATGGGTTGAATACGTTCAAGGGCTTTCTGGCCGAGCAGGGCTTCCTGAGCGCCAATTTCGCCATCGGCGACTGGATTGATCCGGCGCCGCTGCAGGACGTGCTCGCGCGCCAGCGTTCCAGGGCCACGCCTGGAGCCCGTACACGGGTCAGGGCAGTCACAACGTCAACGCCTTCGAACCTCCATTGAACGCGCAATCCCCCGGCGTGTTGTCGCGCACAGCGGCATACAGCCAGTTACCGGCTCCTATGATGTTTCGAAAGAGTCAGCCGCTGCTGCGCTGCCTGGCGTTGTACCGCTTCATGCCATGGCGGTTTTCCCTTACCGCGCTGCTCTTCATTATCGTGAATGCCAGCCTGGCTTGGCAGCAATGGCTCATTGGGCGCGCAGTTCATGATGTTGAGCGTGGTGTAGCGGTCACGCGCCTGCCCACCGGGGCGCTGGATTACAGCGTGGCGCGTTACTGGTTGCTGGTGTTGCTCACTGTTGCGCTGGTCCGCGGAGCATTACAATATGCGGGCGGTATGTTGGCCCTGATCGTGGGTCAGGACCTGCTGTTTATATTGCGCGAACGGATACTGGTTCAGGTACAGCGGCTCGATCTGATCTATCACTGGCGCCACGGCATCGGCGAGCTGGTGACGCGAACGACGCGCGACGCCGATAAAGTGCGCGACGCACTCATCAATTTGTGGCGGCAGGTATTTGAAACGGGCCTGGTCGCGCTGGCCGCCATCGGAATGCTCGTCTGGTACAACCCGCTGCTCGGACTCGTCCCTGCGTTGTTGACGGTTGCCGGCCTGTCTATCTTCGTTTCCCAGACATCACAGCTCGTAGTACTCGATCGCGCGGTCGGCGCTGCCTACGACGCGGTCAGCCAGGATCTCAGCGAGGGTGTTAACGGCGTGCGGGTGATCAAAGCCTTTGCACTCGAGCCGCGCCGCATCGCAGGTTTCAACCGGCAGGTTGCCGACTTCACCGTACATGCACGTGTAGCGTTGGCGTTCGCCTCTTCGCGTATTCCGCTACCACAGGTCGTCGTTGCCCTGGGCCAGGTGTGGATCCTGGTTTTCGGCCTGCACCTGGTGGGTCTGGGAGAGTTGAATATCGGAGAGCTCGTGGCTTCGCTCCTGATGGCAAACACCCTCGTATTCCGGGTTGAAGGTGTGGGACGAGTCATGCAGGTATTTGCGGATGCACGCTCGTCCGCCGCTCGAATCTGGGAGCTACTGGATTCAGAACCGCAGATCGTGGGTGGAAACGCGCTTGTCCCGGCGGGCCCGCTCGGAGTTCGATTCAGCGATGTTCGCGTCGCTTCCCCGGGAGGCAATCCGATTCTCGACGGCTGTTCTTTCAATGTGCGGCCGGGAGAAATCGTAGCGCTGGTGGGCACTACCGGCTCCGGGAAGAGCACTCTCACTGCGCTGTTGCCGCGTCTGCTGCAAGTCGACGACGGTGAGGTTGCCATCGGCTCGGACGAGCGTGGTTGGACCGACGTGCGTGAATTCTCGCTCGAGCAGTTGCGTCGTCACGTTCATGTCGTGACGCAGGACAGTTTTCTGTTTTCCGACACTCTGGCAGCGAATCTACGCGTGGCCGATCCTCGCGCCAGCGATGTGGATCTGCTTCGCGCCTTGGAGCTCGCCGCCGCCGCGGATGTCATTGAGCGTCTGCCCCGAGGCTTGGACACTCAGCTCGGTGATCGAGGAGTCACACTCTCCGGAGGCCAGCGCCAACGTCTCTGCCTCGCGCGTGCGCTGTTGGCCAAAGCTTCCATCCTCGGTCTCGATGATTCGACCAGCGCTCTCGATGCGGCAACCGAACGGACAGTACTGCGCAACATCCGCGAATTCAGGGACACGGCCGGCCGCAACGCCGTCACTGTGCTCGTAGTGTCCAGCAAGCTGTCGACCATTCTGATGGCCGACAGGGTCCTGCTGCTGGCTGACGGCTACATTGCGGCCCAGGGTACCCATCGGGATCTGTCCCGCACCTGTGCGGCCTACCGTGAACTGATGGGGATCGAGAACGATGGCTGATCTGATCAAGGGACAATCCGCGCTGTCGGACATCGAGCTCGAGGAGGCCCTGGCACAGCAGAGCCTCGATCGTTCGATGTTCAGCCGACTGCTGCCGTTGATCAGGCCGGTGCGGCATCTGGTCGCGGGCACTATTCTCATTGAAATTGTATTGGTCGGCGCCGTGTTCACCCGTCCCTGGCTGATCAGGCAGGCTATCGACCGAGGGCTCATTCACCGCGGCAGCTCGTGGGCGGTGGACACTCACCTGATTCTTCTGGTTGCGGTGGCCATGACCCTGGCGTGGGTAGCGCGTTTTTCGCTTGCCGGCGTGTCGCAGTATCTGGCCGGCTCCGCGGCCATCCAGGTATTAGCGGACTTGCGGGCCCGAGTCTTCTCTCATGTGCAAGCGCTGAGTGTCGGGTACTTCGACCGTACCAAGGCCGGCCGCATCATTTCCCGGGCGGACCGCGACGTAGATACCCTGGAACCTCTGCTGATCCAGGCACCACCGGAGCTGCTTTCCGCTGTGCTGCGCTGCGTGATCTCCGGCGTTCTGTTATGGATGATCTCGCCAGTGCTGTTGTTCAGCGTAGTCGGTGTCGTACCGCTGTTGATCGCCGCGACGGCGATCTTCAAACGGATCTCCCAACGCAACTGGGCCAAGGTGGCTGAAAATCGCAGCCGCTTTACTGCACACCTGGTGGAGACGGTGTCGGGAGTGCGCGTCATCAAGCAGAACGGCACCGAAGAATCCAACCGCGGCCGTTATCGTCAGCTTCTGTATGACTTCAACCACGCGCTGATCAGCGGCAACATCCGTTCGAGCTGGTTTGCACCCTTCACCGCCGTGCTATCCACGGCTGCCATGGGGGTTTTGCTGCTTGCCGGTGCCCGTGGTCTCGCGCTGCAGACCGTGACACTGGGACAGGTTGCGCAAAGCCTGTTTTACGTTTTTCTGTTCCTCGGGCCGCTCCAGGAGCTGAGCGATCTGTTCGAACGCTACGCGAATGGAATGGCCTGTGCGCAGCGAATTTTCCTGATGCTCGATACACGACCCGAGGTAAGGGATGCGGATGAGCCGACGCGCCTCGGGCATGTACGGGGCGAGGTATCATTCAACGACGTTGTGTTTGCCTACAGCACGCGCAGCACGACTCCCGTTATCGACCATCTCGACCTCACAATAGCGGCAGGCGAGGTATTAGCCATTGTTGGTCCAACGGGACACGGAAAAAGCACGCTGGTGCAACTGCTGACTCGCTTCTACGATGTCACGGGCGGCTCGGTCACCCTGGATGGTCATGACGTCCGGCAACTCGCACAAGACAGTCTACGCAGGCATGTCGGAGTAGTTCTGCAGGACAACGTGTTGTTCAGTGGCAGCATACTCGACAATCTGCGCCTGGCCGCGCCCGAAGCCACGGACGAGCACCTGATCGCCGCCGCCCGCGACCTGGGAGCCGACGAGGTGCTCGAAAGCCTGCCCAACGGATATCACACGAGCGTGGGTCCACTCGGAACCCACCTGAGTCACGGGCAGCGCCAACTCGTGTGCCTGGTGCGTGCCTACGTAGCCAATCCAGCCGTCCTGGTGCTGGACGAGGCCACCTCAGCGGTGGATGTACAGACTGAACGACGTATCCAACGCGCCCTGCGCCGCCTGTGCGAGGGCCGCACGGCCATCATCATCGCCCACCGGCTCACGACCATCCGGGATGCCGACCGCATTGCGGTGATCCGCAACGGGCGGCTCGTGGACATTGGCGATCACAACACGCTGATCGGACAGGGCGGCGTGTATGCGTCGCTCTACAAGGCCTACGAGGAGAACGCCATCGGGGTGTCGATCTCCTCGCAGCCTTCGAATCAGGCGGCTTCGGATGCGGCTGCCTGACCGCGGTTTACGTGCCCCATGCTCCATTGCTGCTCCAACACACCGGGACCGAAGTCCTTGGTGCCTCCCAGGATCTCGGCGAGGCCCTGGAAGTAGGCCGCTTCCTCCAGGATCAGGATGTACTTGGAGACATCGATGATGTTCTTGCCCCAGAAGGTGGAGCCGCCGTTGGCCTCGAGGATGGCCGGCGTGTTGGCATCACGGCGGAGGGTCTCGTTGATGAAGTTGGCTTCGCCGCCGCGCCGATCGATGTAAATCGGGATCTCGCGAGCCAGCGTGTGGCGCTGTGCGGGCGCGTAGCGCAACGGGAGCACGCGATGAGAACCGGCCCATGCGCCGAGATAAGGCCCGTGCACGTGAATGACCACGTCAACCCCGGCATTGGCTTCAAACACCTTGCCGTAGCGCTGCCCGGCGGCACCCGACTTGGGGCCACCGCTGTACACGGTGCCGTCGAAACCGGCCACGATTGCCTTGATTTCCTGATCGTCGGACCATGCATCGGGCGCGTGGACGGCGATGACCTTCGATTCACCGGGGACGCGCACGTAGGCTTGGAAGGTATAGGTAGCCGAAAGCGTGCGGGTTTCCTTCAGCACGCGGAAGGCCTTGGCAAAGTCACGCTTGACCTGTGCCACGACGGCGACGAGGTCGGTGCTCTGGTTTTGCGGAGTGGACATGGTTTGATCCTTTGGGTTTCGGGAGGGGGGCACGCGGCGGCGCGCTCACTTGGGTCCTAGCAGGACGCATGCCAGCGGCCGCGCGGCGCCAAGCCACTGATTTGCGGCGCTTCCCCGCCTCGTTGCCCGATATGTCGATACCGCTCGGATGCCTCGATGTTGAATTCACAGCAACCGGCAGGCTCCCCGTGACCCGGCAAGGTGTCGCAGCGTTCGTACTGTTGAAAACACAACACTTTGGCGCCGGGATTGCCACCCGCTAACATCAGCTCATGACTGTTTACTCATCGACCGCCGATACACTGCAATTGCGCAAGGTCAGCAAGGCCTTCGACCTGCCTCGTGAACGCCTTCCGGTGCTGGACGAGATCTCGCTCGACATTGCGCCCGGCGAATTTGTCTGCATCGTCGGGGCCAGCGGCTGCGGCAAGTCGACGCTGCTGCGCTTGATTGCGGGGCTCGATACCGAGTACAGCGGCAGCATCGTGTACGAGGGACAGCCAGTCACGGGACCCGATCTCTCGCGCGGAATCATATTTCAGGAACACCGGCTGTTTCCCTGGTTGACGGTCGAACAGAACATCCAGCTCGCGTTCGGCGCGACCTCGATTCCGCAGTCCGAGCAGAAGGAGCGGGTTCAGGAGCAGATTCAGCGCGTGGGCCTGGGCGGCTTTGAGACAGCCTGGCCACACCAGATTTCCGGCGGAATGGCACAACGCGCCGCCATCGCTCGCGCACTGATCAATCGTCCCAGGCTGCTGCTGCTCGATGAGCCGCTGGGAGCGCTGGATGCGCTGACGCGGCTCAAGCTGCAACAGGAACTGCAGCGCCTGTGGGTGGACGTCGGCATCACGATGATCATGGTGACGCATGACATTGAGGAGGCTGTGTTTCTCGCGGACCGTATCGTCGCGATGACCTCGCGCCCCGGACGAATCAAGCGCATCGTGCCAGTGCCGTTGCCGCATCCCCGTGAGCGCACAGAGCCGCTGTTCAACGAGATCAAGCATGATGTGCTGGACGATTTCGTCGAAGCGACACCCTAGTCATTCACGATGATTGCAGCCGCTTAGCGGGGATTCGCGTGCAAAGGCCTCCTGCATGCGAGTCCCCGCCATCGATTCCATGTTGGCATGCTTCGTGCTTGATCACCCAGCGGACACCGCCGCCCGCGAAAGGAAGCATCATGATCAACACTCATCGCCCTGTTCTTGCCGCGCTGCTGGCGGCTGTTTGTTCGCTGGTGTTGCTCACTCAGCCCGCGGTAGCGCAGACGGTGAAAACCGTCACCATCGCGACGACCGCCACCGTGGTCAACGGACAACCTCACTTTACAGGCGTCCACCAGCGCGTCATCGACGAAGGCTGGCTCGCTGCACGGCTTCGCGAGAAGGGCATCGAGTTGGTGTGGATCCCTGTCGGGGGCGACACCGGCGCGACGATCAACGAAGCATTCGCTGCACGACGCATAGACTTTGGCGGCTATGGTGATTTGCCGTCGGTAATTTTGAATTCGAGCGGCACGCGCACGCAAATGATCGTTCCGGACGGCCGCGGCCTGAACACATTTCTGCTCGTGCCGCCCAACTCGACGGCAACCTCGTTGCGGGACTTGAAGGGCAAGCGGATCGCGGTACATCGTGGTCGGCCGTGGTATCTGACATTTCTGCGCCTGGTCGAGCAAAGCGGTTTGAAACCCGGCGATTTCACGCTCGTAAACATGGATTTGCAGCCCAGCGCAGCGGCACTCGCCAGTGGCAACCTCGACGCGCTGTTTGCAATCAATTCCTACACGCTGGCTGACAAGGGGCTAGGCAAAATCATCTGGGACAGCAAAGGGCAGGCCGATAAGAAAATCCGCGCGGAATTGTGGGGCGCCAAGACTTTTATTGACGCGTATCCCGACCTGACTCAATTGGTTGCCACGGCCTATGTCCGCGCGCAGTACTGGGAATCGCAGGAACAGAATCGCGCCGCGGTCATCAAGACCGCCACGCTCGCCGGCCGGACGCAGCACGCCGTGGAGCAGGAATATGACGACAACGGCCTGGCGTGGAAGGATTTCTTCACGCCCGTTCCCGATGCTGCGGTGTTTGAGCACTACCGCAGAACCGTTGCGTACGCCGTTGACAAGCGCGTAATCCGCACGCCCGTGCGCGCTGACGACCTGTTGCAAACGCGTTTCGTGTTGACTGCCCTGCGGGAGCTGCAGCTGGAGCACTACTGGGCGCAGGTTCCTGCCACCGGGCCAACGGTGGCGTTGGCGAATAAAGATCGTCAATGAACCTCTTCTGGAGGCAGCGCGAAAGTTGCGAGCTGCCGACCCGAGTTGACCAGCGCAGATCAGTCTCACATCGCACGAGTCGTCTCTGGAGCTGATGTTGCCACGGCCTCCTGAACGGCTTGGCGCATGCAGTTCCGAAACCCTGCGCGAGTCTCTGAACTTGCGGCACAACCTCAACGCCTCTTTTCTGATCCGGTCACGCGCGGCCTGAGCACCTGCCGGCGTTCTCAGATCGAGGTCTGACAGCACTACGACAGCAGACACTCGATCGGGCACGACCTCGCGGCCTGAGTCCGCAATTGCCAACTCGGATGCGGTAATCGCGAGAAAACTGATGAGCGCGATCGCTCGCCCGACGCTGCTGATGCACATGTGGATGATCCTCAGATTGTGGCTCAATCGTCGCCACCATTGCACCGCCAACCGTTGAGTACGACAAACGATTTGCTGCGCGCGTTCGCATAACGTAGAGTTATGCGTAATGATTGCCGCGCCTCTCGGCTACACCGATGAAACAACCCTCACTGTTGGCCCTGCGTGCGTTTGAAGCTGCGGCCCGCCGGTTGAGCTTTACTGAGGCTGCGCGCGAGTTGCATGTTTCGCAGGCGGCGATCAGCCGGCACATCCGTGGCTTGGAGCAGGATCTCGCGCAGCCGCTGTTTCGTCGGCGTTTCAGCGATCATTCGCTTGCCCTCGATGCGGCGCGCCGGGGACAGGGTGTTGTGCTCGGAACAGAACTGCTGATTGAATCTCAATTGGCGGCCAGAGAGCTCGCCGTCATCGGCAGGACTCGCATATCCCTCGGGGGGTATTGGTTGCTGCAGGCATCTGATCGGGCGACGGCCAAACCGCGTGCAGCCTTTACTGAATGGCTCGCGGGGCAGATTAAATTGAGCAGAAGTGTTCACGATGGCATATGGACCCAAGCACTGAGTATTTTCGCATAACGTGGCAGTGACGTTAATGTGTGAGCCCCGGGGAGGGTCCAAATGAAACGATCGGCAGTGCTAGTCATTCTGTGCGCAATCAGTGCGTGTCTTGCAGCGCACCCAACGATGGCGACGGAAAAAACCGAGCTTCTGAATGTCTCCTATGACGTCTCCCGCGAGCTGTTCGCCCAGATCAACCCGGCCTTTCAGGCACAGTGGCGCGCAAAGACCGGACAGGACATCGAGATCCGACAATCCCACGCCGGCTCCTCGGCACAGGCCCGATCGGTTGCGGAAGGGCTGCAGGCGGATGTCGTGACCTTGAACCAGGCGACCGATGTTGAATTCCTCGTCAAAAAGGGACTCGTTGCCGCCGCCTGGTCCAAGCGCCTGCCGAATGATGCGGCTCCGTATTATTCATTCCCCGTCTTTCTCGTGAGAGCGGGCAATCCCAAGCACATCAAGGACTGGGATGACCTGGCACGACCGGATGTGCAGGCGATCTTTCCCAACCCCAAGACCTCGGGCAATGGGCGCTACACCTACCTTGGCGCGTACTCCTATGCGCTCAAGAGTTCCAACCGGGACGACGCGAAGGCACGCGCCTTCGTCGGTGCGGTGCTTGCCCACGTGCCGGTGTTCGATACCGGCGGGCGCGGAGCCACGACAACCTTCGTCGAACGACAGATTGGCGACGTGTTGATTACCTTCGAGTCTGAGGCGCATGGCATACGGCAGCACTATGCGAATGTTCAGCCGGTGTATCCCTCGACGAGCCTCAGGGCGGACTTCCCTGTCTCGGTCGTCGATAAGATTGTCGACAAACGGGGCACGCGTGCAGCAGCCACCGCCTATCTGGAATTTCTCTACAGCGATGCCGGTCAGGAAATCCTGGCCAAAAACTTCAACCGGGTCCGAAGTCAGGCGGTGTTGGCTCGCCACCGGGATACGTTCCCCGATATCAAGCTGAGCTCCATCGATGACCTCGGCGGGTGGGATGCCGTCACGAAAACCCACTTCGCCGAAGGCGGTGTGCTCGACCAGTTGCTTGCCGCAAAGCATTAGCGCCTCGCGTGCCCTTCGCGAGGGGGTCACGTTGAGCACGCACCGCGTCGCTAGCAACTATAACGCTTACCGTGATCTAAAAAACCGTTTCAAACGCCCGAGCCGCAGGCCACCGCCCGACACGCGCCGCCGCTCGCGCAGCGTTGCCAAGGCTGCAACTCGTCTGCGCCTCGCGGTAACCGAATCCGCCAACGACAGGGCGAGCGCGACTTGATCCACATAGGTTCTGCTGACATGCATGGCTGGTTCCTCCATGGTGAAATGATCGGCTCCAGGAAGGACATTTCAAAGACATCGCGGTGTGAGGATTTTTTCGACCGGACCCTTCGCACGTCGTGGTGAGTTACCCACCGTTCGACCGGGAATATCTTCACACTGCGATAACAGGTCGCGAGGTATCTTGAACGCAAAGCCATGCTCATAAGTTGTGTTGTATACCAGAACGGCAGGAAAGAAGCGGAGATCCCTACCTCCGAGATCCATGAATACCTCAGTCGGAAAAATTGTTTTGTATGGGTGGCATTACATGATCCGAGTCCGGCCGAGCTCGATGAAATGCAACGCGAATTTCACCTGCATCCGCTTGCGGTTGAGGATGCGCGTAGTGGACACCAGCGCCCCAAGATTGAGGAGTACGGCGACTGCCTGTTCGTAGTCTTGCACATAGTCGAGCCCGTGCAGCACGAGTTCCGGGTAGGTGAGGTGGCCATATTCACAGGCCTCAACTATGTCCTGTCGGTCCGCAGCCGCGTTGCAAAAGGCTTTCAGGAAGTTCGCGCACGTTGTGAGCAGGAACCCGAGCTGCTGCGGCAGGGATCCGGCTACGTGCTGTACGCGATCATGGATGCCGTTGTCGATAGATACTTTCCGATTCTGGATCTGCTCGAAAATGAGCTGGATGCGATCGAACAGAAGATTTTCGAGCCCGAAAGTACTCCGGGTGCCAACATTGCGGCGTTGTACGCTCTCAAACAGCGGTTGCTGATCATGAAGCACGCCGTCGCGCCGCTGCTCGAGAGTGTTTCGAACTTGTCTGGTGCGAGGGTGCCGGCGATCTGTGCCGGGATCAGGGAGTACTTCCGTGATGTGTCGGATCACCTGCAGAGATTAAATCAGACAGCCGATTCCATTCGGGACACTGTGGCGACCGCTATCTCGGTCAACCTGTCGATGATCACGCTTCAGGAAAACGAGACCATGAAGCGGCTCGCCGCGTATGCCGCTCTCGTCGCAGTTCCTACCATGATTGCCGGAATTTACGGGATGAATTTCAAGTACATGCCGGAACTGAGCTGGCGCTATGGTTATGAGCTCGCGCTGTTCGTGATGGTGGCAATTGATGGATACCTGTTCTATCGACTCCGAACGGCAAAATGGTTGTGAGCCCTGAGTGAAATCGAGCGACCCATCCGGTCGACCTCGATGACGCGAGTGTGTCTGATCAGACTGATAGATATCTTTTATCAGCTGAACGAAATCTTTGATTTGCCTCACAGCCGCACAGTGCGCAGGCTCCCGACCCTCGAAACTCGAGAGGGGTTGGCAATGGCTAAAGTACTGTGTGTTCTTTATGACGATCCGATCACGGGCTACCCAAAATCGTACGCACGCGACGGACTGCCGAAAGTCGAGAAGTATCCCGACGGCCAAACCCTGCCAACTCCCAAAGGCATCGACTTTACTCCCGGCACTTTGCTGGGCAGCGTCTCCGGCGAGCTGGGACTGCGCAAATACCTGGAGTCAAACGGACATCAGTATGTCGTCACCTCGAGCAAGGAGGGTCCCGACAGCGTTCTCGACAAAGAGCTTCCCGATGCCGAAATAGTCATTTCTCAGCCGTTCTGGCCGGCTTACATGACGGCCGAGCGGTTCGCCAAAGCGAAGAAGCTGAAGATGGTGGTCACCGCCGGCATCGGCTCCGACCATACCGATCTGCAGGCCGCAATACAACACAATGTCACCGTCGCGGAAGTCACCTATTGCAACAGCAACAGCGTGGCTGAGCACATTGTGATGATGATCCTGGGGCTGGTGCGCAATTACATCCCGTCTTACCAGTGGGTCGTCAAGGGCGGCTGGAATATTGCCGACTGCGTAGCCCGCTCCTATGACCTGGAAGGCATGCAAGTGGGCACGGTTGCCGCAGGCCGGATCGGTCTTCGAGCACTGCGCCTGCTGAAGCCGTTCGACGTAAAATTGCATTACATGGATCGGCATCGCCTGCCGGATTCGGTGGAAAAGGAGCTCAACCTCACTCACCACACCAGTCTCGAGAGCCTGACCAGGGTGTGCGATGTCGTGACGCTGAATTGCCCGCTGCATCCGGAAACGGAGCACATGATCAATGCGCAGTCGCTCCAGAACTTCAAGCGCGGCGCGTATCTCGTCAACACCGCGCGCGGCAAGTTGTGCATTGCCGAGGACGTGGCCGCCGCGTTGGAGAGCGGTCAGCTTGCCGGCTATGCGGGCGATGTCTGGTTCCCGCAGCCGCCGCCGAAAGATCATCCGTGGCGTACCATGCCGCATCACGGTATGACCCCGCATATTTCAGGCACCAGCTTGTCAGCGCAGACGCGCTACGCGGCGGGCACCCGGGAAATCCTCGAGTGTTACTTCGAGAACCGTCCGATCCGCAACGAATATCTGATCGTGCAGGGCGGCAAGCTCGCAGGTGTGGGCGCTCATTCCTACAGCGTGAAAAAGTAGGGCGCAGAACGCCAAGAAAACCTCGCAGACGTGAGGTGATCGAGACCGAGGCCTAAAACCTCGGTCTCCCGCACGGTCCATCCTCCCGCAGGATCAAACCCCGTCATCGTGTTTTTGGGTCACGCGGGGTGGGGTTTTCTGCTCTTCCCGGTTGTCAGTGGCGCACTGATACTGGTGTCGATTGGATGGCTATACAACAACGCGGTGCGCAAAACACCGTATCCCCACTACTGGTAGCGTGCCCGTCGAGGGGTGGCACAACGGGTATGGAAGCTGTATTAGTGCTGCAGCCAATCCAAGGTTGATGGGGGGTTACATGCGAATCTGTCATTTGAGCACCATTTTGCTTTGTGTGATTGCACCGCCCCTGTGGGGGGTGCCTGCCTCCAGTCACGATGCGGATGCGATTCGTGCACTGGAAGTGCGTCAGGAGTCCGCTTGGAATGACCACAATGCGCATGCCTACGCACAGCTCTTCACCGCCGATGCCGATACCGTCAATGTGCTCGGGTGGTGGTGGAAGAGTCGTGCCGAGCTGGAACAGAAACTCGATAAAGCTTTCAGTCTTGTGTTCGCGCACAGTCAGCTGCACATCGAGGATGTGGCCATCCGATTCTTGACCCCCAATGTCGCGATTGCGCACGTACAGTGGTCGATGACCGGCGCAGTGAGTCCGGACAGCTCGGGCGGTAACGTCCCGGTGAAGGGAATTCAGACACAGACGCTTTATAAGACGGCCGGCGGCTGGCTCATTGCTGCATTTCAAAATTGCAATGCCGTGCCCGAGCGGGATTTTCCAACGGGACCGCACTGACTGTCGCCTGAACCAGTCCCGCTGAGCCTCGAGCAGCAGCGGTGCGGCTGCCTACTTAGGACACGACGCCCCGTGGCAGCCGGAATTTACCGGATCCCCGATGGTCGTATTCGTGTGAATCACCTTGACGGCGCCAACCGTAAATATCTCATCCTCTGTGTTACTGGTAATGTTGTTGTTCTGACTCAGGTAGACGTGATCGAGCGTTATCTGGGTCGTATGCGGCGTCGCTGAGTTGAACGCATAGAGCCCGGCACCCAACGTGCCCGAATCTTCCTGACCCCCACCAGCCGTGTTGCGACTGATCGTTGTGCCCTCGATGGTGACGATCTGCTTGTCCACGCTCGAATTGGCACAGAAACCGCCGCCTAGGTCCGCAAAGTTTTCCGACATCGTACTATTTGAAATCGACATCGCGGCGCTCGCGGCAACCGCACCACCGCATCCCTGTGACACGCCTTGGAAAATGTAGCCGTCGGCGGAGTTGCCCTGGAAGGTCGTGCGCGTGATCGTTACTTGCGAGCCCTGCTCAGCGCTCAGGCCGCCACCGCCGGCATGAGTGGAATTTCCGCGGATCACACTGTCCGACAGATTGAGACTGGAGTTGGCGTCGACAAATATTCCACCGCCCCGACTTGCGAGGCCGCGGGAATTCGGCGGCTCCGCGCTGTTTGACTCGATAGTTGAGTCAGTGATTGTCGAGATCAGTCCACCGGGCGTTTCAATCGCGATGCCCCCACCGGCACCCCAGGCGTTGTTACCAGTCACCACACTGGAGCGCAAAATCAATGCTGCGCCCGACCGAACGAGCACACCACCGCCGGTTTTTTGCGTCGAACCCTGCGTAATGGTCATGTTTTGCAGGGTCACATGATGCGTGCCTGTACCCGTCGGTGTCGGCGGACCGAGGGTGAAAACGGGTCGCGACGCGCCACTGCCATCGACAATGGTCCGGTCTGAGCCGACACCATCGAGCAGCAGTGTTTTGCCCTGAATCGTGACGTTCTCGGTGTAGATACCCTTCCCGATCCAGATCTGATCATTCGAAGCGGCAGCATTCACTGCGCTCTGAATCGTCGAATACTGACAGCCTTTGACACAAACGTTGAGGACCGCGCCGTCTGCATTGGATGTCAGTAAGGTCAAAGGCAGCACGAAAGCAACGGATGCATGCACTTTCAACATGACGGAATCCCCCCTGTGGAACGACGTTTTCCCCCGACCAGAGCAAAACGCATGCCTTGGGCGACAACCTCATAGATTTCAGAGGACTGGCGAAATGCCCAGGGCGGGCGGACCCAAATTATGTAAAGTTTTCCGGCACCTGCAGTGAAGCATCAAATCCGAGGAATCAGCTTGCCGGGGGAGGCTGCCCGTAGTGGCGCCGCTTGTACCCACAATGAGGTGGGGAAGGCAGATCCTTTGCCGGGGGAGTAACCGCTCGCAGAAGCGTACCGTCCTCACTGCGAGCAGACAAATCCATGAGGGGCGGTGCCGCCTTCAACGAGGAGACTCGAGTATGGCAAGCAGCAACCGTGGAGTAGTGTACGTCAAACAGGGCAAGGTGGAGGTACGGAGCATAGACTTCCCTGTCATGACAGACCCCCGGGGCCGTAAGCTCTCGCACGCAGTTATTCTCAAAATCGTGTCGACCAACATCTGCGGCTCCGACCAACATATGGTTCGGGGCCGAACCACTGCACCGGCCGGGATGGTCCTTGGGCACGAAATTACCGGCGAGGTCATCGAGCTCGGCAGCGACGTCGAGACCATCAAGAAAGGTGACCTGGTCTCCGTGCCGTTCAATGTGGCGTGCGGCCGGTGCCGTACGTGCAAAGAGCAGCAGACCGGCGTGTGCCTGAACGTGAATCCGGGACGAGCCGGCGGTGCATACGGTTATGTCGACATGGGCGGATGGATCGGCGGACAAGCCGAGTACGTGATGGTGCCGTATGCGGATTTCAACCTGTTGCGGTTTCCCGATCGGGCTCAGGCCATGGAGAAAATTCGTGATCTGACCTGTCTGACGGACATCCTCCCTACCGGTTTTCACGGAGCGGTTAACGCCGGCGTCGGCGCCGGAACGACCGTCTACATCGCGGGAGCCGGACCGGTCGGGCTCGCAGCAGCGGCGGCTTGCCAGTTGCTGGGAGCCGCGGCAATCATCGTGGGCGATGTCAACAAAGAGCGCTTGAAGCACGCCAAAAGTGTTGGCTTTGAAACCGTTGACTTGACATTGGATGCCACCCTGAGTGAGCAGATCGCGGCGATTCTGCAGGTGCCCGAGGTTGATTGCGCCATCGATGCGGTCGGATTCGAAGCCAAAGGCCACGGCCAAAGCGGCTCAACCACCGAAGCCCCCGCGTCCGTCCTGAACTCTCTCATGGAGATCACTCGTGCCGCGGGTCGGATCGGAATACCGGGACTCTATGTCACTGACGACCCCGGAGCGGCCGACCCGGCTGCCAGGAAAGGTAGTCTGGCCATTCGATTCGGCCTGGGATGGGCCAAGTCGCACAGCCTCTTCACCGGACAGACGCCCGTGCTCAAATACAACCGCTACCTCATGCAGGCGATTCTCTGGGATCGAATCCAGATCGCCAAGGTGGTCGGAGTGCAGGTCATATCGCTCGATGATGCGCCGACCGGCTATGCTCAGTTCGACGCCGGCGCGCCGAAGAAATTCGTCATAGATCCGCACAATCTGCTGCGCAAGGCCGCGTAAATCCCATCCGGCCCCGCCCGCGGGAGATATCTGCACCCGTGCAGTGCTGCGGAAAGCTATTGGGGGGAATGAGGCAGAGCGAGTCCGAGTTCACTAGCCGCAACCGTTATGGCGCGGCATCGTCCACGTGCCAATTTTCCCAGCACTTCCGATGGAGGCGCAGCGTTAACGATTGAGATCCGTGTCTGAACTCACATTCGAATTCGACTTCTTCTGGTCCGATGAGCCGCTGGCACGCTTCACACAGGAACGCGGAGCCCATACCTCCCCACAGTCGCACGAATCTGCCCCCGGGCAAGCCGCGTCGCTCCAGGACTGCGCGCACATACTGCGGTGGTGAATCTAAGGGCAACGCGCCTCCATTGACAGCCGGAGATCCGAATTAACGGAAGCTTACTCTGGCATTACGATGCTGTCGGTATGACACCGTACATACCGTTAAACGAGCACAGGACGACCCAAGCCAGCACGCGCGGCGACGTAAAGTCGATCTGTCTCTGGGACGAAGAGCCCCGTTCGCGCCCCTCCCGCTGTCGCAATGCGGCTGATTTTACTAAGCTGGTCCTTGTTTTGTGCGACATAGAGCCTGCGTCGCGAGACATCGACGGCGAGATGATCAATGCGCCCTCGGATAACTCCCAGTGGAATGGTTCCCTCCACACTCAAGGCTTCTGTTGAGTATGCTGTGACAGAACTGCAGAGAAATGTAGCCGCAGCAACTGAAACAGCGATCCAGCGCCTGCATACCGCTGTCGTTCCTCGGACATACACGAAGACCATCAGACAAATCCTGCGAAATGAAAGAGTATTCCGGCGATTGAACATCCAATCAGCGTCGGAATCATTCCGACCTTGAAGCGAAACAGCGCGACCATCGCCGCAACCGAGAGCAAGAGGGCCGGGACGTTGAGGGTGCTCAGGCTGGGTACCTGCAAGATCAGACCGTGCACGTGTCGCTCATCAACCTGACCGAAGAGGGTGTGTAGCGCAAACCAGATCGCGAGATTGAGGATTACTCCCACCACGGCCGCCGTGATGGCGGCGAGCGCCGCTCCCAATGCTTTGTTGTTTCGAACGGATTCGATATACGGGGCGCCCATGAAGATCCACACGAAAGAGGGAACGAAGGTGGCCCAAGCAGCGAGCAAGCCCCCGAGTGTGCCCGCAAACGCAGGGGAGAGCGCTCCAGGGTGTCGGAAAGCCGCCATGAATCCCACGAACTGGACGACGCTGATCAACGGTCCCGGGGTGGTTTCTGCGAACCCGAGTCCGACTAACATCTCCTGCGGCATCAGCCAGTGATAGTGCTCAACGGCCTGCTGGGCCATGTACGCCAGGACTGCATAGGCGCCACCAAACGTCACCACGGCCATCTTGCTGTTGAACAACGTGATTGCGGTAAAGACGTTCTGGCGACCCAACGTCGCAAACAGGGCCACGACCGGAGCGAGCCAGATCGTCAGTCCGATGGCGGTGACTTTGGCCAGGCGCGAAAACGTCGGTTTGACGTGGTCAGGAATTGAGCGATCGAACGCGGCGTCGATGGCGGCTGGAGCCTCCTCGGTCCGAGTCGCCTTGCCGGCGTGCACGGAGGCCTCAAAACCCTCGAGTCCGGCGGCGTGTCCGAGAAATCCGAGCAACGCGGCCGATGCGATCACGATCGGAAACGGTATGCCGAAGAAGCAGATGGCGATGAAAGCGAGCGCTGCGAGCACCAGCATGGCTCGGCTTCGAAGTGCGCGGCGGCCGACCCGTAGGACGGCTTCGAGGACCACCGCCAGGACAGCCGCCTTTAGCCCGAAGAAGAATCCCTGCACTCCGCCAATGTTGCCAAAGGTCGCATACACCCAGCTCAACACGCCCAGTGAGATCACGCCCGGCAATACGAACAGCGTGCCCGCAACGATCCCGCCGCGGGTCCGGTGCAAAAGCCAACCGATGTAAATCGCGAGCTGGTGCGCCTCCGGACCCGGCAGCAACATGCAGTAGTTGAGGGCGTGCAGGAACCGGGTTTCGCCGATCCAACGTTTCTCCTCGACCAATATGCGGTGCATGACCGCTATTTGCCCCGCCGGTCCTCCGAAGCTCAGCAGTGCGACACGTGTCCAGACCCCCGTCGCCTCACGCAAGGAAACTCCGTGGCCCTCGATCACGAGTCGTGTTTGACGTTGGCCAAATCGAGGGCAGCCCGCATTCCTCGTGCTAGTTTCTGCGCGTCGTCGTTGGCCCAGAAATGCATGAAGAAGAGATGCGGCGAATCGTCAATCATGTGGCTGTGCAGGGCGGTCACTTCGATTCCATGGTCGCGAAGCGTCTTCAGTATGGGGTTGACCTCACTGCCCAACAGCACGAGGTCGCCCGTGATAGCAGCTTTTCCGCCGCCAGTGGGCTGAAAGTTGATCGCCATGGCCGTGCCCATCGCAGGCACTACTGACATTCCCCGCTCCGTGATTGCTTCGGCACGAGGCACACTGAACTGATAGACACCGCCATTGGCCTTGCCCTTTGCGCCCAGAATCTTCTCGAGTGAAGCAGTGTCGAGATCCACGGCCGGCGGCGACGAGGGCGGCGGAGCGGCGATCATCGGTGTCTGGCTCAGCGCCAGCGCAGCATTCAGCGTCTTGGCGAACTTGACCGGATCACCGGAGCCACCGACATGCATGTAAAAAACCGGGCTCGAGGTACGCAGCAGATGATTGTGAATAGCCGAGATTTCAACTCCGTCGGCAATGAGACGCTTCATCACAGGGCTGATCTCGGTGTCTGTCAAAACCAAGTCGCCCATGAACATGGCACCCGTTCCCATCGGCTGAAATGCGATCCATCCTCCCAAAGCCAGGGCAGGCTTGATCGGCGTTCCGTCTACCGTGATGTGAAGGTCCGACCGCGGGAACGAATATTTGTGGACGCCCGCCGGTTGGTCAGCCCCTTTTCGGCCCATCGCCTGGTCGACCGGAGTCCAATCGTAGTCGGCGGCCCCCGCCGAGCTCGCGAAACCGAAGCCGATCAGCAGGGCGATGGGAGTCACAAAATGTCGCATTTTCAAGCACCTCGGGGTTGATCGTCGATAGCAGCGGGAAGGGCGTGAGATCTTTTCAGCTGCTGGTTATGAGTATAACGAGGGTGTAATATCCGCTACAACCATGGACTCCGCCTCGACCTGGCTCTTATTGATCTCAAACCTTCCTGGGCGCAACGCCACGGTCAGGATGCGGATGTGGCGCGCCCTCAAGGCGGCCGGCGCCGGAATGATGCGAGACGGCGCGTATTTGTTGCCGCTGTCAGACCGCTCTCGCCAAGTCTTCGAGGAGCAGTCAGTTGAAATCAAAGACGCGGGAGGTCTTGGGCACATTGTGTCCTTCCAAGCCACCTCGGCCGCTCAGCAAGAGTCCCTCGTAGCGCTGTTTGATCGGACCAACGAATATTCGGAAGTGATCCAGGCTCTGGACGGACTCAAAAAGAAGCTTCCCAAAATGGAGGAGCTCGCGGCTCGACAGGAGCTGACGACAGCAACGCGGGAGGTCGCTGCCATCGTGTCGCGCGACTTTTTCCCGGGCGAGGCTCGCAAGCAAATGGAAGGAGCGCTCGCCGACGCGGAGGCCGCGATCAATGCCCGCTTTTCACCTGACGAACCCAGCGCTACGCAGCGCAGCCTGAGTCGGCGCAATGTCGAAGATTACCGCGGTCGTACCTGGGCCACCCGCCAGCATTTGTGGATCGATCGAGTGGCCTCGGCATGGCTCATACGTCGCTTCATCGACCCCGATGCGACGTTTCTGTGGCTGAAGCGAGTGAAGGATTGTCCGAAGCGCGCGGTGGGGTTTGATTTCGACGCAGCCGAGTTCACCCACGTGGGACCCAAAGTGACGTTTGAGGTCCTCGTAGCGAGTTTCGATCTCGAGCGTGATATCGGACTCGTGCGCCTGGGGGCACTGATCCATCATCTCGATGTGGGTGGTATTCCGGTCGCGGAGGGCCCAGGTCTGACAACTATCATGACAGGCGCGCGCGCCTTGCAGAAGGACGATGATGCGCTCCTGACGGCGATGACGCCGGTGTTTGATGCGTTGTACGCCGGCTACGGCAGCGAAAAAACCTAGTGCGGCCAATCTCGGAGGCACCATGACGGGCGAGATCGGAAAGGTGGCATTGTTGTGGCGCGGTGATCTTGAAGCACGAAACGTTCCGCGCAACGCCAGACTGGAGCCTGTGTTTGAGGCACTGGCGGTGCACTCGGTCTACGCAGAAGCAGCGGTGTACTCCGATGACCGGGTAGACGAGCTACGTTCCCAGCTTTTGGCGTTGGACGCAGTTCTGGTGTGGGTGGACCCGATCAGTGATGGGAAGAACCGGATCGAGCTCGATGCGATGCTGCGCGATGTTGCATCTCACGGCGTTTGGGTCAGCACGCATCCCGATGTCATCTTGAAGATGGGCGTGAAGGAGGTGCTGTACCGGACCCGGCATCTCGGATGGGGAACCGACACCGCTCTTTATCGATCCGTCGAATCGCTGAGAGCTGAATTTCCCGGCCGGCTGAAACCGAACGAGCCCCGTGTGCTCAAGAGAAATCGGGGTAACGGCGGGCAGGGCGTTTGGAAAGTCGAGCGCATCCCAACCGCCGATGCCAGCGACACCGTTCGCGTTCTGGAAGCACGTCGCGGAAGCGTTCCGATGGCCGTCTCACTCGATGTCTTTTTGCTTGGATGCGAAGACTACATTCGACAGGATGGCTGTGTGATCGACCAATCCTTTCAGCCAAGGCTGACCGACGGCATGATCCGATGTTATCTGAGCGCTAATCGAGTGGTCGGTTACGGTCATCAACTGATCAAGGCGCTCATTGCTCCGCCCGAGGACAACCCGGACGCACCTGCCGCACAGCCCGGCCCGCGCATCATGCACTCGAAGGCCGCGCCGCAATTCCAATCGCTGCGTGCGCAGATGGAGTCGGAATGGATTCCGCAGATGAGTGAGGCTCTCAACATCCGCCCCGACGAGCTTCCCCTCATCTGGGACGCCGACTTTCTCTATGGTCCCCGGAATCAAAAGGGGGAGGACACCTATGTTCTTTGCGAGATCAATGTCAGTTCTGTCCTTCCCATTCCGGGGGAAGTCCCGGATGAGATCGCGGCGAGCGTGGCGGCTCGACTCAGATTTACAGACGTCATTCGGGGTGTAAGTTGATTGCAATCCGGCCGTCCAGGATGATGCAGGTTGTGATTGCCTGGTGCGCGCTGATGACCCTCGTTCCAGCCGCGACCTTCGGTCAAACCCTCAGGAAGATTGGTTTCATCGACGTCCCGGGTCCCAAGGGACAGCGGTTCGACTACTTGACTATGGATCCTGAGGACCATTACCTGCTGTCCGCCCATCTCGGACCCGGGATTCTGTACGTTGTCGACGTACGCACTAACTCAGTGGTTCGAGCGATCCCAGGCGTTCCTGGCATTACCGGGGTGGAATACATACCGGGATTGCGCCAGATCTATACCTCAGACTGGGGTGAGGAGAAAATCGGAATCGTTGATTTAAAGCTCATGCGCGTCGTGAAGCGACTGCCGACCGCGGATAAGCCGAACGGAAGCACCTATGCCACAGAGTTCCGGAAGGTCTATGTCTCCAATACCAACGGCAAGGCGGTGACGGTCGTCAACGTAGACACGGCGGAGGTCGTCAAGACGTTGGAATTCGGAAGCGAAACCGGGATGCCGCAGTACGACTCTGTCGCGCACAAGGTATATGTGAACCTGCGCTCGACAGACGAAGTAGCGGTGATTGACCCGAACAACGATTCGATCGTCGAGCGGTACAAGGTTCCCGGCTGTCAGTACAACCATGGAATGGCCGTCGATTCCGAGCATCACCGCGCTTTCCTTCTGTGCGGCGGGAATCGAACACTCACGGTCCTGGCGTTGGACTCCCGCGCAGCACTGGCGCATTTTCCGTTGCCGCAGGGTGCAGACGTCGTCAAATACGATCCGGGATTGGGGAGAGCGTACGCGGCTTGCGCGAGCGGATTCATTTCAGTGATCCAAGAGGATGACGCGATGCGTTTCCGGAAACTGGAAGACTTTCCCGTGCAGAAGCTCGTGCACAGCTTAGCGGTGGACACCGATACGCACCGTGTTTATGCCCCCGAGCAGCAGGAGGACGGCCTGCCGGTTGCTCGCATCATGATTTACGAGGCGGTGTTATCACCGCCTGCGAAGGAGTGAAGAGCTGCGAAGAGGTAGGCTGTTTTTCAACAGGTAACGGCTGCCCAACGGGCCGAACTGAGTTGCGGTATTCGTCATCGTGGTCCCCGGCGTAGAATAACAACACCGCAGCAGCCGCAATGCCGAGCACTAACAATCCAATCATCAGGAACTTCTTGAGAACCATTGATGGCTCCTGTCGCTGCTGACCGCCGCCGCCGGGCGATCTCACAGGTGCAGCATATTCCCCGGCACTTGCCGTGAGAACCTGCGGCAGATGCGAGACCGCGGTCGATTCTCTGTCCCATGCTCCGGGCCTCGGTAGCCAGTTGCAAGTGATCCCCGGTTTCTTGGACAATACCCTAGACAAAAGATCGCCGCCGCTGCCGTGCAGGGGGCGCAAAGCACTTCGACAACCGGATGAACTGAGGCCTCAGGGATGCCGACCACCGGACTGGACGATTCATCGGTAGCACGCCGGCCGACCCCCCGCGAGAGGCCGACCACCAGCATTGCAGCGCTCGACGGTGAGGGGCCGATGTGGCAACAAATCCGGCGTGTGCTGGCCCGTCCGATCTTGAGTGGCGAATGGCCCCCCGGCACGCGCATCCCACCTGAACTCGAGCTTACAAAGCGTTTCCGGACTTCCCGGATGACGGTCGGGAAGGCCATCCAGAGTCTTGCGAAGGAAGGTTTTGTCGAGCGGAAACGCAAGACCGGTACCGTGGTGGCCGATCGCGCCCAGGAACGTCCCGTCTTTGAGATCTGGGACGTTGCCGACATCGTGGCCCAGGCAGGCGGGAGCTACTCGTACAAGCTTCTGGAGTGCATGAAGCTCAAGCAAGATCCCGAGCGGCGTGAATTGCTAGGCGTCTCGCGGCGCACGCCCACCCTGTGGATGCTGTGTTTGCACCTGAGTGATGGAAAGCCGTTTCAACTCGAAGAGCGATTGGTCAACATCGATGCGGCACCCGGCATCACGTGCCGTCCCCTCGAGACGGTCGGGCCGGGGCTTTGGTTGTTGGGCCACGTGCCGTGGACTGACGCCGAGCACAAGATTTCGGCTCGCGAGGCGCCACCGGACATTGCCCGGCATTTGGGAACCAAGGCAGGCGCCGCCTGCCTGGTCGTGGACCGCCGCACTTGGAATAGCGGAACGCCAGTGACCTACGCGCGGCTGTGGCATTACGGAGTGCAGCACAGCCTGGTGGGCCATTTCGAACCGGCTTGCTGAGGTGCCGGATTGCGCGTCGCCTGACGCTGATCACCCCGCATCCGGAAGTTGATGCTGGGCTGACAAGTAGCGGCGAATGTTCCGCTCGTCTGCGAAAAAGCGTTTGCCGTTGGCTTCGCTCGGCGCCAGCTCCTCGTCCGCGATCTGCCGCCCATCTGCCAGGATGAGTACCGGAATTCCCTGAAATTCTTCTCCGAGTGCACTGACGAGTGCCGCGCGGGGCCGTGGAAACTCCAGATAATGCACATCCAACAGCGTTCGCAGTTGTGGAAAAAAGCTCAACATACCCTCGATGGGCAACGAGTCGCCGCAATAGAGCGGTCCCAGGCCGGCATTGAAAAAGCCGGGGCGAAGCAGATATAGCTGATCTTTCATAACATCCCTCTTGCGAACGAAACCGGGGCTACGCTCATCGCGCGAATGATCGACGCAACTTTTGAAAACCCAGCACAACGCCGGTGCCACTGAACGTCAGCCCGATCAGCAGAAGTACCAGGACTACGACTGTGCGAAGGGTCGTAAAGGACAGGAACAGTGGGAAATTGAAGGTGTGCAGCGCGTAGTAAACCCAGGCGTAGGCCCGCCTGCTCGTATCCATCACGACCAACAAGCGGCCCGTGATGCCATCCACATAGACCCGCATCGGTCGGGTCATCCCAACCTCGAAGGGGACTGCCGTGTTATCCAGGGACTCTGCAACAGCGTAGAAGTCCGGGGTCGAAACGGGGGCTGACTGCGCGAGCCGTTCGGCTGGCCACGCCGTAGTCAATCCGCGAAGAATCAACGACGGCGGGACAGCGGCGGTGGGTGGGAGGTCCGGGCTATTGAGCCAGTAGACCCTGGGCGGATTTGAAAGTCCGCCTTGGGCCGAGATGAATGCCTGGCCGGCTACGGCTCCGAAAGTTACTTCGGTGGCTGACTCGACATGACCCATGAAACCGCGCGGGATAGCGCGTGCGACGGCATCGAGCCTCATGCCCTGAAATCGCGACGCACGATCCGCAGCGACGACTCCCTTGGAAAACAGCCGCCCGTGATCCATGGACAGCCAGCCGCTGAACATCCACACCAGCACGATGACGCTGGCAAACAGTCCGATGACATGATGCCAGCGCATCCAGCCGCGAAACGGCGACCATGCCGACCGACCGCTCGCGCGTGTCTTTAGAAAGCGATGAATGCCGAGCCAGGTGCCCGCGACGCTTGCGAGCAGCGCCGCTAGCGACAGCCACCACACAGTCTGGTTCCAGGCGGACCAGCTTTTCCTCAGCGGCGTAAAGTAAATCCAGTGCAATACCGCCCCACACCAGTTCCAGACCCGCTCGGTGCCGCGAGTCCGTTGTAACACCTGGCCGGTACGGGTAGAGACGTAGAGGTCGGTGCTGGCAGCATCATTCATCCGCACGCGATAGAACGGACGAAAGGCATCGAAATGTTGATGCACGATCCATTGATCGTATTGAATCGGTCCTTCGACACTCGCCGCGTCCGCTGTCGCAAATCGCTCAGCGACCACTTTGGCGGTGTCGGCCGAAAACGTCGGTGGCACGGGCGAACCGTCACCCGACAGGGCGACTGGCCAGCCCTCAGAAGAAAATGCCAGGTAAGTCGGATGACCGGCGACACTGATCAACAGCAGCCGTTCGGCGCCCGGCGCTGCAGCGAGCGCTTCGGAAGGCTCGCGAATGAGCTTTGCGATATCGACAGGCTCGCCGTGCGCCAGCCGCTCGCCTTGGCTGAGAGCGGGAAACGGCACGAATAACAGCACCGCCCCGCTCACAAACCAAGCCACGAAGAGCAGGCACAACACGACGCCCGACCACCGATGAAACCAGGTCAGCCATCGATTGGTCCACGGCCAGAGCGCGTTCATACCCTTAGAGCTTGACGTAGATGCCCAACTCCCAGTACCGCCGTTGTCCGAGCATCAGCTCGGTTGGGTAGAAAATATCCGCCCACTGTGCGTACGCTTTGTTGAACAAGTTATTGACCCGTCCGGTCACCAGGATCCCGGGTTTAACCTCATAGGAGGCGTACGAGTTAAATAGCGCGTAGTGCTCCAGAATCAATGTGTTGGCGGTGTTGCCCGGGCGATTGCCGATATAGCGTACACCGCCACCGATCTCCAACGGCAGGGTGGCGACGTTGCGCAGGCTCGTCCACAGATTCGCTGTCCAGCGCGGAATGTTGGCCGGCTGAACGTCCGTGAAGCTGGAGCCGGAAAGGGGATCGGTGAAGGCGGTGTAGACCGAATCGGTATAGGCCGCGTTCGCGCTCACCGTCCAATTCTCGGTGGGCTTGAAGTTCGTGGTGAGCTCGATACCCTTGGACGTCTGGCTCGCATTCGCCTGCGAGTCCTGGCCGGTCTGCACGAGCAGATTGGACTTCTTGATGTCGTAGAGCGCGACCGTCATGTCAGCCGAGTTGCCGGGGGTTCGGGCCTTGACGCCTACCTCGGCCTGATGCGAGCTGCTGAGTGCGAATTCTCCCTCGGGCGCGTTGACGAGAAAGATGTTGTTGCTTCCGGGCGGGTCTTTGCCGGTTGTCCACGACACGTAGGGCGTTACATAGTCATTGACGTTGTAGACCAAACCCACCCGCCAGTTCGTGGAGGAGTAGTCTTTGGAGAACCCATTGGACATCTCCACGCCCTGCGTATTGAAATTCTGGCGCTGCAGGTCGAGCCGGTCGTAGCGTGCGCCCGTGACCAGCTTCACGGGTGGTGCGAGCTCAATCACATCCTCGAAGAAGGCTGCGTAATCGTTCCAATGCGTCGGGCTGTCGCGGGGCACGAGCTCGCCGGGTTGCAGGAGCGGTCCAAACAGGCCCGGAGATGGATTGAAGGGATCCACCAGGTCATTGTCCGGAAAGCCGCGTACGCGGTTGAAATTGAGGTGGCTGTAGTCGAAGCCGCCCACCACCGTGTTGGGTAGCCCGAAAACGGCCCCCTTGTAGGTGACGCTGCCTTCATCGCCAATCAGGTTTTGCTGGTGGAAAACGTAGAAGCGATCGCGATTGATCTGCGGACTCGGCAGGGGATTGCCGTTCAGGTCCACCGTTGTGAGCTGGTAAGTCTCCGCGTCTTCCCAAGCGCGACGCGCGTGGAAGTAGTAGGTGAAATTCTGCACGGTCAAATGCTCATTGGGCGTCCATTTCAGAAGCAACTGCGGCCAGCTTTGGGACGAGTGGATGGACGCATTCCCTACGTTGTAATTCACGAACTGCATCCGTTGATCGAGCGCCAGGCCGGGAGAGGAACTGATCACGCCGGACAGGGGTTGCGTGGCGAACGAGGCCGGAACCAGCGGGGTGCCGTAATAGGTAGAAGGGTTGTCTTCGAGCCAATCGATCGTGAATTGAACATCGAGCGTCGACGTCGGCTTCCACAAGGCGGTCACCGTCGCCTCCGTCGTGTTAGACGGGTCGTGCTGCACGTAGCCCTCAGTCGAAGTGCGGCTGAAATCAGCGCGCAACGCCAGCGTATCCCCGAAATGAGTAGTCCCGCCAATTCCGACATTGACGGTATCGTAGCTGCCGCTCGAGGCAAGACCTTCGATTTGCGAGGCGCCGAAGCTGGGTGCCTTATCGACGACATTGACGGCGCCCGCGATAGCGCCTTGCCCGTAGAGGACCGAGGCAGGCCCCTTCAGAATCTCCACACTGCCGACATTGAATGAGTTCTGATCCCGGGTGGTCATGTTTGACGGCCCGATGTACAGCCCATTGCGTAGAACCGTGATCTGGTTGCCGGTGAAGCCACGCATTGAAAACTGGGATTGATCGCCGGGCGAGCCGCCCGAGGTGACACCAGCCTGGCTGTCGGCGGCCTGCTGAACGTTGAAAAAGCCGCGGCCGAGCATCTCGTCGTTGTCGATGACCTCGAGGGTTGCCGGCAGCTCCTGCGCGCTCAGGCCGAGCCGGCTGCCGGTGGGCGTGAATTGCTCGAGCGAACGCAACTTCGCCGCAGTAACCGTCACCGTGTCGAGCGTTGCGGGCTGTGATGTGTCGGCGGTGTTATCGGCCCATACGTGCGGGACGCTGCCGCCCAATGAAATCAGTGCGATCGCGAAACGCCAGCTGCGGCTGCCGGTGCGTGTGTGCATGTGTCGGCTCTCCGAAAGTGCGTGATCAACCACCCCTCGTTCTCGTTCTAGTGCATTGTTGTTATTGTCTAGTCTAATAGAGCATCGTACGGAAAAGCGACTTCTGTCAAGAACGTTTGCGCCATTACACATTCCAGATGGCTTCAAAACTCCCGCGGATCCGGCTATCGCGGCGGCCCATCGGGAGGCGGATTGTCGCCGGATAGTACTATTGACCTCGCAAAAGGCTACCATACCGGGGTAGGGTATAAGGAAGGAAGCCAAATGGGACATACCGTAACTGAGAAGACCAAGCTGCTGGCGCGGGTGCGCAGAATCCGCGGTCAGGTTGAGGGCCTGGAGAGGGCTTTGGAGACCGAACGCGGTTGCAACGAGATCCTGCAACAAATCGTGGCGGCCCGCGGAGCCATGAATGCCCTCATGACTGAGGTGATCGAGGAGCATGTTCGCGGGCACATCGCGAGCTCCTCGATCACGAGCAACGCTGAGCGGACCAGAGGGGCCAACGAGCTGATTGAGGCCCTTCGAATGTATCTGAAATAGGGCCGGAGTCGACGATGAACGCTCAACACGATCGGGTACCCCGTGATCTCGCCGAGCAGGCAGCCCGGCGGACTATCGCTCCCGAAGCTCATGCGCATGCGTCGGGCGAAGAGGCCGGGCATGACGAGCACAGCGATGACCATGACCATGACCACGAACATGCCTTCGAGTGGCAGGAGATGGTGCGCATTGGCGTCGTCGCGGCCGCGGCGGCCTGCGTCGGGTGGCACCTTTGGGAACCGTTCGCCGCCTTTAGCCTGATCGGCGTAATCGGTTTGCTGACAGGTGGCTGGCCCATATTCAAAGAGGCGCTGGAGAATCTGTTCGCGAAGCGCATGACGATGGAGCTGTCGATGTCCATCGCCATTGTTGCAGCGGCGGCGATTTCGGAATTCTTCACCGCCCTGGTCATCACGTTGTTCGTGCTCGTGGCTGAGGTGCTCGAGGGAATGACCGTTTCTCGCGGTCGGCGCGCGATTCGTGATTTGCTCGATTTTCTGCCGCGTGCCGTGTCTGTCCGCCGCGGCGGTACCGTAGCGGAGGTCAACGCCGATACCCTGAATATGGGAGACGCGGTGCTCGTGAATCCAGGCGGCCGCATTCCGGTCGATGGCAGGGTCATTGCGGGGCATTCCTTTGTTGATCAAGCGCGCATCACGGGAGAGTCGCTACCGCTCGAGAAGACGGCGGGTGCCGCTGTTTTTGCCGGCTCGATCAATCAATCCGGGGCGCTCGAGATTCGCGCAGAGCGCATGGGTCGTGACACCAGTTACGGCAAGATTATCGATGCAGTGGAGCAGGCGGAGCGGTCACGGGCGCCGGTGCAACGCCTTGCTGATCGTTTGGCCGGATACCTGGTTTACTTTGCGCTCGGCGCCGCAATCCTCACCTACCTGCTGACACGCGATGTTCGTTCGACGATCTCGGTGGTGATTGTGGCCGGCGCATGCGGAATCGCGGCCGGCACTCCGCTGGCCATTTTGGGGGCCATTGGACGCGCAGCTCGCGCCGGCGCCATCATCAAAGGCGGCTTGTTCTTGGAGCAGTTGGGTCGAGTCACCGTTGTCGTACTCGACAAGACCGGGACGCTTACCTACGGTCGGCCGGAGCTCCGTTCGTTGCTTCCCGTGGAGGGCACAAATGAGCTCGCGCTGTTGGATGCCGCTGCCTCCGCGGAATTGAGGTCGGAGCACCCCTTAGGCAAGACCATTGTTGCTCATGCCAAGTCACTCGGACGTGTCGTGCGAGAGCCGCAGCAATTTGGGTACACGCCGGGTCGTGGCATTGATGCCGTGATTGACGGCAAACAGGTATTGGTGGGCAACCGGCTGCTCATGCAGGCTCACAGTGTGCCGAGTGATCTCTCGTCGCTGCACCCTGAGGCGTCCGAGGTTTTTGTTGCGGAGGATGGCAGGCTCCTGGGAGCCATCCTCATCGCGGACGTCATTCGAACCGAATCCGCTCAGGCGATCCGAGCCATCCATGCGATGGGTATCAAAACTATCCTTTTGACGGGCGATTCCCTGGCGGTTGCGCGGGTGATCGCTGAACAATCGGGGATTTCGGAGGTAGCTGCTGAGTTATTGCCGGAGGATAAGCGCCGCCGAGTCAAAGAGCTGGTTGATCAGGGGCAGATCGTGGCCATGGTAGGCGATGGCATCAACGACTCACCGGCCTTGCTGGAAGCGAACGTGGGCGTTGCGATGGGTTCGGGTACCGATGTCGCTCGGGAAAGCGCAGATGTAGTGTTGCTCGGCAATGACTTGTTGCGCTTCACCGAGACGCTGTCGGTCGCTCGACGGACCCGCAGAATCATCTGGACGAACTTTGTGGGTACCATCAGCGTAGATGCGCTAGGCATCGGGCTTGCAGCCTTCGGCCTTCTCAATCCCCTGTTGGCAGCGTTCATCCACGT
>Ga0137415_10000342_pt1 | contig 43851 bp, 32 predicted proteins | sample CZODoug3_1_1_16f_FD_183082 | JGI IMG/M metagenome (GOLD analysis project Ga0137415, IMG submission 183082) | Vadose zone soil fungal communities from Angelo Coast Range Reserve, California, USA - CZODoug3_1_1_16fungal (Hybrid Assembly) | ecosystem: Environmental > Terrestrial > Soil > Vadose...
GTGCCGAGGTCATAAATCTTCGGATTGGTGGGCGCTTGCTGGATGTTCACATTCTTCCAATCCACGCACAATTCTTCCGCGAGGATCATAGGCAGGGCGGTCATGATGCCCTGGCCCATTTCGGATTTGCCTAAAATCAGCGTAACGCGATTGTCCGGAGTGATGTGGACCCAGGCATCGAAGGGATTGGGAGCCTTCTTTTCCTGGTCCTGGGCCTGATCGGCGAATGCGGCCGGCGAGAGATGGAAACCGATGACGAGAGCCGCACCTCCGGCGGCACCCATCTTCAGAAAATCACGGCGATTTACAACGGGAGCGATTGCCATGGGACACCTCGAGACGTGTTGTGTTTACTTCGGTTGAAGACAGCGTAAGCGGGGGACTAGGCCTTGCCCGCTTGCATGGAGGCGGCGCGATGAATGGCCTTGCGGATGCGCTGATACGTTCCGCAACGGCAGATGTTACCGCTCATGGCATCGTCGATGTCGGTGTCGGAAGGGTTGGGTTTCTTCGAAAGCAGAGCGACGGCGGACATAATCTGTCCGGACTGGCAGTAGCCGCACTGCGGAACGTCTTCTTCCATCCAGGCTTTCTGAACGGGGTGGCTGCCATCCACAGAGAGGCCTTCGATCGTGGTGACTTTTTTGCCCGCGACGCTGGAGATCGCGGTGATGCAGGAACGCGTGGCTTCGCCGTTGATGTGCACGGTACAGGCTCCACAGAGCGCCATGCCGCACCCGAACTTCGTGCCGGTCATGTTCAGGGTGTCACGGAGCACCCAGAGCAGAGGCATATCAGGGCTTACATCGACGGATTGAGCTTTGCCGTTCAAGGTGAAACTGATGGCCATGGGGACCTCCTCCTCGCAGAAGGATATCCTACAACAACTCGGCGGCTAGATGAAAATCCGCGGAAAGCCGGTCAGGCAGAACGCAGATCGGCGACACGGATTGGCAACCGCCGGATGCGTTTTCCCGTCGCCGCGAAAATGGCATTGGCTAGAGCGGGGGCAGCCGGAGGAACTCCGGGCTCGCCGCAGCCACCGGGCGGTTCGGTGCTGGGCATGATATAGACTTCGATTTCGCGCGGAGCGTCGCTCATGCGCAGAACTTCGTAATCGTGGAAATTGCTTTGCTCCACTCGTCCATTGGAAACGGTGATCTCGCTCTTCAGGGCTTGCGCCAGGCCAAAATTGATGGCGCCTTCCATTTGGGCTTTCACGCTCAGTGGGTTGATCGCGGTACCGCAATCTACGGCGCAGACCACGCGATCCACGCGAATGGAGCCGTTCTTAGCGTCGCACGTGACTTCCGCGACTTGGGCAACGTAGCTTCCCCAGCCAAACGCGGCGGCGATACCGCGCCCACGGCCGGCGGCCAGCGGCTTGTGCCAGCCGGATTTCTCCGCGGCCAGCTCGATCACCGCACGGCGACGGCCGACATCGAGCGTGTTCCCAGCTCCAACAGGAATCTTTCGCGCAGGGCCAAACGCGGCGAGCAAGAATTCAAGCGGGTCGCGGCCGGCGGCATGCGCGGTTTCGTCAAAGAAACTCGATACGACAAACTGGTTTCCGGAAGCATCCACGGAGCGCCAATAGCCGAGGGGCATGCCGGATTCGGCGACCGTGAATTCGAGCCGGAAATTGGGGATGAAAAGCGCTGGAAAGTCCAACGAATCCACTTGAGCCGAGGCTTGAGGCGAAATGCCGGTACCGTTATAAAAAGTCTCGATGGAGGGGGAAGAACCGCGGTGCCGCCAGGAGAGCAATTGATCTTGCGCGTTCAGGCCAGCTTGCAAGGCGTGGCAGGCGGCAGGGCGGTAAAAATCGTGGCGGATGTCGTCCTCGCGAGACCAGACGACCTGCACGGGAGCGCCGGCATCACGCGAGATGAGCGCGGCTTCAACGGCGTAATCCTGAATGAGGCGGCGGCCGAAACCTCCGCCGATGAATGTGACGTGTACTTTGACGTGATCACGCGGAATGCCCAGCGCGATGGCGACGGAATCCGCGGCAGCCCCGGGGATTTGCGTGGGCGCCCAGAGCTCGCAGAAATCGCCACGAACGTGCGCCGTGCAGTTGACAGGCTCCATGGTGGCGTGAGCGAGGAAAGGCACTTCGTAGACAGCTTCGATTTTCTTAGCTGCACTCGCGTGAGCCTTGTCGAAATCACCGTCGCTGCGGATGACGGTTCCCGGTTCGGAAGCAAGACGAAGCATTTTTTCGCGAAGGCTGGCGGAGGACTCGGAGGCAACAATGGGTTCGTTCCACTCGACCTTGAGGAGGTTGCGGGCTTGCATGGCGGCCCAAGTGGAATCGGCGACGACGGCAACGCCGGAGCAGGAATAGTTGCGGCTGCCCGGACCGGAGGTCTCGCCAAATTGGTGCGTTAGATGAACCGACTTCACTTCGATCACGGCGCGGACGTGCGGAGCGGATTTTACTTCGTCGGCGTTGGAGCGGCGCGGCGTGCCGCCGTACATGGGGCAGCGTTCGACTGACGCGACGAGCAGTCCCGGGGCGCGGGTGTCCAGGCCAAACTTGGCGGAGCCTGTTACTTTGGCGAGCGAGTCAGTACGCCGCGTTGGCTTGCCGATCAGAGTGAAATCCGAAGGACTCTTCAGCGGCGGATTGGCGGGAGGCTGAAGACCGGAAGCGGAAGATAAGAGCTCTTCAAAAGCGATCTTTCGCTGAGTGTGTGCGTGCAGGATAAAACCATTTTCGGCGCGACATTCGGAACGAGGCACATTCCATTGGGCAACAGCCGCGGAGATCAGCATTTCGCGAGCGGCGGCACCGGCCTTGCGCAGATTGCTGTAAGAATCGCGAACACTGCCGCTGCCTCCAGTCAGTTGCTCGCCATACTTCGGGTCGAGGTCGGCCTGCAAAACCTGGACACGGCGCCAATCGCAACAGAACTCCTCTGCCACGATCATCGGGAGCGATGTGCGAACGCCTTGCCCCATCTCGGATTTGCCGCACCAGATTTTTGCGTCGCCGTTGGCGGATAATTCGAGCCAGGCGTTTGGCGAAAAAGAATTGGAGCCAGGGGAGGCAGAGAGATGGTGACCGCGCAGTTTTCCAGGTAGATGAAAAGGCAGAAGGAGGGCGGCTCCGGCGGCAGCGGAGGATCTCAGAAAGTCACGGCGGCGAACGACCGCGGACATAGACACAGCCCCTCAGGGAATCAGACGCAGCGCACCACAGGGTGTGAGCAATCTCAGTTGCCTTCGACGGGGGCGGGTTCGCGCGGGGCTTTGCGGGCCGTAGGCGGGGCTTCCGGCTCGACGCCGCGCCAGCCGACGGGACGGCCGCTGACAGCTTCTTTCACAGAGCGGAAAAGCACGACGTACATTAGCTGCCGGTAGTAGAAGCGCTGCAGCAGTACGGGAATGAGCAGGGTCCAATCTTCCTTGCGTTCCAGCGCGAATGCGACCATGCACGTCAAAATATCGATGAGCAAGAATCCGAGAAAAAAGAGAAGCGATTTTTCCACGTCGGCAGTAGTCCAGAGTTGCGGCAGCCGCGTGACGCGGAACTGGGCGAGCCCCCAGAGCAACAGCGAGCCAAAGAACATCAGGTCGATGACCGGGGAGATGAGCGGCAAGATGAGCTGGAATACAAAAATGTTCGGGAGGGCGATCCAGCCGAGCGTGCCGTACTTCGGGCGGAGAAGCGTGTCGCCATGCTTCCAAAAGGATTGCAGCGTGCCGAAAGTCCAGCGGAAACGCTGGCGAATGAGCTGCCCGGCTGTTTCCGGAGCTTCGGTCCAGGCGACGGCTTCCTCATCGTAGCTGACGCGCCAGCCGAGGCGGCGGATCGCGATGGTCAGATCGGCATCTTCGGCGACAGTGTCCGCCGTAATGCCGCCCGCGGCTTCGATAGCCTTCTTGCGCCAGGCGCCAAGAGCGCCGGGTACAACGGTAATGCAATTCAAGAGGTCAAAGGCGCGCTTCTCCATATTCTGGCTCGTGATGTATTCGAGCGCCTGCCAGCGCGTGAGCCAGCGCGAGCGGTTGCCAACCTTTACGTTGCCGGCCACCGCGCCAACCTTGGGATCGGAGAAATGGCGAACGAGTTTGCTGATCGCGTCCGGTTCGATTTCGGTGTCGGCGTCGATGGTCACCACAATTTCGGTGTCCGCGAGGGACATGGCAAGATTCAAAGCCGCCGCTTTTCCGCGATTCACCTGATGAATGATGCGGACGCGCGGGCCACGAGAAAAGTTTGTGTCCAGAAGTTCGCCGGTTCGATCCGTGGAGCCGTCATTCACGACGATGATGTGCAAATCCTTCAGATCGGAGAGAAGGACGGAGTTGATGGTCTGCACGATCACACTTTCTTCGTTATGCGCGGGGATGAGCACCGTCACGCTCGGAGGAGGATTGGGCATCACCGCACGGTCTGGGCGGAACTTTTCGATCAAAGCGAGCAACCCGATAATCACGGCGCGCCCGCTAACCATCACGATGCCGAGGAAGAAGATGGCGCCGATGAAGAAGCGGAACCATTGAAACAACGTGAAGATAAATCCGTCAGCGCGAGCTTCGAAGCGCTCTTGCGGGGAAAGAAGGGGCATCACTTCGGCGCGCGTTTTTCCAATCAGGTCGGAAACGGAAACAAGCTGGTAGCCCTTCTCGCGAAGGGCTTCGATGATTTGCGGAAGAGCTGCAACCGTCTGGGTGCGATCGCCGCCGCCGTCGTGCAGGAGGATGATATTGCCATTGCCGGCCTGCCTCAGCACGCTGTCGACAATCTCTTTTGCAGGGATGGGCTTGCCGTCGCGCAGGCTCCAGTCGTCCGGATCGATGCGCTGGCCCACGATCAAATATCCCATTTCCTGGGCGAGAGGGAGTTGCGCCACTTCCTCGGCATATTCCGGCTGATGATCGATGCCGTAAGGGGGACGGAAGAGAATCGTTTTGACGTCGAGGGTGCTTTCGATCAGCCGCTGGGTCAGATTCAGCTCCCAGCGGATTTGTGTGTGCGAGATCTCGTCGAATTTCGGGTGGGTAAAAGTGTGATTCCCGATTTCGTGACCCTCGGTGAATTCGCGTTTCAGGATATCGGGCCTTTTATTTGCTTGGTCGCCGATAATGAAGAAAACTCCTGGCGCCTTCTTCTCCTTCAGGATGTCAAGGATCTTGGGCGTCCATTGGGGGTCGGGACCGTCGTCGAAAGAGATGGCAATTTTCTTCTTCGCGCCACCCATGCGATCGATGTTATAGGACAGCGGGATGGCGTCGTACGACTCGTCGGTAAATAAATCGCTGCCCGCGTCGTACTCGAAGGAACGTTTGCCGTGCTTAGGTGTGTCGGTAAAGTGCCAGATGTCGCCATCGCCTTCGAGGATTAAGTCCGGACCCGGCGGCAGGTCAGCAAGTTTTTGCCGGGCCGCGTCATCTGCGTGGGTCGCATCCCAGATCGGCCACAAAGAGGTGTCTGAAGAACCGAGCCGCCAAAGCGCCGTGCCCTGCACGCCCAATCGCTCGCTGGCCCGAAGCTGGTTGTACGCGGTGACGGCGTCCAGCATCCACACCTGGTGCAGGTGATTGTGCTCGTCGTAGTACGAGTAGTGCGGGTTCAGCGAATTGCTGTCGAACTCGACGTCGGTATCCGATTCTTCGACGTGCAGCAAGGCCTCCTGAATGCTGAACTCCGCCGCGGCTTCTTTGGTATTTTTGGAACTTAAGGGCCAATCGTAAGCATAGTTCGCAATTCCCACGATGACCTTTTGCGGAGGAACGACGTCGAATACCTGGCGCAGGTTTTCGACGAACCAGTCCTGGGCAGCGATGGGGCCAGGCGGGGAAGTCAGCCAGTGCTGGTCGTAATTCATCAGCACGATAGCGTCGCACTGGTTGCCGAAGAATTCGTAATCGTAAGCGTCGTCGCGCGCGGGCAAAGCGATCATCAGCTTCAAGCCCGCAGAGTGGAGTGCCGGGGCCAGCCCGGCAATGAAGGCGCGAAACTGTGATTGGCTGGCGTCGGGGACTTCTTCAAAGTCAACAACGATGCCCGCCTCATGCGATTCGACGGCATACTCGGTGATATCCCGCGCGAGCTTCTGCCGCGCAGCAGGATTCGCAAGCATCTGCGCCATTTCCTTGATGCGCCACTCCACGCCGTCGTAGTTGTTGATGAGGCCCATCGTTGGCAACTCGACCGGCGGGTTGAGCGATTTCATCCACAGGTGCAGCTTGTCGTCCTTCAGTATCGAGATGGCTTCGGCGGGCATGGCTTTGGTGGTGTATTGTCCGCGCTCATAATCCACGATGGTCAGCGCGCCATCGGCCGAGACGGCATGGAGCTGCTCAGGAATCAGCAGGTCGATATCTTTGTAATGCTTCTTGAGAGAAGCAAGGCTGTTAGGATCCCAGCTCACGAAAAATGCAGCTCGCACGGGATCGTAACTTGCGGGGACATTCCCGATGTTCGCCACGCGACGGCGGCGGCCTTCGCGAGTAACTGATTTCTTTTTCGATTTGACGGCGCGATATCCGGGTTTGGTGTCCGGCAGGAGTCCCGCGGGCAACTCCACGCTGACAGCAATAGTCACGAAAAAATAGGCGAGCAAAAGGGTCAGCAGGATGCCGCTAATTTCCATTACCCGGCGGGTGCGGCGCCAGCGCACACGCTCCGCGTCATAAAATATGGGACCGCGTTCCTTCATGTCACCTTTCAAACCGGCGGCACGGCAGGCAAAGATACATCAGGCTAGGGCTGAGTCCGTCTGCGCGATTCCGTCTGCTCTATTGTAAGATGCGTGGCTTGATGAAGCGAGTTTTCTCGAATCCCTTTGTGGCGTTAGCTGCAGGCCTGTGCCTGCGGCTGTATTTCGTGCTGAAGTTCCCCGCCAATTCCGGAGACACGGTTTTATACGAACAAATCGCCACGAACTGGCTGAAGCACCACGTTTACGCGATGACGGTCGGGAGCGCGATTACGCCTGTTGATTTGCGTATGCCGGGTTACCCGGCGTTTCTTGCGATCATCTACGCTCTTACTGGCCGCACCGGTGAGGGGGCCCGCCTCTGGGTCATGCTGGCCCACATCGTTGTGGACCTGTGTTCCTGTATTTTCGTGGCAGGTCTCGCGAGCCTTCTGGCCGCGCTGAAGCCCGTTTCCGTAAAATCGCGGCACGCCTTTCTTGCCGCGTTGTGGTTATCCGCCCTATGTCCGTTCACGGCAAACTATGTGGCCGTGCCGCTAACCGAGGTTTTCGCGGTTTTCTTCACGAGTGCCTCACTGGTAGCGCTGATGGCCCTGATCTTGCACCAATTTGGCGGCAGGGCTTCGTTATTCCGAAGCGAATGGGCAGCGATGCACGCTGAAAGCATCTTCGCGCTTCTGGGAGGGTTTCTAGTCGGTCTGGGGACTCTCTTTCGCCCTGAGATGCCTCTCTTGCTTGTGTCGTTCTGGGTCATCCTCGCCTTCATTTGGTTGAGGCGGCGCAGATTTGTGTATGGACTGCAGCTTGTGGGGCTGTCCGCGCTGGCTTGCGTCGTGCCTCTCACGCCATGGGCAATTCGAAATGCCATCACGCTGCATGAATTGCAGTTTCTGGCGCCAAAAAATTCGAATCTGCCGGGGGAATTGGTGCCGTACGGCTTTATGGCTTGGGAAAAAACCTGGCTCTACCGCGTCCGGGATTGCTACCTGGTTCCCTGGAAACTGAATGAAGAATCCATCGATGTTGAAGAGGTTCCCGCGCGCGCCTTTGACACGCCGGAAGAAAAACAGCGCGTCGCCGCTATCCTCGAGCAATACAATAATGATTTGACGCTGACGCCGGAAGAAGACGCGGCCTTCGCGCAACTGGCGCGCGAGCGCACTGCGCGCCATCCTTTGCGAACGTACCTCTGGTTGCCCGCCGCGCGCGCCGCCGCCATCTGGTTTACGCCGCGCATCGAATTGCTGCCCGTTTCGGGACACGTCTTTCCGCTGGCGCAAATGCGCGAGGATGACCCTGTCGATCAGGGGGTGACGAGCCTATTTTTTGTGCTGAATTTATTTTATGTAGGATTGGGCGTTTGGGGCGCGGCGCAGCTTTGGCGTTCGAATCCGGGGGCCCGGCCCGCGGTTGCCTTCCTGGCGCTATTCATCGTGCTCCGCACGGCCTTCTTGACCACGTTGGAAACGCCTGAGCCACGCTATGTCTTAGTCTGTTTTCCAGCATTGATCGCGCTGGGCGCGCAGGTCTTCGCCGGCCGTTCCGAGGGGCCGTAGCACAAGCCACTTTCTGTGCAGCTACTTTTCCTCGAAAGGTTCGGGGTGAATGGTGACACGATAGATCTGCGGAAACTTTTCCTTCACACGGTCTTCCAGCGCTGCGGTCACGTCGTGGATTTGCGTGATGGGAAGCTCGCTCTTCATGGTGCAGTGACACGAAACCAGAATGTGGTGCTCCACCTGGCGCGCGCGCACGTCGTGGCAATTCACCAGTTCGTCGAACTCCAAGGGCAGCTTGTTCAGAAACTCCTCGATCGCCCGTGAAAGCTGTTTCATCTCTCCGGCGCCAGCGTCCGGCGTCGCGATATGCTTCCCCAGCGGCTCGATGTGGATATTGACCTCCACCTGGCCGTCGCGCAGTTCGCGAATTTTTTCTTCCAGGTCGGTGGCCTGGCGATGTGCCTCGCGCAGGCTCAGTTTTTCGTCCACTTCCAGATGCAACTCGATAAAAAGTTGGCCGGCCTGTTGCACCGCGGTCAGATCATGAACGGCGAGGCCCAGGCTCTGCGCCGCGGCGCGAATCGCTTCAAAAAGATGTTCTCCTTGTGGCGCTCGCGGCTCCGCGTGCACCATCACGTCTGAAGGAACGATTTCGCCGACGCGTTTTTCGATGGCGTCGCTCAGGGCATGCACCTGCTCGAGGCTTGCGGTCCTCGCCACACTCACAGTTGCATCCACAAAGTGGCGATTGCCCGCGCGCCGAACGCGCACGCGATCGACATCCAGCACGCCATCCATGCGCGCTATGGCCTTGGCGATTTCCTGCTGCAACCCTTGCGGCGCCGCGTCCAGCAGGGCGTCCAGCGTGCGTCTGCCAAGTTGCGCGCCCACCCATAAAATGACGGCTGCGACCGCCAGGCCCGCCAGGGCATCGGCGTAATTCAGCCAGGGCAAATTCCACGTTTCGCCGGCCCAGACCAGCCCGATGCCGGCGATGACCACGATGGTGCTCCACACGTCGGTCGAAAAATGCAGCGCGTCGGCCTCCAGTGCGTCGCTGGAATATTTGCGAGCGACGTGTGCGAGAGCCCGAGCCCTCGTTACATCGATCATCAAAGCCACGAGCAGCACCAGGATCGCGGTGAGGCTCGGCTGTATGTGCACATTGTGGAAGAACAGCCGGTCAAATGCCTCATAAACGATATAGAGAGCCGTCAGCGCCAGCAAACCGGTTTCGACGAATGCGGAGAAATTCTCAAATTTGCCGTGCCCATAGGGGTGCCGCTCGTCCGCCGGCTGGTCGGACATGCGCACGGAAAGAAACGTGATGATCGCGGCAAGCAGGTCCAGCCCGGAGTGCAAGGCTTCCGAAAGGACGCCCAAGCTCCCGGTGCGGACGACCAGGAATGTCTTCAGAGAAACCAGCAGCAGCGCGGAGCCCACGCTCAGCAGCGCGGCCCGCTTCTTCTCCCGCCCTTCTTCAACTGAGTAGGTCGCGACCATTGCCCGCCTAGACTACCTCAGATTCGGATTCGGGCGGTGGCGTGCGGGAAAGTACACTCCGGATGCGCATCAATCGACGGAGCCGATCACCATCCGTTCCTAAGGCAAATTGCGTAAGCTAACTCTTTCGGGGAACAAAAAGAAGTGCAGCAGAGTTCATGCAGTAGCGCAAACCAGTGGGTTCGGGGCCGTCCGTGAAGACATGTCCCAGATGGGCGTCGCACAGCGCGCACTTTACTTCCGTTCGCAGCGCGCCCATGCTGAAGTCCTTTTTCTCGTGGACATTTTCCGCAGCGATGGCTGCCCAAAAACTTGGCCAGCCCGTGCCGGAGTCAAATTTCGCTTTTGAATCGAAGAGCGCGTTGCCGCAATCGACACAGCGGTACAGTCCCGGCGCATGCTGATCATAGAGCGCGCCGGAAAAAGCGAACTCGGTGGCGGCGCGCCGCGTTACATCGTATTGCAGCGGCGTAAGCTGCTTCTTCCATTCGGACTTGCTCTTACGCACTTTCGCCAGCGCATATATCCCAAGCCTCGCGCCATCATCCGTGAATTTTACAATCTTGACGGGGCCCGCATCGCCTTCCGCCTCGTCATCATCGGCGAACGCGGAAAGGCAAATACGTTCCACGCCTGCCAGAAGGCCATACGTTCCGGCAGTGGCCGCGCCAAAGATCAGTCCGCGTCGCGTAATTTCATTCATAGCGATAAATCTCGAACAAAGGCTATTTTGCCGGACTCATCGGCGGGGGAGGCAAGAGCGGCAGCCGCTTGGCTTCTCCGCGTGCGCCGCGCACTTCCAGCTCCTCAAAGAGCAGCGATGGCGCCACCACCGAGGCCGGTAAGCCGCTTCGCGCTGAGCCGAACGCTCCCAGCGCCGTGCCGGCAAATCCGTTGTCCTGGCTCTGCATGTAGTTGAAAGCGAAACTATCGTTACCGATTCCGGCGAGGTTCCGCAATGCGCGCGAGTTCAATCCGATGATGCGCGACCCGCGGATCATTTCTTCCCGCCCGGTTTCCGGATACACGCGGTAGACCACTAGCGGAAGTCGATCGCCCGTCCCGGCGCCGCCTCCATAACTTGCCAGAAGTTCAGAGAAATCCTCCTGGTGCAGCAGGCTCAGCGCGGGGTTATCCATTTCGCGCACGACCAGGCAATACGCGAGTTTTTCCGCTCGGCACGTGTCCAGAAATTTCTTCTTCAACTCCGCCGGGGAAAGAGTTTCCGCCGAAGTGAAGAACAGATTGCTCATCGTCGGCTTTGCATCATTTAGGAACGCGGCGCGCCCGTGTCCGTTGGACTGATTAGAGTCCGGCCCGGGACGGCGGGACATGAGCTCGCCCTTTACGTTCCCGTTCTCCACGAGTGCGACTTTCTGCGCGCGCACGCCTTCGTCGTCCACCGCGTAGCCCCCGATTAGCGGCGTGCGGTTGAAATCCTTTGCGCCCGGATCATCCACCACGGACACACTCGTCGGCAGGACTCGCGCGCCCAGCCGTCCCACCCAATCACTCTTGCCGCCCAGGTTGCCGAGCAACTGCTCCATCACGGGACTGAAAGAAATCGGCGGCCGCGCGCCATTTGCGGCGGGCCCGAGGACTTGCGCCAGCACGGATGCCGCAGCGCGCGCCTCGAAAAGAACGGGGCCGGTATAGTCCTGCGCGGGAGGCGCGGCTCGCAGCGCCATCAGTTCGGTTCCAGTAACGTTCAGTCCCTTGCGCACCGCATCGACGCCGGGCAAATCGGCGGGCCGCGTCGCGTACGTGGCATAAAAGTGGTTCTGCGGCACGCCATCATTGGCAAATGTGCCCATGCCGGCCTCGATGGCCGCAAAATGACGATTCTTGCGGATTTCCGTTCCTTCGCTGGTCAGCAAATATTGCGTTGCGTAGACGAGGTAATAGGTCACGCGCGATTCGTGAATCTCGGAAAACGCCCGCAGTGTTGCGGACGTCTCGCGCGCTTCCTGTTCCCAATTGCGGTTGGTCCAATCCGGCGTTTCCAGCGGTTCGATAAGTTGCACTGGATCGGCCTTCGAAAAATCGTCGATGTCCGATTGCCGGGCCAGGCTGCTGAGATACGCCTGCTTGCGCGAATAAGTTTCGACCGCCTCTTTGAAGGCCTGATCGGTCGCAATCCACAAGTCCTGCCGGAGCGAATCGTAATCGCGATCGATTCCCACAGAGCCTGTCGGCCCGATGAAGCCGCGGAAGGCATCGTCGCTTACAAAATTCGAACTATCTAGCCTGTAGCTGCCGACACGCGCCTCCACGTCCATAAAGCGGTTACGCGTATGCGTGCTCGAGAGAATTGTGCCGAATTCCGCGACGACTTCCCGCAGCTCCAGATCCAGCAAACGATATTCGACGTAATACGGCCGCACTGGCTGATCGATATTCGGAATTTTCAATTCCAGCCGTGTCTTCGCGCGTGCCATCTCATCGCGCATAGCCTGCAGCGTGTGATCGCTATCCTGCGGAACCTGACCTGCGGCGGCCGCACCGGACCTCATCGAAACCAAAAGCAAGATCAAACCTGCCATTCTCACCGTGCGCCTCACCGCTGGCCTCCCGTCTTGACTACATCGTGCGCAGGCGGCGGCAAAATGGGCGGCCGGTCCGTCGAACTTTCTTTTTTCTGCACTTCCAATTCGGAAGTCAAAATGGCGGGTGACGCGGCGGAAACGGGCACGGATCCCGATTCCGCGCCGCAGTAGCCGTTGAAAACCTCGGTTGTATCCCCGGTCGCCACGATCTTCGTCAGCGCCGCGAGCGGCGTACCGACAATATCCACTCCCCGAACCAGCTCGTCAGGCCGCCCGTCGGGAAAAACTTTGTAAACCACCAGGGGCAGCACCTGGAAAGCCTGCGGCTGCCCGCGTCCAGTAAACGTGAATCCGCCGGCGATGTCGTCGATCAACAAGCCAAACGGCTTGCCCTGCGCTTTGATCAATTCAATCAGCTTGGCGCGGAGTTGCGCGTTGGTTACAGTCTTGCTGCTCTGCACAATCAGGTTGCCTTGCCGGGAAACCGGCGTGGCGCCGAGCTGCCGCCTGCCGTGACCGTTCGAATGGGGAAATCCAACCAGCGGCGACCGCGACATCTCGAAATTTTTCAGCACACCGTGCTCCACCAGCGCCACACGCTGCGCCGCTACCCCTTCATCATCAAATTGGTAGTAGCCCAGGAGATCTTGTTTTCCGAGCTTTTTCATCGTCGTGTCGTCGGTGATGCTCAGAAACTCCGGCAGGATTTGCTCGCCTACTTTTTTCGAAAACGTTTGTCCCTCGGTCACGTCTTTTTGACGGTGTCCTTCGGCGCGATGGCCGAACACTTCGTGAAAGAACACCGCCGCGGCGCGTCCCGTCAGCAATGCCGGCCCCACCGTCGGATCGTTGATCGGCGCGGCTACCAGCCCCTCCAATTCCTTGCGCATCGTCGCTTCCGCCGCGTAGACCGCTTTGTCATCCGGCGCGTCCTTGGAGTCGACCCAATCGAAATTGTAGTAGCGGTCGACGTCCATGCCGTCCGGCGCTTTGCCCTGGATGAAGAGCTCCAGCCGGTAGCGGATCTGCCCAAATTGCAGTTGCGTGCCTTCGCTGGTCACCTGAAACGCGTTTTGCGCTTGAGCCGAGAAGGTCACGATGGAATTGATGATCGCCGCCGATTCGCGAAATGCCTTGGTATAAGCGCGGACTTTCTCCTCCCACGGCTTGCGGTCCACGGCGATGGAAACCTGCGGCGCGATCGAAACGTGCGGCTCTTCGCGCGAAAAATCCGGCGCGCGTCCTTCCGCGGTTTCCACTTTTACTTCCTTGCCCGTCTTGATCTTGATCAGCGCTTCGGATGCCGCCCGGTACTGCTTGTCCGTCTCCAGCCAAATCGTCCGGCGCAGGACTTCGGCGTCATCGTCGATCGGCACAGGAGCGCCCGGCCCGCCACTTTGCGCCTGCCGCTCGCCGAACTTGTGCGAATTATCCAGGCTGTAGCTGCCTGTTCGGACTGAGACTTCCAGCCAGCGGTTGCGCCCCTCGTTGCTGTTGAGCAGCGCCCCGTTTGAGCCGGACACATCGGCGCGCTGAGTTTCTGTGACCGTGTACCCCATGTAGTAAGCCGGAGGATCCAGCGTGCTCAGCGTTTTCATCGAGCGATCCAACTCGGCTTGCAGAGCCTCGAGCAGCGGTGAACGCTTCGCCTGCGCATCCGGCGGGGCAGCGTGCGTCAGTTGCGCCATGGTGGAAAGCAGGGTCAACACGCAAAGACAGGGAATCATGCGACTACGAATCGAAATGGTCAAAGGATGCCTCACTCAGAAATACACGGGACCGCGAAACATTCAGTTTACGCCATCGCGCGGGTTCACACAAAGTGCCGGTCTGCCGCGTCATCACCGTTCAGCCAACACTTCTTCGACGCTTTCTTGTGTTATTCGTTGCATGTACGGCCAAAGATGTAGCCTCATCAAAACAAAAGCCCCGGCTGTTCAATGCAGCCAGGGCCAAATTCATCTGCCGCTCTCGCCCAGTCTTCTGGGGTTACTAACAGCCCTTGGTACCGTTTGGGTTGCACCCATTCCTCGGCGGATTGCCAGGGCGCGTCAAGCCAATACCCAAGCCAACTCCAACCGCTCCCGCGACGATTCCGACGGTCCCCCAAACGCCAAGGTGCGCCCCCGCCCCGGTCACTCCCGATGGCACTCCCGGATCCGTATCCTTGCCGGACGCGACCAGCAGGTCGAGTGTGGCTTGCTGCGGCGGCAGTGGCGCGGAATTATCGCCGCTTCGCACGCTGGTCATCTGCCCGGCCTTGACGAGCACGCAAACACCTGCCAGGTTGCAAACTCTTACCAATCCTTCGAACGTGATGACGTTCATCGTGCCGGTTGTGTTGTCAAACGCTACGAAAAAATCTGTTCCCACCACGCCAGCGACGCCCGCCGGCGTGCGCACCTCGAATTTTCCGTCCGGCTTGGCGATTTTCTGCGCCTGCGTACGGAGCTTTCCATAAGTTAGCTCCAGTTCTGTCTGCTGCGCTCCCGCGTCATGCTTCACGATTTTCATGGACGATTCCGAACCCACATTGAGCACCGAGCCGTCGTCCAGCGCGATCCGCGCGCGCGCATTCACCTGCGTATTAACCAGATCCTGCCAATCGACGGCAGTCTTCGCCGAGGCGGCAATGGTTTTCCCGCTGCGAGCGATGCTCACCGCCGGAATCACACGAGAAACTTCACCGGCGCGCTGTCCCGCGGCTTGGGGCGCAGCGCATACGTCCGCGGGGATCGAAATCAAAAGCGAAAGCGACAAGGCCAGCCCAAACGCACACGGGGACTTCGTCTTCATCGAGGACTCTCCTGATTTCACAGCCTGTATCTATCGTAGTTACTGGAGGGCGTCGAACATGTCAACGCAATCTGCAGAACCCTTTGCCCACTCTCTACATGCTCTTGTAAACACACGCCGCGGGCATCACTCAACCGCAGAAATGAAAGAGCGCGGCCGCCATATCGTCATGCTGCTCCCGCCCGCCTGCAAAGCTCTCGACGGCCGCGAATACGCATGCCAACAATTCGTTGGGTGACGCGGGTGGCTCGGCATCGCAGAGTTCTTGCAGTTGCTCGATTCCGAACTGTTCTCCCTTACGGTCAAATGCATCCGTGATCCCGTCCGTGCAGAAGAGCACCGAGTCCCCCGGCCACAGTCTCAAGGTCAGCGTTTCGTAAGTTGCAGTTGCGAATAAGCCTGGGGGAATTCCATTAACCTCTAGAATGCGACAACCGTTCGCGCAAAGGTAAAGAGGCCCGGGCATGCCGGCACTGGCAATTTGCAATTCGTGGCTATGCGGGTCAAAGACTGCGTACTGCATGGCCACGTGCCGGCGGGGCATGCCGCGAATCATTAGCCGGCGATTCAGAGTTCCAAGCACATCGTGTGGTGAAGTGCCCGTCTTGTGCACGCCACGCAATGTTCCTACCGCCAGCGCCGCGTACAGCGCGGCCGGAAGCCCCTTGCCGGAAACATCCCCCAGGTACAAGCCAATTCTTCCATCCGTCAGCACGAAGTAATCCAGGAAGTCGCCCCCCACCGCGGCGATGGGCTGGAATTCGTGCGACACCGTCACCGCGCCGGCGCGCAGCGATTCCGCCGGAAGCATCACGCTCTGGATCGCGCGAGCTTCTTCGAGTTCCCCTTCTCTCAGTTTTTCGAGCGCCTGCAGTTCGAGCGGCGGGGCAATTGTATTCATTCGTCTTTCGAAGGGGTAACGTTACACCGGAGAGGGAAATTCGGCGTTCCACAGAAGTCTACCAGAGCGGCTGCCAATTCGAGGCGGAATTGGGGACCGTTGTTCCTAATGCAACTTGCCCGACGCTGCGCTTGAACTGCCCCGTGGCCCGCGCCAAAATTATTGCATGCGCTTTCTAATTGGTGTTCTGGTCGGTGCGGCCCTTCTCTTCGCGGTGTATCACTTCGGTTTGCTGCGGCTGCCGGCCTCAGACGATAATACTGCCGCCACGCAGGCTGTCAGCCTGACTGGCGTTCGAATGGACCTTCTGGAAATTGCCGATGCGGAACACGGCTACATTGCCATAAACGGCCAGTGCGTATCCCTCGACAAACTCATCTCCACTCAGTCTATTTCCATGACCCGCACCGGGCGCGACGGCTATTCTTATGAAATCGAGTGTTCCGGCAATGGTTTCACGGCCACGGCCCGCCATCGGCCCGCTCCCGCGGACTCCCCCATCCACTATCCTAATTTCTCCATCGACTCCTCCCTGGAACTCCACGAAATCGAGTAACGCCTCCGCCAAACACTTGCAATTCCCACGTTTCACCACAATAGCTTCAGGCCCAGCTGAATTTGCCGGGACGTCGTGGAAGTGCTCGTAATCACGCCAGCCGTAGGGGACGGTCCTCCGGTCGCGGATGCGTAGACCACGGGATTTGGCGTGTTGAAGTTTGCGCGATTGAACAAATTGAAGAACTCGGAGCGGAACTGCAGGTCCAGCCGTTCTGACAGCGAGATCTTCTTTGCCACAGACACGTTGGTCTCTGCAAGTCCGGGGCCTTGCAGAATGTTGCGGCCGGCATTTCCATACGTGCCGGGGAGCGGCTGGATAAACGCGTTGGGATTGAAATACCCGTTGGGCCCTCCCTGGATCACTTGCCCCGCAAAATTGGGATTCCAGGATGGTCGGACCGGATTGCGTGTGTCGCCGTCATTGGATGGGTTGTAGGACAACTGCGGCGTGAACGGCAGTCCCGACTGCAGCGTCTCGATTCCGCTGATTTGCCAGTTTCCGAGAAGTTTCCTGACCCAATGGTTTCCATCGGATGCCTTGCCACGTCCAAACGGCAGGTCATAAGTCGCGTTAAAGACCGCGGCATGATGGATGTCGAAAGAAGCCCGGCCGTAATCGGTCTTGGGTTGAAGCGGATTCGCCACAAACGCGGGAGAGTTTGTTGCAACGCTCGTATTCATGTTGTCGCCATCATCGAGCGTTTTTGAAAACGTATAGACCCCGCGAAACTGCAACCCGTGGCTCAGCCGCCGGTTCACGTCCACCTCAAGGCCGTGATACGAACTGATGCCTTCGGAGAGCCAGTGAGTGGTATTCCACACGGAATTGTTGGCCAGCGGCGCTCCCGGAGGATAGTAAAACGCTCCAGCTGGGTAGCCCGCCGGGCACGGCGAAGCTGGGCAAATCGTCGGAGTCGGCAGGTTCGCGTCAACGGAAAGCAATTCGTGGTAACCATGCGATCCGACGTAGCTGACGCCCAGCGCCGTGTTCGGCGAGAGCTGTTGTTCGATTTTCAGCGTCCAGGATTCCACCGTCGGTGTCCTCAGGTCCGGCTGTACGCCGCTTGGAATTGCTTTGGCACCCGCGTACACCGCGTCGGGAGCGATGTTGGAGAACGCGATATTCTTTACGGCAGAGACGGCGTTGTAGGGCCCGTTCTGGTCCAGGCGATAACTCAGATTGTCGAGCAAAGCGTAATACAGACCGGCGCCCGCCCGAATCACCGTCTTCTTTGACGCGAACGGAGACCAGGCAATGGCGACGCGCGGTGCCGGCAGGAACTTCGCTTTGTTGACGGTGAAGGGAGAATTACCGACGACCGGCTGCGTAGCGATCACGCCAGCCGTGTCGAACGCATAGTTCGAAGCACGCCCTTGCGCCTCCTTCCAGCCACTTGTAAATTCGCCTCGAAAGCCGATCCGCAACTCCACGGACGGTTTCAGCTTAATGGCATCCTCGAGATACAAAGCGCCTTCGCTGGAACGCCAGGATAGCGGCGTAAATGACGGAGCGTACGTGTAGGTGCTCACCCTGCCCTGCAGAAAACTCTGCAGGTTGGTGAACGAAGCCTGACCGTACTGATCCTGTACAAGATTGTCGTTGGCCTGGACCCGCTGAAACCACAGACCGAAGTCGAACGAGTGGCGGCCATGAGTGAACGTCACCTGATCGGACGCGGTAAACAGATTGCGCACCGCCGTGAGATTGCTGCCCGCGTTGGTGCCGCCGTTGGTGATTTGCGAAGCCCCGTTGAGAGTGGTGCCTCCGCCCACCACCACGGCGCCCACAGGCTGCCCCGCATGGATCCATGCCGGCAGATTCACGGCCGTTCCGCTGTTGAAATAGAATCCCCCGCGCGAGAAACCGAACGTTACCTTGTTGAGGAGCCGCGGAGAAAAGGCGTGCGTTTCGCTTAGGCTGGCGACCTGCTCCCGCAAGAAAATGTCGACCAGAGTATAGGGATTGTTGGTGGGCGAGTGCCCCCCACTGTCGTCCACCGTGTAGACTCCGGCGAGCGCATCCCTCTCCGTGAAGATTTGGTCGAAGCGCACAGTTCCAAAGTCTTCGCGAATGTGCTGCACCGGATTCGTAAACGCTTCGGCGATTCCGCTCGGTGCTCCCGTGGAGGTCAATAATTCAGGGCCGTTGGCCACCGGCCATAACGCCAGCAAAGGCTGGATACTTGCGACGGCCGCGGCTCTTGAAGCGGCATCCGGTACGAGCGTGAGGTCGCTCAGCCCCAGATTCTGCCGGAATCCTTCGTAATTTCCGAACACAAAGGTCTTGTCTTTCCGCAGCGGCCCGCCCAGCGAGCCGCCAAATTCATTGCGCTGGAACTCAGGAATGTTCCCGTGATCAAAGAAATTCCGGGCGTCCAAAGCGCTGTTCCGCAGGAACTCGTAGACGTTGCCGTGGAGCTGGTTTGTACCGGAGGCGGTCACGATGTTGACCTGCGCTCCCGGGCGTTTTCCATATTCGGCGCCGTAGGAATCCTTGACGACGGCAAATTCGCGGACTGCGTCCACTCCTAGGAGTTGCCCGCTCACTCCACCAGGCGTGTTGTTGATCTCCGATGCGCTGGTGAATTCCACGCCGTTTAGAAGATAGAGATTCTCCTGCGGGCGGCGGCCCGATGTCGCGAACATGCTTCCGACAACCGAGTTGGAAGTCCCGATGCCGCCGGCGCGCTGAGACGTGTAATTAACAACCCCGGGATTCAGAGTGAGCAACTGGTCGTAGCTCCGGCCGTTTAGCGGCAGTTCTTTGACCTGCCTCCCGCCCACCAGCCCGGAAATGTCCTGTGTTGTGACGCTCACGATGGGACTGTCTTCCGTAACCACCACGGCGTCCTGCACCTGCCCCACGCGGAGCGTCAGATCCACAACCACCTGCTGCCCAACGGCCAGCGTGATCCCCGTCCTGACCTCCGCGCTGAACCCCTCCTTCTCGGCTCTAACTTCGTAGAGTCCCACCTCCAGCGACGACGCGATGTAGCGGCCCGCCTCATCCGCCGCGATGGTTCGTACCGCGCCAGTCTCGAGGTTTTTCACCGTCACGCTTGCCCCCGGCAAAGCGCCACCCGTCAAATCCGTTATGGTTCCGGAAATCGAGGCTCCGATCTGTCCACACAACGGGCTCCCAAGCGCCAGCCCCGTCAGCAAAACAAATACTTGTCTCCAGATGTCGCGGCTTCCCTGCGGCCAAAGACTTTTCCACGCGTTCATTGCCATCTCCTGAAAGTTGGTTTTGCTCGGATAATTCGAGGCTATGCGCGGGTAGGTTTCCGCCTATGCGCGCTAAAAAGCTAGGTTTATTGGGTGGAAAGCGAACTACGCGTGTGGCTCAACAACAACAGCGCAAATGGGGTCTGCAGGAGTGAGAAACGGCCGAAGCGTGCAATCTTCCAGTCATAAGTAAACTGAACTTACAACTTACGAACGTTCGCAATTTCTGTCAATGCCACTTTTCGAATGATTCGCATTCGAATATTCAATCTTCGCCAGGCATGGCTTCCTTCTTTCATAAATTCGGGGAACTTTTCGCGCGCGCTCCGCGTACTTCTTAGTGAAAGCAGTTCCCCCAATAAAATGCACCCGCTGCGGCGGGCGCCTGTCAGAAGAAAGAAGGAACACACCATGGGCGGAGAATTGATTGGATTGGTGGCCGTAACTCTGGGGATGGGCGTTCCCCTCGGCGCGCTGTACACCTATTACCGGGTTCGCAAGCTACGCAGTGAAGAGCGGCTCGCGGCGATTGCCCGCGGAGTCGACATTCCGATGGAGCCGGAATTGAACCAGGCGGCGCGTTCCCGCCGTTCCGGCATTCTGTTCGTTAGCGGGGCGCTCGGCTACATCGCTACGTTCGGGTTGATTGCGGGTATCCAGGCGGATCGCGACATCTGGACTGTTGCCGCGTTCGGCATCATCCCTCTCGCGGTCGGCATTGGCTATTTTCTCGATTGGTCGTTCATCCGCCGCGACGCCCGCGCCTGAGAACAGAGAAGTCTGGCCGGCGTTCGAATGAAAAGTGCGGACTAGTCCTCGCGTTTCTCGCGAAGGGCCGGTCCGCATTTCATTTGATTTCGACCGGCGTAAACGTGTCTCCGCGTTTCACCGCCAGCCGGATCGGGCGCGGCGGCCCCTTTGCCGGAACCGTTACTTCAACCCACAATTCTTCTCCTGGCTGGCGCCGCGATGGATCGATCGCGTGTTCCGGCAGGAAATAAGACACCGGCTCGCTGAGCACCGCCACCACCTCTCCGGTGCGCGTCTTCCATCGCGTCACGCTCAGTCCGGTCGGCCGGGGCGCGGGACTCGCCACCAAATGGCCATTCTCGGCGTGCAAATAAATATCCCGCGTGTCGCCCCAGAAATTGCCTTGATTCCCTTTCGGCAGTTCCGAAGCACCGAAGACTCGATCCGCATCGACGCGCAATCGTACGCTCAAGTACCGTCCGCGAATCGGCAGGTCGGGATCGTAAGCGACTGTCTGTGCCCAGACGCGCGGAAACCGCGCGCGATCGATCGCATATTTTGCGGCCAGGCTGGCGACAATCGCCAACTGCACCACAGCCAGGATGATTCCCTTTCGAGATGCGCTCATTGCGTTCCTCCTGCGACTCGCGCCACCAGTTGCCGCCGTGTTCGCTCCAGCGCCCATCCGCCGAACAGGAACAATACTCCGAGCCCGATCAGGCTCGCCGAACGGCCTAGCTTATCCATGACGTCCGAGAAGTAGAAAATGATGACCGTGAGCGCAAAACCCGCGACACCCAGATTGATCCGTTCGCGCCTTCTCTCCAGCAATCCCCATCCCACCATCCCGAGCGCTCCAACTCCGGCCCAGAAATAGGGGCCGACTGAGTCCCACAATTTCCAAGGGACGTCTGCGTGTCCGAAGCCGAATGTTCCGATCACCAGAACCCAGACTGCCGCGATTGCATTTGTCCACGTCGCACTCTTTCGCAGCACAAACGCCAGCGCCAGCGGCGCACAAATCGCAATGGCCCAGCCAGTGATGTTTAGGAGAGGTGAAACATACGGGCGATTCCGCCAGACCCATCCCCAGTATTCGCGTCTTTCAGCGAAAGCCCATACGCTGAGAGGCAGAAAGGCGATTCCACCAATCCATGCCAGCGCCCGACGCACAGACGAATCTTCCTGGCCGGTTCTTGCGCTCAGGTAGGTAATCGCTACCAGCACCAACCCTTCCGCGATCAAGCGGTTGCTCACGACGAATCCCTGAGTACGCACTTCCCATTCGCCAACAAGCCACCCAGGCACCAACAAGGCCAGCAGCGCTGCTTGCGTCCAATGCCGCAGCAAAAGCCAGCCGGCAAGCGCGCCGATCGCCCACATCAGAATCCCGGTTGGCCAATGCTCCTGCAGATTGAAGATTTGTGCCGTCAGAAATATCCCCGCGCCCATGCAAACCGTTCCGACGGCGTAGAACGTCGTTGACAGCGCGGAGAACCGCTCCTCCGTCAGAGCCCCGGCGAGCGGAAAGACGGCCACGAGAATAAGGACCAGCGTGAAACGCCAAGCCGGCGAGAGTTCGTCCCAATGTGCGGACACGAACAGCAAGATGCCGGCGCAAAGCAGCAGTCCGCCCAGCGCTACCGCCAGCAGCACCGGCCAGCGCAAGCGTTCGCTCGGACTCTGCGACTGCTCAAACGTTCGAATGCGCGCGGCCGTGCCTGCATCCACCACGCCGGCGGAAACCCATCGCTCGAGCCGTTTTTCCAGTGCATCGGCCATGCGAGGCCCTCCTCTCGTCCGCTACTTTTTGCCAACACAGCATCAAACCGAACCTCTTCAATCCCTAGGGATAGGACACATCTTCCTGCGCGCTACCTTAACTTAAGGCCTTCGTTTTTGATCCACCACCAGCACGCCGGCTTCGGCGTAATCCGTCGACGGAACGTCATGAAACGACACGTGTATGTTCTCGCGTTTGGCTCTGCCATCCTCGATCAGCACGCTTGTGACGCGCTCCGCGATTTTCCGTTTTTGCTCCGGGGTCCGTCCTTCCACCCAGGTAATTTGCACATGCGGCATGTTCCCTCCTCCTTAGAACGAACAACTCTCGATATCTTGCATGCAAAACGCAGGCATTCTATCCGCCGCTGCAGTTCCCGCAAAGCCCGCCGCGTCCCTGTGCTAGAATTATCTACTCATGCATCCCGCCATTCCTCACCTGATTGAGCTGCAACGCGTTGACCACCAGATTGCCGTTCTGCGCGCGGAACTGGAAGGATTTCCAAAGCGCATTCGCGAAGCGGAAACCAAGCTCGGCGGCGCTCGTGCCGACGTCGCCTCGGCGAAAGAAGCGCACGGCCAGATCATCGCGGAGCGCAAGAAGTTCGAGTTCGACGGGCAGCAGTGGAAGGACCGCGCGCGCAAATACCGCGATCAGAGCGGTGCCGTGAAAACCAACGAAGCGTTCAAAACCTTGCAGCACGAAATCGCCAACGCCGAAGCCGAAGTGGCCAAAGCCGATGACCGCCAGCTCGAAATCATGATGGCCGCGGAAGAAGTCGAACGCCGCGTGAAGATCGCCGAGTGCCGGCTGAAAGAAGCCGAGCAGGCCGTCGCCGCGGAACGAAAAGAAATTCAGACGCAGGGTACGGAAAAGAAAAAACAGCTCGATGCCGCCGCCGCCGAACGCGAAAAAATCATCGCCCCTGTGCCGGAAGATTTGCGCGAACTTTACGCGCGCATCGCCAAGCGCCACAACGGTACGGCCTTGGCCGAAGCCAGAGACGGGCAGTGCCGCGGGTGCGGCATGCGCGTCCTGCCGCACATTCTTCAGGAATTGAGCACGGAAACCAACGAAGAAGTTTTCCGCTGCGAGAGCTGCGGCCTCATTCTCTACACGTTGGAACCAATTCCCATCGCGAATTCCGCTGCTGGCTCCGCGAATTCAACTTCGGTGGCTTCGACAAATTCCTGATGCCGCGCCGACCTCCAACTTCACGTGGAAAAGACTTGTTCGGCGACGCTCCCGCGGAGCACAAGCCAGCTGCTGCGGCGCATCGCGCGAACATTGACGGCGGCTCGCGCGGCAATCCCGGGCCAGCCGCTTACGGCGTAGTCATTCGCGATGGACGGGGCGAAATCGTCGCCAAGCTGAAAAAATACATCGGCCGCATGACCAACAACGTCGCCGAATATTACGGCTTGATCGCGGCGATGGATTACGCGCAATCGCATGGCATTCGCGCGCTGCGCGTCGAGAGCGATTCCGAGCTGCTGGTCAAACAAATGCGCGGGCTGTACAAAGTGAAGAGCGAGGACCTGCGCCCGCTGTTCGAGCGCGCGCTAAAAATGTCCAAGGGTTTCGATTCGTTCCGCATCGAGCACGTCTATCGCGAGCAGAACCGCGAAGCCGACGCACTTGCCAATGAAGCGCTGGATGAAACGGAAGGAAAAGCTCCCGGCGCAGCCGTCGCAAAGAAAACCGAAGCGTCCAGCAGCAAGACCGCGCCGCCCAGCCCTAAACTAGAACCTGCCAGTTCCAAACCCGAGCCGCGAAAGATTCAGGCACGTTTTCGCAGCGGAGTGCTCTATCTACTGGAAGACGTCGAATTGCCCGACGGCATGGTCGTCGATGTCTCGATCCATTTGCGCCCCAAACCTCCGGCTTAGTTCTGGCGCGCCGCATGGTCCGTTCTGCAACTTCTGAAATTATTTCAGCGCGTAACTCCGGTAAAGAGTGTCGCGCTGGGCGGGAATGAAGCCTGCGTCGGAAATGATGCGGCGGAGTTCGCCTTCGTTGGTGCGGTTTTTCACGCCGGCGGCGAAAACTACGTTTTCTTCGATGAGGATGCTGCCGACATCGTCGGCGCCGAATTGCAAACCGATTTGACAGACTTTGATTCCGGGCGTGAGCCAGCTCGATTGGATGTGGTCGATGTTGTCGAGATAGAGGCGGCTGACGGCCAGCGTTTTCAGGTAATCGACAGCCGTGGTTTCCTGCACTTTTTTTCCAAGGGCGGTATTTTCCGCGGCAAACATCCAGGGAATGAACGCGGTGAACCCGCCCGTATCCTCCTGAATGCGCCGCAAGCGCTCGAGATGGTTGACGCGATGGCGCAATTCTTCGCCGCAGCCGAACATCATGGTGGCAGTGGTGCGCAGTCCGAGCGAATGGGCCACTCGGTGCATTTCTTCCCAGTTGTCGCTGGTGCACTTCAAGCGCGCAATCTTCGCGCGGACTTCATCGTCGAGAATTTCCGCGCCACCGCCTGGAATAGATTGCAGCCCGGCATCCATCAGGCGCTGGATGGTTTCGCGGATGCTGATTTCGCTGACTTCCGCGATGCAGAGAATTTCCGGCGCAGAAAAACAATGCAAATGCACTTGCGGATAGCGGGCCTTCAGAGAGCGCAGTAGATTTTCGTAATAGCCGATTTGCAGGTCCGGGTGCAACCCGCCCTGGAGCAAAATTCCGGTGCCGCCGAGTTCCAGCATTTCGTCGATCTTCGTGTAAATTTCCTCGAACGAGAGGATGTAGCCGTCCTTGGCGCCGAGTGGCCGGTAGAACGCGCAGAAGGAACAATATTCTGTGCAGAAATTCGTGTAGTTGATGTTGCGGTCGATCTGGTAGGTGACGACGCGGGGATCGTTTTTTTTCAAGCGCGCCTGGTGCGCGGCCATTCCGAGGCCTACGAGGTCATCGGATTCGAGCATTTCCAGAGCTTGTTGTTTGGTTAGTCCCACATCGTTTCCTTATCGCTTGCCGTCATCAATTGTATCCAATGCCTTGTGTGAACTCGAAATCCTGTGGGCACGGCTAAAGCTGTGCACCTACAACTTCACGGCCTCCGCTTTCGCCACCCATTCGAGCGGCTTGGCCTGCGAGATCAGGCCTAGTTTCGCGGCGTGGGTGAAATACAGTTCCAGGCCACGGCGATTTTCTTCATCCAGCGAAAAATCGATGTTTTGGCGCAAGTAGGATTCGAGGGCCGGCTGCGGCAATTCCAATTCGCGGGCGGCATCGAAGCAGATTCCCGGGATGCGCGACAATCCAAAATCTCGTGAGGCGAGGAAGTCGGCAGCCAACTCAGGCGTGGCAACGTCTCGCCGGGCGGCCCAGATCGCCAGAACTGCGGGCAATCCCGTCAGACTCCGCCATTCGCCCACAACGTCATAGACATAGAGCAATTCCGCGCTGGTGATTCCGAGAGTGGCAGCTTGGCAAATCGTTTGGCCTTCGGCGCCTGACCGACTATCTTTTTCAATTCCCAGTGCAGCTCGCAAGGCGGGATCGCCAATCAGCAGCGCCGCGTCCGCTTGTTTTAACATGGCACCCAATTCCGGCGGAGCTTCAAAGAATTGCGGGGCGATCTTCCACTTTTCCGCGCACAGGATGCGCGTGAGCGTCTGCGTGCTGCGCGAACTGGCATCCAGGGCGAAGCTCTTCACCAGCTCGATAGGCTTCTTCGCAATGATCAGCAGGCTTCGCACCTGTTTCTTCGAGGCGATGGCCATGTCCGGCAGGATCACCAAATCATCGATGCGCTGGTATTCGATGGCAGGGATGATCGCGATGTCGGCCTGGCCGGAGCGCAACTGTTCGGCGCACTGCGAGGGCACGGTGAAGGACAAATCGTACTTGCCGCGCAGCGGGCCGTTGGTGAAGCCCCAGACAAGCGGCGCGGTATTCAGGTATTCGACGATGGAGACGCGAAGTTTGGTCACGGTCGAGGGCCCACGTTAAAAGCTCTAGTATAACAAAGAGAGTTTTTCCGGGCGGCAACCTTCTTTCGCGAGGAATGGTTCAGCAACTTCGGAAAGTTGGAATCGATTGAAAAACCGGCAAAGGGGCCGCGCACCCCCTACCCCCCATCAATTTGTATGAATCTCAAAATAAAGGGCTTACAAAAATTGCATTCTGTAATTCATTGATTCTAAAGGACGCGATTTTGGTTGCTTTTGGACGGGCAGCAGCCGAAATGGCTTGCCTCAAAAAGAAAAGCGGGAGCATGCTCCCGCACTCCAAATGTAGTTTTCTACAGGATTAAGTGTACCAGCAGGCGGAGAAGAGTCAAGGAAAACTTGGCGTCGATGAGAGTTCGCCATATTCCGAGTTCTGTTGTAAAACCATTCGGCGACTTTGGAGGGATGGCTATGTCCAGGGCTTGGCTCAATGTCTTGTTAACGACCGGCGCGTTGTTCTTGAGCGCGGCGCTTATTGTGCCGATGCGCGTTCAGGCGCTGGCGGAAACGCCGCAGGCGCCTACAATTGCGGAGAAGACGGCGGGGGCGCAGAAGCTGGCTGGATATTTCAACCTGTACTGGGATGCGAAGCAGGGGAAGCTGTGGCTGGAAATCGACAAGTGGGGGAGCGAATTTCTTTACCAGAGCGGGCTTCCGGCGGGCATCGGGTCGAATGATATTGGACTGGACCGCGGGCAGCTTGGCGCGACGCGCATTGTGCGCTTCGAGCGCAGCGGCCCGAAGGTGCTGTTGATTCAAGAAAACCTCGAATACCGCGCGATGAGCAACGATCCCGACGAACGGCGCGCGGTGCACGATTCGTTTGCGGAGTCGGCGCTGTGGGGCTTCAAGGTTGAAGCCGAGGAAAAAGATCACGCGCTGGTGGACGCCACGGATTTTTTCCTGCGCGATGCGCACGGGATTCCAGCGGCGCTCCACCGGACGAAACAGGGCTCCTATCATCTGGATGCGACGCGGTGCGCGATTTATTTGCCGCAAACGAAGAATTTTCCGCTGAATACGGAGGTAGAAGCAACGATCACGTTTGCGGGGGAGGAACCGGGGCGGTGGGTTCGCGACGTGACGCCTTCTCCCGAGTCGATCACGGTGCGCGAGCATCATTCGTTCGTGCAGCTTCCGCCGGCCGGTTACAAGCCGCGGGCATACGATCCGCGGTCCAGCTTTTTCGGCATTGGCTATATGGATTACGCCACGCCGATCAGTGAGCCGATCGTGAAGCGTTTCATCGCGCGGCACCGCCTGGAGAAAAAGGATCCGAAGGCGGCGGTCAGCGAGCCGGTGCAGCCCATCGTGTACTACCTGGATCGCGGGGCGCCGGAGCCGATTCGGTCGGCGCTACTCGAAGGCGCGCGGTGGTGGAACCAGGCGTTTGAGTCCGTGGGTTACAAGAATGCTTTCCGCGTCGAGACGCTGCCGGAAGGCGCGGACTTGATGGACCTGCGCTACAACGTGATCCAGTGGGTGCATCGCGCGACGCGAGGCTGGTCGTATGGGGCGGCGGTGATCGATCCGCGCACGGGCGAAATTATCAAGGGGCATGTGACGCTCGGGTCGCTGCGCGTGCGGCAGGACTTTCTGATTGCGGAGAGCCTGCTGGCGCCCTACGAAAAAGGCAAGCCGGTGTCGCCGAAGATGCAAGAGATGGCGCTGGCGCGGCTGAGGCAGTTGGCAGCGCACGAAGTGGGGCACACGCTGGGACTGATGCACAACTATTCGGCGAGCACGGTCAACCGCTCTTCGGTGATGGATTATCCGCCGCCGTACGTGAAGCTTGCGGCCGATGGCACACCGGATTTGTCCGCGGCGTACGCGACGGGAATCGGGGAGTGGGACAAGGTATCCATCGCATTTGGCTATCAGGATTTTGCTCCGGGGACGAACGAAGGAGCAGCGCTGAACAAAATCCTGCTCGACGCCTTCGGCCGAGGGCTGCGCTACTTGACGGATCAGGATGCGCGTCCGGCAGGATCTTCCAGCAGCGTGGCGCATCTTTGGGACTCGGGGACGAATGCGGTCGATGAACTGAACCGGCTCATGCAAGTTCGCGGGGCAGCGCTGAAGCGCTTTGGCGAGAACAATATCCGCGAAGGCGCGCCGCTGGCGACATTGGAAGACGTCCTTGTGCCGCTCTACATGCTGCACCGCTATCAAGTGGAAGCGGCGAGCAAGCTCGTTGGCGGGATGGACTACACGTTTGCGCTGCGCGGCGACGGACAAACGCCGACGCAGATTGTCGCGCCTGCGGAACAGCGGCGCGCGCTGGCGGCGGTGCTGGCAACGCTAAAGCCGGACGTTCTGGCTCTACCCGAGCCGCTGTTGAAGATGATTCCGCCGCGTCCGCCGGATTACGAGCGTGGCCGCGAACACTTCAAGATTCATACCAGCCCGGCGTTTGACGCGTTGGCTCCTGCGGAAGCCGCGGCGCAGCACACACTGCAGTTTCTTTTCAATCCGGAGCGCGCGGCGCGGCTGGTCGAATTTCATACGCGTAACGCGGAGAACCCTGGACTGGTGGAAGTGCTCGACGCCATTCTAGCCGCAACGTGGAAAGCTCCGCATGGGTCAGGGTATTCGGCAGAGATTGCGCGGGCGACGGATGGCGTGGTGCTTTACGACTTGATGACACTGGCCGCGAACGAGCGTGCCTCCGAGCAGGTACGCGCGATCGCTTCGCTGAAATTGGAAGCACTGCGGGGCTGGCTCTCCACCGCCCTGAATGGTGTGACAGAGGAAGAGCGCGCTCATCTCTCGTTTGCGGTCTCACAAATCGTTCAGTTTCAGAAAGATCCGAAGAAGATGGAGCTTGCTGCTCCTGCCGAGCCGCCCGATGGGCCGCCCATCGGCACGGACGATGATTGGGGTCCCTGGGACTGATTTTTCGGCTGGATGGCGCGTGACCAAAGGCCTCCTCCGTCGTCTATTGCTGCAGGAGGACCCCATGCCTCGACGCAGCTTCTTTTTTCTGATTTCGTTTTCCGCTCTGCTCGCGCTTGGCTTTACGACCGCGCGAGCGAATCGGCATCACCACTCTGTAAACATTTCCAGCACCCACAGACATCCAGCAATCGATTGCTCCGATCTGCGCATCCGGTTTGACGACAGCGATGCGGTAGTGCGTTCGGAAGAGCGCACGTTGACGAAGTCCGAAGCCGTGGTGCTGCAGGTGAGCCCGCACAGAAACGGCGGGGTGCAGGTTGTGGGCTGGGATAAAGACACGTACTCCGTGACAGCGTGCAAAGCCGCGGCAGGTTCGAGCGACGAGGCCGAGCGGACGCTTTCGCAGATCACCATGGACATCGATCACGGCAAGATATCGATGAAAGGTCCCGGGGATGAGAACGAATGGACGGTGGAGCTGCTGATTCGCACACCGAAATCCGCGACCATCGACCTGGACACAATGAACGGTCCCATTTCCCTGCACGACGTGGACGGCAAACTCACCGCTCGCGCCACGAATGGCCCAATCAGCTTGAAGAATTTTTCCGGCGAGGCGGAGATAACCGCGGTGAATGGACCGATCAGTGTGGAAGGGAGCAAAGGCAGCGTGCGCATTCGCACGGAGAACGGGCCGATTTCCGTGGCGCTAGAAGGGAAGACGTGGAGCGGGACTGGGCTGACGGCCGATGCGCATAACGGTCCGTTGACGCTGATGGTCCCGAGCGGTTACCAGTCCAGCTTCGTAGTAGAATCGACCAACCACGCGCCGGTAAGCTGCAAGGCGAGCATTTGCGACAATGCGCGCAAGACCTGGGACGATGAGCACCGCCGCATCGAGTATGGCAATGCGCCGGTGATGATCCGGCTTTCGACCGTGAATGGGCCGGTTTCGGTGCGGGATTCAAGAGAGAAACTCTAAGAGACGGCAGAGACCTCCGTGTTGAAGGGTGGCTCTCGGAATTATTTCAGCGCTGTGGAATGGACGCGCTCCGGCACTTGCGGATAAGATTTGGCGCATGCTGCTGGAAGCCCGCGTAGCTCAAGCAACGACGGAAGCAGAAGCGGTTCGCCTTGCGCGCGAACTTTACGGGCTGGAAGCTGCCGCGCGGGCATTGCCGGGCGAATACGACGACAATTTCCATCTGACTGGCGCGGACGGACGTGCGTTTGTCCTCAAGGTGATGCATCCGGCGCGGGAGCATTCGTTTATCGATCTGCAATGCCGGGCGCTGACTCATCTGGCGCAACGCGCGCCGCAATTGCCTTTGCCCCGCGTCGCACCGAATCGCAGCGGCGAACTGTTTGCTCCGATTGCAGCGGCGGACGGCTCGACACGCCTCGTCTGGCTGCTTACCTTTGTGGACGGAAACGTTCTCGCCGAAGTCCGCCCGCATACGCCGGAACTTCTGGGCGATCTCGGCCGGTTTCTCGGCGAGATGGACGCGGCGCTGCAATCGTTTTCACACGCCGCAGCGCATCGCGAATTGAAATGGGATTCTTCGCGGGCGGGTTGGATTAAAGAGTATGTCAAGCACATTGGAGATTCGAAACGGCGCGCACTGGTGGAAAAATTTCTGGCGCTTTATGAAGGGGAAGTCGTTCCCAACTTACCGCGGCTTCGGCGCAGCGTGATTTACGGCGATGCGAACGACCACAACGTGCTGGTGAACGAGCCCTGGCCGCAGCCGCGAAAGGTCGTAGGGGTGATCGATTTTGGCGACTTGCACCACGGGATCACCGCGTCTGAGCCTGCGATTGCGGCTGCTTACGCCATTCTTGGGAAAGAAGATCCACTCCCGGCAGCTAGTGCCGTCGTCGCGGGATACCACAGCGCGTTTCGGCTGGATGAGCCGGAGTTGTCCGTTCTATACGCTTTGATTGGGGCGCGGCTGGCCGTCAGCGTTACCAATTCCGCTCACCGAAAAACCGTCAAGCCGGATGATCCTTACGTCACGGTCAGCGAAGCGCCCGCGTGGGAGGCTTTGGAGCGGCTCGCAAGAATCCATCCCCGTCTTGCGCACTACACTTTCCGTGCGGCTTGCGGACTTCCGGCTGCGCCGCAAAGCGAAAAGATCAAGCAGTGGTTCGCAGCGAATGCCGGCTCGGTGGCTTCGATCTTAGAGGCTGATACGCGAACGGCGCCAAGTCTTGTTTTCGATTTGAGCGTTGGCAGCACGCTTCTTGGCGCTAAGCCCGGCGGAGCCAACAATCCGGAGGTGAGGGAGAAGCTGTCCGCTGAAATGAAGCGGGCGGGCGCGGCCTTCGGCGTGGGCCGCTACGACGAGCCGCGGATGGTTTATGCCTCGCCGTTATTCGGCGCGAGCGGGAATCCCACGGATGAACGGCGTACGGTGCACTTGGGCATGGATCTTTTCGTCGAAGCGGGAACGCGGTTGGGCGCACCGTTGGACGGCGTGGTTCACCTCACGGCGAATAATGTTGCACCGTTGGACTATGGGCCGCTGGTCATCCTGCGGCATGAAACGACCGATGGCGAGAGATTTTTCACGCTGTACGGACATTTGACGAAGGAGACGCTTGAGGGGTTGAAAGAGGGGCAGCGCGTTGGGCGGGGAGAAGAATTTGCGCGAGTGGGCGCGACGGATGAAAACGGGGGCTGGATCCCGCACGTTCATTTTCAGATTATTTTCGATGTGCTTGAGCTAGGCGCCAATTTTCCTGGTGTTGCTTATGCTTCGCAGCGTGCGGTTTGGACGAGCCTCTCGCCGGACCCAAATCTTTTGCTTGGAATTCCGGCCGATCGTTTTCCGGCTAAAGAACCTGCACTCGGCGAAACGCTTGCCGCACGGCGCGCTTTGTTGGGGAAAAATCTCAGCATCTCGTATCAGCGTCCGCTGAAAATCGTTCGCGGCTGGATGCAGTATTTGTATGACGACGCGGGGCGAGCGTACCTTGACGTTTACAACAATGTGCCGCTGGTGGGGCACAGCCACCCTCGGGTGGTGCAGGCGGCGCAGGCGCAGCTCGCGCTGCTCAACACCAACACGCGCTATCTGCATGACAACATCAACCGGTACGCCGAGCGGCTGACGCGGTTGCTCCCGGAGCCGCTCCGCGTTTGCTTTTTTGTGAACTCCGGCAGCGAGGCCAATGAACTGGCTTTGCGGTTGGCGCGCGCGCACACCGGCCGGGAAGACATCATCGTGCTTGAACACGCCTATCACGGCCACACGAATACGTTGATCGACATTAGCCCTTACAAATTCGACGGCCCCGGCGGCTGCGGCAAGAAGCCGTGGGTGCATGTTGCGCCGCTCGCGGATGATTACCGCGGTCCGTATTGCCGCAGCGATCAGCAAGCCGGCGCAAAATATGCTCGCCATCTCGGCGAAATTCTGGAGCGCACGCGAGGCGAGGGCCGCGGCGTCGCCGCGTACATCGCGGAAACATTGCCGAGCGTTGGCGGACAAATTGTTTTTCCACCAGGATATCTCGCCGGAGTTTACAGCCATGTGCGCGGAGCGGGAGCGGTTTGCATCGCCGACGAAGTGCAGGTCGGCTTTGGGCGGCTCGGGACACACTTCTGGGGATTCGAAACTCAAGGGGTGGTTCCGGATATCGTCGTTCTGGGCAAACCGATCGGCAATGGCTTTCCACTCGCCGCGGTGGTCACCACGCCTGAAATCGCCAATTCCTTCAACAATGGAATGGAGTTTTTCAGCACGTTTGGCGGCAATCCGGTGGCGTGCGCCGCGGGCCTTGCGGTGCTGGATATTCTTCAAGAAGAAAACTTGCAGCAGCACGCCTTGCGCGTTGGCGCGCTTCTTATCGACCGTCTGAAAACCTTGCAGGCCCGCCACCGCTTGATCGGCGATGTGCGCGGCTCGGGACTATTCCTGGGGATTGATCTCGTGCTCGACCGCGAAACACGCGAGCCAGCTCCTTTGCAAGCCTCTTATGTGGTCAACCGCCTTCGCGATCGCGGCATTCTCGCAGGGACCGATGGACCGCATCACAATGTCATCAAGCTGCGCCCGCCGCTGGTTTTCTCCGAAGCGGACGCAAATCTGTTCATGGAGACGCTCGGCACCGTCCTTCAAGAAGACGCAGCGCAACCTGGCCGCTAGCCGGCGATTTTTTCCCAGCCATCCTAATCGCGGCTCGTAGCGTCTCACTTGGCACTCCAGCCTGGGCATGGTGGACAGGATGCGTTCAAAGCGTTATCTTTTGCTCTCGTCGTTGGTGCGGCCTCATTGCTTCGGTCCTGAACGCGTACCAGGTGTAAGGGCTATGATTTTTGTCCGGCAGCTCTCCATTTTTGTTGTGCTGGTCCCCTGCTGTGCTCTGGTGGCGTCGGCGCAGTCCGATCCAGTAGACAATCCTCAGCGCCCGGCAGTTCAACCAGCACAGGCGACTTGTATTGAAGCCAGGCCCGAAGACGACTCCTTCCCACTTTGTTTGCCACCTTCCTCTGTTGAGGAGGATACTTGTCCGCCCGCCAACGCGATCCTTGCGAAAATCTCTCTACAGCTTCCCAACGGCACGGCACTCCGCGTCGCGCTTGACCAGCGCACGCGCGTCGATCATCCCGGCGAGATTGTTCATGGGCGGGTCGTGGAAGCGGTTTACGCCTTCGACCAGCCAGTCATTCCAGACGACAGTATCGTGAGCGGCCGAATTATCGGCATCAGTCCCGTCTCCGGAGTAAAGCGCACGCTCGCCTATGCCAACGGAAATTTTTCTCCGTTTCACAAATACGAGGTCAGCTTTGAGACGCTCACTCTGCCCGACGGCAAGCAGCTCCCGATCAAGACCACGGTTTCAGCGGGGACGGCACAAGTTGTGCACCTTGTGAGCAACCCTGATAAGGCGAAGCAGAAGAGCGCCGCCGGCCGGGCAGCAGACAATGCCAAGCAGGAAGCCAAAGGCAAAATCCAACAAACGAAAGACCAGGTCCACGATACCTGGCAAGAAATAACAGCGCCGGGACGCATGCACCGCGTCAAGCAGTACTTGCTTTCGCAATCTCCTTACCGGCGGCAGTATCTGGAACCGGGCACGCGCTTTGTGGCGGAGCTCGACGCGCCTCTCGATTTTGGCGAGACCACGCGCACCGGCGAAGAACTCGCCGCAGTGGGAAGCGCGCCAGTGCCCGACAGCACTCTCAAAGCGCGGCTGGCTGCCGAAGTCAGTTCGGCAAATGCTACGCGCGGCACTCCGGTCAACGCGGTCCTGACCGAGCCGCTCTATTCAACGACCCACCAGTTGATTCTTCCCGCGAACAGCCGCCTTGTCGGCAGAGTTCTGCAAGCGAAACCCGCGCATAAGCTACATCACAACGGCGAGCTTCGTGTGGTCTTCGAGCGCATTGAGGCTCCCGAGGAAGCGATTCGGGCCTTGTCGCAAGTGCAAGCGCAGACGGAGCATCTTCCAGGAAATTCGCAGGCCATGATCGGCAACCTGGAGGGAGTTGAAGTGGCTCGCAACGCCCACATGAAGCTCGACGAAGAGGGCGGAGCGCGAACGACCGACAATAAGACGCGCTATCTTTCGACCGGGATCGCGGTTCTGCTAGCCGCTGCTGCGTCGCATCCTGATGGCGAACACGGCACGACCGACGCCGCCGGTGATCCTGGGGTGCGCACGGCCGCCGGCGGCTCTGGCTTTCGATTGACCGGCGCTGTGCTGAGCCTGGCGGTGAAGTCCACGCCGGTTTCGATGGCCTTTGGGGCCTATGGCGCTTCAGCATCCATTTATACAAATTTTCTGTCGCGCGGGCACGACGTCGTCCTGCCCAAAGACACGCCGCTCGAAATCGGCTTTGGCAACCCACACCCCGCGGGCACGTCGAAGCCTGACTCTCAATAGTCATTGGCTGCTGGGCTTTTCTATACGGACTACTTGACAAGTCGGTTACTCCGCACATAGTCTCGTCAAGCGATGCAGCCGGACGCCTCTCTCTCCTGGCTTGCGCTGGGCCTCACGCCCGGCTTGGCTTCCCGTTTGTCCGCACGTGTGCTACGCCGGTTTGACTCTCCCGATGGAGTTTTTCGCGCCACTCTCCCCGATCTCGAATCATGCCATCTTCCCGCCCAAGTGGCCCAAGCCATCGTGAAAAAGGAAAGCTTCAAGCGCGCCGAGAAGGAATTGGCGGGCGTTCAAAAGATTGCGGGCTGCACGCTCTTGAACTGGACGGAGACCGAATATCCGCAAACGCTGTTACAAATCTACGACCCGCCGGTTTTGCTCTACGTTCGCGGAGATCCGCAAGTTCTGAATCTGCCTAGCATAAGTATCGTCGGCACGCGCCGGCCGACACTCTATGGCACGCAAATGGCGCAGCGGCTTGGCCGGGAACTTGCCGCGCGCGGCCTGGTCATCGTTAGTGGAATGGCTCGCGGGATTGACGCCATCGGCCATCAAGGAGCGATGGACGCCAACGGCCGTGCCATCGGAGTTCTTGGCACGGGCATTGACGTTTGCTATCCCAAGGAAAACAAGAAACTGTACGAAAAAGTGCTGGAGCGCGGCGCGATCATCAGCGAATTTCCTCTTCGCACGTATCCCGCGCCGGAGAATTTTCCGGTGCGCAATCGGATTGTCGCCGGAATGCCGCTCGGGGTCGTGGTTGTGGAAGGCGCGCAGTACAGCGGATCGCTCATCACGGCTCGCCTCGCCATGGAATTCGGCAGAGAGGTCTTTGGCGTACGGGGAAATGTTACGCAGCCGGTGAGTTTCGCGCCAAATCAGCTCATCAAGCAGGGCGCCAAGCTTGTGACTTGCGCCGCGGACGTAATCGAAGAGCTGCCTACGCCAGTTCGCGCGGCCCTGGTGCAGGCCGAGCAACCGGAAGCCGAGCAGCGGAATCTATTGGCAGCTGCGGCGCTCAATGGCTCAGAGAAGAAACTCTACGAATTGCTCAGCGCGGACCAGCCGGTGCACATTGATGACATCGTGGAACGCTCCGGCTTGAACTCTTCCGAAGTTCTCGCTACGCTTTTCACTCTGGAGATGAAGGGCATCATCCGGCAAATGCCGGGCAAGCAGTTCAGCAAAGTCTTGCTGTAGAAGCAGATAGGGGTTTTGCATCGTCAGCCAGGGGCTGGCATCTAATTTCGGAACGCATCCGCAAGGGCCATCGCCGCATCAAAACGCAGGCCCATTTGGGATCCGGGCCGAGCGCTTAAGGTAGCGAGAAGGACACACGCCGCGCGGTCAGCCCTCTCTGCATTACATTACGGAGTTACAAAGGCAACATGGCTCGTTCGCTGGTTATTGTCGAATCGCCCGCAAAGGCGAAAACGATTAACAAATATCTGGGGCGGAATTTTACGGTCAAGGCCTCCATCGGCCACGTGATGGACCTGCCCAAGAAAACGATAGGCATTCGTCTGCCCGGCGAAGAAGAGGGCGGCAAGAAGAAAAAGCGTAAAGCCAAAAAGGGAACCAAGAAAGCAAAGGTCTCAGAGAAAGCGGCCGGGAAGCAAATCAGCATCGACGACGACAAAATCTTTGAGCCCACGCTGCAAATCATCGCTGGCAAAGGCAAAGTCATCAATGATCTGCGCAAAGCGGCGCACACCGCGGATGCCGTCTATCTGGCGGGCGACCCCGATCGCGAGGGGGAAGCCATTTCGGCGCATCTCGCCATGGTGCTCTCCAAGCCTGCCAAGTACATCGAGCAGGAACCGAGCGTTTCGAGGTTTAAGAAGAAAGACGCAGCGCCCGAAGAGCCTGTCAAGAAGGAAGAGGAGAACGGCACGAAGAAAGAAGTTGTTGCCGTAGATCCTAAGAAAATCTTTCGGGTGACGTTTAACGAGATTACGCCCAAGGCGATTCGCGCGGCCTTTGATAAGCCGCGGCAAGTGGACACCAATCTGGTGGACGCGCAGCAGGCCCGCCGCGTGCTCGATCGCATCGTGGGCTACAAAGTTTCTCCCATTCTTTGGAACAAAGTGCGCCGCGGGCTTTCCGCCGGCCGCGTCCAGACTGTAGCACTGCGGCTGATTGTTGAGCGCGAGCAGCAAATTCGCGCGTTCATCCCGCAGGAGTACTGGACGATTCACGCGATGGTGGATGCCGGCCAGCCCCCGCTCTTCGAAGCCAAGCTGTTCAAGCACAAAGGCGAAGACATCGAAGTAAAGAATCAGGAAGCTGCGGACAAGATTGTCGCTGCAGTGAGCAAGGCCAAGTGGCAAGTGGCCAGCGTTGCGCAAAAAGAAAAGAAGCGCAATCCACCGCCGCCGTTCACGACGTCGAAATTGCAGCAGGCGGCGTATAACCGACTGCGGTACACCGCCAAGCGCACGATGTCCCTGGCGCAGAAGCTCTATGAAGGCGTGGAACTCGGCGACGAGGGCTCGGTCGCACTAATCACTTACATGCGTACCGACTCCGTGCACGTCTCGAACGATGCGCTGATCCAGGTTCGAGAGTTGATTCCCGAACGCTTTGGCGCGAACTATCTTCCGGAAAAGCCGAACTATTACAAATCAAAGAAGGACGCGCAGGAGGCCCACGAAGCGGTGCGTCCCACCGATGCCATGCGCGCGCCGGAAGACGTGCGCAAGTATCTCGACGAAGACCTGTTCAAGCTTTACCAACTGATCTGGCAGCGGTTTGTTGCGTCACAGATGCTCCCCGCAATCTTCGATCAGACAACCATCGACATTTCCGCGGGCGATTATACGTTCCGGGCCACTGGTTCCGTCCAGAAATTCGACGGCTATCTGCGCGTCTACCAGATGCCCGCGTCGATCGCGGATCGCGAGGACGATGAAAAGGACGATGAAGGCGAAGGCCGCGCGCTTCCTCAGGTTGTGGAAGGGCAAACTCTCCGCTTGGACAAGATTCGTCCGGACCAACATTTCACGGAGCCGCCGCCGCGGTTCAACGATGCCACACTGGTGAAAGAACTGGAAGAAGACGGCATCGGGCGGCCTTCGACATATGCTTCGATCATTTCGACGCTCGTCGAGCGCGAATACGTCACCAAGAACCAGGGACGTTTTTCGCCCACCATGCTCGGCGAGCGCGTCAGCACGCTGCTGATCAAAAGCTTCGAAGACATCTTCGACGTCACGTTTACGGCACGGCTCGAGGAAGAGCTCGACGAAATCGAAGAAGGCAAGCTGCCCTGGCGCGAAGCCGTCAAAGAGTTTTGGGAGAAATTCGTCATTGACCTCGATAAGGCCGACGACGAGATGCTCTCCTACAAGGCCGGCATTCCCACAGGGAAAAAATGTGAAAAGTGCGGTCAGGGCGAATTGCTCGAACGCATCAGCCGCCACGGTTTTTTCCTCGGCTGCTCGCGTTATCCCGAATGTGATTTCATTCAGGATCTCTCGCCTGAAACTCCCGAGGAAGCTAGCGGCGAACCCAAGACCGAGTATTGCGATAATTGCGGCAAGGAGATGGCCATCAAGCGGGGGCGCTTCGGCACGTTCCTCGCTTGCACTGGTTATCCGGATTGCAAGACCACGCGCCGCCTCGTCCAGGGCACGCGCATCGCGCACCAGCCGGATGAGCCACTAGATGAAAAATGCACGCTCTGCGGCAATGGCCTGGTGAAAAAACACGGCCGCTTCGGCGAATTCATCGGCTGCTCTGGCTATCCGAAGTGCAAGTACACTCGCCCGATCACCATGGGCATCAAATGCCCGAAATGCAACGAAGGCGAATTCGTGCGCCGCGGCAGTGCCGGCAAAGGCGGCCGTGGTCGCCCGCGGGTTTTCTACGGCTGCTCGCGTTACCCGGATTGCGATTTCACCACGCCCCACATGCCGATCGCGGAACCTTGCCCGAAGTGCGGCGCGCCATTTATCGTCGAGAAGCGCTCCAAGATCGGCACCGTCCACTCCTGCCTCAAGGAAGGCTGTGATTGGGAGAAGCTGGTTCCCGAAGCACAGCCGCAAACGCAGACGGAGGAAGCTCCGGTGCCTGTGGCAGCAAAGTCCTGACCCACCTGCATCTGAAGAAACAGCGCCGTGATTTTGCTTTCCGCGGATTTGTCCGCGTCTATACTGTACCCGGGCCTCTCCCCGGGAGCTGTAGCCGCGAATGATTCAAGCGATTGCGAAGTATCTTGAGTACCTTCAGTCGGTGAAGAATTCCTCGCCGCATACGGTTCTGAACTATCGCAGGGACCTGGAACAATTTATCGCGTATCTATCGCCGCCCGGAGCCCGGCCGCCCGGACTCACCGGAGTTACGCACTCGATGATTCGCGAATTCGTCGCACATCTGCACGATTATGGCCTTAAGAAAAGCTCTATTGCGCGAAAGCTCGCGGCTCTGCGTTCATTCTTCAAGTATTGTGTCCGCGAAGGTCATCTGAAGGAGAATCCCGCACGTCTGGTTCCAACACCAAAGCTGCCGAAGCGCATCCCTTCGGTGCTTTCCGCCGAAGAAATGAACGGTTTCCTCAATCAGCTGGGCGGGGCGGGGCAAGAGGCTCCTGGCCGGACGAATCCCCAAAAATTGCTTGCACGCGCCTCCTCCACGAATCTCCCGGGCAAACAAGTTCGTTCCATGCGCGCCGGAGAAGGCTTGCTCCTTCGGCGCGACCGCGCGCTGCTCGAACTTCTTTATGCCGCAGGCCTGCGCGTCAGCGAACTCACCGGCCTCAATCTTCCCGACATGGAGCAAAAGGAACGCATTCTCCGCGTCCGGGGCAAAGGCAGCAAGGAACGCATCGTTCCTTACGGGGCTAAGGCCCAGGAAGCCATGGAAAAATACTGGCCGGTGCGCGAACAGCTGCTGGAGCAAACCGACCGAGCCAGCGGCAGGCGAGACCTGCACGCCGAAGCGATCTTCCTCAATTATTCAGGGCGGCGGCTGACGCAGCGCTCCGTCGGGCGCATCGTCAAGAAATACGTGCGCATGGCCAATGTCAATTGGGATTTGCATCCACATTCGCTGCGTCACGCGTTCGCCACGCATCTGCTCGCGGATGGCGCCGACCTTCGCGCCATCCAGGAGCTTCTCGGCCATCAATCGCTCTCCACCACGCAGAAGTACACCCACGCTTCCATTCGCCAGTTGATGGACATCTACGACAAGGCACACCCGCACGCCTGATTCCTGCATCTATTCCAGTTTGTCGAGCACCAGTGCTGAGTTACGCTTGGGAGCCGTTAGATATTGAATATGCGACTGCGAACCGCGTTCTCGATTGCGCTTTGTCTTCTGGGATGCGCGGCTCTATCATTTCCCGCCAGCGCGCAGGGGAATTACGAAATCCAGGTGTATCCATACGAAACAGTCGCGCCTCGCCATACCATGGTTGAGCTCCATTCCAATTTCACATTTCAAGGTTCCAAATCCACTGATGACGGCACACTGCCCACGAATCATCAGTTGCACGAAACGATTGAAATCACCCACGGCTTCAATGACTGGTTCGAGACTGGGTTTTACATTTTCACTTCGGCGAAGAGCGGCCAGGGCTGGGATTACGTCGGCAGCCACATCCGTCCCCGCGTGCGCGTTCCGCCGAAGTGGCACTGGCCGGTCGGCGTCAGCCTCTCGAACGAGATTGGCTGGCAGAGCCGCCGCTACTCAGCGGACACTTGGACGTGGGAAATTCGTCCCATCATCGATAAGCAACTCGGCCGGTGGTATCTTTCCTTCAATCCCACGTTTGACCGGTCGTTTCATGGGCCGGGCGTGAATCAGGGGCTCGTGTTCTCGCCCAACTTCAAGTTCAGCTATGATTTCACCAAGAAAATCGCGGGAGGCATCGAGTATTACGGCTCGCTGGGTCCAGTCACAGGCTTCGACCCCATCAGCCAGCAGCAACAGCAAATTCTCCCTGCCATTGATCTGAATCTCTCGCCCAAGTGGGAAGTCAATTTTGGAGTAGGTGTGGGCGTGACACGTGCCACGGACCATTTGCTTGCCAAGATGATTCTCGGCTACCGTTTCGATTTCTGAGGCGTCTTTTATCAGGAGTCACCAGGAGCGGGCATGGCCTATCAACTTGCACAGATTAATATCGGCCGCCTCGTCGCCCCCATTGATGATCCCAAGATTGCAGAGTTTGTCGCTCAGCTGGACCCCATCAACGCGCTCGCGGACCAAGCTCGGGGCTTTGTTTGGCGGCTCCAGTCGGGATCGGGCAACGCCACGGACATTGCGTACAGTGACGATCCCTTCGTGATTGTAAATATGTCTGTCTGGGAGTCCGTCGAGGCGTTGCGCGAATTCGCCTACAAATCAGATCACATGAAAGTTTTTCGTGGTCGGGCCAAGTGGTTCGAGAAGGCGGAGAAGCCCGGCTACTGCCTGTGGTGGATTCCGGCGGGCCACATTCCTACCGTGGGTGAAGGCCGCGAGCGGTTGGAACATTACCAGTCGCACGGCGCGACTCCATATTCGTTCTGGTTTTCGCAGCAATTCTCTCAGCCTACGGACGAAGGCGTCTGCGCGTAGAAAATTTGCTTTGCCGGAAGCCGAAAATGAAAACGGCTGGCAGCGGAGCTGTCAGCCGTTCCTGATTTCTGTTCTATGATTCTTGGCAGTTAGTGATGCCCGCCTCCGTGGCCTCCACCGCCGCCATGGGATCCGCCATCACCGCCATGGAAGCCTCCTCCTCCATGAAATCTGCCATTACCACCATGGAAGCCGCTTCCTCCATGAAATCCGTTATCACCACCATGGAAACCGCGCTCGCCGTGGAACCCACGATCCCCTCGGAAGCCTCCGCGATCAAACCCGTCTCGGCCGCGATAGCCATAACCACCACGACCGTAATAGCCCCTGCCGTAGTAACCACGGCCGTAGAAGCCGCGGCCGTAATAGCCCCGGCCATAGAAGCCGCGACCGTAGTATCCATGGAACCACGGGCCAGCCCCGATGAAGACTCCGTCTAGAAACCAATCCGGGCCGTAGTAACCGTAAGGCGCGCAAGCGTATGGGTAATAATCATAGTAGCCGTACGCGCAAACAGGCGCCGGGCCAACATATCCGTATGCTGGGCCAACTCCAACACCCACGACCACTCTTTGTGCATGAGCAAACGATGCCGAACCCAAAATGATGCCGAGCAAAGCAAGAACCCTTAGATAACGCATGTTTGGACCCCTTCTAAAGTCCAATGTTGCAACTACAAGAACCTTCACTGCCATTGGATGCCTTAGGTCTCGCCCGGGGCATCCACTTAACTAAACCCTTGGCAGGCAAAATAGTTGTAATCCGACCCTTGGAAACTGTGCGCGAAGATACTGCGCGCCAAGCTCTGGCGTCCAGTCAATCTCCTTTCGAGACGGGCATCCTATTGATTCAGTTGGACCTAAGGCGATCATGATTGCATTTCGACACTCGTGATGTGAGGATTCTTCCCACGTTGGTGCATGTGATGAATGCAGGAATTGAGCCACTCAAACCGATTCTCACTGCCGGTCTGTTTCCGAAGCTGGATGGCATGCTTCTCGGCCTCTTGCGCTCCCTCGTTCCGGCAGATTGGGAGAAGCAAACCGTTTCGCCCAGATGGAGAGTCAAGGATGTGGCCGCGCATCTTCTGGACACGGCGCTTCGCGGAGTTTCCATCGGTCGAGACGGGTATGTGGCTGAGAATCCAGCAATCAACTCTTCTGCTGATTTGGCGGCCTTCATCAACCGGTTGAATCAGGAAGGCGTCAGCGTTTACCGCCGGTTGAGCCCGCCGGTTTTGATTCACCTGATGGAAGTTGCTACTGAATTATTGGCGGAGTATCACGCTTCCCGCGACCCATACGCGATGGCTCCTTACGGTGTGAATTGGGCAGGCGAGGAAAAATCCGCAAACTGGTTTGACACCGCGCGCGAATTTACCGAGCGCTGGCATCACCAGCAACAGATTCGGCTGGCTGTGGACAAGCCGGGCATCATGACGCGTGAGTTGTACTTTCCCGTTCTGGATTGTTTTCTGCGTGCTCTTCCTTTCGCATATCGCGGCATCTCCGCAAAGCCAGGAACCTACGCTCAAATCATCATTTCGGGGGAGTGCGGTGGCAGCTGGTATCTTTATCGCGCCGAAGAAACGTGGCGCCTCCTCCTAAAGCCATTCGGCGAGAGAACCTCCGAGACAATCATTCCCCAGGAAATCGCCTGGCGCATCTTCACCAAGGGCATCAGCCGCGAGTCCGCTTTAGAGCACGTGCGTGTCTCCGGTGATGCGGATCTGGGCCTCCACGTCCTCGGCATGATCTCCATCGTCGCGTAGGCGCCTGAGAACGCGACGTAGCATTGCGCATTTCCTTGCGATTTCGTTCGTTGACGATTCGGGTGAAGAACCTCTATAATTAGGGTTTGTCTTTAGCGCTTGGAGGACAGATGTACGCTGTTATTCAGACCGGGGGAAAGCAATATCGCGTCGCGCCCGGCGACACTATCCGCATTGAGCGGGTTGATGGCAAGGTTGGGGAAAAAGTGAATTTTGGTTCCGTCTTGGCCGTCCATACGGACGATAAGAAGGTTCTCTTGGGCGCCGATGCTGGTAAAGCTTCCGTAACCGGCAAGATCGTCCAGCAGGGGCGGGCGAAGAAAGTCACCGTCCTGAAGTTCAAGAAGACCAATCAGTACAAGATTCAGCGCGGCCACCGGCAGAACTACACAGCCGTGCAGGTCAGCGATATTAAGCTCTAACACTCTTCACATTCCGCCGGGTGCAACCCGGCACTTTTTCTCGAAAAGGATTACATCATGGCACATAAGAAGGGCGGCGGCTCCTCGACAAACGGCCGCGATTCACACGG